>ERZ779889.1217-NODE-1217-length-26895-cov-3.249069_pt1 | contig 26895 bp, 27 predicted proteins | sample MGYA00511030_ERZ779889 | MGnify/ENA primary metagenome ERZ779889 (study PRJEB29588, sample SAMEA2160616) | human gut metagenome | biome: human gut; feature: human-associated habitat; material: faeces | place: Denmark | collected 2008/2010 ...
CCAAAGCTATTTTTCAATTTTCGGGAAATTGATTACGAACGGCAGCGTACCGTTTTCTTTTGAATATCGGAGCAAAAGACCTCCGCTGAATCCTGTGAACGCATTGCTTTCCTTTGTGTATACTTTGGCGGCATCCGAATATGGCGCAGCCTTGGAAACCGTGGGATTGGATAGCTATATCGGATTTTGTCATGCTTTGCGAAGCGGCAGAAAGTCTTTGGCTTTTGACTTGGTCGAAGAGACTCGTTGCATCGCGGAAAGATTTTGTCTGACGCTCCTTAATTTAAAGATTATCGGAGAAAACGATTTCGAGAAGCAGGTTTCAGGAGCGGTATGGCTCAATGACGACGGACGAAAAAAAGTTTTGACCAAGTGGCAGGAGCGAAAGCGAACGGATATGCATCACCCGTATTTAAACCAGAAAATTCCGACAGGGCTGCTTCCTTATGTACAAAGCAATTTACTCGCAAAATATGTGCGCGGCGATATCGAAGCCTATCCGCCATATCTGCAAAAGTAGGTGATTCAAATGATGGTATTGATTAGTTATGATGTTAGCACAACAGATGCTTCCGGCAAAACACGCCTCAGAAAAGTCGCAAAGGAATGCCAAAATCACGCGCAGCGGGTGCAAAACTCGGTATTTGAAGCGAATCTGGATTATTCTGCATTTATGAAGTTGAAGGCCCGGCTGGTGGAACTGATTGACCCTGAGACGGACAGCCTGCGATTTTACTACTTGGGAAACAATTGGAAACGGCGCGTGGAGCACATCGGGGCAAAGGAAACCTATGATTCGGAAGGGGTAATCATCCTGTAAAGAAGGTGCATAGGCGAACTGGAAATGATGTAAAATTAGTGGAAGGTTCGCCTAAAATAAAGTATAATTATGACAGAAAAAAGGGTTAAAGCAAGTCTCTTTTTCTGAAAAATGTCCGCCTTAAGCGAGATTTGGTCGGCCGCAGCACATTGCATACTATATGTAGCGTCGCGCCTCGCAAGAGGCGTGTGAGTAGAAATGGTCGTGAATGGATGTTCTTTCAGTCTCAACCAGGTCGCGCCTCGCAAGAGGCGTGTGAGTAGAAATTACTTCATCCCCGATGTAGTAGATAGGTTAAAGAGTCGCGCCTCGCAAGAGGCGTGTGAGTAGAAATTAAATTCAAGACCCGTTGGCAGCTTCTGAAAGAAAGTCGCGCCTCGCAAGAGGCGTGTGAGTAGAAATAATGGATTCGGCACTATCAACCAGGCAATTATGCGTCGCGCCTCGCAAGAGGCGTGTGAGTAGAAATATAATGTCTGTATCATTCAATGCATATTCATCAAGTCGCGCCTCGCAAGAGGCGTGTGAGTAGAAATGAAACAATTGAGGAAATTAAAAATCAATGTTGCGTCGCGCCTCGCAAGAGGCGTGTGAGTAGAAATCCGAAGGAGCCCACATCAGTTAAAGTATATACCGTCGCGCCTCGCAAGAGGCGTGTGAGTAGAAATTCTGTTTCATCCGTCGACCACTCAACGGGCATCACAGTCGCGCCTCGCAAGAGGCGTGTGAGTAGAAATATTGATTATGATACTGGAGAGATTTATGCCGAGGTCGCGCCTCGCAAGAGGCGTGTGAGTAGAAATTGCCTCTTCTATCTTAGGTGCTAATTCACTAAGGTCGCGCCTCGCAAGAGGCGTGTGAGTAGAAATGCAAGGAGTAAGTTATATGTTGAGCAACTAAAGAGTCGCGCCTCGCAAGAGGCGTGTGAGTAGAAATAAAGAGCTTGAGGCAATTTGTGAGATAGAAAAGAAGTCGCGCCTCGCAAGAGGCGTGTGAGTAGAAATATACATTTTTTGAATCTGAAAGGCCATACGAAGGTCGCGCCTCGCAAGAGGCGTGTGAGTAGAAATATGCTATGTTATTACATAGTGTGGGTGAAGATGTGTCGCGCCTCGCAAGAGGCGTGTGAGTAGAAATAGTAAAAAATATTCAGTGAATAGTGGAAAGCTAAGTCGCGCCTCGCAAGAGGCGTGTGAGTAGAAATAAACGGAAGGCCACCTTTTGCACAGTCAGTAATAGTCGCGCCTCGCAAGAGGCGTGTGAGTAGAAATAATCCTATTTCATTTCGAGGAGGTATCAGATTATGTCGCGCCTCGCAAGAGGCGTGTGAGTAGAAATTGTAAATGATTCCATAAAATCACCGTGCGAGTCAGTCGCGCCTCGCAAGAGGCGTGTGAGTAGAAATTAGTTGCCACTCAACAAGGCATACAACAATTAGGTCGCGCCTCGCAAGAGGCGTGTGAGTAGAAATTCTCATTATAACTACCTCTCTTTCTTTTGGTAGTTAGTCGCGCCTCGCAAGAGGCGTGTGAGTAGAAATTAATATACACGTCAGCAGCGTCTCCAGTCAAATGGTCGCGCCTCGCAAGAGGCGTGTGAGTAGAAATTGAAAATGCAATATGCTTTGCAACAAATGCAAGTCGTCGCGCCTCGCAAGAGGCGTGTGAGTAGAAATGACACTGTACAAATCGGCATCGAACCAAAACGGCAAGTCGCGCCTCGCAAGAGGCGTGTGAGTAGAAATCTCTTTGCTATTACTTGTTAGTCTTTGTAACCCAAGTCGCGCCTCGCAAGAGGCGTGTGAGTAGAAATTTGTTGATGATGGGTTTATTGACCACCAAGGTAATGTCGCGCCTCGCAAGAGGCGTGTGAGTAGAAATTGTCAACGAGAGAGATAATGTTATTGAATATGTTGTCGCGCCTCGCAAGAGGCGTGTGAGTAGAAATCAAAGCTTCCGAGTTCCGCTGCGATTGTGGTTGCGGGTCGCGCCTCGCAAGAGGCGTGTGAGTAGAAATCGGTGTATGACACCAAAGAAATGTCAAGACTGAGTCGCGCCTCGCAAGAGGCGTGTGAGTAGAAATCAAGTATGACAACGGCGGATATCGTGAAGAATTCGTCGCGCCTCGCAAGAGGCGTGTGAGTAGAAATGGCAGTCGTGCGCTTATGTTGCGCAGTATATTAGTTTCGCCTCGCAGGAGGCGCATGAAAAAGAAAGGATACATATGAAAACATTAGGAAACATACTTTGGTTTTTATTTGGAGGTCTGCTTGGCGGACTTGCATGGTGCCTTGCAGGATGCATATTCTGCATAACAATAATCGGAATACCGATTGGCGTACAATGTTTTAAATTTGCGGAATTTGCGTTTTGGCCGTTCGGCAGAGAAATCGTGTACGATGGCAGGACGTTTTCGTTCCTTGTAGACATCATATGGGTCTGCTTCTTTGGACTGGAAATGGCAATCGCAAATCTGCTGTTTGGCTGCCTTTGGTGCATCACGATAGTGGGAATTCCGTTCGGAATGCAGTTTTTCAAAATGGCCAGGCTGTCATTTATGCCGTTTGGGGCAAGAATCGTCGAGAGCGCGTAATTTGCTTTGCGGATGAACACTGCATGCCTTGATTTTTTCGTGCGGACGCAATATAATTACAGTAAGACAACGGAAGCAAAAGGCAGAGAAACAAGTGAATGAATTCTCTGCAGAAAGGGGAAAGAATGAAATACGAAATTAAAGGTGGGGCATTCCCGGTTGTGGTTTGTTATTTGAACAAAGGAGAACAGATGATTACGGAGAAGGGCTCCATGGTTTGGCAGACGACGGATTTTCAGATGGAGACAACGGGAGGCGGCCTCGGGAAGATGTTTTCTAAGGCATTTTCGGGTGAGTCCATGTTTCAGAATATTTACACGGCGGGCAGGGATGATGCGATGATTGCATTCGGATCGAGTTTTCCGGGAAAAATTCTTCCACTGGAGATAACAGGGGGTAAAGAGTTTATTTTGCAGAAACAGGCTTTCCTCGCGTCCACGAAAGGTGTGGATCTTTCCGTTCATTTCAGCAAAAAGTTCGGCGCGGGATTTTTCGGCGGAGAAGGCTTCATTATGCAGAAACTTTCAGGAAGCGGGATGGCTTTTGTGGAAATTGACGGCGATTTGGTGGAATACAATCTTGCTCCGGGGCAGCAGCTGCTGGTAGATACCGGAAATGTTGCCGGATTTGAGACGAGTGTTTCCATGGAAATCAGACAGGTTCAGGGATTGAAAAACAAGCTGCTTGGCGGAGAGGGGCTCTTCAATACATTGCTGACGGGACCGGGCAAGGTATGGCTGCAGACGATGCCGATTTCAAACGTTGCAAATGCGATGATTGAATTTATTCCAACCCAAGGATAAGGAAGTGTTGATATGCCACTTCAGATAATCAGAAACGACATAACAAAGCTGAAGGTTGACGCCATCGTGAACGCTGCGAACAATTCGCTTCTCGGCGGAGGCGGCGTGGACGGCTGCATCCACCGCGCGGCGGGGCCTGAGCTGCTTGCGGAGTGCCGAACGCTTCACGGCTGCGCGACGGGCGACGCAAAGATTACAAAAGGCTACCATCTGCCTTGCAAATATGTTATCCATACGGTCGGGCCGATTTGGCGGGGCGGAGATCACGGTGAAGAGGAAAAGCTGATTTCCTGTTATCGCAAGTCGCTTGCGCTGGCGGCGGAGCATGGGTGTAAAACGCTTGCGTTTCCGCTGATTTCGGCGGGCGTTTACGGCTATCCGAAAGACCGGGCGCTTCGCGTGGCCGTGGATACCATCAGCGAATTTTTGCAGGAAAACGACATGCAGGTATATGTCGTGATTTTCGATAAGAAATCATATACCATCGGAAGCAAGCTTTTTTCGGACATTGCGGCATACATAGATGATAAATATGTCGAGGAGCATGAGGACAGCTATGATTTAAAAAGGCTGAGGAGCATTGAGGTCTGCTGTGACGCTTCGCTGGATAATGCGCTTGAACAGCTTGATGAAAGTTTTTCCGAGATGCTTCTTCGCAAAATTGACGAAAAGGGCATGACGGATGCACAATGTTACAAGAAAGCAAACATTGATCGGAAACTTTTTTCAAAAATCCGTTCCGACAAAGCGTATCGACCTTCAAAGCCTACGGTAATTGCTTTTGCGCTGGCACTTGAGCTGCCTTTGAATGAGATGAAGGAAATGCTTATGAAGGCGGGTTTTGCGCTTTCACACTCGAATAAATTTGACGTTATAATTGAATATTTTGTCAAAAAAAGAAATTATAATGTTTTCGAAATCAACGAGGCATTGTTTGCATTCGACCAAAATCTCTTAGGTGCTTAATTTGTCGCATGCGAGGCGATCAAACCAAGTGAAAATGAAACTATACTAAGACTGTAAGGTGAATTACCGAGCAGTCTTTTTTATTGGAATTTAATTTTGGGAGGTTTTACAGTAAATGGTAAACCACCAACGTCCTTCTCAAGGCCTCGCTTTTTTGAGATAATTGTGGCAGTTGAAAAACTTTCTCAACTTTTCACACTTTTTAAACTTAGGAGGTTTCAGAAGAACGATATTCAAACTGTAACACAAAATGTCAGACTGCAGCAGTGGACAGCCATTATCCAGGCTCGTCAGGCCAGTGGTCTGAAAGTAGACGATTACTGCAGTGAACATAATATTTCCCGCAATGCATATTACTATTGGCTGCGAAAGGTAAAGGCGGCAGCCATTGAATACTCTGGGAATCTCTTTGCGGAAGTGAACCCATCTTTCCAGAAGACGATGCCAGAGCATTTGGAATCCGGATGCTCACCGGTTTCCATCCGCCTTGGCGATGCAGTCATCCATGTAAACGAAGATGCTTCCAGCTGTCTTCTGCATATGGTCATTGAGGCGGTCAGAAATGCTGAATGATTTAACCGGTTTCAAGCATATCTACATTGCCTGCGGCTATACGGACTTACGCCGCGGCATTGATGGTCTTGCTGCAGTTGTAAACCAGGAATTTAAGCTGGATCCCACCGATGAGGGCAGCATTTTCCTTTTCTGCGGAAGAAGGACTGACCGGATAAAAGCACTTCTTTATGAGGGCGATGGTTTCCTGCTTCTCTACAAAAGGCTTTCTGACGGAAAATTCCGCTGGCCTCGGAATGAGTCCGAAGTAAAGGCCATCACCATGCAGCAGTACAGATGGCTGATGGATGGACTTGCCATCGAGCAGAAGTCTGTAATCAAACAGACTAAAGTCAGCAGGCTCCTTTGATTTTTGATAAAACCTGCACCTTGACAACTGAAAAAAAAGTTATCCAAACGTTGATATTTCAGTCATTTTTCTCTTTTTTTGCTTCCCGAAATATGGTATAATGATGCTATGGAAAAGACATCAAAACTGACAGAAGAACAACTGAATCAAGTACCGAAGGATGTGTTGGTTACCATGTATCTGCAGCTTGCAGATACCATGAAGCAGGTGGCAGAGCAGAACAATCAGCTGCTCCGTCAGGTGACTTCTCTGGAAGAGAAAATCAGCATTCTAACGCAGCGTCATTTCGGCAGGAAAACCGAAAAGGCATCGGAGATTGATGAGCTGCAGATGACCTTTGACTTTTATGAGAAACGTGCACTGAATGAAGCAGAACATATTCTGGATTCAGCCAATGCGGAGGAGATAGAACCGGATCCTTCTCAGTCCGTACGCAAACGGACAAAGCGAAAAGGAAAACGCCTGTCGGATCTGCAGTATCTGGAAACGGTCATTGATGAACATACCATTCCGGAAGAAGCGCTGAATAAGTATTTTCCTCGCGGATATGATATTCTTCCCCATAACACCTACTACACGGTGGAGTTTGTTCCCGCAAAGTTTGTGGAGCATGAACACCATGTATTCAAATATGCAGGCAAACATGGCGAAGGCATTCGGGTTGCAGATGCGCCGGAAAAGCTTCTGCCAAACAGCATCCCGACGCCAAGTCTCGCAGCAGGAATCTTCTGCTGCAAATATGTGAATGCACTCCCACTCTCCCGTCAGGCAGAAGATTTCGAGAGAGTGGATATGAATATTTCCCGTCAGACACTTGCAAACTGGATGATCAGCATTTCCGACCGATATGTACAGATCATCTACCGCAGAATGCATCAGAAGATGCTGGAAAGCAGGCTGATTCATTGCGATGAGACACCGTTTAAGCTGATTGCCCCAGATAAGGGTCCAAACAGCAAGGCGTACATGTGGGGATACCATACCATGGAGGTCTACGGCAGCCATCCAATCTTCCTCTACGAGTACCAGGACGGAAGAAGCGCCGATATGCCAAGGGAATTCCTGAAGGATCACAAAGGAGTTCTCGTTACCGATGGATATCAGGTATATCACAAGCTTGCCGGTGAACGACCGGATGAACTTCGGGTTGCAGGCTGCTGGGCACATTGCAAACGGAAGTTTGACGATGTTCTGAAGGCACTGAAAACAAGCAATCCTAAAGGCGCAATTTCGGCCGAGGCACATAAGCGGATTGCGGCAATATATCATGTGGACAACATGTGCAAAGCATCTTCTCCTGAGGAACGTCTGGATAACAGGCAGAAGTCTGTAAAACCGCTGGTTGATGCATTTTTCAGCTGGCTAAAATCCATTGACCTTACACTGCTGGACAAAAGCGGTGCGCTTTATGGTGCAATCCGTTATGCACTAAATCAGGAACCATACTTGCGGGCATTCCTGGATGACCCGATTATTCCGCTAGATAACAACGATGCGGAACGGAGCATCCGAAAATTCTGTGTGGGCAAGCATAGCTGGCACATCATAGGCTCCCGGCGTGGAGCCAGAGCAAGCGCCATTCTCTACAGCATAGCAGAAACATCCAAAGCTAACGGACTGAAGCCATACGAATATTTCAAGTATCTTCTCGAACAGATGCTGACGCATCTGGATGACAAGCCGGCTGATTACATAGACGACTTGTTGCCATGGTCCGAAAAGATACCGGAATATTGCAGGTTGAAAACATTTGAATGGTTAGCAATCGCCGCCTGCAAGGGCGGCACTTTTTTTAGACCACGTATGTGGTTTACCATTTACGAATCGATGCTGCACACGCGGTTGACTATAGGGCTGACAATAAAACCTTTGAGAGCGGACTGGAAGGAAGCAATCGAAGAGGATTTTGAAGCAAGAAAATAAAAAAGCCCTGCAATCATTACAACTGCAGGACTATACTGGTGGACGATAAGAGGCTCGAACTCTCGACCTCTGCGTTGCGAACGCAGCGCTCTCCCAACTGAGCTAATCGCCCATGCTATCAAAGAATTCCAAATGATATGAAATTTGAAATCAGATAGGCAACTGCGGCCATCACACATGTGAAGGAGATGACTTTAGATTTGACTTTGGATTCCTTGTCGAAGACTGCCATGGATGTAATCCAGGATACGACCAAGGTGATTAGTGCAATTAAAGTCATCCGGTTTATGATTGCAGCCCATCCGCGACAGAAATAGCAGATGATCGCAATGACCAAAACCGTAATGATGTATTTGAGCCAGCCCCCACGGTCAAAAATAACAGGGATGAGCAGTGCAGCCCATATGACGCCGAGGAGCAGGCACTTTAATATCAATATAACGAATGCTTCCATAAGTATCCTTTCAGAAATTTCATCTACCTGCTGATTATAACACATTTTGCCGCAATATGGAACAGCCTTTGTGCAGATAGTGGACTTTTTTTTCTCTGTGTGATAAACTTTATGACAGAGTCATGCGAAAGCGGTGGAGAAGGTACAATGAAACACACTACGAACATTTTGGAAGAACTTCTTGAAAGTGAATATAAAGGGCTGATTTATATTGACGAACAAAACAGAATCGGCTCATATAGCAAGCGTGCGAAGGAAATAACCGGAATTATTTCCGAGGATGGGCGATGCCATGCCGCAGGCGTTTACCACAATAAAAAAATCAAGCCGCAGTATAAATACATCAAGAGCTATAGCCCAAATGGGAAGTTTGAACTGAAAACAAACTATCTCGGGTTTGAGATTGTAAGCCGAATTGACTTTGCAAATAACAGCGCAGACATTACAGTGAATAACGAAACCTATACAATGAGGTATTTTGAAGCTGTGGGGCACATGGTTGTCATTGACGGAATTACGGGTGAAATAAAATTTTTTGAGAGCCGTGGGTACGGATTTCGCGGAGAGGAGATAGGAAAACTTTTTTCAGGCAGAGGCTATATGGCAAAGGCGAGTGCCGACGAGAATAAGGAGGATACACCTGCGATTGAGGGGCTCGAAATTCAGAATGTTATACACGGCGAGGCATTCATCACGAAAATAGAAGACATGATGAAAAAGACAAACGGCTGTGTTGAAAAAGGTATTTACGAAATTCACAGACGACCGATTTTTTGTATTTTTGTAAGGGTCAGGAGTTTGCAGAAGCAGGACGGAGTCTATGTGATCATTCAGGACGCGTCGCTGCTTGAAGAGATGCGAAAGGAAAGAAACGCAATCATACAGCTTTTGGAAGAACGGCAGAAGAAAAAATCACATAATGAGGACAAGAACCGGGAATTTGAAATTGCGGGGCTGAATGATTTTATCGGAAGAAACCCGTCGATGGCAGAGGTCAAGAGGCTGGCATATAAAGCATCGCAGACGATGTTCAATGTAATCATAACGGGGGAAAGCGGAACGGGAAAGTCAAGGCTTGCGAAGAATATACATAACATGGGGAATCCGGGTGCTCCGTTTGTGGAGGTAAACTGCAATGCAATCGCGCCGAGCTTGTTTGAGAGTGAACTTACCGTGTCGGTTCCTCGAAGCCGATTGATGTCAATGTGCGGGTAATCACTGCAACGAACAGAAATCTTGAAGAGGAAGTGCGGCAGGGGAGGTTCAGACAGGATTTATACTACAGTATCGGATAAGATTAAACGACATCAGCAAAATCAATATCGACGAGAAAATTACCGTTGACGGAATCGAAAGAACCTATTCGTACGTTGAGCTCGGAAATCCGGGTCTGCCGCATGTCGTAATGGAAATTCCGGGACTGTCAACCATGGATAAGGAGGAACTGAGACATCTCGGCAAGGAACTCCGATACAATAAAAAGTTTCCAAAGGGTGCCAATGTGAATTTTTACGAGATAACCGGAAGGGACACTCTCACAGAACTCACATACGAGCGAGGCGTTGAGGACTTTACCATGGCCTGCGGCACAGGCACCGGAAGCGTTGCAGCGGTTCTTACGGAAAAAAATCTTGTAAGCGGAAACGATGTGCATGTAAGTATGCCCGGGGGAGAATTGTTTATCACAATCAAAAAAGATTTCAAAAACGGCAGTGTGAAGGATATTTTTCTTACCGGACCTACCAACATCGTTGCGGAAGGTGTTGTTACGGACGAAGAACTTTTACTTTAGAATTACTTATTTTTATACCCGAATCGGTGGGATAAAACACATCGATTCGGGTGTTTTTGCATTATATATTTGCTTTTCTTGCGATTTTCTATTAAAATAGATGTATACATTCCGCGCGGATCTGCCGCGCCGGACCTTAGAAAGGAGCGCCGATGGCACAGTTATACTATAGATACAGCACAATGAACGCCGGAAAGTCCATTGAACTGATTAAAGTTGCATACAATTACGAGGAAAGAGGAAAACATGTTCTGACGCTGATTCCGTCAATCGACAACCGATACGGGACAGGGGTTGTGACCTCCAGAATCGGAATACAGAGAGAAGCGACGATTGTGGGAGATGACACGAATATTTTGGAATTGTTTATGCGCGAAAATGAAAAGCAGAAAATTGACTGCGTACTGATTGACGAGTGCCAGTTCCTCAAAAAGCACCATGTTCAGGAACTGGTTGAAATTGTGGACAGCTTCGATGTTCCGGTGCTTGCTTACGGGCTGAAAAACGACTTCAGGAACGAGCTTTTCGAGGGTTCTTATTATATGCTGATTTATGCGGATAAAATCGAAGAAATCAAGACAATCTGCTGGTGCGGACGCAAGGCGACGATGGTAGCAAGAATCGTGGACGGACAGTTTGTAAAACAGGGCGAGCAGATTGTGGTCGGCGGCAATGATATGTATGTTTCCCTTTGCCGCAAGCATTATAACGACGGCCGTTTGGGACCGGACAGATAAGAACAAGGCGGGAAGATTATGAATTTTGGAATGAGAAATGTGAGAAAAGTGCTGATTATGGCAGTTGTTTTGACGATAAGCATCTGCGGCTTCTTGTGTGCAGATCATGCTTTTGCGGCACAGCTAAGAACCGGTGTTGTCGCAACGACCTCACTCAATGTAAGAAGCGGAGCGGGCATTGAATATAAGCCTACAGGTTTTTTGGCTCTGTATGACAAGGTGACGATCTTGGATGAGACATATGACCGCAACGGCAGCAAATGGTATCACATAAAATATAAGACGACAAAGACGGGTTACGCATCTGCGGACTATATCACGGTTGAAAGCGGCAATGAGTATGTGTATGATGAGAAATTCGAGAATAAGCTGGATACTGAAGGCTTTCCGGAGACATACAAGACATATTTGAGAAAAATACACGCAAATCATCCCGAATGGACCTTTAAAGCAGCACATACCGGACTTTCATGGAACGACGTAATCGAAAAAGAAAGTGCCTTGGGCAAGTCTTTGGTTGCCTCAGGTTCCCCGGCTTCCTGGAAATCAAAAGCCGCGGGAGCATATAACGCGGAAACCGGCAAGTACATTGTTTTTGACAGCGGCGGATGGGTCTGTGCATCGCGGGAAATCATAAAATATTACATGGATCCGAGAAATTTTATGAATGAAGTGGGGATCTTCCAATTCCTGACCCATGCATATGATGGCGAAACGCAGACGGCAGCAGGTCTTCGCACCTTGCTTTCCGGCACATTCATGGATTCCTATCTGGCTGATGAGCCGTCGGCAGCTTACATAAGTGTCTTAATGGAAGCCGGGGCGAGAGCGAATGTCAATCCGTATGTACTTGCTTCCATGATTCTCGTAGAACAGGGTTCAAGCGGCAGGGGTAAATCCATCTCAGGCAGCGTATCCGGATATGAGGGATATTACAATTACTTCAATGTGGGCGCATATCGCAGCGGAAACATGGATGCCGTTGAGCGAGGCCTGTGGTATGCATCGCAGAACGGCAGTTATTCGAGACCGTGGAACAGCATACGAAAGGCAATCGAAGGCGGTGCCGAGTTCTACAGCGAGAACTATGTTCAGAGCAGCAAAAATACATTGTATTTTAAAAAATGGAATGTAATGAACGGTATCGCTCAGGTGGCGCAGGGGCAGTACATGACCAATGTGCAGGGCGCGGAGAGCGAAGCTGCGGCACTCAGAAACGGATATGCTTCGGTGCTTGATACTTCGATGACTTTCCTGATTCCGATATATGACAACCTACCTTCAAAGGCCGCGGCACTGCCTGCGGACGGCGAGGAGGAAATTATTGAACCGACGGAGCCGGAAAAACCGGATACCCCGGACACACCGGACAAGCCGGAGGAAGAGGCTGCAAATCAGGCTAAGATTCAAAAGTACAAAGACGGACTTGCTAAGACTGAAGTTATCAATCTGAAGGCGGAGGCAGGAAGAAAGAAAGTTAAACTCACCTGGAAAAAATCCGCATCGGGCTATGCTGTGGACACCTATCAGATTTGGCGTTCGGTCAAAAAATCTTCGGGATATTCCAAGATATTCACATCTTCAAATCCGAAGAGCTGTTATTACATAAATACAAAGGGTTTGTCACCAAATACGAGTTACTGGTATAAAGTAAGAGGAGTGAGAACGGTATGCGGCAAGACGCTTTATACGCCGTTCACCAAAATTAATGTCAAAACGCAAAGGTGATGTTTATGAAAGACATTCTGTATTTTTTCAGTGATATGAATGCATTTTCCATTGCTTTGCGGCTTTTGCTTGCAATGCTGCTGGGAAGTCTGGTGGGCGTGGAGAGAGCCAACAAGAGATATGCCGCAGGAATAAGAACCTTCGCACTTGTGTGCATGGGATCTGCACTTGCAACGATAACGGGACTGTATCTATCGGAAATATCCGCATACCCTGCGGACATCGGCAGAATCCCGGCACAGCTTTTGTGCGGAATCGGATTCCTCGGTGCGGGTACGATTATCGTTACGGACAGGCGGCAGGTCAGAGGCCTTACGACCGCTGCGGGACTTTGGGTCACCGCAGCGATGGGAATTGCAATCGGCGCAGGGTTCATATGGGCGGCGCTGGTATGTTTCGTGCTGATGATTATAACGACGTATTTCATGTATTACATGACAAGACATGTGGAAAATCATACGAGAACCACGGAAATGTACATCGAACTGGAGCAAAAAGCCGTTGAAGTCCTTTTAGATTTTATGAAGTCCGAGGAATATGAAGTAAATTCCATCGAACGCAGAAAAGAGCAGCCGCTTGTTGAGGGTGACATGGTGCTCAGAATCAGAATCGACTTAGGCAAACGGGAAAATCACAAAATGATAATGCACGACATCAAGGCAATTGACGGCGTGCATTATGTGGAAGAGCTATCTTGATTCGGCATATTTGCCCTGCCAGGTATCAAGCAGATGCATCCGGTCATCGATACCGTTTAAAATCGTGCGTTTATTGAAGCTCCACGGCGGATTGATTAAAATGGAGCGGGGCGCATCGCCGGTAAGGCGATGGATTGTGACATCGGGCGGTATGATTTCGAGGCATTCCACAACCAAATTAACATATTCTTCAATGGAAGCGAAAGGCTGGTAGTCGGGATAGAGATATTCCATCTGCGAGCCTTTTACTATATTCAGAAGGTGGAGCTTCATGCCAAACAGCCCCGGGATAGAAGAAACATATCTTACAGAATCCAGCATATCGTCGTGAGATTCGCCCGGAAGTCCCAAAATAAGGTGCACGACGGTTTTTATCCCGCGTGCCGACAGCTGCACCATTGCTTGATCAAAAACGCTCAAATCGTAACATCTGTTTATCAGATTTGCACTGCCTTCGTGTATTGTCTGAAGTCCGAGTTCGACCCAGAGAAAATAGGTTTTGTTGATTTCGGACAGAAGGTCTAGAACTTCTTCGGAAAGACAGTCGGGTCTTGTGCCGATCACGAGTCCTTCAATCTTTGGGTTTTTCAAGACTTCGTTGTATTTTGCGGCGAGTTCGGATACCGGGGCGTAAGTGTTTGTGTGATTCTGAAAGTAGCCGAGATAGCGTGCATGCGGCCATTTGTCCGAAAGCAGGCGGATTTGATCGTCGATATCGGAAGCAAATTCTCCGGAACCGCTGTCGGAACAAAATATACATCCACCCACGCCTTTTGAGCCGTCGCGGTTGGGGCAGGTAAAGCCGCCGTCGATGGCAAGCTTGATGGTTTTTTCGCCGAAAGTCCGTTTCAGCCAGGTGCTTATAGAATGATATCTTTTATCTCCGAAAAGTTTTTGTAAATCTTCATTTAATGCCGTATTCATAGGGATTTTCCTCTTTATATTCGTTCAATTTTGTGGTATAATTTAATGTCATATAATAAATTTAAAATAAAAACCCACACTTGTCAAGAAAGGAGGCGCAGGAGATGAACGCAGAAAAAAAGATGAGCCCTGCGGAATGCAGAATCTGCAGTGAGTTTGCCAACCACGGATACTATCCTCAGGAACCTGAAACCAAGGTTGACAAGAAGCATGTGCTGCTCCATTCCTGCTGCGGACCGTGCAGCACGGCATGTATCGAAAGACTTTTGCCGGACTACAAGATAACCGTATTCTTTTACAATCCGAATATCACAGACTCCGAAGAGTACGAAAAACGCAAAGAAGCTCAAATTCAGTTTATCAATTCGTTCAACCGGCGCGTTACGGATGAAGACAAGATTTCATTTATGGAAGGAGAGTATTTGCCGGAGGACTTTTATAAAGTCTGTGCCGGCTACAGCAATGAGCCCGAAGGAGGACTGCGCTGTACCGAATGCTTCCGCTTGAGAATGGAACGAACGGCACAGGTGGCAGCAAGGACCGGAAATCCGATTTTCGGCACCACACTGACGGTAAGCCCTCACAAGAATTATCCGCTTATTTCAGCACTGGGAACGGAAATTGCCGCAATTTACGGCATTGAGTTTCTCGATGTGGATTTTAAGAAGAAAAACGGATTCCAAAGGAGCATAGAACTCTCCAAGGAATACGGGCTTTACAGGCAGAACTACTGCGGGTGCGAATACTCGAAATGGTATTAGAAACAAAAAAATTCAAATAAATTCACACAAGAGGAGGACAGAATAATGTTGCCATTAATTTTACCTGAAAACTATGAATCAGCCATAGATCTTATGGAAAGCCAGAGAGCAATCAAAAAAATCAAAGACTTTTTCCAGCAGGAATTAGCATACGGACTGCAGCTTCGCCGTGTATCGGCACCGCTTTTTGTTGACCCGAAGACCGGTCTCAACGACAACCTGAACGGCACGGAAAGAAGAGTAAGCTTTACACTTAAGGATATTGACGAACTGGAAGTGGAAGTCGTACAGTCCCTTGCAAAGTGGAAGAGAATGGCACTCGGCAAATACGGAATCGAGCCGGGACACGGCATCTACACCGATATGAACGCCATCAGAAGAGACGAAGACCTCGATAACCTTCATTCCGTTTATGTTGACCAGTGGGACTGGGAAAAAGTTATCACAAAGGAACAGAGAACCGAAGAATATCTGAAAGAAACGGTTACGACCATTTACAATGCGATTAAGAACCTCGGCGACTATGTAAACAGACTTTACAGAAACATTCAGACGGAAATTCCGAACGAAATCTTTTTCATCACGACGCAGGAACTGGAAGATATGTATCCGGACAAAACACCGAAGGAAAGAGAAGATGCGATAACCAAGGAGCACGGCGCGGTGTTCATCATGAAAATCGGCGGACAGCTGGCTTCCGGACAGAAACATGACGGAAGATCCCCGGACTATGATGACTGGGAATTAAACGGTGACATTATCCTTTGGAACGAGGTGCTCGACCGCGCATTCGAGATTTCTTCCATGGGTATCCGTGTCGATGCAGAAGCAATGGGACGCCAGCTCGAATTGGCAGGATGCCCGGAAAGAGCGGAACTTCCGTTCCAGAAAGCAATTTTAAACGATGAATTGCCGTACACAATCGGTGGCGGTATCGGACAGAGCAGACTCTGCATGTTCTTCCTCCGCAAGGCACACATCGGTGAAGTGCAGGCGTCCGTATGGCCGCAGGCAATGATAGACAAATGTGCTGAGAACAACATTTATCTGCTTTAATTACTTAAATAATCCGAAGTCGGGAAGAATCAGAAATGAAATACGTAAATGTAGTAGTCGAAAACAAAAGCAAACATACGGATATGATTTTTACATACAGGGCTTGTGATTCCGGTGCCAAAACCGGTGACTGCGTTCTGATTCCTTTCGGCAGAGGGAATAAGACCAAACGCGGCTTTGTTTTCGGCATTACGGATGCTGCCGACTGCCCCGAAGAGAAAATCAAAGACATACAGGGCATTGATCCAAACCTCTGCCTCAGCGAAGAGATCATTAAGACAGCAGCATGGATGAAACAGCGATATGCCATTACCTATTCCGATGCCATAAACTGCTTTCTGCCGCCGGGAAAACCCGCAGCAGAGGGAAAACAAAAAGAACCTTACAAGGATATTGAGGGAAATTACACGCAGCCGGACGCATTGACCGGCGAACAGCGGATTGCCGCAGATGCGATAAAAAGTGCGATTGACGAAGGCAGGCAGGAGAACTTCCTGATTCATGGAGTAACCGCAAGCGGGAAAACCCAGGTATATATGGAGGTGATTTCGGAATGCCTCGACAGAGGCAGAACCGCGATTGTGCTTGTACCGGAAATATCGCTTACGGGACAGCTTATTGAAAGATTTGTCGGAAGGTTCGGCAAGGAAGCGATTGCCGTCATGCATAGCAGGCTTACGCAGCGGGAAAGATATGACGAATGGCAGAGAATTCGCAGCGGAAAGGCAAAAATTGTAATCGGTGCCAGGATGGGCGTCTTTGCACCGCTTGCAAACATCGGAGCAATCATAATGGACGAAGAGCACGAAGCCAGTTATAAGTCCGATATGACCCCGAAGTATGACACCGTGGAAATTGCACTAAAGCGTACGGCAGCGTGGGGCGGAGTTCTGGTGCTCGGAAGCGCAACACCCTCCGTCACCTCCTACGAGCGGTGCCGGGAGGGGATTTATCACCTTCTCACATTGAAAGAAAGATACAACAAAACTCCACTGCCGCATATTGAGATTGTCGACATGCGGGAGGAACTGCGAAGCGGGAATATGACGATTTTCAGCCGCAGGCTGTTTGATGCCGTATCGGATGCACTTCGAGAAGGCGAGCAAGTTATCCTTATGCAGAACAGGAGAGGTTATTCGAACTTCGTATCCTGCAGAGAATGCGGGGCCGTCATGAAATGCCCGGAATGCGGAATCTCGCTGGTCTATCACAAGAGCAGCGGATCTTTGGAATGTCATTACTGCGGCAGGAAGTACCGGCTTCCGGAGAAATGCCCGGAATGCGGAGGCAGATATCTCAAGCATTTCGGTATCGGAACGGAACAGGTGACAGAGGCTGTCTCAAAATATTTTCCGGATGCCGTGACGGCGCGTCTTGACTTTGATACCGTAAAGAAACGCTGCGAAATGGATCGGATACTGTCTGATTTTGCGAAGAAGAAAACGGATATACTCGTCGGAACCCAGCTGGTTGCAAAGGGACTTGACTTCGATAATGTGGGTGTTGTCGGAATCATCGCTGCGGACGTAACACTCAACATTCCGGATTTTCGTTCGGCGGAGAGAACCTTTCAGCTTATTACGCAGGCTGCAGGAAGAGCCGGCAGAGGTACGAAACAGGGACTTGTGGTTGTACAGACATACGAGCCGGATAATTACACGTTCCGCTTTGCAAAGGACAATGATTATGATGATTTTTTCAAAGAGGAAATTAAATTAAGGAAGTTTATGAACTATCCGCCTTTCGGTGATATCATCATGGTAAGTTTTACTTCCGCGGACGAGCGAGATGCGGTTTCGGCCGCGGCACGGTGCGAAGCATACATGAAAAATGCACTCGGATCGGAAAACAAGAGAAATGTTCTTTCGCACAAACCGGACACCTTGTTCAAGGGCAGGGACAGTTTCCGGGAATATATCGTCATAAAATGCCCGAGGAACCTCGGCAACGACGGGAACGAAAGAAATCGATACATGTTTTATCTGGAAAGCTTTCAAAGAAAGCTCACGGATGAAAAAGCAAATGTGAACATAACGGTGGATGTGAATCCGTACAGTATTTTCTAAAACCAGGAAGGAGAATCAGAAGATGGCAATAAGAAATGTTGTGCTGGAAGGCGACGAAATACTCAGAAAAAAATGCAGAGAGGTTACGGAGGTTACCGACCGCATTCGGATGACCATGGAGGATATGCTTGAGACGATGCGAAGTGAATACGGAGTCGGAATCGCAGCACCCCAGGTTGGGATTATGAGAAGAATGTTCATTGCCGAGCCGGAACCGGGAAGGGTTTATTACATGATTAACCCGGTGATTCTGGAGCAGAGCGGCGCAGATCCGGGAGATGAAGGCTGTCTCAGCGTTCCCGGCAAAATCGGCACGGTTACAAGACCTGATTATATTAAGATTGAGGCTCTGGATCTCTCCGGAGACAAACAGACTTACGAGTTCCATGATTTCGATGCGAGAGTTATGTGCCATGAATATGATCATCTGGACGGAATTCTCTATATCGATAAAGCAGTGAATATAAGGGATGCGGACGAAGAGTACCAGGAAATCGAGGGTTTTGAAGAGTAGGAGCAGCAAATGAAAATAGCATTTATGGGAACACCGGAATTTGCCGTTACGGTTTTGGAGGGTCTCCTTAATACAAAACACGAAGTGGGACTTGTCGCAACGCAGCCGGATAAGGCAAAGAACCGGGGAAAGAAAATTCAATATACGCCTGTGAAGGAAAAGGCTCTTGAGCATAACATCAAAGTTCTTCAGCCTGAAAAGGTAAGAGGAAACGAAGAATTCCTCGAAGAACTGAAAGACTACAGGCCTGACATCATTGTGGTTGCTGCGTACGGGCAGATTCTGCCGAAGGAAGTCCTGGAACTTCCGAAATACGGCTGTGTAAATGTACATGCATCGCTGCTTCCGAGACTCAGAGGCGCAGCACCGATTCAGCGCGCAATCATCGAAGGCGATGAGGAGACCGGCGTTACGATTATGCAGATGTCGGAAGGGCTCGACACAGGAGATATGCTCGCCAAAGAAAGCATCAAGATCGGCACGATGAATTACAGCATGCTGCACGATGCACTTGCGGAAATCGGAGCAAGACTCATGGTTCATACCCTTGACCTGATAGAAGAGGGGAAAATCAGTCCCGAGCCGCAGGATGACAGCAAATCCAGCTATGCCAAGATGGTATTTAAGCAAGAAGGAAAAATCGACTTTACGCGGCAGCCGGAGGCGGTGGAACGTCTGATTAGAGGCTTTGACCCATGGCCGGGTGCTTTTTGCGAATATGAAGATATGGTAATGAAACTTTGGAAAGCACAGCCGCTTTGCGAAAATACCGGAAAAGAGCCGGGAACCATTATCGAGGTTTCCGCCCGGGGCATTAAAATTGCCTGCGGAGACGGGGCACTCCTGGTAAGCGAGATTCAGATTCCGGGAAAGAAACGCGTTGCGGTCTCGGAGTATTTAAAGGGAAATCAGATTAAAGAAGGGATTATTTTAAAGTAACAGGGAGGACGTATTATGTGGGATAGTTATTTTTCGTATTACGCGACAGGAATACTGCTGATTCCTGCGATTCTTTTTACGCTTTATGCACAGATGAAGGTTAAATCAAACTTCAGCCGCTATTCAAGAATCAGAAACGACAGAAATCTGACGGGTGCTCAGGCGGCGAGAAAGGTTCTCGATGCCAACGGGCTTACCGATGTAAACATTGAGGCTGTCAGAGGAAGCCTCACCGACCATTATGATCCGAGAAAGCGCGTCCTTCGCCTTTCCGAATCGGTATGCAATGTGAACTCCATTGCGGCAGTAAGCGTGGCCTGCCACGAAGCAGGGCATGCACTTCAGCATGCAAACGGCTATGCACCGCTCAAAATCAGAAACAGTATCGTTCCGCTTGTAAACTTTGCATCGAATTTCAGCTGGATTCTGGTTGTGATCGGAATCGGCCTGCTTGCATCAAACAACTATATCGGGGATACGGTTTTCAATATCGGAGTCATTATGATGGTTATTGTAATTCTTTTTCATACCGTTACGCTTCCGGTGGAATTTAACGCAAGCAGCCGGGCGTTGAAACAGATGGAAGAACTTGCGATTATCGATGAGGACGAGGAAGTGGGCGCAAAGAAGGTGCTCAGAGCCGCAGCTCTCACTTATGTGGCAGCGCTTGCGGTTGCAATTGGCAACCTTCTCAGAATGCTTGCACTCAAAGGAAGAGATTAATGGATTTAAACAGAAAAACTGCCTACGAAATCCTTCTGGATGTCGAGAAAAACGATGCATACTCAAACTTTGCCATCAATCATTTTGTTAAGAAGAATGAACCGGACAAAGAGGCATTTGTGAGAGAACTTGTGTACGGCGTTCTCGAGAACAAAATTTTGCTCGACTACTATCTGGATGCATTGATACCGAGTGGGGTTAAGAAGGTAAAAAAACAGGAGCTGACACTCCTTCGCATGGGCCTTTATCAGCTTGTGTATATGGACTCGGTTCCCGCATACGCCGCCGTAAACGAAACAGTGAATTTGGCAAGACGTTTTGTACGCGGAAAAGATAAGTTCATAAACGGAGTTCTTCGCGGATACCTCAAGAACAAAGAGGAAATTTCCCTGCCGGATTCCGAAAAAGATCCCGTGAAATATCTAAGCGTCGCATATTCCGTGAACGAATGGATTGTAAAGCTCTGGCTGGACACCTACGGCAGGGAGCAGACAGAAGCAATCCTGAAAGCCGTAAACAAAACACCGAAGCTTTCCGTTCGTGTGAACCTAATGAAGACGGATGCGGAGACGCTCGCCGGTGAATTGCAGAGCGAAGGGTTCTGCGTTGAAATTTCCGGCAAAACGGACCGGGGATTGTTTGTAAGCGGAAGCAGGCTGCTTGAGAGCAATGCATACAAACAGGGACTTTTTTCCGTTCAGGATATTGCGTCCGTGATGGCATCCGACATCCTGGATGCAAAACCGGGCGATACAGTCATCGATGTCTGTGCGGCTCCGGGCGGCAAGACGATTGCAACGGCGGAAAGAATGAAAAACCAAGGAAGAATCCTTGCCATGGATTTTTACGAGCATAAACTTGTGCTTATTGAGGAACAGGCAAGGCGCTGCGGTATTGACATTATTGAAACAAAGTGCCATGATAGTACGGAAGGCATTTCCGAATTTGCCGGCAGGGCAGACAGGGTTCTTGCAGATGTTCCGTGCTCGGGACTTGGGGTAATGGGAAGAAAACCCGAAATTAAGTACAGAGAAAACCCCGATTTGGAAGAACTTACGCAAAAACAAGCGAAAATACTTGAGCAGGCTTCCCATTATGTAAAATCTGGAGGAACGCTCGTATACAGTACTTGCACAATTAACAGAAATGAAAACGAAAGGCAGATCGAAAATTTCCTGAAGAAACACGCTGATTTCAGGGTGGATAGGAAGCTTCAGCTTTTGCCGACAGAGGGTACAGACGGATTTTTTATTTGCAGAATGATTAGGGGATAACCCGTGGAAGGAGTAAAATATGCATGTCGGTTTCAAATCCGATAAGGGATTAAGAAGAACAAACAATGAAGACGCATGCTTTGTGATGCTTCCCGATAAGGTTTATGTCGTAGCTGACGGTGTGGGCGGCAGCAATGCCGGGGAAATAGCAAGCCGAACCGCAGTAAACGAAATCGCAAACTACATAACGGAGCATCCGATTGCCGAAGCAACGAATAAATATGCCATCGTAAACTATCTCCAAAAATGCCTTGACGAGGCAAACAAAGAGATTTTCCGATTATCGCATACATACGAAGAAAACAGCGGAATGGCCACGACAGTCGTAATCGTATATGCAATCGACAACAAGGCATATATAACAAACATAGGAGACAGCAGAGCGTATCTTTACAGACACGGCAAACTTATTCAGCTCACAGAGGATCATACTTATGTGAATACCCTCGTAAAAGCAGGAATTCTTTCCAGGGAGCAGGCGGAGGTCGACGAACGAAAGAATGTGATCACGAAAGCACTCGGAGCGGAGCCGACGGTTGAACCTGATTTTTTCCAGGTGGAAATCATGAAAGATGACATTTTTGTCATTTGCACCGACGGACTTTACGATGAGGTGGAAAACGGTGAGATGATAGAGGTTTTAAATAAAAATCAGTCGATGTCTGATGTTTGCACAGAACTGATTAATCGCGCAAACAAAAATGGCGGCAGAGATAACATAACGGTTATTTGTTTAAAAGTTACGGAGGAGGATATCGATGAGCAGCAGATTACTAGCCGGAAGGTATGAACTGATTGAAAAAATAGGCGAAGGTGGAATGGCAATTGTATATAAGGCAAAGTGCCGTCTTCTGAACAGATATGTGGCAATTAAGATTTTGCGTCCCGAATTCACAAAGGACGAGCAGTTTGTTGAGAATTTCAGAAGAGAGTCTCAGGCGGCAGCGGGACTTTCCCATCCGAACATTGTGAGTGTTTACGATGTCGGACAGGAAGGCAATATTCATTTTATCGTAATGGAGCTTGTGGAAGGCAAGACCTTGAGCAAACTTATTGAAGAAAAGGGCAGACTTGACTATAAGGAAGCAATCAATATCACAAGACAGGTTGCATCTGCACTGAGCCTTGCACACAAGAATCAGATTGTACATAGGGATATTAAGCCGCACAATATATTGATTACCAATACAGGCGTCGCAAAGCTTGCGGATTTCGGTATCGCGAAGGCTGTAAGTGCGTCTACGATCATAGGCGGAAACAACAAAGTGATGGGCTCGGTTCATTACTTTTCGCCGGAACAGGCAAGGGGGGCCTATGTGGACGAGAGGTCGGATATTTATTCTCTCGGTATCGTTCTTTATGAGATGCTCACAGGCAAAGTACCGTTTGACGGAGACAATCCGATTTCCATCGCACTCATGCACATAAACGACCCAATGCCTCCGGTCAGTGCCGAGGTTCCGGGAATTCCTCCGCAGCTCGAAAAAATCATCATGAAAGCAACGGATAAGTATCAGACGAACCGTTACAGAACTGCGGACGAAATGATCGAAGATCTTGACAATATAGAGTTCATAACCAAAGTTATGGGGCAGAAAGCATTTACCATTGCAGGCGAAGAGGAAAAAGAACAGCCTGCTGCATCTATGCGTCCGGAAAGGGAGGGCACGCACCGCAAGAGCGAACCTGCCGGAAAGACCGAGGAATCGGATAAAACACTGGAAAGGGCGAACAAAATCTCAACGGGATTCATTATCGGTGCTGTAGCAGTACTGGTTATCGCAGGCATTATCGGCCTTGGAGCACTTCTTGGCTGGTTCAGCGGCGACATCGAAGAAATTAAGGTGCCGAATTTCGTCGGAAGAACTTTTGAAGAAGCACAGGCACTGGCTCAGGAAACCGGTCTTGAAATTGCACGTGGCGAAGATGTATACAGTCCGGATCAGGAAGAAGGAAAGATTACATCGCAGAATCCTACCGCCGATTCTGTTGTTTCACCGGGCAAATTAATAACGGTATATGTAAGTAAGGGCAAGAAGGACGGTGTGGTCCCTAAGATTGTCGGGATGGATTACAAAGGGGCGAGTGAGTATCTGAAGACATTCGGATTTGAACTTGGAATCGTGAAGACAGAGAGCAGCACGCTGCCGGAAAACGTTATCATCGAACAATCGGTTGAAGAAGGCAGTACCGCATCAAAGGGCACAAAGATTGATGTTACCGTCAGTGACGGAAAAGGAAAAGAAACAGTCAAAATGCCGAATCTGATCGGCAAGACCCCGGATGAAGCGAACGCAATCATCGACACCGAGGGCCTCAAACTTGGGGATGCAACCTATGAAGAAACCACAACTACCGCACAAAACCTTATTTTCTGGCAGCAGTATCCGGAAGGAACAGAGCTTGAAAAGGGAACAGCTGTAAGTTATAAGGTAAGCAAAGGCGAAAAACCAAGCGAAAGCGGCAGTGAAGATTTCGGTGACGGCACGGAATCCGCAGACGAGTAATTGCTTATGATTGGATTGATAAAAAAAGGAATCGGCGGATTCTATTATGTAGAGACTGACAAGGGCCTGATTGAGGCAAAGGGAAGAGGCATTTTCAAAAAGGACGGGATCACGCTGATGGTCGGAGACAATGTTGAAATCAGCATCATCGACGAGCCCGAAAAGAAGGGTATCATCGAAGCGATTCTTCCACGAAAAAATCAATTTATCCGCCGATTGCGAATGTGGATATCTTTGCAATCGTGTTTGCACCGCGAAAACCCAAGCCGAATTTTGCTTTAATCGATAAGTTCCTTATTATGGCGAAGATGAAAGGTGCAGAAGCGATTATCTGCATTAACAAATGCGACTTGGCAAGTGAAGACGAAATTGCCGAAATAAAGACCATGTATGCTCCGGTCTACCCGGTGCTTGAAATAAGCGCCAAAACAGGCAAGGGGATCAATGCGCTTGAGAATGAGATTTCAGGAAAACGGGTGGCTCTTGCAGGGCCGTCCGGCGTCGGAAAATCAACGATTCTCAACAGTATGATTCCACATGCCAACATGGAAACCGGTTCCATCAGCGAAAAAACCCAGCGCGGAAAACATACCACCCGCCATGTTGAAATATTCGACGCATATAAGGATGCAAAGGTGTTTGATACGCCCGGCTTCACTTCTTTTGAGATTTTGGAGGCGGAAGAAGACAACTTGCAGGCATATTATCCTGAATTTGAGCCGTATGCGGGAAGCTGCAGATATGACAACTGCAGGCATATCAAGGAGCCCGGCTGTACGGTGCAGAAGGCTGTTTCGGACGGCAGAATTCACCCAAAACGATATGATTCCTATGTGTCGAACATGGAAGAAATAAGAAAAAGAAAGAAATACTGACTGTATTTAAGCAGCCGGTCGAGAAAGAGGTAAGAAATGAAACTTGCACCATCGATTTTGTCGGCAGATTTTTCAAATCTGCTTGCGGATGTGAAAAAAATTGAAACCGGAGGGGCGGACTACATTCATGTGGATGTTATGGACGGGCATTTTGTACCGAATATAAGCTTCGGAGCACCTGTAATGAAATGCCTGAATGGCAAAACGACTGTTCCGTATGATGTACATCTAATGATTGAGAATCCGGATCTTTATATTGATGATTTTGTCACTCCGCAGACAGAGTACATAACTGTTCATCAGGAAGCTTCAAGACATCTTCATCGCACGATTCAAAAGATTAAATCGCATGGAATCAAAGCAGGTGTAGCTATCAATCCGGCAACGCCGGTATCAACCTTGTCGTGCGTATTTGAGGATGCAGACCTTATCCTGATCATGTCCGTAAATCCGGGATTCGGAGGACAGAAGTTCATACCAGGTGCGGTTTCCAAAGTGGAAGAACTTGTCCGCCTGAAACGGGAAAACGGCTATCCCTTTGCGATTGAAATTGACGGTGGGGTTACACTTGACAATATCAAAATGCTTGCAGATGCAGGTGTTGAAATTGCGGTTGCGGGTTCTGCGGTATTTAAGACCGAAGATCCTGCAGAAATGACGGAGAGATTTAAGCAGATTTAATTGACGTAATTAATAAAGCAGAGGTTTAAAATGGATTTACTTATTGCGTTTCTTGTTTTTATAGTGGTTATGGTTTCGGCGATTATCTTTGATTATACGATGATAATCGCCCTTGTCATTGGTCTTGCTGCGTTCATGCTGGTAGGAAAACATCGTGGATTTTCTTTTAAATCCATGGCAAAAATGGGAATGGAAGGCGGAAAAACCTCTCTTATTGTTCTTGAAGTCATGTGCATTATCGGCTTTGTAACCGCCACATGGAGAATTTCGGGAACAATAACTGTTTTCGTTTATTATGGAATGCGGATTATTACGCCTTCTTTATTTTTGATCATTACATTTTTGCTTTCCTGCCTTCTCAGCTATGCGCTCGGGACATCGTTCGGGGTTGCGGGCACAGTGGGCGTTATCTTTATGACGCTGGCCAGAAGCGGAGGAGTGGATCCCGTGATTACGGCAGGGGTTTTGATGAGCGGCGTGTATTTCGGCGACAGAGGATCTCCGGTATCTTCCAGTGCAAACATGGTCGCAAGCATTACGGACACTAAGATTTACGATAATGTAAAGCAGATGATGAAAGTTGCAATCGTGCCGTTTGCGATTACCCTTATTGCATATTCGATACTTTCGGTGACAAATCCGATTAGCCATGTCGATACAGAACTTGTAAAGGCATTTGAAAGCGAGTTTAATCTCTCCATGTGGGCTTTTGTGCCGGCAGTCTTTATGATCTTGCTGCCGCTTCTTAAAGTGGGAGTCATTACCTCAATGGGCGTAAGCATTGTAAGCGGGATTCTGGTTGCCTGTCTCGTACAAAAAATACCGCTGCTTGAAGTCATCAAGGTGTGCATCATGGGATACAAAGCAGACGGAGAGGGGCTCGGTGCAATCTTAAACGGCGGTGGACTTGTTTCCATGCTCGAGATTGTCGGAATTCTGATTATTTCCAGCTGCTATTCCGGAATTTTTACGGAAACAGGCATGCTCGACAGCTTGCAGGAAAAACTCAGCAGCATGTGCACGAAATTCGGAAGATATACAGTCATGTTCCTTATGAGTCTGGCATCGGCGGCTATCTTCTGCAACCAGACCATTGCCATCATGCTCAATACCCAGCTGCTGACCGGCGTTTACGACCGC
>ERZ779889.1227-NODE-1227-length-26770-cov-3.705409_pt1 | contig 26770 bp, 25 predicted proteins | sample MGYA00511030_ERZ779889 | MGnify/ENA primary metagenome ERZ779889 (study PRJEB29588, sample SAMEA2160616) | human gut metagenome | biome: human gut; feature: human-associated habitat; material: faeces | place: Denmark | collected 2008/2010 ...
GGTCAATATGCCCACGGCAACGAACCCAGCCATCACATTATATATATGTATAACCGTATTGGTAAGCCATGGAAAACCGCCCGGTGGCTGCATAGGGTCTTTGACGAGATGTACGCTGACCGGCCCGACGGATTGAGCGGCAATGAAGATGCCGGGCAGATGTCGGCCTGGTATGTCCTTTCGGCATTGGGATTTTATCCGATAGACCCGATCGGTGGTCGTTTCGACATAGGTTCGCCTATCGTGCGCACTGCCACATTGCATGTAGGCGGAGGTCGTACGTTCAAGATTATTGTCCATCGTGACCAACCCGGCGACATCTATGTGGCAGGCTTGCGCCTGAACGGCAAATCCTACGGAAAAACATATATAGACTACGATACCCTTACGAAAGGCGGCGTGTTGGAATTTGACATGGCTTCGGAGCCCACGGGTTTCGGCACAAAACCTGACGCGTGGCGATGACGAGGACATGTCCGGAGAATCCGGGCTGATTCACAATAGAGCACAGAGAAGCATGGAAAAAGCCATGATATTCGCGGCTGGGCTGGGGACACGGCTCAGGCCGTTGACCGACACAATGCCAAAAGCCCTTGTCCCGGTGTCAGGACGTCCAATCCTGGGTTACCAGCTGGAACGGTTGGCCGCAGCCGGCGTCAAGGAAGTCGTTGTGAATGTTCATCATTTTGCTGAACAAGTAATCCGCTACTTGGAAGAACACGACTTTGGCCTCCGTGTGCGTGTTTCGGACGAACGCGACGAACTGCTCGACACCGGTGGTGGGTTGGCCCGCGCCCGTCAGTGGCTGGACGGCGACGCTCCGGTCTTGGTGCACAATGTCGACATTCTGAGCAATGTTGACCTGCATCGCTGGGCCGGAGAGCATCCAGACGGAACGACTCTCCTTGTAAGTGAGCGGCAGACTCAGCGTTATTTGCTGTTCGATGAAGAAAACCGCCTTGTCGGCTGGACAAACGTGGCCACAGGCCAGGTTCGTAGTCCGTATTCAAAGCTTGACGTGGCGCGTTGCCGTCGCTATGCTTTTTCAGGCATTCAGCTTTTTTCTCCGCGACTTTTCAGTCTGATGGAAGGCTGGCCGCGCCGTTTTTCCATCATCGACTTTTATCTTTCCGTCTGTCGTGAAGTGCCTGTTTACGGCTGTCCGGAGCCCGGATTGCGACTGCTTGACATCGGGAAACCTGCCGCTTTGGCCGCAGCGGAAGACTTCCTCGCATCGGCCGGCAACTGCTCCGGTGCCGGAAAGCTGCCGCCGGTGGCATCAAGTGTCAGCGAATAAGCGTATCTTTGCGGTCTAAAACAAAATATCCAATAAACCAATCCCGCATATGCAACAGAAAATCATTATCCTCGACTTCGGTTCACAGACGACGCAACTCATCGGTCGTCGGGTGCGCGAGCTCGATACGTTCTGCGAGATCATCCCTTACAACAAGTTTCCCGCAGACGATCCGGACGTGATCGGAGTCATCCTCAGTGGTTCGCCGTTCAGTGTGTACGACCCCGAAGCCTTCCATCCAGACCTTTCGGAAATCCGTGGCCGTTATCCCGTATTGGGCATCTGTTACGGAGCCCAATATATGGCCCAACTTTATGGCGGAAAGGTGGAGCCGGCCGGCAGCCGGGAGTACGGGCGGGCCATGCTCAGCCATTTCGATGCGTCAAATCCGCTGCTTAAAGGACTTGATGCCGGGACGCAAGTCTGGATGAGCCATGGCGATACCATTACAGCCCTGCCTGAAGGCTTCCATGCCATCGCATCGACCGACAAGGTGGTTAATGCCGCATACCAAGCAGACGGCGAACAACTTTGGGGCGTGCAGTTCCACCCGGAAGTGTTCCACACGACGCAAGGCTCGCAACTGTTGCGTAATTTTGTGGTGGACATTTGTGGCAGCCGCCAGGATTGGAGTTCTGCCTCGTTCATTGAGACCACCGTGGCCGAGTTGCGTGAGCAGTTGGGCCAGGACCGCGTGATCCTCGGCCTGAGTGGCGGCGTCGGTGGCGGCCGTCCTGCTTCACCGGGCCATCGGCGAAAGGCTGACCTGCATTTTCGTGGATCACGGAATGCTGCGCAAAAACGAGTTCAACGACGTGATGAACGACTATCGCTCGCTGGGGCTCAACGTGGTCGGAGTTGACGCCAGCCAGAAGTTTTTCAGTGAGCTGGCCGGTGTGGACGACCCGGAGCAGAAGCGCAAAATCATCGGCAAGGGCTTCATCGATGTCTTTGAGGCAGAAGCAAAGAAAATAAAGGATGCCCGATGGCTCGCACAAGGCACGATTTACCCCGACCGCATCGAGAGCCTCAACATCACGGGCAAGGTCATCAAGAGCCACCACAACGTGGGCGGACTGCCTGAAAAGATGCACCTGCGCCTTTGCGAACCCTTGCGCTGGCTCTTCAAGGACGAGGTGCGCCGTGTCGGCCGCGAACTCCAAATGCCCGAGCATCTCATCGACCGTCATCCGTTCCCCGGGCCGGGACTGGCCGTGCGCATCCTCGGCGACATCACCCCCGAAAAGGTGCGCATCCTGCAAGACGCTGACGACATCTTCATCCGCGGATTGCGTGAATGGGGGCTTTACGGCCAAGTGTGGCAGGCGGGCGTCATCCTGCTCCCTGTGCGCAGTGTGGGCGTGATGGGCGACGAACGGACTTATGAGCGGGCTGTCGCGCTTCGTGCTGTCACCAGTACAGACGCCATGACGGCGGACTGGGCTCATTTGCCATATGAGTTCTTGGCGAAAGTTTCGAACGACATCATCAACCACGTTCGCGGAGTGAACCGCGTTTGTTACGACATTTCGTCGAAACCACCAGCTACGATCGAGTGGGAATAATACAATATCTCTGACGTGTAGCAAAACTTTATTTTAATCTATTTATTTTCAAGCATTTATAATAGAATCTACTAAGTGTCAGTATTTTAAATTCCCAACCTGAATTTTGATATTGTACCCCAAAATTGTACCCTGCGCTTGTGGGGTACAATTATTTTTTTATACTTTTGTACCCAAAAACGATATGGCAAAGGCAACAAAGTTTCAGTTCGTATTAAAGAGTGAGGCCGACAAATCCAAGCCTGCACTTTTATATGTCATGTTTTCACTGGATAAACGGTACAAGATTTCTCTACAAGAGTCTGTTTTGCCTCAATGGTGGGACAAGGAAACGCAAAGAGCCATTGTTATAGAATCGGGGCAACAAAAGCAAGTCGATACACGAAATGCAAAACGTGTAAATCGTTTCTTGAACTATGCTCAACAGAGATTTGAAGAAATTTTTGAAGCGCATAAAGAATGGAGAAGAGTAAAAACGGCTGTTATTGCAATTCCTTATCCAGCCCAAATAGCAAGGATTATCCGAGGTGTTATAACGGAATATCATAAAAAGGAAGTCGAGGAAATTAAAAAGCAAAATCAAACGCCTACGCAGTATTTTGAAGAATACATTGCCAAACTTCCAACTCACACCATTAGGCGTACAGGTACAGTCATGAAACCTCAAACGATAAGCAATCATCGAATAGTGCTTAACCGATTCAAAAAATTCTTGCAGCACTATGGTATGATAAATAGTTTTCAGATTTTCAATAAGTACTTTGAAGAAAAGATGGAGGCTTTTCTCCTGCTTGACTGCGGCTATACTCCCAATACTGTATGTGCGACAAATTCAATTATGAAAGTATGGCTAAAACAAGCCGAAGAAGATGGGCTGATAACTGACAAGTCATTTCACAGTTGGAAGTCTAAGGGATATAACGTGAAACACATTTATCTTACAGATGATGAAATAGGCCGTATCTATGCACTTGATTTTACAGATGAGTTTAAGGTGCTAAATAAAATAGACTTAAAAAGTAGTATAGAGCAAACAAGAGATTTATTCATTGTTGGTTGCAAAACAGGGTTGCGCATAAGCGACCTTCATTTGCTCAATGCTTCTCAATGGGATTTAGAAAATCGGACGTTAACCGTTAATACCCAAAAGACACAAAAACGAGTGGTAATACCTTTGTCTGATGAGGTGGTTTCTATTTATAAAAAGTATAATGGTAAATTTCCAAGTCCCGTTTACAAATCTGCCTTTAACCGTCAAATCCAGCGGTGCGCCATGATTGCAGGTATAGACGAAATTATATATAATAATGTGTCAAAAGGCGGTAAAACCGAGCAAGAGGCAACACCTAAATGGAAATTAGTTTCAAGTCATACTGCCAGGCGAAGTTTTGCCACAAATCTCTACAAAAAGTCTCATAACAGCCTTATGGTAATGAAATTCACGGGGCATACGACAGAAGAAAACTTCCTAAAATATATTTGTATAGATGATGAGGAGATGGTGGAACTTGCAAGGGAGTTTTTCTGATATAAAATCAAAAGAGCGAATCGCAAATTACGGTTCGCTCCTTTCTTTGTAAAGAATTACCACTAATCCTTTATATTATCGTTTGGTTGTGATATTTCTTTGTTTTCCAGTGAATTACCTGTTCTTGCATTATAATAAGCTATGCAATCATTAACCCATGCCTTCACCGTCTTATCACTTATGCCTATCCTCTTTGCTATTTTCCTATAACTATAGCCTTCTTTATACAGTTTATAAGCCTGCTCTTTCTGCGGAGTTATATCTGCTTTCCCCTTTAACAACTCTTTTTCTACGGCAAATCCTTCTTCCGCAAACTCTATGAAGCCATCGTCCCGCTTAGTCAAAGCACCGACAAGTACATGATTCTCGTCCATACTGATAGCACAACTTCTTGCCTTAAGCTGCTTGATGTAAACTTTTCTTCCTCCTTCAACCTTGCCTACGGCAAAGCAAGAATCTATAAAGTTAGATAAGTTCTTACTGCCTGCAAGTTTATCCAAGGTGAGTATTGCATTGTCCTTAGCTTTTGGCGAATGCCCAAGCAACAGAACACTTATCCCCAACATCTCCATTTTAGACTTAAAATTAATAATAAACTTTGCTGCTTCATTCCCCTTTTGTAAGTTGGGATTCAGATAAGTTATATTATCCACTATGAAAATCTTAATCCCCAAGTTCGTTGCTTCTTCCATCCTCCGAAACAATTTTTCCAAGCGTTCTTTATAAGAAGAACTATACTTATCCATATCCAAGTTTGGCCGAAGTAAATTTTCAGAAAAGACATAATGCCCTTTTCCATCTTCAGTTTCATACCTATCACTTAGCTGCTGTTCTGACAATTCATAGTCGAAATACATCACTTTTTTACCTTTCTTTGCAATTTCTTCTGCAATCTGCACAGCAATCATACTTTTGCCGACATTGGTTGCTCCAAAGAATACAGTCAATTCCTTCTCAATCCACAAATTTTTGTATAGGTACTCACGTTTTTCTGCTTTCATACCATCTTCAACAACTTCATTAAGAGTTGTATACTCAAACAGAGCGTATTTGTTTTTATCTTCCATATCTAATTAATTTTTAAAGTTTTTATTTTTGTCCTTTTGGCCATTTAGACGCTGCAAAGGTATGCACATATTGCTCTGTTTGCAATTTTGAGAATTATATATAAAAATATAAGCCGCTAACAATTAGCGACTTATGCTAAAATAAAGAATAAACTTTGAAAATCTTGTGAAAATCAATCTTCCCACGTTTTTAATATCTTCCAAAACTCGTAATGCTCCTGTATGATTGTTTCGGCTAACGGTTTTGATGGATTGTTCTTGTCGATATATTTATCCAGTTTATCTTTCCTATATGTAGGTGCTTCTATGTTATAATACTCCGCAATAAGTGACGTGCCTAACGATAAATTGTTTTGCACCCGAGGTAAGAGTATCTTACATCTATTGAGAAAAAGCATGATGAGAATACCAACCCTATATTGAGATGTTTCATTTTTTATATTATAGCATCCATCTAAGCGGTCAAGATAAGACTTTACAATCTTGACATTCTTCTTTTCGGTTAATTGCAACATAATGTTATTTTTATCTTTGTTGCATCCTAATATACCCCTTAGTTGCTTGACAACAAAATCTCTCCGAGTCGATTTAATTTCTTCCCTTTCTTCCAAAGCATACAACAGTTTATTCAGTGCATATAGATTAACTTTATACATATTTCTATACTGCTTGAAATTGCATTTTTGTTGATACAACTTGATTAAGGACTTTATTATTCCAATCTTATCTTCTTTGTCAATGTATTGTGTGGTTATATAGGCCAATTGCAAATCTATATATTCTTTTGGCGTATTTTCTACTGTTAAGGCAGAACTCAAACGGTCTGAAAGATAATTGTCTCCATTAAAGTCATTGGCCGTATGTCCGAACAGTTCAAATATATCATTATCGCCAATCTCCAAATCTTCCTTTATCTCATCAACTTCTTTGTCAGATGGCATATATTCATCCGAACAAAAATAGTAGAAGTTTTCTATACTCTCATTCTCATATACATATCTAAAGACCGTAGTATATCCGTAAAGTTTCATGGTCTATCATATTATTTGTTTTCCTTCTTAATTCCTCTGCCTCCTGCCTTTTGATGTAGGACACCTTTCCTAATAATGCACTTTGAGTTTTTGTACGGCTTAGTTGCAGACAAACTATAATTGCGCAATGAGCCGTATGTTATACCAAGTTCTTCCGCAGAATGGAATTCAAATATATTCGCCACACTTCCAAAGTATTCATGCACATCACCCATTTGCAGATGAATTACCGTGCGTTCTTTTTTTTCCGTTGCTTCCATATAGATACTTTTTCTGCAAAGGTACACCAAATATGGCAATTAATGAATACAAATCATCTTATTTAGATTCTTTAGCGTTAGAAATTTGCTTGTATTTAGTATATGTCATATCTTTGCATTGTGATAATTAAGTAGAACATTAAAGACGAGTAAATATGAAAGCAATTCAGTTTAGTTGTGCAAACGTGGTTAAGTCGGCAGTCAAGTGTATGAATTGTGAGATGGATGCAGCAACTTCCGTCAGCAAAGGAATGATGATTGAAACATTGAAGAAGCGTATGATGAGAGGTGAAGTAGTCCGCTTCTGTTATCAAAAGTTAGACGGGTCAATCAGATATGCGGTCGGGACACTTCAATCTGATGCTGTCAAAGCCAATGTCACAGGCACAGGGATTCCGAAACGCTTTTATGGAATGTTCGCTTACATTGACCTTCAAAAGATGGCGTGGAGAGGATTTAAGGAAGAACGTATTATCGGCATCGTAGATTAAATGAATGGGGCTTTGTTAAGCTCCATTTTTTCTTTCTTACTTTTCCAAGTCAGAATAATAATGTTTTCTTTTTTTTATATTGTTCTGAAATGGAAAAACGAAGAAAGGTGATTGGTAATGAATAAAAGTCATCTTTTTAGATCTCTTTAGCTTGAGAAATTTGCTTGTATTCAGTATATGTCATATCTTTGCATTGTGATTAAGAAACAACGTAATAACAATAAAAGTTCAAACGATATGGCAACGGTAGAAATCATAAACAAGGCATTAGAGGTTCTGAAAAATCATGATTGGTGGTGGATGATGGCAGATTATACGCATCCTGCCATTGACAATGCAAGAGGTTCAATGCGCTATTTCGTTGAGTTGGTAGCCACAATCAAAGACGCAGTTGTCAGAAACGCAATGCGTGAACTTTGGAAGGCGACATACGAAAATGTACATAAGAATATGTGGAGCAAGGATGAAGAAGCAAACAAAGTGTATGAGGCTAAGAAAGCAGAGTTGATGGCAATTATACTTCCCGATAACCTTCAAATGGCAGTTTGATATGGAAATGGCACAATATATAATGAGCATATTTAAAGCAAAATTGATGGTGGTTTGGTCTTGGGGGTTCAATTCTCCAATGGTTATGCCCAACGGATTACGCTTCAAAGTGCAAGGCTTTAAATTTCGTGGTGTTGTTGAGGTTGTGTATAATGAGGGTAAGGATTTATTCGAGGTGTCATTTATAAAACGTGGCAAGATTGTTGAAGTCGTTGATGATATATATTTTGATATGTTGGTTGATGTGATAGACACTAAGGTTGAAAAGACTTCTGACTACAAAGAAAGGATTGAACGTGAATATTCACTTTCTTAATATAATCGAATATGTATTGATAGTCAGATAGTTGTGGTCGTGTCGCATCGAAAATAATTCAAAAACAAGTCGAATCGTATAAAAGTGAATGTCATGAAACAGATAAATCATAGATACCAAACATCGGATTACATGGAGTGGGATGTTATGCTAAGCCTCATCCGCAAGTTATACCGAGATAAGAATTACCGTATGTCCTTGTTGGTTGGTTGCGGTTGCTTTTTCGGGTTGAGGATATCTGATATTCGTTCTCTAACTTGGGAAATGCTGTTGTCGGATGACAAGTTTGTGATAAATGAAAAGAAAACAGATAAACGTAGAGTAGTTAAAATCAATGCGGACTTTCAAAAGCACATCCGACAATGCCATGACGCTTTGTGCATCACAAATGATAGTGAGAAATGTTTTATCAGTCAGAAAAAGATGGTTTACTCCACTCAACGTATCAATGTCTTACTCAAGATGATAAAGAAACAATATAATTTGAAGATTGAGCATTTCAGCACTCACACTTTTAGAAAAACATTCGGACGCAAAGTTTTCGAGAGTGCAGGCGAAAATGCAAATATGGCGTTGATGAGGTTGTCGGAGTTGTTTAATCATTCCAATGTAGGTATAACGAAGATATATTTAGGCATTCGAGAAAAAGAATTGCTGGAAACATACGACTTATTGGATTTTTAGAGTTAATTTGTTGGGTTATTGAGCGTTCTTCCAAAGAAAATGCCTATCTTTGTTGCGCACATTGGTTAATAGTGTGCGGACATATTGAAAGAAGCGCATTTTCGCTTATTCCGTTGACGTGAACTTCGACAACTCACAAAGTAATATCGGAATAATGTGGGAAGGACGCTCTCTTTGGTGTGTATTCGTATATCAACGAAATACATCCAAAGTGGGGCTGTTCGTTCTCTCCTTATCCATATTACAGGAAGTCGAAGTCCTACGTCAAGGATGAGGTTAGAATGGGGGCCTCACTTTTCTTCTTTATGTTTCTTAACCATATAAAATAAAGAAATCGCATCATAGGGCCGTAGATGCAACTAATTTATTGCATTATGGCACAAATTAATCACTTCTTTTACGGCAAAAAGTTAGCCGTTGCGATTTTGTTTTTGCTCTCAATTCCTGTTTTTTCACAGAAGAAACCCACATTGATGATTCTTCCAAGTGATAATTGGTGTACCCAACGCTATTTTACCACAACTTATGAGAATCAAGATGAAACAGTGCGAATACCAAACTATCAGCAAGCTTTTCAAGAAGATTTGGAATTAAACCCTGTAATAAGCAAAATCGGAGAATTGATGACGGACTTAGGGTATAGCCTCAAAGATGCAGGAATGGAATTGAAAAATATTTCAAATAGAACAGCAGAGGGCAATGCCACTTTTAGTAAGTCCAGCGGCGCACAACTGACTGAAAGCCCTTTGGATATGTTGAAACGTATGGTAAAGGCAGATATTATCATCCAAGTAGATTGGATTTTGAATGATGCTTCCTTGTCTTTCACGTTAGAAGCGTTTGACGCATATACAAGCAAGCGTATAGCTACTGCTACTGGTACGAGCCAAGATTATACGGGCGATGTTCCTTTGTTGTTGGAAAAGGCCGTAAACAAGCAAATCAAGCCATTTGACAAACAGCTTACAGCCTTTTATGACAGAATGAAGAAAGAAGGCAGGGAAATTGTACTTACGGTAAGGACGTGGGATAATTGGGAGCAGGATTTGGAAAGTGAGTATGATAATGATGAGTTACTTAATCACATTTTGTCATGGATGCAGGAAAATACAGTTAACCAACAGTTTAATTTGTCTGACGCAACAGAGAACTTTGCCCAATTTGAGCAAGTGAAAATTCCTTTGAAAGACAATAGGGGAATTAATATGGACGCTCGCAGTTTTGCAAGAAAACTTCAAAAGTATTTAAGTAAATCACCCTACAACATTACTTCCAAGTTGATGATGAGGGGATTGGGTGAGGCTATTCTTGTATTAGGTGAGAAATAAATATATTTTACGTATGAGAGTCGCACTTTTATTATTTGTTTCTATTTTCTTTACTATTGTAAATGCACAGCAATTTCAAGAAGATATGGACAAGCTTGTTATTAATCCTTATGTTCCAGTTTATGAAGATTTATCTGATGAAGCATCTAAACTTCTTCACACAAAACTTATACAAATAGTTACGGCTAGTGGTGTAGCAAATAATGAATATATCACACGCTTTATCTTAACTGCTAGGATTAACACCATAACGAAAGATATAATGGCTGGCCCACCACAACGCATCTCGCAAAAATTGGAAATCACTCTGATGTTGGGTGACGTTGAAGCCAACAAGCTCTACTCCACGATAACCATATCTGTAATGGGAGCAGGAACTAGTGAGACAAAGGCATATATTGCGGCTATAAAGAGCATAAAACCAAGAAATGCAGAGATATTAGCCTTTATGGAGGAAAGCAAACAGAAAATCATTGACTATTATGAATCCTATAGTGAAGAAATCATTACTAAGGCCAAGAAATTGGCAAGCACACAAAACTATGAGGAAGCTCTAAATCTGCTTTCTTCAGTTCCCAACGTTTGTAGTAAGTGTTATAAAGAATGCTCAGAATTAGCCCCTTCTATCTATTATGATTGGATAAATGCAGACGGAACATATTACCTTCAACAGGCACAGGCTATATGGGCAGAGCAACCCAATAAACAGGGTGCGGAAAAAGCGATGGAATATCTATCAAGAATTAATTTCGCAGCAACTTGCATAACTGAAGCACAAAATCTAACAGAGCAGATAAAAGAAAAGATGCTTGTCGAAGATAAAAGGGAGTGGGAATTCAAAACACAGCAATATAAGGACAACATTGAACGTGAAAAACGGCAATGGGCACAATATGTACAGGAATATCAAGACAGACACGAGCAGATGATGGCACAAGATGCTCAAAGGGCAGCAAACCAAAGACTGATTATCAAGGCATGTCGTGATATTGCTATTGAAAAAGCAAAACATCAGCCACAGACAATTAATTACAACGAAATATTAGTATGGTAACAAAAATTTTATTTCAGAAGTTTATGGTATCTTTTATGATACTATTTATAAGTCTGCCTTTTGCAGATACCTATGCACAATCATATCGTAAATCTTTAGTTAGAAAAAATGCAGTTCGTTCTATTTCTATAAGAGAACAAAATGCTCGTTCTACACAGAATCAACAAGTAGCAAATGAATCAAAAATACAAGAAGAAAACAAGCAAGATGAGAAAATAAAGAAAAGCGAAGCAAATAAAAATAGTAAGAATCAATTAGCAAATGGAGACGTCCAACTAACTGTCTTTGCGGATGGGAAAAATAAGGCTGAAGCTATACAAGCAGCTTTAAGAAGTGCTATTGAGCAAGCATTTGGAGTATTTGTTTCAAGTCACACAGAAATTCTAAATGATAGTTTGGTAAAAGATGAAGTAGCGACTATTGCTTCGGGCAATATTAAAAGTTTTGAATGCCTCTCTGAAAATTACATCGACGATAAATGCTTAGTCAATGTTAGAGCTATCGTTTCAACTAATAATTTAATAAATTATACAAAGTCAAAAGGAGGTTCTGCTGAATTGGCAGGTTCCATTTTTGCCATGGAAATGAAGCTTCAAGAATTAAATAGGCAGAATGAAATTAAAGCAATAGACCACTTAATCTTTCAATTAGCTGAAATAGCCCCTTCACTATTCAATTTTAATTTAATCCTTGATAATCCTAAAAAGAATGGAGATAAATATGAATGTTCTCTAACGATTATATGCACAATCAATGAAAATGCTAAAGTGATGTATGATTTGCTTATTTCAACATTGAGCGCCTTGTCAATGAATTATGATGAATATATAAATTATTGTAATTCGGGAATGGGTGGATATGAAGTAAAAGTATCAGACTTTCTAAACCCATCTTTAATAAGCTATCTTAGGGTAAATCATGGAAATGCACTACGTACTCTTGATGCCTGGTTGAGGTTTTGTTCTCGAAATTTTAAATTGATTGACAACTTTGGTGAATATGAGAACGAATTTGTACCACCACATAGTCCACTTCATCGAGATTTTCATACAAGCAGTCATTTCCACCTGCATAGTAATCATATTAAATTAGCTGAAAAAGAATGGTCGAACCTAGATTATGGTAAAATCTGGATAAAACATGAGAACCATGGCATTGCTCATTCTCTATTATTCATCCCTATTACTACCCAACGCACTAAAAATAACAATGACTCTATGGTACAACCAGCTGAGAATATTATAAAAGGTAATATTACATTCCCTGATTTAAACATGTTAAGCAAATTCTCAAGCATAAGAATTGAACGTATCAGTCCTAGCCTAAGCTTTACAGATTTTAAAACAAAAGTTATTGCTCAATAAAATAATAAATATTATGGAAAAAGTATTCAACACAATATTATGGATTGCTCTTTATTTAATAAGCCATACTACAGTTTATGCTCAAAGCTATAATCAGGAACGTATTGCCTTAGAGAACTTTCTCGTCAGGATGTATAAGAATGTACCATTTGAAGGTGTAAAAATAGTTTCAGATTACAACAACAATTATTTGGTTTCAGTGGTACTTGTAAAAAAAACACAATCAGAAAGTTCGATGAACCGTATTGCACAAGTGAAAAGTGCAAGACAAGTCAGCCAATATTTGAGTGGAATAATATCTACCGAAAGTGAAACTATTATACGAACAACCCAAAATGTGAGAGAAGGAAAGACGATAGAGGAGATTAAAGATGTAATTAAAGAAAATTCTATTGGCTTTACTAAGAATATGGAAATACTGAAAACTTTTGATACAGATAATAAAGAGAAATGCTATATGTTCTTCCGAAAAGTAGAGGAAATGGAGAATTAGCCATATTATAGATTAGTCAGCATCGGCTAACTTTTATCTTTATAAGTGGATAAAAAACGAGAGAAAAATTACCTGTGGAACATTAACTTTTGTTTTAGTTGTTAAAGAAACTTGTGCAATAGTAAATATAAATGATAAAACAACATATTTAGAAGTTAAATAAAAAAAACGATGAAAAAGTATTTAATGGTTGCTATCCTCTGCTTGGGTAGCATTTGTGCGATGGCACAAAAAGGAGAGATGGCTGTAGGCGTTCATCTGAACTTTGGAACAGCAGCAGAGAATGTGGGTTTGGGTGCAAAATTCCAATATGGAATTACTGATGCCATCCGTTTGGAACCGTCTTTGAACTATTATTTTGGTGATTTTAGCGCATTGGACTTCAATGTAAATGCCCATTACTTGTTTGATGTTGCATCTAAAATCAAAGTCTATCCATTGGTAGGAATTGGTATCGCTAGCTTTAAAGGAGGTGCTGAATGGTGGACAGAAGACCCACTTACAGGTGAAACCATTTCAGGCGGTGACAGTGGACGTAGCACCAATTTTGCAGTAAATTTAGGTGCAGGAGGTGAATATGCCTTGAATGATAAAATCTCTTTGGGATTGGAACTGAAATACCAAATCATAAGTGGATTCAATCAATTTGTTGTAGGAATAGGAGCAACGTACAAATTTTAATATGCTATGAAAAGAAATGTTTTGTGGAGTGTCTTAATACTCTTAGTTGCCTTAAGTTTTGCATCTTGTTCAGAAGATGATGTAAACGGGTTGACAAATAATGGAGATGTGTACCTCACCATTAATGAAAGGCAGTATTCCAATGAGTTCAACCAAGTAGATGTGATAGGAACTTATTTTGATAGCTATGTGGATGAGTTAGGTCTTGGTGGATGTTACCTTTCCGCTTCATTGAATCTTAAAGATGACCCCACTGATTACGATGATTTTACGGTTAAGATAGCCTCTATTTCAGAATATGACATAAATGAGGGTATGGTATTCCCGAATGAAACACAAGAAATTGCTGTGGAGTATCTTATGTATAGTGGCTTGAATGGACCTTCATATTCATATCAATCAGGCTCTATAAAAATAGCAAGTAAAAACGATGATGATGAAAATCGTAAAAGTGTTATTATAGTAGAATACAAGAATTTAGTGATGAAAAAAAGCAGTACTGATGATAGGTATTCAATCTATCCTGAGCTAATAACGGTTAACGGAACTTGCTCTTATAGACAATCAGCTTTTAAGATTTGAGAAAATGATAAAATAGAATGAGGGCTGGCATTTTAGCTGGCCCTTGTCTTTTTAATTAAGAATATGATAGCAGCAATAATCGGTTATTTTGCAGGTAAAGCAAGAATGGAAGGCAGGGATTTTGATTTATGCCAAGCCATGCAATATGACAATCAGAAGAAGTTTTTTGAAACAACCCCAGAATTGTCTAAGATGCTCTATGTGTATGAATTGATGCACAGGCATTCCATTGATAGCGTAGAACAAAAGAAGGAATTTATTAATCTCCTTATTAACTTTATAGAAAAGGATTCTGAAAACCTTCCATTTTATCTATTGCCGATTGCCTATTCACCTACTAAGGATTGCTTGGCCAATGTGATTCAAACAGCATACGAAGCAGCCAAAAGCCTTACTGATGATGAAAGGATAATCAGGGATTCTGTATTGGCAGTGGCAGTTCTTCGATGGTCAATAAAAAAGTTGGGAAATGCAAGCGACTATCTGGCGAGATTAACGGGAATGGAGTTCTCAGATTTGATGAAGGCGAAAGACAAGTTCCTGAAATCTATCTTGATTGGTTGCAATCCCCATTTCATAGGCCATAATGTGCCTCCCTATCCCAGTCCTATAAGCAAGGCCATATATTTGGCAGTAAAGTATAACGAATTATCGCCTATATGTGCAGCTATTGCAGCAGAATTGGCGGAATATAACCACGAAGAAGGCGGTTATCATAGAATGGTGGAACAACTGACGGGAAGCTATACCGAATACCCAAAAGAAGATATAGGAGCAATGGAATACCCGTTGACAGATAGAGTGCAATATCAGACAAAGGAAGGTATGATATTGGAAGGATATAAAAGGATGGATGGCTATTACGGTTGGCACGTGCAATGCCATTCATTCGACTTCTGTTTGCTCGGTACTAGGGAAAAGCCTTTTGACAAGGAACTTGTATATTGGAAATGGTTTGAAAGGAATTGGAAACCGCAAGCGGTGATTCAAGCAGCCAATGATTTCTTGGCAGAGTTCCATTTTACCGTATCAAATGATACGGATTTCCGCTTGGATTGGTTTAACAAGCAAGTTAGAATGCCATTCAAAGGTAATGAATTGGCTATTGATTTTTGGAATCTAAAATTTGACTTGGATATAAGCCTCAATGCCTTTGTCTTAGAATATGGTGAGAACGAAGAAATGGATGCTTTAGAATGCGAAAATGAAGAAACAGAAACTATATCGGAAGTAATCAGACTTGACGATGAACTGACTATGCCGTTGAATTGCATCCCTTCCATTGATTCCTATTTGGCAATTCAAAAGTATGGGCGTATGACATGGGATGAAGAAAAAATGAATGAGGCGATTCAAGAATACCTTTAATCCGCTTGTCCCTTTACTTAGTTCAACAGAACTAGTTACTTTTGTCCTTATAAAGATAGCATGGCAGATGCTTCTAACACATATCAAACAAGCTTTTCACATTCCATCTTTGAAAGGATAGAATTGGGAAAAGTTGAGGCTTATGATGCAAGCCAACTGAATTGCTGGCCGTTTCGTAAGTCCACCGATATACGGGATAATATCACGTTGAGTTTGGGTAATCTCTGCAAAGGCTATTCTTTTTCGCTCTGTGGCAGAAACTTCCATAACAGTGAATCGGCCTACCTTGTTGGCGAGTTCTCTCAAGATACAGCACAGGATGCAGCGGTACAGCAAGCCCTGATGAATGAGACCAACGCATTCATAGCAAAGAAGGTAATCAAAAGGAAGAATGAATCCTTAGTTAGAAAAGATTGGGAAGGAATCCGCCTTCAATGGATGCTTTATGTAGTTTGGCAAAAGTGCATCGGTAATGCAGACTTTAGAAATTTGCTGTTGTCCCTCCCCAAAGATGCGGTGATTATAGAAGATAGCACCAACAATCACGGAGCAACTTCCTGCGTATGGGGTGCAAAAAACAAAGAATTGAATCAGGCTAGAAAGGCAAGGAAGAAAGAACTGTGCCAGCAATATGCCAATACCATGAAGAAGAAAGACCTTGATAGGCTTGTTACGGTAGAGTGCAACAAGATTAACAACATTGGAGTTTTTACGGGTGAGAACAATATGGGCAAGATATTGAAGATGTGCCAGCTTGCTATTATATATAAGGTAGTACCCCCAATAGACTATGCTTTCTTAGCTGAGAAGAAAATCTATCTATTGGGAGAACTGTTGACCTTTGAGGAAGAATAACTAAAAATTCATAATACATTTGCCCCTATTTTTGCAGCGAATATAAAGAGAATGAATGCTATTAGTCATTCACTCCCTTTGTTAAAGCAGCACCGCAGATGAGGCTATAATCCCTTGATAAGTTTGAGAACGGATGGAGGGCTTTTCAAATAATCAACTACTTCTAAGAAGCCTTTCCAAATGTTCAATAATTCATCCGTTAAGGGTACAGACGTTTGTCGCTGGTTGCTTTGATTTTGAAAGCAGTTGGCGATTTTTTTTGTTTATATGTAGAATAACGGTAAGGCGCGGAGTGTGGCCACATGCCCTCCGCGCCTTGATTTGTTTTAAGAAAATGTATATGTTCCTTCCTAAGTCATACTCCGAAGATTTTAAGCCAGACTCTTCGGCTGCATAGGTTTGTATTTTAATAAGGACAATGTTTTTTAGAGTTATACGTGGCTGGTTACCAGCGTTCACGATAGCATACATCGACCACTTTTCCGAAGCCGTCCCAGCCGTCGACCAATTCAAGGTTGCCCGTAGATGTGTTAAGACGATAACGACTGAAAGTACCGCCGTTGTTGTCTCCCGTGGTGGCATCGTAAGAGCCTACAAAAATGTAGTATTGATCGTTTTCGAAAATTTCTGTCGGAATACTACTATTTAAAAGAGTTTTAAAAATCGCAGTCTTTACCATCGTGACTTCTTTGCCCGGCAAAGTGATGCTTTTTACATCATTGGTATCCAGATTGTAGGTATAAACCTTATCACCATAGCCATAGAACATGTAGTGATAGCGTGAATCGAAGGCAAAGTATTCGGCATTGTTGAAGTTTTCAGCGGTAATGTTTGGATAGTAACCTTCCTGAACATATTGATCTCCTGTTACATTAATTGCCAATACCGAACGCGAACCACCGTTGTCCAACACTGCATAAACAATATCTTGCTTAGTTCCTTCCATATACACAAGATCTTGCCCTACATTGTTGAATGGAATATAGTCGGCATGATCTTCGGGTACCGCATAGAGAATATTGTCAGTTTGTTCTCCGTCCCACTTCATGAAGCGACGATTGTCTACATCAAAGAACAATGCAGCAGTGGAACCCGCAGCAAACCATGTATCAGAACGGCTTTGACCACAACCGATGTAAGGCGACACACGATATTCGCTTTCGCCCAGTTCTTCTGAGGTATTTGCCAAAGATTCAAACATCGCACCATCATAACCCGCTATTTTGAGATAAACATCGCCATTTTTTGTGGTTGCCGCAAATGCAGCAGTACCTGAAGGGAATACAGCTCCAATGGAAGCCATACGGATGGGGACATCGTCTCCGAGGTCACTTAAAAAGGATGTGTTGAGCAGGTTGTCGGCGGCTGTTGCTGTCAGATTATCCCAGCTTAATTCATACGAACCGGTTTCAGAGCAAAGATAGGTCTGGGAATCCGGAGTGTTTTGAATCTTGTCGTAAAGAATCATTGTGGCGTTATGGTTTTCCGGGAATGCCGTTGTCAGGATGTTGTGGGTCGGGATGGTATCTTCGCCGCTTACAACGGTAACCATGTCGAGTCGCACGCGATTGTCGTCGCCTTCATTGCAGAGCACCATCCATCCTTCGTAGGTACTAGAAGAGAGGGTGATGGGATAGGTGAAATAGGTTGTGACGTCTGTGCGTTTGTCTTTCACGGAATAAACCATTTCGTATGTTCCGGCGTTTTCCACAAACTCATAAGTGAAGCTTTGTGTCTTCTCGGGGTTCATGTCGTGTGAGGTTTGTCCGTCGTCAAAATATCCAGTTCTGGCATCCAGTCTGCAGGCATATTCAAAGTTCGGGTTGTCCGGTGTGATTTCTCCTTCTAGCGTGGACGTGATAGTAGGCACAAATTCCAGGTTGTCCACGCCTTTTAGATAACCGGTTGGGATGTTAACCTCAACTTGTATTTCCGGGATTTCGGAGTAGTTGTAGTTGCCCTCATCGTCGTAGCAGGCGACAAGCCCCAGCGTGAGAAGAGACAACAGAAGGTATTTCATTGTTTTCATAAAATCGTAAGTTATTAAGTTTGTATATTACTGATATGCAGAATAGTCCACTTGAAAGTCTTCACCAAGTTGCATGTATTCTTTATTTGCTTCGTCATACACAGGTGATCCCGCGTCAGCCAATTCTTGCAGCTCTTTCCTCAACAGTTTGGCTGCATATGCAAGTTGTCCGAGCCGGACTCCGTCGTAATTGCCAAATCTCTCCCAAGAGCGATGACTCCACCCCATGAGGGCATTCACACGGGCTTCTTTGTCTGCCGACCATTTGCCTAAATAGGTTTCAGCATCAGACCAACGTCCGGGTTCTGTCAGGATTTCACTAAATAGGACTTTATAACTGGAACCGCAAAGCGTATCGACTACAGTAGCCTGCCAGTCACCATTGCTGCGATATTCCTCTAATTCGGTGGTAAAGTACTCATTACTTTTCAAGTTGAATACTACTTGGTAGACGGCTGTCTTCAAGTCGTCATGACGATAGATTGTGATAGGCAGATTGGTTTCGGCCGTGTTGGCCGCAATGATGCAGTCGGCATCGTTGTAATCGAAGTGTACGCCGCGTTGGGCTGTGCTTTGTGCTTCGTCCACTGTGAGGGTGAAGGGACGGTCATAGTCTGTCGTGTTGCCCATGATTCGGATGGGGAGTTCCACTTCTTGTTGGGTGATGTCGCCGGCACTGGTAGCAAACGACACAACAGTAGAATCTGCATATGAATAATAAAGCGGATTATTGTTACTGTCAAGATTCCAGCTAGCCTGTTTCTGCATATAGATGCCGGAAACCTCTCCCTCAAAAGTCTTGAAGTCTTCTTCCGAACAAGCAACAAATATGGTTGCAGCAACGGTTATAAGCAGTATATTTGATAGTTTCATAACTTGTGTTTTTTATCGGTTGATTAATTCACTTTCAGGCAACGGGAGTACATAGCGTGCATCAGAAGCCGCATAAGTATTGGTGTTTTGACCATTTTGTGCCCCTCCTATATTCTGGAAGAAGCGTTTGAACATATAGAAAGCCTGGCCTTCGCCATAAGTCTCGCGCAAATATTCCAACTTGATTTCCTCCAGCAAAGCATCACTTGTGATATTGGTATCCAGCGGCTGACGGCCACGTGCCGACATCATGGTATCCATATACTCGCGCGCTTTGCCTAGGTCTGTATCACGCAAGCATTCCGCAGCGATGTAATAAGCCTCGCTCAAATGCATAAGTGGCATGAAGTAGGTGTAGAACGGGTAGGTTCCTTCTTCTATCTCTTCGTCGGTCAGTTCGATTTCGCGATATTTGATGAAGTAGTTGGTGTTGGCTGTCCATTGCGACAAATAGCGGAAATCTGCCGTGCTGGCAAAAAGTGTAGGAACATATCCGCTGCGCGGCTGGAGCAATACGGAGGCCGTCAAGTTTGCGCCGTCGAAATAGCTGGTATAGATGGTGTTTCGTCCGCTGTTGTAGAAACCGAACAGACACTCCGTAGAGAATGTGCGGTCGGGACGTTGGCCACCCAACAACTCGTCGGAATTGACAAAAGGAAACCATGTACCCACTTGCGGGTCGTCGGTCAGCTTTTGAGCTTCAGCCAAGGCATTGGCTGTGTCGCCGGCCCAAAGGTAAACACGTGCTTTAAGCAAAAGAACGGCATAGTAGTTCAGGCGTAACTGACGATAACGCGTATAGTTATCCTCGTCCTCAAGGCTGCTGGCTAATGGGCCTTCGGTGACAACAGGGTCGTATTCAGCCAAGCATTCTTCAGCAACCTCTAAATCGGGTATTAAGTGGTCATAGATAACGCTACGGGCACTTAATTGGGCGTAAGCCTGCGCTGTGCGACTATCGTTATAAACAATGCAAAGCTGGTCGGGATTGCGACTGTAAACCGGGCCAAAGAGACGGAGCAGGTCAAAATGTAGAAAAGCGCGCAGAGCAAGCAAATCGCCTTTAATGAGGTTATAATCGTCCTCATTCAATACTGTTCCGCGCCTTTGCTCTGCATTGTCAAGGATGACGTTGATATTCAGAATCGTAGAATAAGCTTCTTCCCAAATACTTTCGATGATGGGAGAAAAATCAATATCGGAATAAGAGTAGCTTGCAATAACAGACGCATTCAGCGAGCTGGAACTGACACTATATTGCAACCTATCGGGAACGTTATAACGCTTGCCCATAAGGTCAAGCATGCCCCACGTCAGGTTCTTACCATACATCATGTCATCAATCAGTCGGTTGTACACACCATTGACAGCGGTGTAGAATCCTTGCTTGCTGCTGAAGGTCTGGTCTTCGGTCTCCTTGTCTTTCGGCGTATAGTCGAGCCAGTCGGAGCAGCCGGTGAAAGCCCCCATTGTGCAGAGGACTATCAGAGTATAAAGGTATTTTTTTAGTTTCATAATGTGCTTGTTTTATAAAGTGAATGACAGTGCGAACGACACGCTGCGTGCAAATGGATAATCTGTGCCTCGTTCCTCGCGGATGCTGCTGATGCGGAAGATGTCGTTCATGTAGGCATTGATACGTAGGCCGCTGATGCCCAGTTTGCGTGCAAATGCAGGGTCGAACTCATAACCCACTTGGAAAGACTCCAATGTCAGGGTATTGTCTGTTTGTACAAAACGCGAAGACATTGGTGTGCTAGTTTGGTCGGCAATGTTTTTGAACTGAGCAATGTCGCCTGGTTGTTGCCAACGATCGTAGAGCGCGCGTTTGTCTTGGTTGTAGTTGATGTCGGTTGTGGAGATGTTTTCCACCTTATTATATACGGCCGTGTTGAATGATTTTCCTCCCAGATAATAGCGGAAGGTAACGCCTGCCGTGAAACCTTTGTATCCGAAGCTGGAACCAAATGTTCCTTCAGCTTTTGGGCGGCTATTGCCCACCACTACTTCGTCGTCATATGAGAAGTCATAGGTGTAAGTACCGTCTTTCTTGATGAAGATTTCGCGTCCCGTGGCCGGGTCGATACCTGCCGAGCGTACAGCCCAGATGTCGTTAGGGTCGGCACCGTCGTAGTAGCGTTCCGTGGAGCGGCTTTGGTTATATTCGTTCATGCTTTGGAGGGAGTTTCCGATGCCGTCCAGTTCGCTGTCTTCCATGCGGATGGTACCTCGCAGCGACCATGTGAGTCGTTTGTCGAAGTCGCGGAAGATGTAGTATTGCACCGTACCGGTGAAACCCGTGGAGAGTTGCTTGCCGAAGTTGGTGTTGTAGCTGGTGATACCCGATGAGCTGGGCAGTCCGATGGCAAGGAGCAACGGGTCAGTAGTTTTCCAGTAATAGTCCAACGTCATGGAGAAACGTTCGTCGAATAGTGTCACATCAAGTCCGAGGTTGCGGTCGAGTGTGGTTTGCCACTCCAGGTTACGGTTGCCGAGTGTTTGTAGGATGGAACTCATGCCGAAGTAGTTGTACGAGGTGTACAAGTAGCGGAATGTGGTAAGCGAGAGGGCTGAATCGAAGTTCTGGTTGCCGGGGTTACCGATGGAGCCTCGAATCTTCAGGTAGTTAATCCACGGGGCGTTGTCCTTGATGAAGCTTTCGTTGTGGATGTTCCAGCCAAGTCCGACAGACCAAGTGTTGATGAATTGTTTATTAGAGCCGAATACGGAAGAACCGTTGAGTCGGTAGCTCACGTCCATGAGGTATTTGTCGTTGTAAGCATAACCGCCGGTCATATAAGCACTTACAGAACGGCTGATAGACTCTGTGTAGCTGGGCTGTTGGCCATCTGGATATCCGTTGGCAAAGGACGGATAGGTGAAGTCGCCTGTTGGAAATCCCTCGGCTGCATAGCCTTGCAGGATTGTTTTGTTTTGCGACATGTTTCCTCCGACAGCCACGTTGATGCGATGTTTTTCATTGAGCACAGTTGCATAGATAGCTGTCAGTTCTCCTTCGTAGGTACTGCTTTTCGTATTAGTGTAAGTGTACGAACCTTTACGGAGGATATCGGTGTTTTCAAAACGTGTATCTTCCGGCGAATAAAACAGTTCGTTTTCGGCTGTGGTTTGTGTCAGTCCGAAGCGTGCTCGAAGTTTCAGCTCTGTTGTGGGGTTGTATTCGGCAATGAAATAGTCGGAGAGTTGCATCTGTTTGGTTTCGTCGCGGCTGTTGAGCGAGGCATTATAGAGTGGGTTGCCGATTTCCACTTCATAATCATTATTTGCCAACCAACGTTCCACTTCGCCTTCTTCGTTGTACTTTTTATAATAAGGACTTGCTTGGGCGTAGTCGCTGAAGGGGACGATGGGATTGGTGTACGTGGTCTGTTGGGCTGTGAATTTGTTGGTGAACTGCAGTTTGCCCACACGGTAAATCAAATCGAGATTGGCTCCTAGTACGTCGCGGTCGGATTCCTTCATCACACCGGTCACGCCGTTATAATTGAGGCCGATGCCAAACATGAAACCGCCTGCACCACCGTCGGCATACAGTTGGTGGCGGTGGTTGATGCCCGTGCGTACCGGCTCGGAAAGCCAATAAGTGTCTACTCCGCTGGCAATGTCGGCCAAATGTTGATTATAGAGCTTTTCGCGCTCCACATCATTGCCGTCGCCATACTTTCCTGCCAGCCGTTCAAACTCCAGCTTCTCTCGTGCATCCATCAGATTGTAACTGGTCAAGTCGGGCCAGGAGATGTCCATCGACCCGTTGTAGCTCAGGCGGAGCTGTCCGGGCTGGGGCTTTACGGTCTCTACCACCACAACGCCGTTGGCTGCTTTCGAACCGTAGATGGCCGTAGAGGCAGCATCTTTCAGGATGGTCATGGAGGCGATGCGGTTGATGTCGAGGTTGTAGATGGTTTCGAGGGTGCTCTCGAAGCCGTCGAGGATGAAAAGCGGTTGGTTAGGGTCTTCCGACACTTCGTCGCGCATACCCATGATGCTGGATTTACCACGGATTTCAACGTCTGGCAGGCGGTTCGGGTCAGAACCGAAGATGTCGTTTTCCATCAAGTTGAACGAAGGATCGAGGCTTCGGAGACTGGCGAGCGGGTTCTGTACGCCCACTGCTTTCAGTTCTTCGCCGCTGAAGCTGGCCGACGAACCGGTGAATGTGTCCTTGCGTTTGGTGACGATACCGGTGACAACCACTTCGTCGATGGTAGTGCTGCTTTCCAGACGGATGACATAGTTTTCCGTCTTGTCGAGCAGGACTACTTCTTGCGGTTCCATGCCGACGAAGGAAACGATGATGGCTTTTGTTTTGGAAGGAACGGACAGGGTGAACCGGCCGTCGGTATCGGCCGTGACACCGCTCTTAGTGTCTCCCTTGATATAAATACTAGCACCGGGCAACGGTTCGCCTTGCGCGTCGAGCACCGTACCGGTGATGGTTCTTTTGGCAGGCTGGGGTGATTGTTGTGTCTCTACGACTTCAAAATTCCATTGGACTGGCAGCAACAAACTGTGCTGCAAACAGATAGCCGGCAAAAAGCAACGGTCGCTTCAATGCCCTTCTTGCGTGTCTGTTCTCTCTCATAGTGAGTTGGTTTAAGTGTGAATAATTGAATTAGTTAACTCAGAGAGTTCCTTGTAAGGAAAACTCTTTTCGCAAATATAGGCAAATATTTTCAAGTGTAAATAAATAATGACAAGCATTAACATTAGCGCATCCGGTAGAAAAAGAGCACGGGATTGGCCTCTTCACCCAAGTTGACAAGCTTTTCGCGCAGTTCCGGGTCAAGGCCTTCGGCACGCTCGGCTATGAGTTTCACGCTTTCAGCCTCGGCCGAGAATACCACCGTCGAAGGGTCTTCGCTCCACGAGGCTGTCATTTGTCCAAATTTAATTCTTAGTCGGGAATCTTTGGCAGCTTTCAGTGTGGAGTGGTTTACTTTGCCATGATGTATGGTCTTGCCGCTAACTCTGTCATAAGTGAATAAACCGAAAGGGTATGCATTCATCAGCAGGCGGCTTCCTCGTATGCGGACGTTATTGGGCATGTTGGCCACTTGAAGGAAACGTTTAACATCGTCCATCGATGCTTCGTTTTCGTCAGTTACGCTGTAAGGTCCGAAATCGAATTTTACGTAGGGCATGATTTTCCCATCTTGAATGATGTACAGTGTGTTGTCGAAACGACGACTGTAGAATATGGTGTCGCAACTGGTGGTAAAGCAAGTGCCATCCACAGTGATATAGTTGCCATATGTGATGGGAGGGGCATCCAGTGTGTCGATTTTTGCCATACGATGGTTGTTGAGGGTAAAGACTGACATTCTGTGCCCGCCGCCGAATTCTTGGGCAATCACCTTGTTGTCTGCCAAAGCGATTCTCGTGCCATTGTGAGGAATGGGAGTTTTGTCTAAAAAGTCGCCAGAGAAAGAATAGAATAACAAGGAACGGGGAGCTTCTGTGCTTAAGATAAGTTCATTCCGTTTGGGGTCTGCTGCGAAATCTAGTAAGCTGGAGTATTCGCCCGGGCCTTGTCCTAGCTGACCGATGCGTGAGAGAAACTTGCCGTGTTCATTAAAAACGTAGATATAATTTTCAGTAATATCGGATATAAAAATCAACGTATCTAGACAAGCCACTTTATTAATGTTTCTAATAAACGAGGAGTCGGTAACTTCTAAGATGACGATTCCCGTTTGCTCAAACAGCACGGTGTCAGTTACTTCGCGTCCTTTCTCCAAATCGACTTTTACGATTGGAGCAGACGGCGTGCCTATACTGCCTGTGCAAGCCGTCAGTATATTGGCGACACACAGGACAATCAAAGAAAGGAGTGGGAGAGTTGCTTTCATCGTACTTCGTAAATTGGTATGCAATTAGACACTTCAATAAGGTAACTTGCTCCTAAGTTGCAAAACAAACGACCTTCTCCTTTGCCATCGCATTTCTCGTAATATAGTCTTGTGCCATCGCAACTATGGATCTGTCCATTTATGCTGACGTAGACGTCGTCTACATCCCTTAAGCTAATAGTTACATTTTTATAATATCCTTCAAACTTTCGAGGGTCTTGAACTATTTCAACCAACGCATCAATATTCCGCTGCACCAGTTCGGAACGTGATAATGAACTCTTGCTTGCAAACGAAGTCAGTGTGACCGCCGTCGTGGCAAGCAGGGCGACGGCTAAGATGGTTTTCTTTCTCATGATATAAATTTTTAGATGCCCGTCGGTGCGTTGGTGCGCCGATGGATGGTTTGAATGCAAATATAGGAAAAATTTAAGAAATAAAGTAAAAAAGAGGCATTTGTTGGGGCGGAGCGGACGGTTTGACAGGGGTTTTGAATGTGTTCGGCAAGTGCTTCATTTAAAGGCCTTAAAGGAGGCATGACCTTACCCTCCTTTCCGCCCGACCACGGACTCCTATCTAGCCGGGAGCGGACTCCTATCCGTGGTCGGCTACCTTCCTTTCCGCTCAAACGGGGAAACCATGCGGGGAAAACGGGGATAAAGGCGAAGAGGGCACACCCATCGGCGGGCGCACCCTCTTCTTTGTTTTCATGAGCGTTATAACAGTTGTCTACGTTGGTGTTTATTTGCGAATCCAAGCACCGTCCAAGTTCCAGGCCGTGTCGCCGGCTTTGACGGCTCCGCAATAGTTGGCCGTGGTGAAGAAGGAGTCGGACAGGGTGGCTGCTCCGTCTTCGATGACGCCGGTGAAGTCGCCGTCGGCAAATGTGGGGATGGCCGTGGAGGACACTTGGTTGTGGTTGGCGGCATCGAGGAACATCTCTTCCGTGTAGATGCCTTCAGCCGAGTTGAAGGCTTGTCCCAGAATGACGTATTGCAGTTTGGATGCGCCGTCGGCCAAGGCGTTTTCCGTGCCTTCGGTTTCCACGGTCAGGCATTGCGGTTTGCCGGTGACGATGCTGTTGTAGATTTCGGCCTCGGTGCCTTCGCGCAAGCGGATGCCGCGTTTGCCCTCCGTGCTGTTGTTGCCAATCAGGGTCATGTTGGCAAGGATGGGGTGAGCCATCGGCGCGGCGGCATTGTCGTCGGCGTTGTTGTCGGCTTCGATGAGGCAGTCGCCGTTGTCGGCCGCTCCGCTTGTGCCGCGTTGGTCGGCCACGAGGAATTGGGCTTTGCCCGTCCATCCTTCAGTCCAGTCGAAGGAGTCGTCTTCGCAGTCGGTCGAGATGAGGTATTTTGCGTTGACCGAGCCGCCGAAGAACTCGAAACCGTCGTCGGCTCCGCGATATACCTGTACGTGGTCGATGGTCGTGCCACTGCCCACGCCGTAGAGTGTCAGGCCATTGGCTTCTTTTTCTTCGGAGAA
>ERZ779889.1236-NODE-1236-length-26549-cov-4.113195_pt1 | contig 26549 bp, 32 predicted proteins | sample MGYA00511030_ERZ779889 | MGnify/ENA primary metagenome ERZ779889 (study PRJEB29588, sample SAMEA2160616) | human gut metagenome | biome: human gut; feature: human-associated habitat; material: faeces | place: Denmark | collected 2008/2010 ...
TTATATGGGCGTAAAGCAAAATAAAAAGCCCGGCGCATTAAGGCCGGGCGTTGTGTTTAAAACATAAATCTTTGCTGTTTGCGGGCAGTGATTGCGGTTTATTTTTCGTTTACAATCAGTGCCATAACGACAAGGTCAGTTTTGGAATGTGCGTTGTTGCCGATGCTGTGGCTTTGGCCTTCGGCACAAAAGGCAACGTCGCCGGGAAACAGTTCCATTTCTTCGCCGTTATCGTTGTATTCTGCGGTGCCGCTTAAAATATACAGCGTTTCACTGGTGCCTTCGTGTTTGTGGTAGCCCAGGCTGCACCCGGGTTTTAAAATTACGCGCGCGTAAGCAGCAATTTTGCCGCCGTAAACTTTTTCGTCAATGATGTGTTCCATAATGGTGGTGCCGGTGCCGCCGGCGCGTTTTTCAAAGTAATCGGTTTTTCTGTCTGTAACAAGCACTTTTTAATTCCCCCTGTAATAAAAGTAACAGTATTGTTTATTCGCAGGCGGGCATTAAAATTCCTGCGAAAAAAATTTAAAAAATTTTCATTTTACCTCTTTACAATTTTAGCGAACTAAAGTATAATCTAAAACATAACAACGATATTTAATTTTTTTGAAGGGGGATTTTCAAATGAAAAAATTACTTGTATTGGCAATGACGTTAATTACAGCTTTGTGCCTTGTTGCCGGCTGCGGCAGCGACGGCCCTAAAAAAATGGTTGTAGGCCTTGACGATAACTTTGCGCCGATGGGCTTCCGCAACGAGAAAAACGAAATTGTCGGTTATGATATTGATATGGCGCGTGAAGCATGCAAACGCGCAGGCCTTGAAGTTGAATTCAAACCTATCGACTGGGCTTCCAAAGAAGCTGAAATGAAAGGCAAACGCATTGACGCTATCTGGAACTGCTTTACTGTTAATCCGGAACGCGCCGAAGTTTACCAGCTTTCCAAACCGTATATGAAAAACGCTCAGCTTATTGTTGTTCCGGCTAATTCCACCATCAACACTATTGCCGATTTGGCAGGCAAAGTTGTAGCAGTGCAGGATGACAGCACCGGTTCCTACATTTTGGACGCTAAAGACGAAATGCGCAATTCTTTGAAAGAATACAGAAAATATCCTGATTTTGCAGCGGTTTACATGGACATTGACAGCGGCCGCGTTGAAGCAGCAGTTGTTGACGCAGTGCTGGCACGTTACTATGACAGCAAAAACCCCGGCAAATACAAAATTCTTGAAGAAAACCTTGGCGATGAAGTTGTAGCCGTTGCTTTCCGCAAAGACGATAAAGAATATGCTCCGCTGATTGATAAAGCGCTTGATGAAATGAAAGCTGACGGTACTGCCAAAAAGATTTCCGAACAATGGTTTAATGCAGATTTGACCAACTATTAAGATTTATGTAAGCTGCGGGCCGGTGGCTGTGCTGCCGGCCCATAATACTGTTAATGCCCGAGGAGTAGAAAATGGATTATATTATCAGCATCCTGCCGCAGATGTGGGAGGGAACCCTTGAAACTATCAGATTGTTTGCGATAACGATTGTGCTTTCTATACCGCTTGGCGTGCTTCTGGCACTGGGCCGCGTATCCGGCATTAAGGCGCTGCGCGATATTATCGGCGTGTATGTATGGCTTTTGCGCGGCACGCCGCTGATGCTGCAATTACTGTTTGTGTATTACGGCCTGCCGTTCATTCCCGGCATCGGCATAAGGCTGGATGATTTTCCGGCAGCGATTCTGGCATTTGTGCTTAACTATGCAGCATATTTCTGCGAGATTTTCCGTGCCGGTATTCAGGCTGTGCCTAAAGGACAGTATGAGGCTGCCCGCACTTTGGGCATGAATTATGTGCAGACCATGCGCCGCATTGTGCTGCCGCAGGTGTTCCGCATCATTTTGCCGCCGGTAAGCAACGAAACCATTACTTTGGTTAAGGATACTTCCTTAATTTACGTACTGGCAATGAATGACCTGCTGCGTACCACGCGCAACCTGGTTCAGCGCGATTTCAGCATTACGCCGTTTTTGGTGGCAGGCGTATTTTACCTTTTGATGACGCTTGTTTTAACTTACGGTTTTAATAAGCTGGAACGCAAATATTCCCGTTATGAATGAGGTGCGGTAGATAATGAAGAAAATAGTTGCACAAAATATCTATAAAAGTTTTCAGGGGCTGGAAGTTTTAAAGGGCATTAACTTAAGTGTGGATGAAGGCGAAGTTGTGGCTGTTATAGGTCCGAGCGGCGGCGGTAAAAGTACGTTTCTGCGCTGCCTTAACAAGCTGGAAATTATCGACAAGGGCAGCATTATTATCGACGGCGAGACACTTGCCGAAACCAAGCCGGACGGGCAGGTTGTTTATGCTCCGGGCGATGAAAGCCGCCGTATTGCCTGCAAAATGGGCATGGTGTTCCAACAGTTCAATCTGTTTCCGCACATGACGGTGCTGGAAAATTTAATTGAAGCGCCGGTGCAGGTGCAAAAGCGTAACCGCGATGAAGTTATTGAAGAAGCCAAAGTGCTTTTGAGCAAGGTTGGGCTTTTGGAAAAAGCGCACGAATACCCGCGCCGTTTAAGCGGCGGGCAGCAGCAGCGCGTGGCAATTGCGAGGGCTTTGGCAACCAAACCTGCTATTATGCTGTTTGACGAACCGACTTCTTCGCTTGACCCGGAACTGACGGGCGAAGTTTTGCGTACCATGCGCGAACTGGCGGAAGAAAAAATGACGATGGTGGTTGTAACGCACGAAATGGGCTTTGCCCGCGAGGTTGCTACCAAAGTGCTGTTTATGGCTGACGGTTATGTACAGGCAGAAGGTACGCCGCAGGAAATTTTTGAAAATCCCCAAAACGAAAGATTGAAGGCATTTTTACATAAAGTGCTGAAATAAGAAAAAGGCATTGCGCATAAGCGTAATGCCTTTTGTGTTTACGTGTCAGCCCAGTTTGGCCATAAATTTTTCTTTGTTGATGATAAAGCGCTCGTGCCTGCCTTTGCCGATTTGCTTATCTTCATCGGCGGCGGTAACTTCAAAAACAAGTTTGCGCCCCTCAACTTCAACAAGCGTTGCGGTGGCGGTAACTTTTTTACCAGGCGCGGTTGCGGCATCGTGGGTAATATTTACCAAAGTGCCAACGCTGCTTTCGCTATCGTTAAAGCAGGGGTCAACTGCATTGCAGGCTGCCTGTTCCATCAGGGCAACCATGCAGGGAGTTGCAAAAACTTGCAAGCTGCCGCTGCCCATGGCAATGGCGGTATTGGTTTCACGTACAATGGTTTCGGCGGTGCCGGTAAGGCCGGGTTTTAATTCTGGCATAATCATGCTCCTTTACTGTAATTTGTCTCTGCTAACATCTTAAACGGTTTTTGTTTGTTGCGCAAGTGGCGCAGTGCGTATTATAATAATTTTGCATTATTAAATTTGAGGGGTTTGCTATGAACGAAACATTACAAAATAAATATAATCTGCTTTTACAACAGTTAAAAAACTGCGGCAGCCTTGCCGTGGCCTTCAGCGGCGGCGTGGACAGCGCCTTTCTGGTGTATGCCGCGCATAAAGCACTGGGCGAAAAACTTTTGGCAATTACCGTAACAACGCAAAGCTATCCGCGGCACGAAGCGGCAGATGCTGCCAAAATTTTGCAAAGTTATGGCGTTAAGCATGCGCAAATTGAGCTGAACCAGCTTGCCATACCCGGCTTTTGCGAAAACGGAGCACAGCGTTGTTATTACTGCAAATATGCACTGTTCAGTGCGATAAAAGCCGAAGCGGCAAAACACGGCATTACTGCGGTTGCCGATGGCGCCAACACTGATGACGAAAACGATTACCGCCCAGGTATGCGTGCAACGGCGGAACTTGGCATTTTAAGCCCGCTGCGCAGTGCCGGTTTCAGCAAGCAGGATATAAGGGAAGCATCCAGAGAATTGGGCATTTTTACCTGGAACAAGCCTTCTTATGCCTGCCTTGCTTCACGCATCCCTTATGGGGAGGAGATTACCGCGGAAAAACTTGCCATGGTAGAGCGTGCAGAGCAGGCGCTGTTAGACATGGGCTTTAAGGAAATGCGCGTGCGCTGCCACGGAAACCTTGCGCGTATTGAAGTTGCGGAAAACGATTTTGCAAAAGCTGCGGCACACCGCAAAGAAATTGCCGCTGCCGTTAAAAATGCAGGCTTTTTGTATGCTGCGCTTGATTTGGAAGGCTTCCGCAGCGGCAGCTTAAACGCCGCACTGGAAAATAAAAACGCATAATAAACGCCTGGGCAAAATTTAAACTGCCATTGTGCAGGTATTGACAAGCGCACATAACTCAAGTATAATTTTTATTGTTATGGGGGCATAGCTCAGCTGGGAGAGCGCTTGAATGGCATTCAAGAGGTCAGCGGTTCGATCCCGCTTGTCTCCACCATCTTCACAGACAACGCAGAGTGAAAATGCTCTGCGTTTTATTTTTTACACGGAAAGGAATAATATGGAAAACTGGAACATACACGAAGCTGTTGAATATTATAAAGGGCAGGATGCGCCGCAGAACCAGTTTGCGCTGGTGGAGCTTTTAAAAGAAGTGCAGGAGCATAACGGCGGCGTGCTGACGGATATTGCAGTTGAAGAAGTTGCCGCCCTGCTTAATACCAAGGTAACTTTTTTAAACGCCGTTATCAAACGCTATCCCAGTTTAAAACCGGCATCGGCTCCGCACCGTTTGGAGGTTTGTGGCGGCAAAAACTGCGCCGCCAACGGTTCGGCAGCGCTGCTTAAACATATCAGGCAGGCTTACGGCGTGGAAAACGGCGGCATCAGCGTAAGCGGCGGGTTCAGCTTTGCGGTTTGCGGCTGCCTTAAACATTGCGGCAAAGGGCCGAACATTAAATGGGACGGCGAAATTTACAACGCAGCAACGCCGCAGCTTATTAAAAAACTGGCAGGCAAATAATTTTTATGGGCGGCAGGCATTTATGAAAATAACAGTTGCATTACTTGCCTTGCTGTGCTACAATATATAAGCGTTAATATCGACATGTTATATATAGTTTTTGGAAAAGTGAGGTGCAAGTGTAATGAAAGAAGGAATCCATCCGAAATACAGTGAAGTTAAAGTTACCTGCGGTTGCGGTAACACCTTTATGACCGGCTCTGTTAAACCGGAACTGCGCGTGGATGTTTGCTCCAAATGCCATCCGTTTTTCACCGGCCAGCAGCGCAATGTAGCAGCCCGCGGCCGTATCGAAAAATTCAACAAACGTTATGGAAAATAATTCACCGACAGCAGAGCGAAAGCTCTGCTGTGTTTGTATATGGAGTTTTTTGAGGGAAGATTATGAATAAGAAACCGAATGTCGGCGGGCAGGCTGTTATTGAAGGCGTAATGATGCGCGGCAAAACGCACGTTGCAGTTGCCGTAAGGCAGCCGGACGGCGAAATTTCCGTTGATGTGCGCCCGGTAAACAGCATTGCCGACCGTTATCCTATATTAAAAAAGCCGTTTCTGCGCGGCGTTGTATCGCTTGTTGAATCGCTTGTCATGGGCATGAAGGCTCTGGCGTATTCGGCGCAGGTATCCGGCGAAGAAGACGAAAAACTTGATTCCAAGGAAATGGCGCTTACCATTGCCGTATCGGCAGGGCTTGCCATTTTGCTCTTTATTGTTATTCCCACGTGGTCGATGCGTTTTATAACGGATATTACGCAGGACCATATGGCGCTGAACCTGGCGGAAGGCGTTTTGCGCATGGCAATTTTCCTTGCCTACATAGCTGCCATTTCTTCTATGAAGGATATTCAGCGCGTGTTCCAGTACCACGGTGCGGAACACAAAACCATTTACACCTATGAAGCGGGCCTGCCCTTAAAGGTAGAAAACGTGCGCTCGTTCAGTACGCTGCACCCGCGCTGCGGCACTAACTTTTTGATGATTGTCATGCTCATAAGCATGTTTATATTTACTTTTTTAGGCTGGCCTAATTTGCTGGAGCGTATTGCTTCACGTATTTTGCTGATGCCGGTAATTGCGGGTGTAAGCTATGAACTTATCCGCTACGCCGGCGCTCATGCAGATAACCCGATAGTGCGCTTTGCCATTACCCCGGGGCTTTTGCTGCAAAAACTTACCACACGCCAGCCGGATGACAGCCAGATTGAAGTGGCGATTGCTTCATTAAAAGCAGTTGTGCCGCCGGAAGATTTGGCGCAGGAAGAAGAAGCTTGCCCGGAAGGGAAACTGACAGGAGAACTCAATGCTGGATAAATTACAGGCACTTGAAGATAAATATTTGGATTTGGAAGCTAAAATTAGCGACCCGGACGTTATTGCCAACCAGACGGAGTGGCAGAAATACGCCCGCGCGCATGCCAAGCTGACGGATGTTGTAACGGCTTACCGCGAGTATAAAATACTTGCCAAAGCACGCGAAGAAGCAGAAGAAATTATTGCCGACGGCAGTGATAAGGAACTGGCGGCAATGGCGCAGGATGAGTTAAAGGAACTTAAACCGCAGCTTGAAGAATATGAACAGAAGCTGAAAATTCTGCTTTTGCCTTCCGACCCCAACGACGATAAAAACGCGATTGTGGAAATCCGCGGCGGCGCAGGCGGTGAAGAGGCTGCATTGTTTGCGGGCGTGTTGTTCCGCATGTATCAGCATTATGCTGAAAGCAGACGCTGGCAGCTTGAAATTTTGGATGCCAGCCCGACGGAACTGGGCGGCTTTAAAGAAGTTGTGTTCCAGTTAAGCGGGGCAGGCGTTTACGGCCGCATGAAGTTTGAAAGCGGCGTACACCGCGTGCAGCGCGTGCCGGAAACCGAATCGCAGGGGCGCGTGCATACTTCTACCGTTACGGTGGCGGTGCTGCCGGAAGCGGAAGAAGTAGATATTCAAATTAACCCTGCCGATTTAAGAATTGATACTTACCGTGCTGGCGGCGCAGGCGGCCAGTACGTTAATAAAACCGAATCGGCAGTGCGCATTACGCATATTCCTACGGGTATTGTGGCGCAGTGCCAGGACGAAAAATCGCAGCTTAAAAACCGCGAAAAATGTATGCGTGTGCTGCGCAGCCGCGTTTTGGAAATGGAACAGGAAAAACAGCGTGCTGCAACGGCGCAGGACCGTAAAAGCCAGGTGGGCACGGGCGACCGCAGCGAACGCATCCGCACCTATAACTATCCGCAGGGGCGCGTAACAGACCACCGCATTGGCCTTACGCTGCACCGTCTGGATGCCGTGCTTAACGGCGATTTGGATGAAATTTTAGATGCGCTTATTACCGCGCGGCAAAGTGAGCAGCTTCAGCAGGTGAAATAAAATGACAGCAAAACCTATATGGACTATTGCCAGGGTGCTGGATTGGACGAAGCAGTATTTCGCAGACAAAGGGTTGGAAAATCCCCGCCTTGATGCTGAAATACTGCTTTGTTCCGTTTTACAGTGCCAGCGTATAACTTTATATGTACATTTTGACCAGCCGCTGGAAGAACATGAACTTGCACAGTACCGCGGCTATGTGGCGCGCCGTGCGGCGGCAGAGCCATTGGCTTATATTTTGGGCAGCCGCGCTTTTATGAAGTACGATTTTAAAGTAACGCCGGATGTTTTGGTGCCGCGTCCCGAAACGGAACTGCTGGTTGAATGTGCGGCCAAACTTGCAGGCTTTATTGAAAAGCCGCAGATTCTTGATATTGGCACCGGCAGCGGCGCGATAATAGTATCGCTTTTGGATATGCTGCCCGAAGCGCACGGCACTGCTGTTGACGTATCGACCGGTGCGCTTGCGGTTGCCAAAGAAAACGCAAAGCGTATTGGCGTTGATAACAGGCTTGTTTTTGTGCGCAGCGATTTATACGCAGCTTTGCCGCAGGGCGCAAAGTTTGATGTAATAATCTCCAATCCGCCCTACATACCAAGCGCCGATATTGCCGGGCTTGCGGCAGACGTAAGGCGTGAACCGCGGCTTGCGCTTGACGGCGGCGCGGACGGGCTTAATTTTTACCGCCGCATTATTGCGGGTGCGCCCAAATATTTAAACGAAGACGGTTTCCTGGCGTTTGAAATTGGCATTCACCAGGGCGAAGCCGTAGCCTCGTTGTGCAGGCAGGCAGGCTTTGGCGTTGTGGCAGTGCGCCGCGATTATGCAGGCATAGAGCGCATGGTTTTTGCAGCGAAAGAAGGAACAACTTATGCAGACACGTTATTGGAACTTGCAAAATGATACAGATGGGGTAATGCTGCGTGAGGCGGCAGAACTTTTGCGCCGCGGCGAGGCGGTGGCTTTTCCGACGGAAACGGTATACGGCCTTGGCGCAGACGGGCTGAACGGCACGGCAGTGCGTAAAATTTTTGAAGCCAAGGGCCGTCCGAGCGATAACCCTTTAATTTTGCATATTGCCGATAAAAAAGATATTTTAAAACTCACAACCGGCCTCACAAAACAGGCTGAAATTTTAATTGATAAATTCTGGCCGGGGCCGCTTACGGTAATTGTAGCCAAAAGCAGCATTGTGCCGGACGAAGTAAGCGCCGGTCTTGATACGGTGGCGGTGCGTATGCCGTCGCACCCGGTTGCTGCGCAGCTTATCCGTCTTGCGGGTACGCCGGTTGCCGCGCCTTCGGCAAATTTATCCGGCAAACCGAGCCCGACTGATGCGGAAACGGTGCTTGCCGATATGCAGGGGCGCATTGCCGGCATTATCGACGGCGGCGCCTGCGAAGTTGGCGTGGAATCCACCATTGTCGATACAACCGGGGCTGTGCCGGTTATACTGCGCCCGGGCGGAATAACGCGTGAACAGCTTGAAGAAGTTGTTGGGCATGTAGAGCTTGACCCTGCGCTTGCCGGCGCGGAAACCTTAAAACCGCGCGCACCGGGCATGAAATACCGCCACTATGCGCCAAAAGCAAAAATGTATGTGGTGGAAGGCGAAACGCTTGCGCTTTTGCCGCAGTTTGCAAAAGAAGCGGCAAAATTTGCTCCGGTAGCCGTTATTTGCGGCGCTGAAACGGCAGAAGCCATGCACCGTGCGGAAAACCTGCACATTTTAAACTGGGGCGCCGGCAAAACGGAACTTGCCGTTAAGCTGTACCGCCTGCTGCGCCGCTGCGATAAACTCGGCGTGGGGCTGATACTTTCAGAAGGCGTAACGGAAGACGGCATAGGGCTTGCGGTTATGAACCGTATGCACAAAGCGGCCGGACGGCAGGTTTTAACAAGCGGCGATATTAACGCATTGTTAAAAAACAGTACGCAACTTAAAAGTTTTGTGTTAAAATAAACTTATACTAAATATAGGACAGAGGGTGACTGTAATGAAAATCGCAATGGGAAGCGATCACGGCGGTATCCATCTTAAAAACCATTTAAAAGATTATTTAACCCAAAAAGGTTATGAAGTGCTTGACAAAGGCACCTATACCGAAGAATCATGCGATTATCCCGATTACGCGGAAAAAGTAGGCAAAGCCGTAACCGGCGGCGAAGCAGAACTTGGCATACTTGTCTGCGGCACCGGCCTTGGCATCTCCATTGCTGCCAATAAAATTAAAGGCGTGCGCGCAGCAGTTTGCGGCGATGTGTACAGCGCAAAAATGAGCCGCGAACACAACAACGCCAATATTTTGGCATTGGGCGAGCGCGTAACGGGCATTGGCCTTGCCGAAATGATTGTTGATGTATGGCTTTCAACCGAATTTGCAGGCGGACGCCATGCACGCCGCGTCGATAAGATTATGGCGCTGGAGGCGGAGCAATAATGCAGAAAGAAGAACTTGCCGCCGAAGCGGAACGCGCAGTTGAAGAACTGATTTCCGTAAGCGGCATTAAACCCGGCAGGGTGCTGGTTATAGGGTGCAGCACCAGCGAAATAGTTGGCGGAAGAAGCGGCGGCAGCCGTATTCGGCAGCATTTATAAAAGCGCAAAGGCACATGGCTTGTATCTTGCCTTTCAATGCTGCGAACATTTAAACCGCGCTTTGGTAACGGAGCGCGAAGCTATGGAAAAATTCGGATGGGAAGAAGTTACCGTCCGCCCCATGCCGCACGCAGGCGGTTCCATGGCAACGGCGGCTTACAATAATTTTGCTGACCCTGTTGTGGTTGAAAGCATTAAAGCCGATGCCGGCATCGACATAGGCCAGACTTTAATAGGCATGCACCTTAAACGCGTGGCTGTACCGGTGCGCCTTGCGCAGAAAACCATCGGCGCAGCGCTTGTAACGGCGGCACGCACACGACCGCCCCTTATCGGCGGCGAGCGCGCGCATTACCCCGAAAAACGTTAAGTTTTACATTAAATATATGGAGGGACTACAATGAATTTAGAAAAACTCGCAGTATGCGACCCTGAAATTGCTGCGGCAATGGGCGAAGAGCTCGGACGCCAGCGCAACAAAATTGAGCTGATTGCTTCCGAAAACTTCGTCAGCCCCGCAGTTATGGAAGCTATGGGCAGCGTGCTGACCAACAAATATGCGGAAGGTTACCCCGGACACCGTTATTACGGCGGCTGCGAATACGTTGACAAGGTTGAAACCCTTGCCATTGAACGCGCTAAAAAACTTTTCGGCGCAGAACATGCCAACGTACAGGCACATTCCGGCGCTAATGCCAACACCGCAGTTTACTTTGCCTTTTTGCAGCCGGGCGATACCATTATGGGCATGAACCTCGCTCAGGGCGGGCATCTTTCCCACGGTTCACCGGTTAATATTTCCGGCAAATACTATAAAGTAGTCCCTTACGGCGTTACGCACGAAACCGAACGCATTGATTATGATGAATTTGAACGCATTGCCAAAGAAGCGCAGCCTAAACTGATTGTAGCCGGCGCAAGCGCTTATCCGCGCGTAATTGATTTTGAACGCATGGCAAACATTGCCCACAGCGTTGGCGCTATTTTTATGGTTGATATGGCGCACATTGCAGGGCTTGTTGCCGCAGGCCTGCATCCCAGCCCGGTGCCTTATGCCGATGTTGTTACCACCACCACGCACAAAACCCTGCGCGGACCCCGCGGCGGCCTTATTTTGTGCAAGGAAAAATACGCAAAACAAATCGACAAGGCGATTTTCCCCGGCGTACAGGGCGGCCCGCTGATGCACGTTATCGCAGCTAAAGCCGTTGCTTTGGGCGAAGCGCTGAAACCGGAATTTAAAGAATACGCACAGCAGATAATCAACAACTGCAAAGCACTGGCAGAAGGTTTAACGGCAGAAGGCTTCCGTCTGGTATCCGGCGGCACCGATAACCACCTGCTTCTGGTTGACGTGCGCGGACAGAAAATGACCGGCAAAACAGCAGAACACCTTCTGGATGAAGTTGGCGTAACCTGCAATAAAAACACCATTCCATTCGATCCCGAAAGCCCGTTTGTTACCAGCGGCATCCGTCTCGGCACAGCTGCCGTAACCACCCGCGGCTTTAAAGAAGACGATATGAAAGAAGTTGCAGCCATTATCGGGCTTGTGCTTAACAACCCTGAAGATGCTGCCAAACAGGCAGAAGCAGCACAGCGCGTTGCCGCTCTCTGCGCTAAATATCCCATGTATCCTGAGCTGTAAAAGATTTCCTGAATAAAACAAGGAGGAGATTTGCATGCAGATAACCGTTGTAGAACATCCTTTAATTAAACACAAACTTTCCAAAATGCGCGACGCGCAGACTACTTCCCGCGATTTCCGCGAATGGCTGGACGAAATTGCCATGCTGATGACCTATGAAGTAACGCGCGACCTGCCGCTTGACGAAGTGCCGGTAACAACCCCGATTTGCGAAACCACCGGCTACAAACTGCACAATAATATTGTTGTTGTTCCTATCCTGCGCGCAGGCCTTGGGCTTTTAAGCGGCGTACTGCGCATGATTCCGAATGCGCATGTAGGGCATATCGGTTTATACCGCGATGAAGAAACCCTTGAACCACATGAATATTACTGCAAAATTCCGCCCGATAAAGACCCGATTACCATTGTTGTTGACCCGATGCTGGCAACCGGCGGCAGCGCAGAAGCAGCCATTACCATGCTTAAAGCGCGCGGGCTGAAAAATATCCGCTTTATGTGCCTTGTAGCAGCGCCTGAAGGCGTTGAGGTGCTGAACAAAGCGCATCCTGACGTTAAAGTTTACACCGCATCGCTGGATGAAAAACTGAACGAGCACGGTTATATTGTACCGGGCCTCGGTGATGCCGGCGACCGTATTTTCGGCACGAAATGACAACCAACGAAAGACCCGACTGGGACCATTACTTTATGGAAATTGCCCGCGTTGTCAGCAAACGCAGCACCTGCCTGCGCCGCAGCGTTGGCGCGGTAATTGTTAAAAACAGGCAGATTGTGGCAACAGGCTATAACGGTACGCCTTCCGGGCTGGAACACTGCGCCGTTACAGGCTGCCTGCGCGAGCAGCTTAAAGTACCCTCCGGCAAAATGCACGAACTGTGCCGCGGCATTCACGCTGAGCAAAATGCGGTAATACAGGCTGCCTACCACGGCGTTTCCGTAAACGGCGGCACGCTTTACTGCACGCACCAGCCCTGTGTGGTCTGCACCAAAATACTCATCAACGCCGGTATTAAACGCATAGTTTACGCCAATCCCTATCCGGATAAACTGGCAGAAGACATGCTTAAAGATTCCAAAATGGAAATAACCGTTCTGGACAGTGAAAACTGAAAACCAAAATAAAAAACAGCAGCGTTTTAACGCTGCTGTTTTTTATGCCGCTATTGCTTTTTCCATCAAACGCTGTTAGTACAGCATGGCGATTGATGAACCGGTTTTCCACTCCACAAGAGTGGGGGTGGTACTATGACGGTGTTTGAAGCATTATCTCTGATGATTGCTTTTGCTACTCTCGTAGTTCTCATTCTTTCATTTAGAAGATAAATGAAAAAAACCGCATAACTTGCGGTTATACGGCTTCCTTCTGAACTTAAAATTTTGTGAGGGAGAACCGTGTGCGCAACGATTCTCTGTGCTTTTATTATACAATGCCGGCATTAAAATTTCAAGGCAGCAAATGGCTTACGCCGCCGCGGCGTTTTTTTGTAACTTTTCTGCAAAAAAATTTAAAAAAGTTTTCCAAACAGCGTTTTTTTTGATATACTATTAACGATAATCTGAATTATTTTAATTAACTTTAAAACTGAATTTGAATTCCGGCTTTTTAGCCTCGAGGTGGGACATTGCAAGTGTATATTTTAGCATTTATCATAGCTCTTTTAGCCAGCTGGATTTTGACACCGTATGTAAAAAAACTGGCATTCCGCATCGGCGCTCTCGACAAACCGGACGGACGCAAGGTTCATCACGGCATAATGCCGCGTTTGGGGGGCCTTGCTATTTATTTGGCGTTCGTTATTGCCGTGTTTGCCACCATGCACATTACGCGCGATATTATGGCGCTGCTTTTGGGCGGCACGCTTATCGTTATTGTTGGTATTTTAGATGATAAATACCAGCTTCCGGCCAAAGTAAAGCTGCTGGGGCAGATTGCTGCGGCATTGGTGCTGGTGCTGTTTGATATTAAAATTGAATGGCTCAACAATCCGTGGGGCGGTTATTTTTACCTTGAATATTTATCAATACCGCTGACTGTTTTCTGGATTGTAAGCTTTACCAATGTTGTAAACCTTATGGATGGTCTTGACGGACTTGCAGCCGGCGTTTCCGGCATTGCTTCCGTAACGGTTATACTGGTTGCCCTGCAGCAGGGTTTCTACCCGGTTGCCGTTATTACGGCGGCGCTTGCAGGCGGCATTATCGGTTTTATCCGTTATAATTTCAACCCGGCAAGCATCTTTATGGGCGATACCGGCAGTATGTTCATCGGTTATATGCTGGCGGCAATTTCTATTTTCGGCGCGGTAAAAAGTGCGGCAACCATTGCGCTTTTAGTGCCTGCCGTTGCTTTGGGGCTGCCAATTATGGATACTGCTTTTGCCATTGTGCGCCGCTACACCAACGGACGCCCTATTTTTCAGCCCGATAAAGGCCATTTGCATCACCGCCTGCTTGCAATGGGCCTCAGCCAGAAACAGGCAGTGCTTTTAATGTATGTAATCAGCGCAGTGCTCGGCATTGCGGCTATTCTCTTAACGGAAGTTGACGGCTACCTTGCTGCCGGCATTATTGCCTGCATTATATCCGGCGTAGCGGTAGGCGCTAAAAAGATAGGCATTTTAAACGACAGATAGGAGTGGGTTTGATGGCAAAATTAAAGGTAATGACGGTTTTCGGCACACGCCCGGAAGCTATAAAAATGTGCCCGCTGGTTTTGGAAATGCGTAAGCACCCGGATGAAATTGAACCGCTGGTGGCTGTAACTGCGCAGCACCGCGAAATGCTTGACCAGGTACTGCACCTTTTTGGCATTACTCCCGACTACGATTTAAACATAATGAGCGCCGGGCAGACATTATATGATGTTACGGAAAAAGCCCTGCGCGGTTTGCAGAAGGTTTTGGAAGAAGCCAAACCGGATTTGGTTTTGGTGCACGGCGATACCACCACAACATTTGCAGGCGCACTGGCTGCGTTTTATGCGCAGGTTCCAGTCGGCCATGTGGAAGCAGGCTTGCGCACCGGCAATAAATATTCTCCCTTCCCGGAAGAAATGAACCGCAAATTAACCGGCGCCCTGGCAGATTACCACTTTGCCCCTACTGCTACAAGCAAAGCCAACCTGCTGCGCGAGAATGTACCGGAAGCAAACATTACCGTAACCGGCAATACCGTTATAGATGCTTTGAAAACCACGGTTAAACCGGATTACCGTTTTGACGATGATAACCTGCACGAAGTTCTGGAAAGCGGCAAACGCCTCATTTTAATGACTACGCACCGCCGCGAAAACCTTGGCGAACCGATGCGCCACGTTTATAAAGCACTGTGCGAAGTGCTGCGCACCCACAGTGATGTGGAAGCAATCTTCCCGGTGCATAAAAATCCGAAAGTGCGCCAGATTGTAAATGAAGAACTCGGCCATCTGCCGCAGGTGCATTTAATTGAACCGCTTGATTACCAGCCGTTTGCCAATTTAATGGCGCGCGTTGATATTGTGCTTACCGACAGCGGCGGAATACAGGAAGAAGCTCCTGCACTTGGCAAACCTGTGCTTGTGCTGCGCGATACCACAGAACGCCCGGAAGCAGTAACCGCAGGAACGGTAAAACTCATCGGCACCGCTTACGAAGACGTTTTGCGCGAAACCAACCTGCTTTTGGATAACGCGGAACATTACCGTGCCATGGCTGAAGCCGTTAACCCCTACGGCGACGGCGAAGCATGCGCACGTATTGTGGGCTGCATTTTAAACAAATTCGGCATAAGTGATAAAAATATTACAGAATTTAAAGCTTGAGCCGTAAAAAAACTTGAAAAACGTACGCGTTTTATGTAGAATAGTATAGGCGATTCAAATAAAATTCACAATTTTGTCGAAAATTTGCTATTATAAATTGCAAAGTCACTCCAAATTTTATATAATAAACTTGAAAGCAGGCAAGGGGGCTTTTTATGAACCCTAATATTGCAGCCGTATTACAGGCTTTGGTTTTTGCAACATCAGTAGTTGGCATAATTGGCGCCAACATTTTGGCAGGTTACTTTTTCGGCGAATGGCTGGACGGATTTTTGAATACCGGAAGCAACACCTGCAGGCTGTTGTTTTCTATTGGCGGTGTTCTCACCGCGTTTATGACGATTTTTAAGATGATAAAAAACGATTTGCTGCTTCCATCCAACAAAAATAAACCCGGAAAGGACCAGAAAGATGGAAAATAAAATGGTTGCCAGGGTTTATGCGGCATGGAAAAGCGTTATCATCCGCCAGGCTGTTTTTTCGCTAATTGCACTACTTTTTATTATATATTTTTTTAACCTGCAAACTGCCTTTACCTGGCTTATTGGTTTTGCCGCCGGGATTTTAGACAGTGTTGTTGTGTTTATGGGTGTAAAAAAAGGGATGAAACATCCCGCCGAGCATGCGCTTGCCATTATGCACCGCAATATGTTCGAACGCATGGCACTCTTGTTTTTAATTACCTTCGTTATGTTAAAGCTGGACCTGAATGCAGCAGGGCTGTTCCTCGGGTTTTTGCTTATGCATATATTTTTATTATTAAATTTAATAATCATCACGGCCCGCAACCCTAAAAAAGCGGCAGACGTGAAGAAAGGAGAGTGACAGAATGGGAAATGTTGAAGCGGAAGCAAGCAATGAAATTATTCATTACATGCCAACGGAGATTTTTGATGGCGTAGTAGTTAACATGCAGTCCATTTATATGTCCTGGCTGGCAATGGTTATTGTTATGGTCATTGTATTTGCTGCTACCAGAAACCCCAAGCTGGTACCGTCCGGTATCCAGAATATTACGGAAATGCTGATTGACTGGTTAAGCGACCTGATGAACAAAAACCTGGGCACTGAGGGAACCCGCAAGGTTGCACCCTTTATTATTACCTTGTTCCTGTACCTGTTTATTTCTAACGAAATAGGCCTTTTGCCGCAGGTAGGCGTACATTTCACTTCTCCGACAAACGACGTCAACGTAACGCTTGGTATGGCGATTATGGTTTCGCTTACCGTTTACGTTTTAGGTGTTGCGCGCCACGGGCTTGGTTATTTTAAACACTTCATTCAGCCTTCGGTTTTGTTCCTTCCGCTGAATATTTTGGAAGAACTTTCCAAACCTCTTACCATGGCCCTTCGTCTATTCGGCAACATCCTCGCAGGCGAAATTTTACTTATCGTATTATACATGCTTGCACCGTGGATTGTTCCGGAACTTTGGGTTGGCTTCAGCCTTGTGGTTGGTTTCTTGCAGGCATTCATCTTTACAATGCTGACATTAACCGCCATTGCTCCTGTATTCAGGGCACATCACTAAAACCTTTGCGGTTTTAGCTTATTAACTCTGTTTCAAATTAATTTTATATAATTTGAAAAAAATTAAAAAACATGTATTTGAAAGGATGTATCTGAAAATGACTGAAAACGCTATTATTATCGCAACCTCCGTACTCGCAGCTGCTATCATCGGTGTAGGTGCTTCTCTCGGCGCTACCAAAGGCGACTCCGCTGTTGCTTCCAAAGCTCTGGAATGCATGGCTCGTCAGCCGGAACAGGCTTCCACTTTCCAGGTTAACATGCTTATCGGTATCGGCCTTGTAGAATCTATTCCTATTATCGCTTCCGTTATCGCTATCGTACTTGTATTTGCTAACCCGTTCTTAGGCTAATTTTGACTACGCGACAAGGATTTGGAGAGAAAAAGGAGAGTGCTATAATTGGCTGATATTAATGCAACACTTATTGCGCAAATCCTGAACTTTCTTGTTCTTTTGGCAATCCTCGCGAAGTTTGCTTACAAACCGTTGCTTAATGTAATGGAAGAACGCCGCAACCGCATTGCAAATGATTTGGATTCCGCAGAACAGACAAGACTCCAGGCTGAACAGCTTAAAGCCGAATACGAAAAAATGATTGCCGACGCACGCAGCGAAGCAACCGCTATCGTAGAACGCGCTACCAAAGTTGCCCAGAACCTGCACGATGATCTTGTTGAACAGGCACGTGTGGAAAAAGAAGAAATGATTGCAAGTGCCAAAGAACAAATTGAAGCGGAGAAAAAACAGGCTATGCTTGATATCCGCTCGGAAGTTATCGCACTTAGCACAGTAATTGCCGGTAAAATTATCGACGCAAAATTGGATTCTGCCAAAGATCAGGAACTGGCAGTTTCGGTTACGGACGAAGTTTTAAAAGAACGCAATTAAATAATAGTGTGATGGGGATTATGGGTAACCCTATTTGTTGTTTCTAATTTATAAATAAGACTAGTACGGAGGTGATTGATACAGATGGAGAACGAAAACTCTTTTGCATTAATTAGAAAATGCCTTATCGGTTTTGAGTTTGATTTGGAAAAAGTTCCTTATGACAACCTCATCGACGATAAGATGGTTGCTGTTAAAGTAGTAACCGCAAAACGTCTCACTGTATCTGAATATGAATCTGTTTCCGTAATTCTGGCTGATAAACTTGGCAAGGACGTATATCTTGAAAAAGTTATTGACCCCGAAATTATCGGCGGCGTTATTGTCAAAATCGGCGATGAAGTTTATGACGCAAGTTCCAGACGCCAGCTTGAAAAAATCACTGACGAAATGGAAACTGTTGATTTAGACGGAAAAACGATTGGCGAAGCTAAAGAACTTACTCAGAGCTTGAATAAAAAAGTCAGCGGCTACACCGTTGACGTAAACCTTGAAGAAGTCGGCATTATCGAAAAAGTCGGCGACGGCATTGCTACCGTTAGCGGTATGACCGGCGCTATGGCAGGCGAACTTGTTGAACTGCCCGGCGGCGTTACCGGCATGGTACAAAACCTGTGGCCTGACGAAATCGGCGTTGTACTTATGGGTGGCGAAACCATCATCAAAGAAGGCGACGTTGTACGCCGTACCGGCCATATCATGGAAATTCCGGTTGGCGAAGCTATGCTCGGCAGAATCGTTAACCCGCTCGGCCAGGCTATCGACGGCAAGGGCGAAATCAAAACTACCGATGTACGCAAAATCGAATCTCCGGCACCTGGCATTGCAGACCGCCAGCCGGTAGACGTTCCTTTGCAGACCGGTATTAAAGCTATCGACGCACTCGTTCCTATCGGACGCGGCCAGCGCGAACTTATCATCGGCGACCGTGGTACCGGTAAAACCGCAGTTGCAGTTGATACCATTCTTAACCAGAAAGGCCTCGGCGTTATCTGCATTTATGTAGCTATCGGCCAGAAGGCTTCCACCGTAGCACGTATTGCCCGTACTCTTGAACAGCACGGTGCTATGAGCTACTCCATTATCGTTGCCGCAACTGCTGCTGATTCCGCTCCGCTGCAGTACCTTGCTCCGTATGCAGGCGTATCCATTGCAGAGCACTTCATGGATCAGGGCAAAGATGTATTGTGCATTTACGACGACCTGTCCAAACACGCCGTTGCATACCGCGCAATGTCCCTGCTGCTCCGCCGTCCTCCTGGACGTGAAGCATACCCTGGCGACGTATTCTACTTACATTCCCGTCTGTTGGAACGTGCTGCACGCCGTAACCCGGCTGCCGGCGGCGGTTCCATCACCGCACTGCCGATTATCGAAACTCTGGCAGGCGACGTAGGCGGTTATATCCCGACTAACGTAATTTCCATTACTGACGGTCAGATTTACCTCGAATCCGAACTCTTCTACGCAGGTATCCGCCCGGCTATCAACGTAGGTCTTTCGGTATCCCGTGTAGGCGGCAGCGCTCAGATTAAAGCAATGAAATCCGTTGCTGGTACCCTGCGCCTTGACCTTGCACAATACCGTGAATTGGCTGCATTTGCTCAGTTCGGTTCTGACCTTGATAAAGCTACCAAGGCACAGCTCGACCGCGGTGCCCGCATGACCGAAATTCTGAAACAGGGCCAGTATGTTCCGCTGTCCGTTGACAAACAGGTTATTTCCCTGTATGCGGCAACCAAAGGCTATGTAGATGATATTCCGGTACATGATGTAAGCCGTTTCGAAAAAGAACTGCTTGCTTTCATGGCAGCCAACTATCCGCAGGTTAGCGAATCCATTGTAGCTGAAAAGAAAATCACTGACGAAAATGAAGCTACTTTGAAGAAAGCTATCGCTGAATTTAAGGAAACATTTGCAGTCACCGGACAAGCGAGGTGATTAACTGATGGCTACTCCACGCGAAATACACCGGCACATGAAGAGCGTCCAGAACATTCAGCAGATAACCAAAGCTATGAAAATGGTTGCTGCGGCTCGTCTGCGCCGTGCGCAGGAAAAAGCAGCATCAAGCCGTCCTTTTGCAGATAAGATAAGAGAATTACTGATCAGTGCCGTAAGCGATAAAGAGATGCTGGCGCATCTGAACTATAAAGAGCACCCGCTTTTGGAAGTACGCCCGGTTAAAAATGTTGCTTATGTTGTAGTAAGCGCCGATAAAGGCTTGGCAGGCGCCTACAACAGTAACGTGCTTAAATTTGCGTTGGCACATTTGATGGAAGAAGAAAATCCCGTTCTTGTAACTGTTGGACGTAAAGCCAAGGACTTCTTTACTCGCCGTGGATTTAATGTAGAAGCTTCTTATTTCGGTTTCTCGGATAAGCCCAGCTATAATGAAGCAAGAACCATTGCCGCCGCTGTTTCCAAGATGTTTGTCGAAGGAAAAGTTGACGAGGTTAAAGTAATTTACACCAAATTCAAATCGGCGCTTTCGTTCTCTCCGGATATGGCAGACCTTCTTCCGGTTGTACCGCCCAGCACAAATACCGCTGCTGAAGCGGATATGCCGTGGGATGATGATGAACCCAAGGCAGAAAAGGAAGATACGCTTCCGGAAATCATTTTTGAACCTGAGGCTGAACAAGTTCTTAAAACCCTTGTTCCCTATTATGTAGAAACCGTGCTTTATGCTGGATTTATGCAGTCGGCAGCCAGTGAACTTGGTGCGCGCATGACAGCAATGTCTTCCGCAACCGACAACGCCAGCAAGCTGATGAAGACTCTTGAACTTTCTTATAATAAAGCCCGGCAGGCTGGTATTACCAGAGAAATTAGTGAAATCGTTGGCGGCGCAGAGGCGCTGCAATAGTTATTAGGAGGGAAAACATTGAATACTGGTAAAATAGTACAAGTTGTTGGCCCTGTTGTTGATATTGAGTTTACTCCCAAAACAATGCCTGCTATTTACAACGCTATTAAAATCGAAGGCGATGTATCTGAAGGCGTTCATATCCACCTGACCTGCGAAGTTATGCAGCACATCGGTGCAAACGTAGTTCGTACCGTTGCTATGAGCTCCACCGACGGTCTTGTTCGTGGTATGGATGCTGTTGATACCGGCGCACCGATCAGCGTTCCGGTAGGCCCTGGCGTATTGGGTCGTATTTTCAACGTACTGGGTGAAACTGTTGACCATGATGATACAAAGGTTGAAGCAGCCGATTACTGGCCGATTCACAGACCTGCTCCGAAATTTGAAGACCTCGCTACTTCTACCGAGATTCTTGAAACCGGTATTAAAGTAGTAGACCTTATCGCTCCGTATGCACTTGGCGGTAAAGTTGGTCTGTTCGGCGGCGCAGGCGTAGGTAAAACCGTACTTATCATGGAACTTATCCATAACGTAGCAACTGCTCACGGCGGTTACTCCGTATTCGCCGGCGTAGGCGAACGTACCCGTGAAGGTAATGACCTTTGGGGCGAAATGAAAGAATCCGGCGTTATCGACAAAACTGCTCTGGTTTACGGCCAGATGAACGAGCCTCCTGGAGCACGTATGCGCGTAGGTCTTTCCGCACTTACCATGGCTGAATATTTCCGTGATGTTGGCGGCCAGGACGTACTCCTGTTCATCGACAACATTTTCCGCTTTATTCAGGCAGGTTCCGAAGTATCCGCATTGCTCGGCCGTATGCCTTCCGCAGTAGGTTATCAGCCTACTCTGGCAAACGATATCGGTGCTTTGCAGGAACGTATTACTTCTACCAAACACGGTTCCATCACTTCCGTACAGGCTGTATATGTACCGGCGGACGACTTGACTGACCCTGCTCCGGCAGGCACTTTCGCCCACTTGGATGCAACCACCGTACTTTCCCGTCAGATTGCAGAGCTTGGTATTTATCCGGCAGTAGACCCGCTGGATTCCACCAGCCGTATTCTTGACCCGCTTGTACTCGGTGAAGAACATTACAACGTAGCACGCGGCGTACAGGCTATTCTCCAACGCTATAAAGAATTGCAGGATATCATCGCAATTCTCGGTATGGAAGAACTGAGCGAAGAAGATAAACTCACCGTTGCACGTGCACGTAAAATTCAGAGATTCCTTTCCCAGTCTTTCTTCGTAGCAGAACAGTTCACCGGTACCCCCGGTCAGTATGTTCCGCTGAAAGAAACCATCAGAGGCTTTAAAGAAATCCTCGAAGGTAAACATGATGATCTGCCGGAAGGTGCATTCTACATGGTAGGCACCATTGATGACGCCATCAAGAAAGCAGAAAGCATGAAGGTGGATTGATTGCATGGAAAAAGTAATGCAATTGGAAATTGTAACCCCTGATAAATATTTTGTGAAACTTGACAATGTTGTTTATGCTTACTTCAATGCGCTTGACGGCGGCATCGGCGTTTTTGCCAACCATCTTCCGTTAATCACTGCATTGAAAGACGCTCCGTTTAAATACAGAGATACAAACGACAAAGAACATTTCATTCATTTATCCGGTGGTTTTGCTGAGGTAAACAATAACAAAATTACCATTCTCAGCATTCAGGCTGAAGCTGCTGAAGATATCGACCTTGACCGTGCAAAAGCTGCACTGAAAAGAGCCGAAGAACGACTTAACAACTTTACTGCTGAAATCAACATTAAAAGAGCACAGGACGCTAAAACCCGTGCATTAGGCAGAATTAAAACTGTTGAGGCAGCAAAAAGCGCAAAATAATAACAAAAACGCATCTCTTTACGGGATGCGTTTTTTGTTTGCCTAAAAGCCAGAGCGCCAGGCAAGAAATTTTGCGTTACACAAATTGTTTGCTTGTTTTATGCGTTGAATTACGATAAAATATATGTATCATTCTATGGATATATTTTACACGGAGGACGCAATGGATAAAGATAAAACGCCAAAAAAATCAATCTATTATTACTATATGCTGGCGCTGGCAATATTACTTTTGTTAAATACAGTTATCATACCAATGTTTTTCAGCCCTAAGGTGCAGGAAATATCTTACGGCAGCTTTTTGCAGATGGTTGATGACGGCAAGGTTGCCAAGGTAGAAATTACCAATAACAAAATTGCTGTGCTGGCCAAAGACAGTGATGACAAATCAATTTACGTTACGGGCAGGGTAGAAGACCCGCAGCTTGTTAACAGGCTTATGGAAAGCAAAGTAGAATTTTCGCAGGTAATACCTAAAGAAAGTTCGCTTTTGGAAAATATCTTCTTTAACTGGATAATACCGATATTTATATTCTTCGCCTTAGGGCAGCTTTTTATGCGCTTTATGGCGGGGCGTATGGGCGGCGGAGGCCCGATGAATTTTGGCAAGAGCAATGCCAAGGTTTATGTGGAAGCTGAAACCGGCAAAACATTTGATGATGTGGCAGGTCAGAATGAAGCCAAAGAAGCATTGATGGAACTGGTGGATTTTCTGCACCATCCCGATAAATATAAGGCAATCGGCGCTAATATGCCTAAAGGCGCATTGCTTGTTGGCCCTCCGGGTACAGGTAAAACGCTGCTGGCGCGTGCCGTTGCCGGTGAAGCCAAAGTGCCGTTTTTCAGCATCAGCGGCAGTGAATTTATTGAAATGTTTGTAGGCATGGGTGCAGCCCGTGTGCGTGATTTGTTTAAACAGGCGCAGGAAAAAGCACCTTGCATTATCTTTATAGACGAAATTGACGCCATTGGCAAAAAACGCGACAGCGGACGTTTCGGCGGTGGTAATGATGAACGCGAGCAGACATTAAATCAGCTCCTTTCCGAGATGGACGGTTTTGACGGAAGCAAGGGCATTGTAATTCTTGCTGCCACCAACAGACCGGATTCGCTTGATAAAGCGCTTTTGCGCCCGGGACGTTTTGACAGGCGCATACCTGTAGAACTGCCTGATTTACAGGGCCGCGAAGCTATTTTGCGCGTACATGCCAAAAACATTAAAACCTGCGATGATATTGATTACAACGCCATTGCCCGTGCAACAAGCGGGGCCAGCGGCGCAGAACTTGCTAATATCGTAAACGAGGCGGCTTTGCGTGCCGTGCGTATGCACCGTGAATGTGTAACGCAGAGCGACCTTGAGGAATCTGTAGAAGTTGTTATTGCAGGTTATCAGCGCAAAGGTGCTGTAATACCCAAAGAGCAGAAACGCATTGTTGCTTACCATGAAATTGGGCATGCGTTAGTTGCGGCACGTCAGAAAAAATCTGCACCGGTGCATAAAATTACCATTGTACCGCGTACCAGCGGCGCACTTGGCTATACCATGCAGGTGTCGGAAGATGACAATGTGCTGATGAGCAAGGAAGAACTGTTTAACAAAATTGCAACGCTTACCGGCGGTCGCAGTGCGGAAGAAATTATTTTTAACAGCATTACCACCGGCGCAAGCAACGATATTGAACAGGCAACACGCATTGCCCGCGCAATGGTTACGCGCTTCGGCATGACGGATGAATTTGACATGATGGCAACAGAAACAGTTACAAATGCTTATCTCGGCGGGGATACTTCGCTTGCTTGCTCTGAAACCACAAGCGGCAAAATTGATGCCAAAGTGCTGGAACTGATTAAGGAAGCGCACGATAAAGCGCGTGCCATTTTGGAAAAAGACATTGATAAACTGCACGAACTGGCAGCTTACCTGTTAGAGAAGGAAACTATTACCGGCGAAGAATTTATGCAGATTTTGGAACATGGCAAACAGGAAGAAGCTAAAGCTGAAACTGTTGAAACAACTGCCGTTGTAACTGAAGAAGCCGGTGCTGATAATGAGGCGCTGGCAGAAACTGCCGGCGAAGAAACAGTGCAGAATATCAGCGAAAAAAATGAAGATAAATAACGTAATTTGATGGGATTGAGGTGTAGTGATGGACCCCGCTATTGGGTGTTTGGTGCTTTTGGGCGTAATGGCCCTGCTGTTTATTACTGAACTTATTCCGTTGGCAGTAACTGCCATGGGCGGAGCGATTATTTGCGGATTTTTGAATTTTATTCCGGATAACGCCGTATTTTTAGGGCTTTCGCATCCTACGGTAACATTGTTTGCCGGTATGTTTGTGGTTGGCGCGGCCATGTTCCATACAGGGCTTGCGCACAGCATAGGCGTGTTTATTGTTAAGCGTGCAGGCAAAAGCCAGAAAAACTTACTGCTGTGCATTATGGTTGTTGCCGCTGTTTTAAGCATGTGCCTTTCCAATACTGGCACGGCGGCCTGCCTGCTGCCGGTTGTAATGGGCATTTGCGCCGCAGCTAAAATGGCGCCTTCGCGTCAGCTTATTCCTCTTGCTTATGCAGTGTGCAGCGGCGGCATGATAAGCCTTATAGGTACGCCGCCTAATATTATCGTGAGCGGTGCTTTAAGCAATTTTGGTTATCAGCCTTTCAGCTTTTTTGAATTTGCCTGGATTGGCGTGCCGATAACTTTGCTTACCATTGCTTATATGTATTTTGCCGGACGCAGGCTGCTGCCGGAGGGCGGCGATGTGCCGGAGAAGTTTTTGGCAGAACTTGACCCCATGCAGCATAATGTACCTAAGCAGGTTATTGCAGGCTGCATTTTGGTAGGCTGCATGATTGTTATGTGCCTTGATTTGGAAAAAATAACCATTGAAATGGCGGCTGTTGTTGGCGCTTTAATTTGCGTTTTAACAGGCTGCCTTACCGAAAAACAGGCATACCATTCCATTGAGTGGAGTACCATCTTTTTGTTTGCAGGCATGATGCCTGTATCGCACGCTTTGTACAACACCGGCGCGGCAGAACTTTTGGCGCGCTGGATACTGGAAATGCTTGGCGGCGCACCGGCTCCCCTTGTTGTAACAGCAGTTATTTTTGCCGTAACAGCATTTTTAACGCAGTTTATGAGCAATTCCGCATCGGCAGCGCTGCTTGCGCCGATTGGCATAGTGGTAGCGCAAAAACTGGGCGTATCACCTTACCCGGTGCTGATGGCGATTGCTGTGGCATCTTCCTGCGCATTTGCAACGCCGATAGGCACACCGCCATGTACTTTAATGGTTGGGCCCGGCAACTACCGTTTTGTAGATTACATTAAAACAGGCGTGCCGCTGATACTTTTATGCTTTGCAGCCACGGTTATTATCGTGCCGATGGTTTGGCCTTTTTAAAAATACCCTTTGGAGGGGAGGATTTAGATGAAACAATGTATGGATGCTGATAACCTGCACCGCCGCTTGAAAAAAATTATCGGACAGGTGCAGGCAATAGACAGAATGGTTGATGAGGACGTTGCCTGCGAGGACATTTTAATGCAGATAAATGCGGCAAAATCAGCTCTGCACCGTGTTGGGCAGGTTGTACTGGAAGGGCATATCCAGCATTGCGTGCGCGACGGCATTCAGCACGGCGACGCTGAAAAAACCATTAAAAACTTCACCAAAGCAGTAGAGCGTTTTGCCAATATGGCATAGCGGCAAAATTTAAGCAGTAATTATAAAAGCAGCTGCAAATGCAGCTGCTTTATTTTTTAATTTTGCAGTTTGTTATTGCCCGGGAAATGCTCTTGCAAAAATAATTAAATTACAAAAACACCCCGCTAAACAGAATGTGTTTGTTTAACAGGGTGTTTTTTATTTTTCTTTCAGTATTTTTAAAAGTTCTTCTTCGTTGTTAACTTTAATGCAATAAAAATAAATTAGGTATTTTTCCTACTTCTACTGTTAACACAAGAGATTTACATTCACTAGGACAATTCTTACAAGAAGGTAATCCAATTATATTTGAAACAATTTTAAAATTAGATTCTG
>ERZ779889.1239-NODE-1239-length-26508-cov-2.733868_pt1 | contig 26508 bp, 20 predicted proteins | sample MGYA00511030_ERZ779889 | MGnify/ENA primary metagenome ERZ779889 (study PRJEB29588, sample SAMEA2160616) | human gut metagenome | biome: human gut; feature: human-associated habitat; material: faeces | place: Denmark | collected 2008/2010 ...
TACCGATTTTCCATTGTACAGAAGAAACATTCTTGCATAGGTGTTTGCCAGCCCCATTCCTCCGATTTCCATCTCTATGCTGCTTCCCCTGGACATAATCTTTTCCCGGATTTTTCTCATTTTTTCATTTAATTCTTCACGTACTTCTTCTGTTGCCCCCTGTCCGTTATCCCGGACTTCAAAGTACCAGCCGGTTTCATCACGCCAGCCCTTTACCTGAATTTTCATGATATTTTTGCTGTTATTATATCCATGCTGTATACTGTTCTCTACCAGCTGCTGCAACACGATCTTGGGAAGCTGTTCCTGTTTTACGGATTCTTCGCAGTCCACCTTCACTTCCAGACGATGTTCATATCTGGATTTCAAAAGGAAAATATAACGGTCAAGATACTCCAGTTCTTTTTCTACAGTTGCATATCTCTCCTTTGTGCTTGTGGAATACCGGAGCATTGCCGCCAGACAGCCACAGATCTCACAGATTTCCTCATCACCGTCCATGATGCCCCTGCTTGATATCACATTCAGCACATTATAGAGAAAATGCGGGTTTACCTGCGCCTGCAGAGTATCAAACTGTGCCTGCAGCTGCAGAAGCGACATTCTCTTTTCTTTGACAATAGATTCGTTCAGACGCTGCATCAGATTCTGATATGCAATACCAACAGCCTGCACTTCATCATCTGTAGCCGGCACTTTAAGTTCTGCATCCAGATTCTCAATGCCTGTTTTTTCCATCTGATCTTTCAGAACAGTAAGCGGTCTGGAAAGCCTGCTTGCAATAAAGATCACCACCCCCATGGAGATCACAAAACAGCCAACCGCCATTCCAAGAGCGATCATCAGTGCTTCTTTCATGCCTGCAACAATTTCTGTTTTCTCTTCCAGCGCCACCACCCGGATTCCGTAATTGTTGGACACTTCTGATGCCGAAGTCCACATACTGGCATCGAAAGAAACGGTTATGGAATCCATTTTTGTTACAGCAGGATGTTTTTTGATATAACGGACCAGTTCGTCCGGCAGCCCTTCGGAACGGTACAGAACATGTCCGCCTGAAAGAAATGCCACTACTTTGATATCACTGTCCGGAATCTCAAAAATATCTTTCAGTTTCTCTGTGGCATACTGAACCTCAATATATCCAAAATCACCACCCTGAACTTTTCTCACCAGAGAAAAAACTTCTTCGCTTTCCCGGATCCCCCATCCATCCATATGTGGTGCTACCAGAATCGGCTTTCCATGTCTTCTTGCCGCAGAATCCAGCCAGTCAATAGCGGTAGTATTCCGGGCTTTGTTGGTGATCTTGGAACCGGTATTGGTACTGGACGCCACATCTCCGAACTCGTTAAAAATAATAACTCTGTAAAAATTGCTGTTGATATAATACATGGAAATTCCGGAATTCAGGGTATCCAGAAGCTCATTACGTTCAATGGTCTTGCTGTAGGTACTGCTTCCATAATACTTTGGAAGTGTTTTCATGGCGTTAAGCATATCCGGATCTGACAGAATATAATCCGTCACATGTTTCATGGAATCTACAGTAAAATCAACATTCGCAGCAGTCTGCCTGGAATAAAATTTCAGGCTTTGAGCTGCCTTTTCTGACAGTCTCCGGGAATTAAAGTTATAGCTGACTACTCCCAGAATTGCCGATATAAAAAATATTACAATGGAAAAACCAAAGATCAGTTTTGTACGGAATTTCATAAAAACACCTCACATCTTTTATTGAAAAACTGTATATAGCAACAAACAGATACCCCGCCTGCACAGCAGAGTATCTGTTTTTCTCAGTTGCACAGCATCTTAAATCATACCATACAATTCTGATCTTGCATATTTGGTACCCTTTTTTGCATCAGCCTTTGACAGCTCCGGCTACCATACCGTCTACGATCTTCTTGTTGAAAAACAGGAAGAGGATCAGCATCGGGATAGTGATTATCAGTACATCTGCAAACAGCAGGTTATAAGAACTGGAGTATCTGCCCATAAAGTTATAAAGAGTAAGCTGAACTGTTACATTATCATTTCCCGGAAGGAAGTACAGCGGGTTAGTAAAATCGTTGAAAATTGTTACCGCATTCAGGATGATAATTGTGGATGTAACCGGTTTTAAAAGAGGGAAAATAATCTTTACAAACAGATTGCTTCTTGTACATCCGTCGATGTATCCTGCCTCCTCAAGCTCTACAGGAATTGTATTCATAAAACCTTTGTAAAGCATGATGGTAAACGGAATCTGAAGTGCTGTCTCAACCATGATCATACCAAACATGGTTTTGTAAATGTGAAGTCCCTGCATAATCCAGATTGTAGGAAGGATTGCAGGAGGAATCATAAGACCTGTCATAACAAGTGTATCCACGATCTTTACAGGTCTGTCAGATCTTCTCTGAAGAACATAGCCTGCCATGGATCCTACAATGATAAGCACGATCAGGGATCCTATCGTAAGGATAATACTGTTCTTAAATGCTGTGATGATCTGATAATTATTTGCGGAAAATACTTCTTTGAAGTTGCTCCACATCCACTCAGTCGGAAGGGAAAGTCTCAGAAGGTTTGCTTCTTTTCTGTCCTTCAGTGCATTGATCAGCATGAAGAGAAACGGTACTGCAAAAATGAGAATACCGAAAACACATCCAAGGATGTCTCCTAATAATGTAAGTCTTTTCTGTTTTTTCATTTTAGTTGTACACCTCCCTGCTGTTAAGGAATTTCTGAAGCGGGAATGCGATGATTGCAATTACCGCAAACATGATAACGTTTCCTGCTGTAGACAGACCGAAGAATCCTGCTGCGTACTGTTTGTAAACAACGGATGCAAGTACGTCTGTTACAAATCCAGGACCACCCTTTGTCATAGCCCAGATCAGGTCAAAGCAGCGAAGTCCGCCGATCAGGGAAAGTGTGATAATGGTATTTGTTGAAGAACGAACCAGTGGCATTACGATGTTTCGAATAGTCTGCCAACGGGTTGCACCGTCGATAGAAGCAGCTTCATAATAGCTGGAATCAATAGATGTGATACCGGCAATAAAGATTACTGTGGAAATACTGACACCTTTCCATACATCAACCGCAATTACGGAAAACAGGGCAAGATGTGTATCACCCAGCCAGTTCGGTCCGGAAATTCCAATAGCTGCAAGAACTGTGTTGAAAAGTCCCTTGCTCGGATGCATCAGTGCCTTAAAAATAATACCGATTGCTACTGCACTGACAAGGTTTGGGAAAAACACAAGAGATCTTAAGAAATCTTTTGTCTTGATCTTACTTGTCAGGAACAATGCGATAAAGAATGCAATGATTACTTTCAGTCCACTTGTAAGGACTGCATAGATCAACGTATTTTTTACAGATATACTTAAGGAGTTTTCACTGAAGAATGTTTTATAGTTATCAAGGCCGCAGAATGTAAATGATTTCAGATCCCATACAGTTAAGCTGAAAAACAGTGATGTCACCATCGGGATGATGAAGAAGATCACAAAAATCAGTACTGCCGGAAGAAGAAACCATAAACTGTATATTTTCTTTTTGTTCATGCTTCATTTCCTTTCCGATTTCCAGATGTCTGGCTGACATTAAAGCCGGCCGCCTGAAACACAGGCGGCCGACATACATTTACTTATTTCCAGTCAAGTCCAAGCTGTGTTGCCTGTTTCTTGCAGTCCTCATCGTAAGCCTTTGCAGCTTCCTCTGCTGTAGACTGTCCTGTTGCAACCTCAGAGCAGATATACTCGCAGTTTGTTCCTTTTACAGATGTCTGGAACTCCATTGCAACATTTGTTTTTCCTGTGTCAAAGTATTTCTCCTGAGCCTCTTTAACTCCGTCATATGCGTCATCCGGAAGCTCATATCCTTTGATACAATATGGGCCGTCTGGTTTCTGTGCTTCTGTGAAAGCGTCAAGTGCCTCATCAGATGTATAGAACTCCATAAATCTTAAGATATCATCTTTTTTGTCGCTGTTAGCGTTTCCGTAAATAGCTGTTGGCTCCCAAACTGTAAGGCCATGGTTGTCAGCGTCATCTCCCGGAACACCCATAACACCGATTTTGTTTACATCGTCTCCGTAGAGCTCATAGATGCTGGAAAGTGCCTGGGAAAGGATGAACCAGTGAGCACCCTCGCCGTTTACAAGCTTATCGCATGCATCTGCGTATGTAGTTGCTGTGTAATCCTCGTTAAAGTATGGCTGAAGGTCAGCGAGTTTCTGGAAGCTCTTAAGACCAGCCTCTGTTGTAGCATATTTAGCTTCACCAGCTTCGAATTTCTCTGAGAAATCCGGCTCTGCTGCAAGTACATTGTAGTGATCTCCAAGGTATGGAACCTGAATTGTCCAGGAATCTCCAAGAGATCCGATAACTGCTGTCTCACCAGCATCTTTCAGTGTATCACAGTTTTTAAGGAAATCTTCCCATGTATCCGGAACCTCAAGATCATATTTCTCATAGAGGTCTTTATTATAAAGGATACATCCGAGGTTTGTAGCTGTAAGCGGAACACCGTATACTGCGGAATCAGAACCTGCGCTTACTGCAGATGCAAATGTATCATCAAGACGGCTTGCCCACTCTTCGCCGGAAATGTCGATAAAGTTGCTCTCCGGATCAAGCTCGTTGAGCTTAGCTCCTGAATTGTATCCGCAAAGATCTGTCATCTCGCCGGAAGCAAGTCTTGTTTTTACCTGGTTGTCTCCGTCACCGCCTGATGCACGAAGCTCTGTCTCGATATGGATACCTGTCTCTTTCTCGCAGAGATCAAATACTGCCTGATATCCGGATGACGCTGTATCCGGGTCGATCAGAAATGTAAGAGTAGCCTCCTTGTACTCCCATTTGCTGTCGGAATCTTTGTCGTCAGCTGCAAGTACGCTTGTTGCACCTGCCAGTGTTGTTCCCATCATCGCTACACAGAGCAGAACGCTGAGCATCTTTCTTTTCATGTTTCGTCCTCCTTTAATTTCGACGTTCCTCATTACTTGATGATGCTATTTTAACAATTTGGACACAAAAAATACATGGATTATCCAATCCTTCCACATGGATTATTGAGCACTTTGTATATGGAATATGTACTTTTTTCGTCATGTGGACGACATTTTGCATGGATATTTCTGTTTTGTACATGGAAAAAGAGCCGCCCTGTTGTGATATTTTACCACAAACATGGACGGCTCTGACATTCCAGTTTCTTCTATATTATATAAACTTACAGAATATCAATATGCTCTCCCGCAAGTGCTTTGTTCATGCTTCGTACTGCACAGAATTTACCACACATGGAGCAGGTATCATCATACTCCGGCTTGCGCTCATTCCACATACGTTTGGCTGTTTCCGGATCCATGGCACATTCCCACTGTGCTTCCCAGTCCAGTTTTCTTCTGGCATCTGCCATCTTATCATCGATCTCGCGGGCTCCGCGGACACCTTTTGCAATGTCTGCTGCATGAGCAGCAATCTTGGAAGCCATGATTCCCTGTTTTACATCCTCAAGGTTCGGAAGTGCAAGATGCTCTGCCGGTGTTACATAGCAGAGGAATGCGGCTCCGGACATAGCAGCGACTGCGCCACCGATTGCAGATGTGATATGGTCATATCCCGGTGCAATATCCGTTACAAGAGGTCCTAATACATAGAACGGTGCTCCCTGGCAGATAGACTGCTGTACTTTCATGTTTGCCTCAACCTGATCAAGCGGCACATGTCCTGGTCCCTCAACCATAACCTGAACGTCTTTTTCCCATGCACGTTTGGTCAGCTCGCCAAGGCGTACAAGCTCCTCGATCTGGCATACATCTGTTGCATCAGCCAGGCATCCCGGACGGCAGGCATCTCCAAGAGAAATCGTAACGTCATACTCACGGCAGATGTCAAGAATCTCATCATAATATTCATAGAACGGGTTCTCCTCGCCTGTCATGCACATCCATGCAAAAACAAGGGATCCTCCTCTGGAAACGATGTTCATTTTTCTCTTGTGGTTGCGGATCTGGTCGATGGTTTTTCTGGTGATTCCGCAGTGAAGAGTTACGAAATCTACACCATCCTGTGCGTGAAGTCTTACTACATCAATGAAATCCTTGGCTGTCAGTGTGTCAAGATCTCTCTGATAGTGGATAACGGAATCATAAACCGGAACGGTTCCGATCATTGCCGGACACTCGCTTGTCAGTTTACGGCGGAACGGAATGGTATTTCCGTGGGAAGAAAGATCCATGATGGCATGGGCTCCCATGTTTACAGCTTCCATAACTTTCTGCATTTCCACATCGTAATCCTTGCAGTCTCTGGATACACCAAGGTTTACGTTGATCTTGGTGCGGAGCATGGAACCTACGCCTTCCGGATCAATACATTTGTGGTTTTTATTTGCACAGATTACTACTTTTCCGGAGGCTACCAGCGGAAGAAGTTCCTCTGTTGTCATTCTCTCTTTTTTTGCTACAATTTCAAGTTCAGGTGTGATGATGCCTTTACGGGCAGCTTCCATCTGTGTACTGTAATTTCTCATGTAAAAAAATCTCCTTTCGTGTCAACATCTGATGTCTGATTTTGGAAAATACACAAAAAACCGGCTGTCGCAACGCGTATGCATTACAACAGCCGGCTCTTAATCTTTCGTACTTAAATGAAAATCCTGTGTACTTCGAAATGTCTTCTGTACTCTCTGATCTTCTGTATTTTTAAGAATCCTTGGTGCATATGTCCCTACGTTGGCATTATCCAAATCAGGTTATGGGTCAAGACATTTACAGTCTACTCTCAGCTCGCTTCAGCGGGCCCCCCTGTTTTCATATGTTGGGGACTTTTGTCGTCCATGGGATTATTATAGTATAACAGAAAAAATTTGTAAACCGCATTTCTGCATTTTATGACTTTTTCTTTCGACAAAACCTGACCTGTGTCGATTTTTCTTATGCTCTGTCCCCACAGTCCGCCATACATGTACAGATCGTTTCTTTATGATTTCTGCAATTGAACCGTTTACCCTGACAAGCCAGAAAGGCCAGCAGTTTTCGAAAATATTTCCGGCGTTTTTCTTTTTTCTTCCGTTCTTTTTCAAACTGAGTTTCAAATCCCTGATTGATTATTGCTCCGATCATGGAATATGTATCATCATATTTCATACTGCTCTCCTCCTTTTATTCTACATGGATGTTTTTTATTTATCTACATCATAGCGGAATGTCGGAGTTGCTTCCATGGTCTGAAATAATCAATTTAATTGACTTTATTTATTCTTTCTTCTGTACTGACTCGGTGTGTCGTTGTGCAGCTGCCGAAAAGCACGGATGAAGCTTTCCGGATTTCTGTATCCTACTTTGTCACTGATATCTTCTACACTTAGCTGGCTGTAGAGAAGAAGCTGCTCTCCCTGCTGCAGTCGAATCTCTGTAAGAAGATTGGAAAATGTTTTTCCAGTAATGGATTTGATCAGCTTCGAACAGTATGGCACGGAGAAATGGAATTCCTCCGCAAGTTTATTTAAAGTCACTGTGCTGCAGTTTCCTATCATATAAGCAAGCATTTCAGATTCCTGCTGTGTCCGGTCTCTTCTGCTATCCGGAATACTCACATTGTTTCCGTGGCGTCTCGTCAGCTCCACAAAAAACAGTGTAAGAATGCTGCAGATAATCCTGTCCGAAAAACTGTCACCTGTTTTCTGCTCTCTGTACATATCCAGAATGTAATTGCGGATAACCGTATCATTCTTCGTATGAAAAAGAAGGTAGCGAATTTTTTCCCGGAAATACAGATTCCCCACAAAAAAACTGGAAATCTGGGTTTTATCACGGACTGTATTATAGAAGATGTCCATGAATGTACTGCGGCGGATCAGAATATTCAGAATGATGCTGTCATCCTCCACCGCCAGAATTCCGTGTCTGACATTCGGAGCAATCAGACACAGATCTCCGGCTGTCAGTTTCTCCGTGGAATCCTGAAAAAAATTATTGCAGTTTCCGGACAGTACATATATCATCTCAAAAAAATCATGTTCATGATAAAACAGTGGAAAATATCTGGGATGTTTTACCAGGCTTACATTATATCCCGTTGGAATAAACATATCTTCTCTGGAATATTCATTTATCTTTTCCGGATGGACTGCCCATTCCACATCTTTTTCAAATTCGCAATGACCGGAATGACGTTCCTCGAATTTTGCAATATTCTCCGGAGTTTTTTCCATAAAATAATATTCCCGGTGAATCTTCTCATCATATTTCCATGTGTTCAGTTTCCGGACCAGATCTTTATACTCTGTTTTTTCTCGTTCCATATCTAAGCTTCCATTTTCCTCGGAATACCACCTGATTACTGTGCCGGCTATTTTCCATGCGTACTGCTTAATTCATCTCTTCGGTTTTCCAGCAGTTTTTCATTTGCTTTTTCATACTCGTTGAATTCTGCGGTAATCTGATCATCTGTTTTGGACGCATCCGGGTGATACCAGCTTTTTGCCTGGAAATAAGACGCAATCTCTGCAGTCTGGAATGCTCTTCCGTGGCGGGCAAAGATTTCGTTGATTGCATTCTGGATATCATCCAGGCTTAACCCTGCAATTTCATCTGCGCTGAGATATCTGACATTAACATCCGGCAGTATGTATTCTGAGGAATCTGATGTGGAACTGCTCTGCTCTGTAGAAGTGCCTCCACCTGAAAATTCCTCAATATTCTCCGGTATTTCTCCTGTTTTATCTTCCACCGTACAGGTAAATCCATCCTGAATATCTTCGGAAGGATCTGCCATCCACTGATTGAGACCTGAAGGTGAGCAAGCCGTACCTTTCGTCATCCGTAAAATCGGATACAATTCAGAATTGGCGTCTACCGTCATATTTTCAAAGAAAACTCTCGGACTTGCAAAGCCAAGAGAACAGAATTTATCAATGGAATCTCCGGATTCTCCCTCAAAATTTTCCCAGAACATATCAATGGGCGATCCGCTGAAATAAAGGCTGTCCGTCTCATCAATCGGATTTAAATTTCCATCTTCCAGCCGAACTCCTTTAAAAAACCATTCCTGTCCTGTTGCGAGCACGCCTTCATCGTATGCTTCGTAATAAAATTCATAACTTCCCTTATACTTCCGGAAGAAAACAGAATCCTCTTCTTTTACACATCTTTCATCAAGACTGCTGTAATCGAACTCCTGATACTCCGAAGCGCTGACGATTTCCTGATCCGAAGTAATCTCCCAGGATTCTCCTGATTTTCTCAGCATCTGAAAATGCACTCTGCCATCATAGATAACGGCAAAAATTTCCGGGCTACCATCCCCGTCAAAATCTTTCGGAAATGCCGCCAGGATTCCGCTGTCTGTATCCGGAACCAGACCGGAACTGTTATCTTCGTTTCTGTGAAGACTGCGAACATAACTCTGATTTCCCATATATCCCAGTCCGCTTATCTGAGATACCACATTGACTGCATCGGAAGCATTATTAACAACCGACGAAATTCCGGAATCTGCCTGCTGCTTTTCTGCTGATACTGTACTTCCCGGAATGACAGATAAACACATTCCTGCTGACAGCGCTGCAATGATATATTTCTTTTTTCTCATACTTTCCCTCCCTGTTAGACATTCAGGATATCCATCCGCTTTGTACTGCCTGCTGGTACAGATCATCCATTCTGTCCATTTCCATATCGTTGGCATTTGAAGACAGCTGTTCCTGATAGAGTTCTTTTGCCTTCTTATAATATTCCTGAAATTTGCTGTAGTCTCTTGTATCTTCTGCTTTTTTCCCCTGGACTGCTACTTCCAGAAAAGCCAGGTTTTTGTAAGTGCGGTAGTCTTCTCCGTAAGTTTTCAGCATTTCCTGAAGTTTTTTCTGTGCATTGGCATAGTCATCCATATTCTGGTAAAGAACTGCAATATTACATGCCGTATCGTAGTCTCCCATTCCACGGGATTCAATCTGGTCAAAAATCTCCAGTGCGCTCTGATAATAACCGGAATCTCCGGTGTCTGCGCCAAGATCACTGTATACCTGTGCCAGTTCTTCCAGTATTCCGATGTTATTTTCTGACGGAAGTTCTTTCCTTGCCTTTTCCAGGAACTGTGCCTGCTGTTTTTTGCTGTCAATGCTGTCGTTCTGCTTATCCATGCATTTTACAGCCATGATATAAGAACGCATCTGAATATAGGAATCTCTGCTGTTCTCGGCACAGTCCCTGAAAATTTCTTCCGCGCTGCTGTAATCTCCGGTATTGTACTGGATTTCTCCTTTTACATAAGAAACATCCGCAGTGCTGAGGCCTTTGTCCGCTGCTTCATTCAGAAGTTCTTCTGCCTTGTTTGTGTTTCCACAGTAAGCTTCCGCAATGGCATAATCACGGTAATAACTTCCATTTTCGGAATTAATGCGGATGGCCGATTCATATGCATTGGATGCGTTTTCATACTCTTCAAGCTGAGAGTAGGAATCTCCCAGAAGATAATAGACACTGTCCAGAGAAATATCCCGTTTTATTTTTGAATCAGCCAGAATGGTATCATTGATATATTTAACACAGTCCCTGTATTTCTTTTCACGGTTAAGAGCCTCTGCTTTATCCAGATAAACGTCTGCTTTGTCCGGATAAATCCGGATTGCCTTCTGATACCAGGTATCCAGATCTTCATAATTGCCATCGCTGATGCTCTCTTCCATTTTTGAGACTGCTTCTTTATAATCTGCCTGTCTTTTTTTATCGATCTGATGATATCCGACCAGAAGAACCGCTGTACCCATAACTAAGCAGCCTGCTATAATTCCTGCAATCATGTGTGTTTTTTTCGGCCCGGTGTTATCTTCAGTCAGCTTATTCAGATCCGCATAGAGCTCTTCTGCACGCTGATATCTTTTTTCAGGGTCCGGCTCCAGGCATTTCATCACAATCGCAGCCAGTATTTTATCCGTTTCCGGCTTTAATTCCAGTAATGACCGTACCCGTCCGTTCTGGTCCATAACGGGCTTGCTCCCTGTAATAAGGTGATAAATTGTTGCTCCCAGGCTGTATATGTCCGCTCTTCTGTCAATTTTTTTCCAGCGGAAACGATCCGTTTCACGCTCGTTATACCGGATTGCCGCAATCTGCTCCGGCGGCGCATATCCCGGAGTATATCCGGTTACATACGCAGCTCCGCCTCCAAGACTGAAAGAAATATTAAAATCAATGAGACAGATGTTTCCATTTGGCATCAGCATAATATTTCCGGGCTTCAGGTCGCTGTGAATTACCGCCGGATTCTGGTTATGGAGATATGCCAGGGTCGCGGCAATCTGTTTCATCCAGATAATAATAGAACGTTCCGGAAATACGGTTCCTGCATCCAGGTACTGCTTGAAAGATTTTCCGGGAATAAATTCCATAACCGTATAAACACTGCCATTATCTTCCACAAAGTTGAATACCTGCGGGAGGCAGGTGTGTTTCAGATTTTTAAGCACATCTACCTCTGTCCTGGTATTCATCAGATCCTGGATATCTGTATTGACTTTTTTCAGGACTACATATTTATTCAGGTTTCTGTGATACGCCTTATATACCGTGCCACCGTTTCCGGCTCCGATTTTTTCTATGATCTCGTATGTATTGTCGATATATTTCTGCATTTTCTGGCAACCGTCCTATTTGCTTTTTGCTGTGAGAGTTCCGCTTCCTGCCGGCATCTTTACAGTCAGAACCGCCAGATCGGTACAACCCTCTGTACCGGACAATCCATCTCCAAGAGGATCCGGAATATCACTGAGATCCTGATATGGATTTTCTGCATATCCACGTGCCTGCAATGCTTCTGCATTACTGCTGTTCCAGCTTCCTGTAAGGCCGGATGGCTGCAGGCTGGCAGCCAGACTATCCTGTCCCTGTCCGTTTGTAACAGAACCGGAAGCACAGAGAGTTACACTGTCGTCAGATTCTACCTGATAAACTTCAACAGCAGTTGCTGCCTCCGGTGTTTCATCACCGGAATCATATCCATAACACCAGGTTGCAAAACCGATTTCAATTTTTCCCTGATAATTCATAAGGAAACAGTCCTGTGTATTTCCATAGGACAGGCTTTCCATCGGGGTTTTCATTCCTGTTGATGTCATCTGGGAAGTCTTTAATTCCACGGTTCCGTTTTCTTCCTTATAAATTCGGAAACCCAGACTTCCGCTCTTTACCTCCACTACAAGAAGTTCTTCTGCTCCGTCTCCGTCCAGGTCTCCCCTTGTTTCTGCCAGACGTCCGGTCAGAGCGGAAGCAGATGTCTCCCCGTATGTAAATGGAATCTGTGTATCTGCCCAGCTGACAGGTGGAAGTTCTTTCGCAAGTGTATTTTTTACATAATCTTCCAGAAGATCTCCGGTGCCAGAAGGTGTTTCGGCTGTCTCTGATGTACCTTCTGTTCCGGATGTTTCATCGGTTCCTGATGTTTCATCAGTTCCAGATGTTTCGGAATCTTCGCCGGTTTCTTCTGTTCCGGATGTGTTCGTATCTTCTCCATCTTCCCTTGCCACCGGAATTCCGTCGACTTCGGTGTCCCCGGCATTATCGCCTGTGTACGTATTTTCTCCCGGATCTGGTGTTTCCTCTGCGTCATCTCCTGTCTCCGGTGTTTCGGTTACGGTTGGTTCTTCTGACGGATCTTCTGTCGGATTCGGTTCACCGGTTATGATCGGTTCACCTGTCGGGTCGATGATCTGTACGATCGGTTCTTCTGTTATTGTTGGTTCTGCTGTAACGGTAGGGTCTCCCGTTACATCTGGTTCTCCTGTCACGTCCGGGTCACCTGTCACATCCGGATCACCTGTTATATCCGGATCGCCTGTCACGTCCGGATCACCCGTCACATCTGGTTCACCCGTTACACCTGGAGCCGGGCTTATAGTTACTTTACCTATATGTACGTCTCCATCATCGCCACCCCGGTCACGTCCGGGATCACCTTTCTCTTCCGGCGTAGGTGTCACTGTAGGATCCTTCTTCACAACGATTACCGTATTATCCGTATGATTTATGACCGTATTAACCGTCTGGTCAATCTGGTTCAGTTCCAGATTATATGTAGTTTTGTTCTGTACGGCCAGCTGTGACCTTGTCTCTTTGGAGGCCAACTGAATTTCCCTTGCTTCTTCTCCGTCTGTCACATTTGCGCTGGCTTTTCTCAGGTATTTCACTGCCTTTTCCGGCTGTTTTTTCTTATTGTATACTTTGGCCATTCCAGTGGCTGCTTTGACGATTTCGGGCTGATTTTCAACGCCTTGGCAAACTTTACTTCTGCTTTATCATAGTTGGCTTCTGCCAGATATTTGTTTCCAAGATCAATCTGTTTTCCGACTCGCGCCGCATTGACCTTATCCGGCACTCCCAGCACAACAATCATGACAATGACCAAAGCCCACAGAACACCTGCTGCTGCCATTATGATAATATAAGGCGCCTTGTTTTTTTTCTTTTTCATACCTCTCTCCTTCTTCCAGATCCCCTGCAAATCTAATGGTTATATCTGATTTTCATTATAAGACTTCCTCTGTATTATTGTCCAGCAAAAAACAGTGTACAGATTTCTCCATACACTGTCTTTTTATAAGTGATATAAAACTCCCCTTTGTTTTTCGCCTGATTCTTTTATCGGGCGCACTCCTCTGGCAATTCACAGCTCCCTTTCTGTTCTGCCAGACGTTCTGCACCGGCACGGCGGATTCCCGCAAAAATGGAACCTGCAATGTTGTGCCATACGCTGAAGATCGCTCCCGGTAGTGTTGCCAGCGGATTGGCCGCAAAATTGGCCGCTGCCAGCGAAACTGCCAGGCCGCTGTTCTGCATGCCCACTTCAATAGCTATGGCAGTTGTCCTTGCATACTCCACATGGAATATTTTTGCAGCAAGAAGTCCCAGCATCATGCCACAGAAATTGTGGATGGACACAACTCCCAGAACCAGAACTCCGCAGCTTACGATCTTTTCTGCATTTACTGCCACGATCCCTCCAATGATCATGACAATGGCCACAACTGATACCAGCGGCATAACATCCGATACCTTATCCACATGCTCTCCAGCAAGACTTCTAAGAAAGACTCCCAGAAGAACCGGTATCAGAATTACTTTTACCACAGAAAGTACCATCGCCCAGAAAGATACTTCCACCCAGGCGCCTGCCAGGACATATACAAGAAACGGCGTCATCAGTGGCGCAGCCAGTGTGGAAACAATGGTCATTCCCACAGAAAGGGCCACATCTCCTCCAGCAATGTAGGTAATTACGTTGCTGGCCGTTCCTCCCGGGCAGCAACCTACCAGGATCACTCCCAGGGCAAGATCTGCCGGAAGGTTCATCACCTTACACAGAAGCCAGGCGATCACCGGCATAATGGTATACTGAGCCACCGCACCGATCACCACTTCCTTTGGCCTGGAAAAAATAGCCCGGAAGTCTTCCATCCGTATGGTAAGTCCCATTCCAAACATGATCACGCCCAGAAATACCGACGTATAATTCGTCATCCAGGAAAATCCATCCCGCCAGAAAAAGGCCAGGCAGGAAAAGGCGATGATAATGATTCCTATATATCTGGATGCAAAGCTGCTGATGGTTCCGATTTTTTTTAAGATTTTTTCCATATATTATACCTCGTAGCTGAAGTTGTCGATCAGTCTTGTTTTTCCGATGTAAACAGCCATTGCTACGAGAACATCCCGGTCTGCTTTTTCAACCGGCTGCATGGTAAGTGCGTCTACCATGGAAACGTAATCAATTTTTGCAAGAGGCTCTGCTTCGATTACTGCTCTCATTTTTCCCAGAAGTTCTTCTGCGGCGATTCCTGTGTGAATGGTTTCCCGTCCCAGTTTTACTGCTTTTGACAGGCAGAGTGCTGCTTTTCTTTCCTCCTGGCTTAAGTATGTATTTCTGGAAGATTTCGCAAGTCCGTCCTCCTCGCGGATGATCGGGCAGCCTACGATCTCAATGTCGAAGTTTAAGTCACGCACCATCTTGCGGATAATCGCCAGCTGCTGCGCGTCTTTCTGTCCGAAATATGCTCTGTCCGGTGCCACAATGTGGAACAGTTTGGTCACAACGGTGCATACGCCTTTGAAATGGATCGGGCGTGTTTTTCCACAAAGTGTTTCAGACAGGGTGTCTATGCTTACAAATGCGTGGGGATCGTGATACATCTCGGAAGGTTCCGGGCAGAAGATCAGGTCTGCTCCCAGGCTTTCACAGAGTTTGCTGTCACGCTCAAAGTCTCTTGGATAGGCTTCCAGATCTTCGGTCGGTCCAAACTGTGTAGGATTGACAAAATCCGATACTACTACAATGTCGTTCTGTTCTCTGCACTTTCTGATCAGGCTTGCATGCCCTTCATGGAGAAATCCCATGGTTGGCACAAGGCCTACAGTTTTTCCTTCTTTTTTCCACGCTTTGATCTGTTTTCTTGTTTCTTCTACTGTTTTTGTTACCTGCATTGTTCTCTCCTCTTTTCCGGTTCTGGGACCGGTTTTCTTTATAGATTTCGAGATAGCCTCTTTTCTGAATTCACCTTCGTCTTATTTCTGTATGTGTCTTGATTTCTTCTGTTACAAAATTCTGTCAGGCCATATCTTTCAGCAGTCCGTGTTTTTCATAATTGGTCACTCTGCTGATTTTGTTCTCTTCATCTACAAATACAACTGCAGGCTTATGAGTGCGTGCCTCTTCAGGCTCATATCCTGCGTAAGCCATGATGATAATCTTGTCACCTGTGCTTACACATCTTGCTGCTGCTCCGTTCAGGCAGATCATACCGCTTCCGCGCTCTCCGCAAATGGTGTATGTCTCGAAACGGCTGCCATTGTTCACATCTACGATCTGAACTTTTTCATATTCCAGTATTCCGGCAGCTTCCAGCAATTCTTCATCCACAGTGATACTTCCCACATAATCCAGTTCCGCCTGGACAACGGTTGCTCTGTGGATCTTTCCTTTTAACATCTCTATTGTCATCTTATATAAGTCCTTTCCTGCAGGGAATGATTTTCTGTGACACAAAAAAAGGCGCTCCAGGGTACACTTCGACCCTGAAACGCTTCTGATTGATTCCCTGTATATTGAGTCCTGTTTATATCATTAATACAGGCTCTTATCTTTTATAATATAAGATTCCAGTGATTTCAGCCAGAGTATAGTTTTGAGTCCAAATACTATCTCTGTGGGGTATTATGGCATTGTGGCACTGATTTGTCAATAAAAACTGCTGCTATGATCTGCCACGAAGCCATTCTTCCATCGCACTGTGTACCGGAATAGAAGGTGCCGCGCCTTTGGCCGAAACTGCCATCGCGGAAGCTGCCGATGCTTCTCTCAACGCTGTTTCCACTGATTTTTCCGCACAGAGTGCTGCCAGGAAATATCCGCAGAAAGTGTCTCCTGCCGCAGTTGTATCTACAGCATTTACTTTAAATATCGGATGGGAATAAAATTCTTCTTTATATCCGTAGAAAACCCCTTCTTTTCCAAGTGTCATAACAATGGCTGCCTTTGGATACTTCTTTTGAAGTGCTTTCAGAATATCCCGGAAATCCCCTTCTGTGGAAGTCCCTGCCAGAGCTGCTGCCTCCAGTTCATTTACCATAAAGATATCCACCAGTTCCAGAGGAAGTTCCTCCGGCTTCCCGGGAATCGGCGATGCATTAAAAACAACTCTGCAGCCTTTTTCATGACTGAGTCGGATAATTTCCCCAACCATATTGATCTCATTCTGCAAAAGCACAAAATCTCCGGCTTCTGCCTTTTCCAGCACATTTTTGATATATTCTTCTGTATACATACGGTTTGTTCCCGCACTGACAATAATACGGTTCTGTCCCTTACTGTTTACTTCAATAAAAGCACAGCCGCTTTCTGTATCCATGACCCGCAGACAGGAAACATCCGCACCAGCATCTGCAAGGATTTCTTTCAGAAAAAGTCCGTCACTGCCAACAGCTCCCGCATGCAGTACCTGCGCGCCCGCACGGGCAGCTGCTACTGACTGGTTCAGTCCTTTTCCGCCGGCATTGACACTGTATCCCGTTGCCATAATGGTTTCTCCTGGTTGAACAAACTCTTCCACACTGCAGACTTTATCAATATTTAAAGAACCAAAATTAATAATCTTCATAATATTTGCCATCCCCCTGTTTTTTCTTATATTCTATTTTCACACAAAAAAGTCCGCAATACAAGCCACAAAAAGCCCCTTCATACAGCAGTTTTCCTACCATATAAAAGAGCTTTTTCTTCAAAAATAATTTCGTTCTTATTTATGCAGATGCACATCCAGCTGATTATAAGGAATCTCAATTCCGTAATAATCAAAATCTTCCTTGATCCGCTGATTCAGTCTCCATCTGGTATCCCAGTAGCGGTCGGTGTCTACCCAGACACGAAAGCCCATGATCACGGAGCTTTCTGCCAGTTCGTCTACGAATACTACCATCTCTTCGTCCTCTCTGGTGTCCGGATCATCGGTGAGGATGTCTTCCAGGATTTCCTTGGCTTTCTGGATATCTGCATTGTAGGAAATTCCTACCTTGATCTCCAGTCTTCGCTGGTCTCTGGCTGTTACATTGGTAATGGTCGTATTGGAAAGCGTACCGTTGGGGATTACGATGTGCTTATTATCGATGGATAAAAGCGTTGTGTAACAGATCTCGATCTTGGATACGGTTCCCTCACTTCCATCCTGTCCGTTGACGATGATGTAATCACCTACCTGGAAAGGTTTGAACAGAAGGAGCATCATACCTCCTGCCAGGTTGGAAAGTCCGCCCTGCAGTGCAAGACCCAAAGTAACACCGGCAGTTCCAAGAAGTGCTGCCAGGGATGATTCCTTTACGCCAAAGCTTATGGATATGTTAAAGAGCAGAAGTATGTAAAGCACGATCTTGACCAGAGATGACATGAACTGTGCCACACCTGTATCCAGTCTGGATTTTGTCAGAGATTTTCTGACAAACTTTACGATCCATTTGATCACCGTGCTTCCTACCCAAAAAGCAACGATAGCCAGGACAACCTTGATTCCAAATTTTGTGATGTCCGGAAGATAATTCTCAAACATCTGCTTATACTGGCTTACCTGACTTCCTACCTCCTGCACTGTCTGTACAGTACTGTCCAAATAAAATCCCTCCTGTCTGATTATGTTTCTGCTATAGCCGGACTCTATAATCCGCATCTGGTAATATAATAATACAGCAGCGGTTTTTCCCTGTAAAACCGATTTCTCCGGTTCCATAAAGTATAGGGTATAAACCACTGCTGCATCTGTATCGCAATTCTGTTATATTTTGTCTCGTAATGCAATGCAAAGCATTCCTGCCCGCTGCGCCTTACTGAATGTTTCTCTTTATTTATTAATTCCCTTCATGGAAAGACTGATACGCTTCTTCTTCAGATCCACGCCAAGAACACGGACATCCACAATATCTCCCACGCTGACTGCTTCCAGCGGATGTTTGATAAATTTCTCACTCATCTCGGAAATATGGACCAGACCGTCCTGATGAACTCCGATATCTACAAAAGCACCGAAGTCAATAACATTGCGGACAGTTCCCTTCAGTACCATACCCTCTTTCAGGTCTTTCATATCCAGGACATCGGTACGGAGGATCGGTTTCGGCATCTCATCTCGTGGATCTCTGGCCGGTTTTTCCAGCTCTTTTACGATATCACGAAGAGTCGGCTCACCGATCTCCAACTCTTTTGCCAGTTTTCCGTAATCGCGGATCTGTCTGGAAATGCCAGTAAGTTTACGCTCTGCCACATCTTCCGGTGTGTAGCCAAGTTTTTCCAGGAGTTTTTTGGCTGCGTCGTAGCTCTCCGGATGGACACTGGTTGCATCCAGAGGATTTTTGCCCCCTGTGATCCGTGTGAAACCTGCACACTGCTCAAAAGCTTTCGGTCCCAGCTTGGCAACTTTCAGAAGTTCTCTTCTTGTCTGGAAACGGCCGTTTTCTTCACGGTAAGTGACGATATTTTTTGCGATGGTTTTGCTGATTCCGGAAATGTATTCCAAAAGGGATGCGGATGCGGTATTCAGATCCACGCCGACTTTATTAACACAGTCTTCTACAACGCCGTTCAATGCTTCGCCAAGCTTCTTCTGGTTCATGTCATGCTGATACTGGCCCACACCGATGGATTTCGGGTCGATCTTTACAAGCTCTGCCAGCGGGTCCTGAACACGTCTTGCGATGGATGCGGCACTTCTCTGTCCCACATCGAAATTCGGGAACTCTTCTGTTGCAAGCTTGCTTGCAGAATATACGGAAGCTCCTGCCTCGTTGGTGATCACATACTGAACTTTTTCCGGGATTTCCTTAAGAAGTTCCACGATGATCTGCTCGGACTCTCTGGATGCGGTTCCGTTTCCTACGGAAATCAGGGTCACGTGATATTTGCTGATGAGTTTTTTGAGGGTTTCCTTGGCTGCACGGATCTTGGTCTCGTTGGTAGGCGCTGTTGGATAGATCACTGTAGTATCCAGAACTTTTCCGGTTGGATCTACCACTGCAAGCTTACATCCCGTACGGAACGCCGGGTCCCATCCAAGAACTACCTGCCCCGCAATTGGAGGCTGCATGAGAAGCTGCTCCAGGTTTTTGCCAAAGACATGGATAGCACCGTCTTCTGCTGCCTCTGTAAGGGCACTTCGGATTTCACGCTCAATGGCCGGTCCGATGAGACGTTTGTAGCTGTCCTCAATGGCTTCTTTCAGCACCGGTGTGGTATTGGGATTGTCGCGGACGATCACCTGTTTCTCCAGATAGCGGATGATCTCTTCCTCAGGTGCAAGGATCTTTACAGTGAGGAATTTCTCTTTCTCACCACGGTTCAGGGCAAGGACACGATGGCCGGCAAGCTTCTTCACCGGCTCCTCGAAATCATAATACATCTCGTATACGGACTGCTCTTTCTCATCTCTCGCAGCGGAACAGATCGTTCCTTTATCCATGGTTCTTTTACGGATGCTGATACGGTAGTCTGCCTCATCAGAAATATGTTCCGCAAGGATATCCCTGGCGCCGCTGATGGCTTCTTCCACAGTTTTGACTTCTTTCTCTTCTGAAAGAAATGCTTTCGCCTCTTCCTCAAGAGGTTTCTTCGTCATCTGAAGAAGAATGATATCCGCCAGCGGTCCCAGGCCTTTTTCCCTGGCAATGATAGCTCTTGTACGGCGTTTCGGCCGATATGGGCGGTAAAGATCTTCTACCACTACAAGTGTCTGCGCTGCCTCGATCTGTTTCTTCAGTTCCGGAGTCAGCTTGCCCTGTTCCTCGATGCTTCCGAGAACCTGGGCTTTTTTGTCCTCAAGGTTTCTTAAATAGGCAAGTCTTTCGTTAAGGTTACGAAGCTGTTCGTCATTGAGTGTACCGGTTGCTTCTTTGCGGTATCTGGAAATAAAAGGAATGGTGCAGCCTTCGTCGATCAGTTTGACTGCTGCCTCGACCTGCCATTTCTCAACGTTCAATTCTCTGGTAATTACCTGAATAATATCCATTTTTATCTTTCTCCCGTTGTTTCAAATTTGCCTGAGGCTGCATTTCCCTCTTTACACAGCTTCTGACATTTATCAAAGATCAATCTGTGCGATCACGTCTTTCAGAGCATTAGCGCTTGCGTGAAGCTTCTCTGTCTCCTCCTCGGTCAGAGGAACGCGGACAATTCGTTTCACACCATTCGGTCCGATGGAAGCCATAGTGCTAAGACATACGTCTTCAATGCCATACTCTCCGTGAAGCATGGTTGATACACTGACTATTGTATCAGATGCTGCAAGAAGAAGCGAGCAAAGTCTGCAGACAGATACGGCTACCGCATAAAATGTGGCACCTTTCTTGGCAATAACAGTTGATCCTGAAGTATGAACATACTCCAGAACTTCCTCTCTGTCAAGTAGCGGCAGATCTTTCTGATCCTCATGAACGATCTTGTCAAATTCATCAAGGGTCGCACCTGCAACAAAGGCTCTTGACCACGGTACAAAGGAGGTATCTCCGTGCTCTCCGAATACATAGGCGTGAATATTTTTCTCCGATACGCCATAGTGCTGGGAAAGTCTGCAGCGGAGACGGGCAGTGTCCAGTGCAGTTCCGGAACCAAGGATCTGGCGCTCCGGAAGACCGGAAATTTTTGCAAATGCATACGTCATAATGTCACATGGATTACTTACAATAATATAAAGCGCCTTAGGAGCCACCTTTACGATCTCCGGAGTGATACTTTTCATGATGTTGACATTAGTCTGTGTCAGCTCGATACGTGTCTGTCCTGGCTTTCTGGCAATACCGGAAGTGATGATGACAATATCAGAATCAGCTGCATCCGGATAATCTCCTGCCACGATGGAGATCGGTTCACGGAAACTGGTTCCCTGGTCAATGTCCATGACCTCGCCCTCTGCCTTCTGTTTGTTGATGTCGATCAGGACGATTTCTGAGGCAATGCTCTTCTGTGATAAGGTGTAGGCGATGGTTGCACCTACGCTTCCTGCTCCGATGATCGTAATTTTACTGCTCATGTTTGTTCTCCTTTCAGCGTTGTTTGTCACATAAATAACAATTTTAATTACACACATTCAAACATAACATAAAATATAGTTGTATGCAATAAAATTATGGCTGTATTTTCCAGGATGTTTTGCGTTAATTATTGATGTAATTCAAATTTCTTTTTATATATTCTGTCTTTTTTTTTATTATTCTGTGTATTGACCTGTTATTTTTTTGTCGATATAAGGGTAAAAAGGTAGAATATCTCCTTATACATGAACATAAAAACCCCGGGAACTTCCTGGATTTTGTGAAGTTCCCGGGGACTTTGACTTAGATCAAGAGTGTTGGTTATAGTCAAGCAGATATTCGCAATCCGCATTCGCTACTTGCTCATAACCGAATAACTGCTTTGCAGTTAATTCGGTTATTTTTTTGCCTGTGCAAGTGCTTTCTGCGCTGCTCCGAGAATGCCCTCGGATGAGAATGTCGCACCACTGACAGTATCAATGCCATCTGCAGTCTGGTTTGCCATAATCTGCGGATAAATGGTATTCCATGCCTCATTAAAGAATTCCGGAGTATCATTATTCGTCTGTGTAATCTCAACAATCTGACCTCCTGAGATGGTTACGGTCAGTCTTGTTTTGCCACCATATCCAAAAGCTGAGCCCTGATAAGTTCCGTCATTATACATTCCTGCAGGGGTCGGTTCCGGATCTTCGGTAGGCTCCGGTGTTACATCAGGATTCTCCGGATCTGGAGTCGGTGTTACATTTGGATCTTCCGGATCGATTGTCGGTTCCGGTGTTGCCGTTGGAACCGGAGTTGCGGTCGGCTTCGGCGTTGCCGTTGGTTTTGGTGTTGCCGTTGGCTTTGGTGTCGGTTTCTTTGTCGGAGTTGGAGTTACTTTCTTACCATATTCCGGATTAAGTGCAGACTTCAGAGCCTTTTTCACAGCATTCAGAATTCCGTTGGAAGAGTAGGTTGCTCCGCTGACGGTATCAATATCGTCTACATAATCCGTTCCCACAATCTGCTCTTCCAGCACACTCCATGCTTTTTCGAAAAACATCGGAGTATCTGAGTTTTCCTGTTTTACCGCTGTGATAATTCCATCCTTGATGGTTACAGTCACTTTTACATCTCCGCTGTAACCTTTTGCGGATGCTTTATATGTACCATCCAGATATTTTTTCGGACTGTCAGGATCTGGATTTGCGGTTGGCTTTGGTTTTTTTGAAGGGGCTTTTGTTGGCGTTGGTGTGGAGGTTGCCACAGGTGCAGGGGTGACCTGCTGGCTGCTTCCATCTGCCGCTGCCTGGGATAATGCATTCTGGACTGCCTGGATAATTCCGTTGGAAGAATAGGTTGCGCCGCTGACTGCATCCACATTTGGTGTATTTCCCGCAATCATTCTGCTGATTACGCCCTGTGCGGACGCAAAATAGGAAGCAGTTTCGCCGGAAGCGTCCAGGATATCAATGGCTGCAATCTTTCCACCGCTGATGGTTACACGGACGCGGATGGTTCCGCCGAATCCGGTTCCGGAGCCTTCGTAGGTTCCGTCTTTATATCCGTTTGCCGGAACATCTGCTACAGGAGTCTGGGTGGATCCCTGTCCGGCTGCACTGGCGTTATTTCTGGCAGATTCTGATACGGTTCTTTTTCCTGAGCTTTTTTTTGCTGCTGTTTTTTTCGTACTTTTCTTGGATGTGCTTTTCTTTGACGTACTGCTCTTTTCTGCTGCTGTACTGTTGTTGTCTGTTGGATCAGAAGTCTCCTCATAACCGAGATATTTTTCCAGTTCAGAAGCAGACATGACCATTGTGTCTGCTTTCTGGACAGATTCCGTATTTGCATCGGAGCCCTGCGCTTTTATACCTGAAAATACAAGTGCCGCAATTACAGCAGCTGCAGGGATCAGCTTCGGCCAGGGTACTTTGGGTGTGCCATTTTCAGCTGGCTTTTTATCTTTTAAATCTTTTTCCATAATTCTTTTTCTCCCCTCTTTTTGTGCGGCTTCTGTCAGGTATATGCTTTTTCGGGCGTTTCCGGTCACTTTCCGAACCGCCACAAAAAATGAGCAGACCTCTGCCGCAGATATTTCCGTATACCTGCGGCAGAGGTTCTTACTCTTTTATGAACCGTTGTATTATTTAACAGTTACCACAAATTTCTTTGTAATTCCGTTGCATTTAACGGTGATGGTTGCCTTACCTTTTCTGATTCCTTTTACAACACCTTTGCTTGTTACGGTTGCAACTTTCTTGTTGCTGCTTATGTATGTAACTTTGGAAGCTGGTGCTGCTTTGGATTTGATGGTTGTTGTTTTTCCTTTTGCAATAGTTGCAGAGGATTTTGTAAGTGTAAAGGTCGGGTTCTTAACTGTCAGCTTGTAGGTTGCTTTCAGTTTTCCGCTTGTTGCTGTAATTGTTACAGTTCCGGCTTTGATTCCCTTTACGGTACCTGTCTTGCTGTTTACAGTGGCAATCTTTGTATTGCTGCTCTTGTATGTTACAGAAGATACTCCGGCCAGTGTTGCTTTAACAGTAGCTGTTTTTCCTTTGTAAACAACTGCGGATTTCTTTGCAAATTTTACAGATGGAGCTTTTACAGTTACCTTGCAGGTTGCTGTTGCGTTTCCGCAGTTTGCAGTGATCACTGCAGTTCCGGCTTTCACACCTTTTACAACACCTGTGCTTGATACTGTTGCTACTGCTTTGTTGCTGGTTGTATATGTTACTGTCTTAGCTGTATCATTTGAAGCTGCCTTCAAAGTAACTGTTTTTCCTGTGTAAATGGTTGCAGATGCTTTGTCAAGAGCAACTGTCACTTTTACAAGAGCTGCTTCTGCTGCCTTAAGATGCTCAAGTGCCTCATCAACCTCTGCCTGTGTTGCATCTTCTCTTGCAAGAAGCTCTTCTGCCTCCTGAAGCTCTGTCTGCATTGCTGCCCAGGTCGCTTTTGTATAATCGTTCTCAGCAAGTGCTTTTGCTGTTTCAACCTCTTTTGTAAGAGCAGTTGTATCTGCCGGCTCTTCAGATGGTTTTACAATATTTGCGTCTGTAGCCTGTACCACAAAACTGTAGTCTGCATAGCCAAGTGCGTATACTGTCAGTCTCCAGTATCCGGTTCCGTCTGTTCCTTCCGGAAGCTGGCATCTTAAAGAATCGGTAAGTCCAAGCTGGATTCCCATGGATTTATGCATCCAGTTATCTGCCGCAAACTTGGTTCCGAAAGATCTCAGCACCTTTGTTCCTGTAGCGTCATCTCCACAGTAATCCCAGCGTACTGCCTGCATGTTTGCTCCAAGATCTCCGTATCCTTCTCCTGTGATATCCACACGGAGAAATTCTCCGTAACTTCCGCTTGCTTCTTTTACTGTTGGTGTTACATTTGCTGCTGTCTTCTGAGCCTGATCCTTGATTCCGGAATCTGCTCCTGTTTTTCTTGCCTCAAATGTAAAGCTGTCACCGTTTTTCACTGCATATTTCAGACCGTTGGTGTCTGCTGTTACTGCTGCTGTTGCTGTATAGGAGCTCAGCTGTACTTCGCCATATCCGCCTTCCAGCACGCCATCATTGGTAACTACGTTGTATTTCTGGCAGAATGCATCATAATCTTCTGTTTTTACGGCAACCGGGATATATTTCAGGCCATAAACTTCATAATGATGCATATCTACAGTTGTTCCGTCTGCTTTTGTGATAGTTCCTCTGTTAAATCCTACAGTTGTTCCGTCTGTCAGCTTGATAGTATTCCGATCCACCCATGCCGCAATCGGATATCTGCTTCCGTCTTCTGCCACAATGGTTGTCTCTGTCTGGAAGCTTCCTCTGTGAAGTCCGTGGTTTGTAGTTGCTCTTGTTACCGTATCAAAAGCACCTTTGTCAAGTTCATTATGACCATCCACTTCCTCAGAAGAAGTTGTATCTCCTGCTGCATATACGCCTTCGTTTGCCCAGTACTCTGCCCAGGTCAGGCCTGCATACACATACTGATACTCTCCCTGAAGTTCATCAGAATCCGCAAATGCCTCTGTCTCATCTTCTGCTGCTGTAAATTCGTCTGCACCGGAAGCTTCTTCCTCCGTATTCTCTGCTGCGCTTTCCTCTGTGATCTCATCAGCGCTCTGGTCCTCTGCCGCAATTTCTTCTGCATCAGCAGCCTCTCCCGCAGCTGCCTCGTAATCGGAAACCTCAGCAATCTCTTCCTCATCGCTCTGCTCGGTTTCGTCTGCTACAATGCTGCTGTCCAGGTCTGTTGCCATTACAGCTGTAGGAAAACTTGTTGCTGCCACTGCAAGACTTAAGATGCAGGGAGCCGTTTTTTTCAGTAAATTCCACTTATGCATTACTTATTCCTCCTAAAAATATGAAATATTTATAGAAACCTTTCCAGGGGTTACTACCGTAAATACCGTCAAACTGCTTTGAAACTTACGTTTATTCGATGATATCCTCCACGCTGTAGGAATCCGCAAGCAGGCTGAACCGCTCTTTCATCCCCTCAGTGAGATACACATGGTGATCTTCATCCACAAAGAGTCCGTCCGCACCGTAAGTTTTCAACAGTTCGGCACCTTTTTCCACCCCCAGCACAAAACATGCGGTGGAAAGTGCGTCTGCCTCAAGGCCTGTGTCGCAGACTACCGTAACTCCGGTCACTCCGCTCTTTACCGGATAACCGGTGGACGGATCCATAATGTGGTGATACCTTACACCATCTTCGATAAAATATTTCTCATAATCTCCGGATGTGGAAAGAAATTCTGTGCCATTTAAAGCAACCACACCAAGATAATCGTCGTCATTTTCAGCACGGGGATCTGTCACTGCCACGTTCCAGGAAGAACCATCCGGTTTGCTTCCATAGGTCATGACACTGCTTCCCCCAAGGTTCATAAGCGCCGCAGAAACATCCTTCTGTGTTTCCAGATATTCCAGAATCGAGTCAGAGCCAATTCCTTTTCCGGCTGC
>ERZ779889.1243-NODE-1243-length-26444-cov-6.332828_pt1 | contig 26444 bp, 26 predicted proteins | sample MGYA00511030_ERZ779889 | MGnify/ENA primary metagenome ERZ779889 (study PRJEB29588, sample SAMEA2160616) | human gut metagenome | biome: human gut; feature: human-associated habitat; material: faeces | place: Denmark | collected 2008/2010 ...
CGGAAACACTGCTTATTCCGCTATACATGAGAGCCAAAGAAAGCCGCCGGGACAATCCCATCCTGTATGACAAGGCTGCGGAACGGCTGGCGGACAGTCTGGAATACGATTATTCCCAATTCGACGGGGCGAAGCTGAGCGAAGTGGGATGCGTGGTGCGGGGATGGTATTTCGATTGTGCTGTACAGCGGTTTATAAAGACGCATCCCCATCCGGTTGTGGTCAATGTGGGATGTGGGTTGGACACCCGTTTCCAGCGTATTGGAAACCGGAAAACGGTCTTTTATGACTTAGACCGGCCGGAGGTCATCACCCTGCGCCGGGAATTGATACCCGAACAGCCGGGCAATGTCTATATCGCGGCGTCCTTGCTGGAAACCGACTAGATGGACGACCTGCGCCGGAAGCATCCCGACGGGGAATTTATCTTCATCGTGGAGGGCGTGCTGATGTATTTTTACGAGAAACAAGTGAGAACATTCCCGCATCACGTGGCGAGCCGTTTCGGGGGAGGCGAACTGTGGTTTGATGTCTGCGGCACGATGATGAGCCGGCATGGAGTAAAGCCCGATTCCCTCCGCAAGCACGAAGCTCAAATCCGTTCCGGGCTGAGCGACGGGCATTTAGTGGAACAATGGGAGCCAGCCTTGCGGCTCATCGAGCAAGCCAACTACATGAAGTTCTTCCGTCCGCGTTGGGGATTCTTCTTCGGGCAGATATTGGGGAGGATGACGCGGTTATGCTATAAGTTCAGCTCGTTGCTTGGGTATAAAATCATTTCAAAATAATGTAATAACAATGGAGAAGTCAAAAAAGAAAGAAGGTTTGTCCCGACTGTTCGAGATAGCGGGGCAAAGGAAAGGTCTGCTCATATTAGCAGGTCTGTTGTCCGCCGGGAGTGCGGTATGTATGCTTGTGCCTTATTGGGCTGTTTATGAAATCTTGAAAGAGCTGTTATCTCATGGCGTAAACCCTGCCGCTTCGGACGGAACGTATATGATGCGCTGGGGATGGATAGCCTTCGGGGGGCTTGTTGGCGGATTGGTATTGCTATATGCAGCCCTGATGTCCTCGCATGTGGCTGCTTTCCGCATCCTGTATGGGTTGCGTGTCCGCCTGTCCGAGCATATCGGCAAATTGCCTTTGGGATATTTGAACAATACTTCCACGGGAGCCATCAAGAAAACGATGGATCAGAACATCGAAAAGATAGAAGGGTTCATCGCCCATACCATCCCGGATTTGGTCAATGTTGTGGCTACGGTGGCGGTGATGTTGGTCATCTTTTTCTCTTTGGATGTGTGGCTGACGGTGGTCTGTCTGGCGGTTGTAATGATTAGCCTCTTCCTGCAATTCTCCAACTTCATGGGGAAACGGGCAAGGGAGTTCATGTCCATCTATTACGATGCACAGGAAAAAATGAGCGCATCCGCTGTGCAATATGTGCGTGGAATGCCCGTGGTCAAGATTTTCGGGCAAAGTGTCCGCTCGTTCCGCCAGTTCAATGCCGAGATTCAGGCATACAAGACATTCGCCTTGAAATGTTGCGACACCTATCAGAACGGGATGATAGCGTTTACCGTCTTGCTCAATTCGATGGTGACATTCATACTCCCGATGGGCATCCTGCTGTTGCAAGCCAGTCCGCAATCGCTCTCATTGGCTGTGGTGTGGCTATTCTTTATCATCATGGGGCCGGGCATGGCTTCGCCCGTTTACAAACTGACCTTTTTAGGAGGCAACACACGCGACATCAACGAAGGGGTAAACCGTATTGACCGCATATTGGAAAAGACGCCTGTGCCGGAGCCGGAACATCCGCAAGTGCCGACCGCTTACGATGTGGAGTTCCGTCATGTGTCATTTTCCTACGAAAACACGGAACAGGGAACACGGACGGAAGCCCTGCGTGATGTCTGTTTCATAGCTCCGCAGGGAAAAATAACCGCCCTTGTCGGCCCGTCGGGAAGCGGCAAATCAACGGTTGCCAACCTGATACCCCGGTTCTGGGATGTGGAGCGAGGGGAAATCTGCATAGGTGGTGTGGATATACGTCAGATAGCTACAACAAAGCTTATGGACATGGTTTCATTCGTATTTCAAGACACTTTCCTTTTCTACGACACGCTGTATGAGAACATTGCCGTCGGCTCTCCTGATGCCACGAAAGAAAAGGTGATAGCTGCCGCGAAAGCTGCCCAATGCCACGACTTCATAGAGCGTCTGCCGCAAGGTTATGAAACACGGATAGGCGACAAAGGTGTGTTCTTGTCCGGCGGCGAAGCCCAACGGATATGTGTGGCCCGTGCCATATTGAAGAATGCACCGATACTGGTACTGGACGAAGCGACAGCTTTCGCCGACCCTGAAAACGAGCATAAAATGCAGATGGCTTTACAGTCACTGATAAAGGACAAGACGGTCATCGTGATTGCTCATCGCCTTTCGTCCGTCATTTCCGCTCATCAGATTGTCGTTTTGAAAGAAGGGTGCATCGTGCAGTGCGGAAAGCATGAACAACTGTCCGTGACCGAAGGCATATATAAAAATATGTGGGATGCCTATACGAGTGCATACCATTGGACGTTGAACAAAAACTAAAAGCAATATGAGAAAAAAGAATTTCTTAAACAAGGTCTTACAAAACACAAGCTGTCCGCAAGGATTCTGGGGACGGATGATTTTGCGAGGGATGAATCGTTTTCATGCATCTTTAGCCAATCGTGGCATGAAGCAAGTGGAATGGCAGCCGGAATGGAATGTGCTTGATATAGGCTGCGGCGGCGGTGCGAATTTGAAACGTCTATTGAATTTATGCCCAAAGGGAAACATCTACGGCATAGACCTGTCAGAAGAAAGTGTCTCATTCGCCCAAAAATACAATACAAAAGACTTGGATAAAAGATGCTTCATACAACAAGGGGATGTCTGTTCCTTGCCCTATAAAGAGGAAGCGTTTGATGCTGTCACAGCTTTTGAAACGGTCTATTTCTGGTCGCCTGTAAACAAGGCATTGTCTGAGGTGACGCGTGTGCTCCGAAAAGGAGGCTGTTTTCTTATCAGTTTGGAAGCGAGCGATCCCGAACTTGGAAAAATGTGGACGGAACGGATAGACGGAATGGTGGTTTATACTCCGGCAGAATTGGAAGAACGGTTGTATGAAGCCGGATTCTCATCTATCAGAACAATCCGTAAAAAAGAAGAAATACATATTATAGCACATAAATGAAAGAATTTAGAATATGAATGCAATCAAAAACATTACAATAGGACATACCGAACGACTTTACAAGCCCGTGGGATACACCATGCTTGCCAATTTGGTGAATATCGTGCCGTTTTGCCTTTCCATAGAGGCGATACGCGTCATTTTCAATGCGTTTGACGGAAGCGGACAGCCGCTCGACACGACCCGTCTTTGGTGGATATTCGGCGTTATGGCCATTTATATGCTAGTCATGGCTCTGGCGGAACGGGCATCTTACCGTGCCAATTTCCGTGGAGCCTACGAAATGAGTGCTTCGGGACGCTTGTCGCTGGCGGAACACCTGCGGAAACTTTCATTAGGCTTCCTTTCAAGGCGCGACCCCGGCGACTTGTCTTCCATGCTGATTACGGATTTCATGATGGCAGAAACGGGAATCTCTCACCATCTGCCCCAATTGATGGGTGCAGTGGTAATGCCCGTGCTGGCTTTTGCTTCATTGATATGGATAGATTGGAGAATGGCGGTCAGTATGTTTGCCGCCTTGCCGCTTGCCTTGCTCGTCCTATGGGCAAGTACAAAGGCGCAGCGGAAGCTGAGCGGCAGGCAAATCCAAGCGAAGATAAATGCAGGAAACCGATTGGAGGAGTATTTGCAGGGTATCCGGGTGATGAAAGCCTACAATCTGCTGGGCGACCGTTTCGTCCGGCTGCGCGATGCCTTTGCCGAACTTCGCCGTGCCTGCATCCGTCAGGAAGCCTTGTTAGGGCCGTTCGTCCTGTTGAGCATCACGTTGGTACGTGCAGGGCTGACGATGATGGTGCTGTGCGGAACATATCTGCTGTTGGGAGGGGAACTTTCCATCCTCGTATTTGTGCTGTTTCTCGTGGTCGGTTCCCGTGTGTTCGACCCATTGACTTCTGCCCTGACCAATTTCACAGAGTTCCGATACTTTTCCATTGCAGGAGGACGTATCCTTACCTTGATGAACGAGCCGGAAATGAAAGGAGAACGGCAATCTCCGGCGGCAGGCGACATCCGGTTTGAGCACGTATCGTTTGCCTATCAGGACAAGGAAGTGCTGCATGATATAACCGTCACGCTCCCCAAAAACTCCTTGACGGCTCTTGTAGGTCCTTCGGGTAGTGGAAAAAGCACGGTGATGAAACTTTGCGCCCGTTTCTACGACCCACAGCAGGGACGCATCTCCTTTGGCGGCGTGCCGATGGACGAAATAGCCCCCGAAAGTCTGATGAGCCACATCTCTATGGTGTTCCAAGATGTCTATCTGTTTCAAGACACGATACGCAACAACATCCGTTTCGGCAAGACGGATGCAACGGACGAGGAAATCATTGCCGCCGCCAAGAAAGCCTGTTGCCACGACTTCATCATGCGCTTGCCGCAAGGCTACGACACGATGGTTGGCGAAGGTGGCTGTACTTTATCTGGAGGCGAGAAGCAGCGCATATCCATTGCCCGTGCCATGCTGAAAGACGCACAAGTCATCCTGCTGGACGAAGCTACCGCTTCGCTCGACCCAGAAAATGAAGTGGAGGTGCAGAAAGCCATCGACTCTTTGATTAAAGGACGCACCGTCATTGCCATTGCCCACAGGCTCAAAACAATCAAGGATGCCGACCGGATAATCGTCTTGGACAATGGACGGATAAAGGAAGAGGGAACTCATGACGAACTCATTCAGAAGAAAGGGCTTTACGCTCATTTGTGGGACATTCAGGAAAACACATCCGGATGGAAATTGCAGAACAATACCCAAACGGAGCAATCCGTCCGCTAAGCGTAGGAATGCATACCGCCGAGAAAAAAGTTGACTCCGAAGTAGGTAATCAGCACACACAGGAATGCGGCTGCGCTGTACCGGTGGAACGCCTTAGGGGCAGCAAGAAACCTCAGGGAACGGGAGTGCAGCGCGGCCGCATACACGATAATCGTAATCAGGGCCCACACCTCCTTTGGATCCCAGGCCCAGTAGCGCCCCCATGATACATTGGCCCATACCGCACCGATGACAGTACCGGTAACCAGCAGAAATAGCGCCGGATACAGCAGCAGTCTGCCTACATCCGCCAGGGATGAGGACGCTTCCTGCGCTTCATGAGAAGAGCCGCGTCCGGCCCATATACCCATCACTCCGTTGAGGGCCAGCAGCCCAAGGAGAGAATAGGATATCATCATACAGGCCACATGGACAGAAAGCAGAGGTGAGGACAGTACCGGCATCAGCGACGTCATCCCAGGATCAGACTCTCCTATCGATGCTACCAGAAGTGCGAAACCGCACATCAGCATGGCGAAAGGCTGTATTACCGGTAGCTTTCGGAACAAAGCGAGGGACAGCACGCATGATGACCATGCTATCATCATCATGGTCTCGAATCCGTTGCTCATGGGCACGTGCCCCGAAGCCACCCATCTGAGTATCAACAGGAGGGTCAGATATAGAAAGAACACGCCCGTCAGTATCGCCGCGGGGCGCACGCTCCTGCTGCAGACTCTGCGCAGGGCCGGAGACGTCATACCTGCACAAGTCAGAACGAAAAGCAGAATCCCTGCGGTGAGGGCCGCCATCGCCGCAGGCTTGGGACGGTCAACGGTATTGTACAGCTGCTCCGCCTGCCATACGGTATTGGTGGGAAGATTGTCCGCTCCGCATTTTTCCTCCTGCCACATCCGTAGTTTCGCAAGCACTTCCGAAGCCCCGTCATAGTCCCCGAGAACCACATCTTCCCGCACCAGTCCCAACACCTTGCGGACAAAAAGCCATTCTCCGCTGTCCATGTCAAATGGAAGCGTATCCGTCGATGCGTACCACATCATAGTCCCATCCTCTCCGACGTATGGGAAAATCCTGATTATAGACCATGTAGCGGCCATACTCACCACCTGAAACTGTTCCTCCTCCGGATTCAGATCCGTCAGAGGCAGCCGTCCGCGGCCCTTCACCTCTATCATCGGTTCCCGTTTCCAGCTGTCGTAGTAGAACATCCAGCCGGAAAGCACCTGCTGCGGAGTGAGCCCCCTGTATGACTGGCGTCCGGTAAGTTTCATAGTGAATTCACGGGCGAGAGTCCGGACGGAGGTAACCCGGTCGTTGTAATAGACATACAGTTCTCCGAAATCCTCTGCAAGGTCTTTCGGAAGTGTCTTGGGAACATCTTCGCGGTCCGATGAGCAGGATGCCAGCAGAATTGCTCCGGCACAGACAGCTATCCCTTTAGAGACTCTCCTCAGTGCAGTACGGAAACTCCCCGAGGGATTGAAGAAATGCAGTATCATGCTTCCTATCAGTAAAATAAATCCGGTATAGGTCAATGCAATGCCCCAGGTGTCCCTGCTCACTGACAGAGTCGTCCCCTGCAGATCGGTATCGTAGGACGCCTGGTAGAAACGGTATCCATGGTGACGGCATATCCGGTTCATCGACACCTCCCGCTCCAGTTCCTGCCCGGCATCGTGTATGACGATAAGGCTGCGGTAATCCATAGGGGCGGTTGTCCCGCGGTAAAAGTCTATCTTAAATTCCTTCAGGGAGACATCGAATGGCAGTGCCTTGGTGCTCCCGTCATCACTATCAAATGTTCTTACAGTTTCTCCGTCCGCGCGCAGATGCAGGGTCCCCTTCTCCCCCACGAGAAATGTCATGAGCGCCCCCATGAGTATGAAGACAAATGACAGGTGCATGGCGCTGACCGCCAAGGGAAGAGTATGGCCGCAGCGTACCATGGTAACAGTGCATGCAGCCACGGCCAGCACCCACAGCAGGGCAAATACCGGCGAGCGGTATATGTACTCAAAAACAACCCCGCTACCGCAGGATTTCTCCAGTACGGTAGCGAGGATCAGAATTGCAGTCAGGACTGCAGCTGCCCCGAATGCAGTGTATTTTACTATCTTGTCCAATTGCTTAGATGGCTTCAATGAATTTTACAACAGCATCGCGGTCCTCCTTGCTCAACTCGCGGAACTTCTCTACAGACTGGCGTGCGTGACTCTGCGCATTGCCGTGCCACATGATGGCCTCTACCACATTACGGGCACGGGCATCGTGCAGGCGGTCGCTGTGTCCCGAACATATCAGGGACAGGCCTCTGCCCCAGAGAGGGGTCGTGCGGCACCATCCGCCGCGGATATCGTTCTGCATGAAAAGCTGGTGCTGGATCAAGTCGCTGTAAGGCCAGATAGTCTGGTTGGGATATTTCGGCAGCTCTGTATCGCCGCGGGCGAAAAAGTTATTGGGATCGTTGAACTCGTCAGGTCCGGTAGTCCATGAAGGACGGTGGCAGGTGGCACAGCCGATTTCGCGGAAAAGCTGACGGCCGCGCTGTACATCCTCGTCATCAAGGTTTCGTGCGGCAGGTACGGCCAGGCCGCGGTGCCAGATCATCAGGTCGGTATACTCTTCATCGCTCATTTCAACGGGAAGGTCCTGGGCCATCAGGAATTTGTAGATATCGGCCTCTACGTCACCGGTACGCCATCTGTCCTTGGCTTCGGGATACTTTGTCTCGAAGTTATCCAGGAAGGCATAGAAGCCGTTCTGAACATCGGGATCCTGGGAAGCAGTAGTGGCGTATGCTGCGGTCATATAGTGGTAGCGGCGGTCGCTGCGGGTAACATTGGTGATGTTCCAGATAGCATTGGCACCGGGACCATCCTGCAGAGCGCCGCGGGAGAGGGCGTAGGTAAAGCGGAATGGATGCTGCTCGCCATCACCCTGAAGAGTGTTTGAATACTGCTTCACCCACTCGCCTCCGGAGAAAAATGCCGGATTGATAGGGATGCCCATCGCCTCTTCCTTTGCGTACTGGGCCTTCAGGGAATCGTCGGGGATAGCGTCCAGCAGACCTGTACCGTAGATTCCGATAGTGGTCTCAAGCCGCACGCCCACCTGGGAATGAGGGATGTCCTTGCCGCCGGACTGGATAGGCACGTAGAAAGCGCTCTTGGGTATGGTCACTTCCGGATAGATAAGCTCGTATGTTTCCCCATCCGGAAACTTGTTGCCCCATTCGTCCACATATGTGAGCCACTGGATGGTTATCTGGTCCTCGTCCAGAGGGGCCTTGAAAGGCTCCACCGCCGCAGTCTGAGGCATACCGGTGAGGGAGGACAGATAAGCATCGTTGCTCTTGTCATAGACTACCAGCAGATAGCCGTTGCCCCAGTCGTCCCAGCGGTAGCGTTCCATGCGCTTGCCGTGACCGTATCCGGGGTGGCAGGCCTGACAGGAATTGCGGATGTAGAGCGGACCGAGACCGTCGAAAGGTTCGGCGGTCTGGGTATAGGAGCGCTCAAAGAAATACTCGCCGTATTTGAACCGGTCAGTGAGACCGGCTTTTTCTACGGCAGGAGCAGGGTCCTCAAATGCCGATGCAGATGAGTTGAATGTAGTTCCGAGAAGACCTCCGGCGTATATCTCGGGATTAACATCAGGATCCGTTCCGTTGTTGTCAGGATCCTTGCCGTTGGGGTCTTCATGGCAGGCTGTCAAGGCAATGGCTGCGGCTGCCAGTAATGAAAGGTATCTGAATTTCATAGTTTGTTACTCTACGTTGCGTACGGCATCCTTGGCCTGGCCGAGAACCTCGTCGAGAGCCTTGCAGGCCTCGCTTGCCTCACCGGCCGAAGGGTCGTTGATATTGTTGACGAAAGGAGCTTTCATGGCCTGAATCTTGGCGAGAGCATTGTCGATAGCGGCCATCACCGCATCATCCACAGTCTTGTTGTGCTCAGCCAGGAAGCCGTGAAGGGAATTGGCCTCGTCACGGTTTCCCTCGATGCCGCCCATATAGACGCTCTGGATGCTGATTATATTGTCATAGAAGTCCTGAATCGACTTATGGCTGTAGGGAGACTCGATATAGTTGGGGTCCTCTCCCGAATAAGGCTTGCCTATCTTCATGGTTCCCACCTCGTCGGCGATGGTCTTGCAGCCGTCGATAATAGCCTCCATGGCCGAGGTCATGCTGCTGTAGGAACTTCCGGGCTTGCCGGCATTGAGCATATTGTCTCCGTATGAGGAAGTACCGCCGTTGACAGTGTAAGGGAGCTCAAGCTGGTCAGCCACTTTTTCCAGACGCTCTGCAGCGACTCCGTCTTCACCGGCCCAGCCGAGTTCCATCTGCCAGCAGCGGTTGCGCAGGTCGCCTGCCACTGCAGCGGCATAGATGAGATGCAGCTCATTGATATCGGCTACATTCTTAGGACCGCCGTTCTCAAAAAGGATGTACTCGATGCCATGGAAACCCAGAACGGTGTTGCCGAGATTGTCACCGGCAAACTGATCGCCGCCCTCTCCGTTCATGGCATTGATCTGGTCAGTGTTGCTCAGGGCCATATTGAGGGCGTCCACATCGAGAGGCCATGAGTCGATATGAGGGTCCACTCCGAAATCCGTGGCCGGTCCGAAAAGGAAGGCCTCACTTTTTTCCCACCAGGCGCGGGCTTCAAGGAATTTCTCGCAGGTGGCCTCCAAGGTGGCCTGGGACTTGTCTTCCTTGAGCTGCTGCAGCAGAGTCTCCAGCTCGGCCGTTGATGTAGAAAGAGCCTCATAGGTAGGAATTACAGTTTCGTTGACAAAACGGTCTGCTATTTTGGCGAACTGCTCATCGTAGGGATTGGTGATGTCCGTCTCTCCTCCGTTCTGCTCACAGGATGCGGCGCTGGCAAACACCAATGCAGCGGCCGCGAAATAGATAAACTTTTTCATTTTCCCTTTACGTTATTTGTTTGTTAATGTATCTGCTATTTGAAAAATCCGGCGTAGGCTATGCCTATCGAAACCGACGGCTCGTCAATATACTGGCTCTTCAGGAAGCGGTGGGAATATTCAGCCTTTATGACGATCTCGTCGATAGGATAATAGTTGATACCCATAGCGATACGATGCTTGTCCGTCCACGGATAATCTGTAGTGGCCGGAGCCGGGATATAGGAATCATAATACTCGTACCGCCCGAAGACATAGAATTTCTGTTTTCCGGAAAGCTTGTTCACAACAGAGAAAATGTCGTAACCGGCCTCTACCCCGCCTGCCATTGCGGCCTGCCCCACAAGAGTATGCTTGTAGGGAGACTCCGTACTGTTCATGGACGAACTGTTCCAGGCGCCTATCAGCTGTGCGTCCTTAAGATATCCGTAATCGTAATTGCCCCTGACTACAAGTCCGTGTCCCTGATACTCGAAATCGAAGGCTCCTATCATCACCGTGCCCTTTACTCCGGCATAGCGGGAACGCTCCTCAGTCACTATATCATTGTTGAAACTGTTGCCGATATAACCGCTCAGGCTCATCCGCAGACCCTTTACCGAGTAATTGTCCACTCTGAACGCTCCGGCAAGATGATTTGCGGGCTTGAACTCGTAGGGTGAGGCCGAGCCTCCGTGGACCCATTCTGAATTACTGAAAAACACTGAGTTAAGTCCCGACAGCAGCTGAACCTCATACCTCCAGTCCCCTGCGCGGCCCCACAGGCTGATACCGGTTTCGTGCCAGGTGCAAGGAATGATGGTGTTCTCGCCCTCGGGACGATAAGCCGTGAAAAACTCCGTCGGCAGATGCTTGTTATTGGTCGCACCGACCGGCACCACGATATGTCCCATTCTCAGATTGAGTTCCGGCATGAACTCCTTCTGTATCCAGAACTGCTCCAGAGCCACCTCCCCTCCTCTCTCTATCTCCCTCTCGAACTCACCGGCTTCCTCGTTCTCCATCTCCACTGCAGCCTCCACACCCCCATGCTCGAATTCAATCTCAGTTCCCAATGTCCATCCTTTACCGAAATCATAGCCCAGCATAATTACCACGTGCGGCAGATCAAAGCGTGCATGACCCTTCGAATCGCGGTAACTGTCAGGGAACTGATATCGGAAAACATTGTCACTGTAGAAATTATATGTTCCCACGGCCTCACCGTAGCCACCTACTGTCAGACGGGAAAATGCCTTGGTCCACTTGCTTTCCTGCCTTGCAGACGTATCTGCCGCTGCGTATGCTTCGGCCAAGACTTGCGGCGCCCACATACCTGCGGCAGTCAAGACAGTGATTGTCAGAACTATTGTCCTTAATCTCATATTTATTGCCTTTACAGAATTTACGGCTGCAAAAGTACCGCCGGCCGCTCAGGCGGACAATCACAACAAGTTGGTATTTCCGCATCAAAACCTAACCATTTTTTGCAGCAGCGGCAGTCATCCGTAAAACCGTCACCTACCCCAGTAAAACAGGTATCCGTTTTAAAACATATACCGCTATCTTTGCGGCATGAAAAAGATACTGGTAATATCATCGAGCCTGCGCCGCAACAGACAGCGCACGGCTTCCGATATCAGGCCCTGTCCCCAGTACGGCCTGCCTATCCAGTAGCCTATTTCTGCCTCATCAGCCTTCATCCGGGCACTGTGCAGACCTTCTCCGAACATGATGCCGGCACTTCCGACCGGTCCGCCGGTCTCTTTCAAAACCACCGCATAGGTCTCCGGAGCGGAAAACACAGTCCGGATTACATTCAGGCTGTCTTCCACCGAAGTATGGGGCGGCCAGCCTGCAATAGGTCCGATTGCAGGATCACGGGCGTATTTATTAAGGCTTCTGCGTCGGATTCTTGCCAGGGACGCAGAATAAGCCGTCCGGTAAACAACTGGCATGTGCTATTTTCCATCTGTCGCATCTATTGGTAAATCGGGTACAAAGATATAACTTCCGCCCAATAGCACGTGGAGTTCCTGGATTTCTTCCTGCAGACTGTCCGGAAAGCGTGAAGCGTGTGCTCCTATGCTCCGTCCGTCTGCGTGATGATTACGGTTTTACACTGCAAGAAAGCCTGAACCTCATCTGTCACTCTGAACTCTGACTATCTTATGCATAGACAGATGTATCTCCGGAGGACCATGCCGGGCAAACGCATATATGGAAACGCGTGTCGTAGTGACTTCTTCGGAAGGAGTGCTGCCGCTAAGATGCCGTTATTCCGGATTTTTATAAAGTTCCGCCATCTGCCTGATATGGTTCCGGATGTCCTCGCGGAGTGATGCCGGGGACAGGATCTCCAACTGGTCCATGCGGGAGAGGACTGTGCTGGTGAAGTCCCAGGTGGGGCGGAGGCGGTATTCGAATATTGCCCATCCGCCGTCCTGAGCGGTCTGGATTTCTTTCTGGCTGTGGTGCAGGGGAAGGGAGCGGAGGTAGCGGACCTGAAGACCATAGGCCTTGATGCGGATGGTGGTTATGGGGCTGTTATTGTCGGTAGAGATGCCGCAGAAGTCGGCGAAGTAGCCTTGGGGGTCAAAATCATCGGGGTATTCGAATGTCTCGTCCAGTGTTGTAAGTTCTATGATGCGGTCCAGTGCGAATGTGCGCATGGCGTCCCTTTCACGGCAGTAACCGCAGACGTACCATCTCTGGTTGAAGAGCTTGAGGCACCAGGGCTGTACTGTATAGGCGCACGGTCTGTCGTACCAGTAGCTGCCGTGATTTATTTCCATCCATTTGCTTGCCTGCATTGCATCTATAATGGGCGTGAGGTATTTCTGACCGGAGGGGACGTTCTCTATGAGAATCCTTTCCTTGATGCTCCGGCTCTCGCTGATGATGTTCTTGACTGTGAATGTATTGAGCAGCCATGAACGGGTAGTGCTGTTCTCCAGGTCCTCCGGGTTCTCGATGTAGTAGTGGTAGCCGCCGGTGCGCTTGCACTCGATGTTGATGTCAAATGCCTGCTGGATGGCGTCTTTCCAGTTGTTGAACGTCCGGCGTGGGATGTCAGCACCGTCGTAGAGGGGAGAGATTGCCCATTTCTCATTGATTTCCCTGAGAGTGATGCGGCCCGCACGGTGAATAGTGTCCACGAGCCAGATGTACTTGTCGAAGAGGTCTTTGGTCACAGTGTCGCATTTTAATTTCTGCAAATATAGTAAAAACTTGTGAAAAATTATGGCGCAAGTAGCACGGGCACCGGCAATGATTCTTTTGCTGGAATTTCTACTGTTGTGCCATTGTGTTTCCTATGTGGACGCGACCTTTGCCGTGTAAAAGTAAAGGAATGCCATGGAAAAGATACAGAACAAGACCTCTGAATTGTTGGAGGCTATGGAGAAAATCATGGAACTGGGCAAGAACCCGGGCCTCAGTGCGGAATTCTACAAGAAAGCCGGACGGTATATCAGGATCGTGTCGTCAAAATGGTCAATGAAACCTGTGCGGAGCATGCTTCTTTCTTTTGGCGTAAGTGCTCATTTTTTTGTATCGTAAAAACAGAAGAAGTCATGAAAACGATTATTCAATTTATCAAGGCTGCGGCATCAAAGCTGCGGGACAGCAAACTTCAACGGCTCGGAGGTAAGGAGATCGGGGCCGTGCTGGACGGTACGGCGGAGGCTCTTGGTCTGGAGGGCAGGAGCGAGGCGGTGATTTTTACTGCTATCTTCGACCGAAGTTGCGCGGGCAGGAACAGCGACTTGGAGGACATCGCGTCGTACTTCGGTTGCTCCCAGTTGGATGTCATGGAGTATGTGCCTACGTTGAAATCCTTACTGAAGAAGGGGTTGGTGGTGCAGACGGACATGAGGGAGTGCCGGCTGGTGCGTCAGAGCTTCATGGTGGCCAATTATGTCATTGGTTGCATCTTGGAGAACCGGGTGCCGGATGTACGTGAGGCCCGGGCTCTCGCCAAGGAATTTGACCGCTACGATTTCTGCCGGTTGGTTGACTCGCAGATACAGGACAGTGATGTGACGGCCGAGGCCCTGTGTCAGTTCCTGGAGAATGTGGAGCGCGACAACAGTGAGATGCCGCTGGTGAGGGACCTGGTGGCTGTTGTCCCGGGATTGACGGCGCGTGCGCTTTTTTACGAGGTATGCTATGACTTCTACAGTAGTGACGGGGATGGACAGTCCGATATAACAAGGACTCTGGACGATATGTACGAGACTTACGGCATTCGTTTCCGGGAGCGGAAGGCACTGCTGGACGGGACGCATCCGCTTGTGCAGGCCGGGCTTGTGGAAGTCACCGGAGACAAAGACGGTATTGCCCTGACAGTGAAAGGGGAACGGCTTTTTCTCGGGGAGGATTTCGGTATATTCGGCAAGCAGTACACGGGATTGGACCGTTATTCTTTCGTCCGGGAGGTCAAGGAGTTCGTTCACAGCAGGCAGCATGATCTGGAGCATCAAATGGTAATGCACAGACTTGCGGAGCGTATCTGCCTGATGGAGGATTCGAACCGCTCTCTGGGCAATCTTGCGAAGATTCGGGAGATTATCAGCGAGGTGGATGTCCGGGTGTTGTTCTATATTGTATGCGATGCCTGTGCGGACGGGGACGGTGTCAGTCTCTCGCGGGAGCTGAGGGCCTTGTATCCTGTTAAGGAGCGCAATGCCAACTTGAAGGCTTTTAAGGACGAGACGCACAAGCTGCAGCGTCTGGATCTTGTGGAGATGAGGACGGAGAGCGGTCTGTTCGGAGAATATACGTCCCTTCAGTTGACAGACAAGGGCAAAGAACTTTATTTCGAGGAGGATGCGCAGCTGTTCATGGAAAGTACCGGAGGTAAGGATCTGATTTTGGCGAAGGACATCAAGGAGAAAAGGCTGTTCTTTACCGGAAGGGAGGGGGAGCAGCTGGCCATGGTGGGCAATGCTCTTCAGGAGGAGAATTACCGGACGCTGACGGCCCGGCTGGAGGCCAAGGGGCTGTCGAAGGGTATTGCGGTCCTGCTGTACGGTGCGCCGGGTACGGGAAAGACCGAGTCGGTGATGCAGTGGGCGCGGGAGAGCGGACGGGACGTAATCCACGTGGACATAAGTGCGGCGAAGAGCATGTGGTACGGCGAGAGCGAGAAGATAGTCAAGGGTATATTCACGAGGTACAAGCGGCAGTGCAAGAGTTCTGCGATCAAGCCCATACTGTTGTTCAATGAGGCTGATGCCATATTCTCCAAGCGCCGGAGCAATTGGAGTGGGAGCAGTATTGACCAGACGGAGAATACGATACAGAATATCATTCTGGAAGAGATGGAGAGGCTGGACGGTATCCTGATTGCCACGACCAACTTGGCGGACAATCTCGACAGGGCTTTCGAGCGGCGTTTCCTTTTCAAGGTGCGTCTGGACAGGCCATCGGAGGAGGTCAAGTGCCGGATATGGCAGGACAAGCTGCCTGTCCTCAGTGTGGAGAATGCCGCCCGCCTGGCTTCGGACTACGACCTGAGCGGCGGTGAGATAGACAATATCGTCCGCAAGGTCGCCATGATGGAGGTCCTGGACGGCGGAGTGCCGACGATGGAGGCGATAGAAAAGCTGTGTGGTGAGGAGAGAATCAGCCGGCAGGCAGGGACGCGCATAGGATTCAGAAATTGAAAATGTGTTATTTTTGTGCGCTTTATTGGAAGATGGTATGAGAGATTTCGCAGCTATAGATTTCGAGACGGCCAACGGGGAGCCGTCCAGTGTGTGCAGCGTGGGGCTTGTGGTGGTCCGTGGCGGGGAGGTCGTGGACCGCTTCTACAGCCTAATCCGTCCCGAGCCGGAGTATTATTGTTACTGGAATACGCGTGTCCACGGACTGACGAGGGAGGATACCGCTGAGGCTCCGGTATTTCCGCAGGTGTGGGAGAAGGCGGCCCCGCTTATAGGAGGACTGCCGCTCGTGGCCCACAACAGCAGTTTCGACGAGCGGTGCCTGCGGGCGGTGTTCCGTACTTACTGCATGGACTATCCGGATTATACTTTCCATTGCACCTGCATCGCCTCCAGGCGCGTGTTCGGAAGGGAGCTGCCTAACCACCAGCTTCATACCGTCGCGGCCCGCTGCGGTTTCGACCTGACGCGGCATCATCACGCGCTGGCGGATGCCGAGGCCTGCGCCGCCATTGCCCTCAGAATACTGTAGCCCTCAGCAGCGGTCTTTTGCTTTCAGTGAATGCATTGGTCTGTAGTTTGTCTTGATTATCGATGACTTAATCGGATTAAAAGGGCCCTGTTTGAGGCGATGGTAATGACCTGTCCTCAGACATTTTTGAGTATTGCTCTGGCTGATAGATGGTTACTGGTGTCGGCGTGAGGATAGGGGTGGCTTAAATCAGCAAAAACAAGCGAAAACCGACACCCCTATCCTCATGCATGTTTGCCTAACTCGCATATAATTAATGCATTGCCGAAATGTGTCGCAGGATAGGTGTCAGTCTATATCATTACATTAAATGATTATCCGCAAAATACTCCGGGGTTTCTCTCTTTCATGTGTCACTTTATATTTTAGTTAAATAGAAAACATTGATAATCAACGAATTAATAAAACGACAAAATGTGAGAAGCTGATTAGGCCCCAGATATTCATGGTGTGACCACATTCTTGACGTTATTGCGTTCTATGATTCTCTTTATTATTTCCAGATATTTCCCACTCAATGGGGTATTGTCGTCATATTCAAACTTTTTCAAGGAGGAGCGGTTGCTGATTGCAATATGCGCCAGGCTATGTGCACAGCGGCAGTCAAGATATTCCAATTTATCACATTTGGCAAGATCCAGCTTTTTCACAGCTCCGCTGTCATACCAAAACGACAACTCCCTGAGTTCCGTGCTGTTTGAGAAATCGGCTATGTTGCAGGCATTTCCTTCAAGATGAACCTTTTCTATTCCCGGGTTGGTTCTCAGGTCGAAGTGACTTATAAGCCAAGAAGCCCTAAAGTATCTGATTGACTGACATGCCTTAATGTCGATATCCTCGACGTTCATTTCCCCACTGGCGGCATTTATACCGATAATGTTGTTCTCATCGAATGAAATTACAATGTAGTATTCACTTTGTATTTCCTTGCTTTTGACCGGGTAACTGTGCGAAATTCCGCACCATTCCGGCTGTCGGGAGTATGGAGGAGCTGCGAGAGCTGATGTCTGGTTGTCCCCCCAGTCAATGTGGCACGATCCTCCGTCCAGCAGTACCCAGACCGCTCCAATATTGCCGTATGACCAGTCTATGGCCTTGACCTTCATTGTAATCTGATTCATAACCGAAATTTAATTTAACGGCAAAAATACAGTTCTGTTGTGCCAAAACGTGGCTCAGGATAAAATTTTCTCGCTTAGATGATGCGGTCGCCGCAGTAGGCCTTGCGTCCGCATTTACGGCAGTGCGAGCCCATCCATACGCTGTCGAACTGGTTGGCGGCGGCTTCCACGAGCGCGGGGTCGTCGGTGAGGATGCCGGCCTCGAAGTTCCGGCGCAGAGGGCTTTTCATGCCGATGCCGGCGCCGGTGAGATTGGCCGAGCCTATATAGGCGGTCTTCATATCGAATATCAGCAGCTTGAAGTGGACGCGCGGGCACAGTATCCGCTCCAGTCCGGTGGCCAGCTCAGGGTAGCGGTCGAAGTCCTCCCGGAATGCCTGACCCGGCTCTTTGGCGTGTATGAGACGTATCTCCACGCCCTTTTTTATCAACCCGGCTATTATGGCTAAAAACGGGACGGTCTGCCTGCCCTGTGCCACGTACAGGTCCTTGATGTCGGCCGTGCCTATCCACAGCTGACGCTTCACGCCGGCAACGCGGGCTATGACCTTCTCATAATGTGCGCTGTCCGCGATGTATTCTGTCGTGTATGCCGGACTGTTATCGTTCATTTAAGTCGCTGATGTTAAATGTTCATCGGGATGCAATCGTCTCGGCCTGCCATCTGATGTACCCTTTCAGGTGCGAGGGGGATACGACCTCGACCTCATAGCCGTGCGAGAGTATCTCCTGAATGAAGTCGTATGTGGGGGAGATGTAGTACTGGAATATGGAGTAGTCCTCTTCTGTCTTTATCTCTTTCTGCGAATGGTGCAGGGGGAGTGTTCTGAAGTAATCTCTCTTGGTGCCGTAAACCTTCAGCTCAATGAATTCAGGAGGGCATTTCTCGTCCAGGATTACTCCGAATGAGTTCTGGAAATATTCCTTGGGATTGAAGTCCTCGGGCATGCTGAAAGTGTTCTCAGTCGCCTCCAGGCTCAGAATGCGGTCCAAGGCGTATGTCCGCAGCACATTTCTCGACGGAACCGATGCTATCATGTACCATCTCTGCCGGAATATCTTGATGAAATACGGCCCGACCTCCACGGTGTACTCGTCGGGTTTCCAGAAACTCTTGTAGGTCATGCGGAGGGTGTGGCCGTCCCGCATGGATTCTATCACGGTTGTCAGGAACTTCTGTCCTGAGGGAATGTCTTCCAGCAGGATGCGGCCTTTCAGGTCTTGGCTCTCGTTGATGAGGTTGTTGACAGCGAATGTGTTCAGCAGCCAAGCCCTGATGCTGCCGCTCTTCAGGTCGTCGGAATTCTCTATGTAGTAGCGGTATCCGTCTTTCCTGTCGCAGGCGATGTTTATGTCGAAGATCTCCTCAATCGCTTTTCTGTGATTGTGGAAAGTCTTCAAGGGCAGTTCCACTCCTTCGCTCATGCTGTTGCGGAGCCATTTGCTGTTGATCTCCTGCAATGTTATCTTTCCGGCCCTGTGGATGGTGTCCACGAGCCAGATATACCGGTTGAACAAGTCTCTGGCCATAGTTACGCTGTTTTATGCAAATTTAGTAAAATGTTGCTCAGTTCCGCAACGTGAGCTTCTTTTTGACATAGGCTGCGGCTATTTTTGCGGAAAATGACCGGGCAGCAGCGCCATGTCCGCCAGTGACCGGAAATGCATATTTTAGACAATAAATGATGTATTGAATGAAAAGTTTGTTATATTTGAGCGACATATTGACAAACACGGAGAGTGTAAGTTTATTCTCGCAAGCGAATCTGGACAATTCATTGAAGAGAGAATATGCGGACATTATCTCACGTCATATCCGTTACCGGTATGGGCGTGGGGCTGCTGCCTATTTTATCTTCAAGGTATTCCAGAACCTGCTTGCTGAAATAGGCTTCGGTGCCACGCTTTCTGCATTTTATAACAGCCTGATCAGGCACCGGCAGACAAAACACTTATTTTTATGAATGCTTTAAAACAATCAGTAAAGGTACTTGTAGCTGCGATTCTGACATCATTGGCAGTGGTCTCATGTGGAAACCGTATTAGTCTTAAGTCTGTGGGAGTGATTGATCTGGACTCTATGATGGTAGAGGTGGAACCATTGGTGATACTCACTATATATCAGAACGATGTCCTGCCGGATAAATATCAGGAGGTGTATTCAGTCGTTGCTGATGAGATGGCTGATGAAGCGAATGCCCATAATTGGTTCTGGGGAGACGATTTGGCAATAGACCAGGATACGTATGAGGATATGGTAGACGAGACGGTAAATAATTCTTACAGCATAGCATGGGAGAATATCCAGTATATTGTAAATAATCATATTTCCAAAGAAGATTTTCCTATGGGAGATATTGATGATAAATATGCATTGGAGTTTATACAGTACTACTTTGACACAGTGGATGGTGTTGAGTCAAGGATTATGCTGGGTGAGCCTGTTCTGATGAAAGATGAAGATAATTATGCCACTTTTACTGTGACAAATACCATAACGTATACAGATTATTTGATTCGCTTGACAGATAAGGATGATTCGGAGTATTATATTGAAGTTTCTGAATTATAGTGCATAGGTGATATATGGTGTATGTCCGCTTTTGGAGGAGATTCCGTATTTTGCCACATGTTTTTTTGAATGTAAGTAAACGGAGTGTCTCATTTTCGTTTATATCCAGATTTATTACTATGACACTTGGCAGATATGGGATTAGGCTTACTTCCGGTTTGAAAGGAACAGGCTTGTCTTTCACTGAACTTATAAGAAGAAATAAAAAGTAGTATGGCGAAAAATAATCAGAATGATCCATTAGAGACAATTTTCAGTTATATTATTGTATTTTTAATAGTTGTCGTTGCTCTTGTCGCAGGTTCTGTATTGATAGCCTATGTGGCGGCTCCGTTAATATTTTTAATATTGTATCTTATCAATCAGATAGCGTATCTGGCATCGGACAGAAAGCGAAAGCGTAATTTCTTTTGGCTTACATACGATGAAAGAGAGTTATTCAAAAGCAGATGGGAGGACTTTGTAGCTGCCTTAAAGATGAAAGAATATGTTGAAGTTGCTGTAGAGAGAGAGGGAATACAACTTAACCAGAACGGGCAGATTTCTGTCAGGAGCTATAGGGGTAAGGAACTTCGGTCTAAATTGGATAATGCAAATTATGTGATAAAAAATGCATCTCCATTACTAGATGAGTTACAGAACAAACCTCGGAAGCAAAGGAAAAAGTGCAGAAAACATTATTCCAATGCTTTTGCATTCGGCTTGTCCTTACTGGCATTATTTTATATAGTTTACGATACTTTGAATACGCTGAATGTTTCACAAATTATAGAAAAGATAAAATTAAATCAGTCAGATGAGGCAGGCGAGGCTATGATAGAAGGTGTTTTTGTGATGCTGTTGACCTATGTAGTTGTTAAACTTATATTTTGGGTGGTATTTTCTATCAGATTCCGTAAGCCGCCAGTTGTGACTATAGAAAATGTGGATACGTATATTGATTACATGCAGGAAAAGATGAGGTGGAAGAGGAAGACGAAATCTCATAAGACGGAGAAGTCGGAAGTTAGTGAGATAGAAAGTAATATACTTCCGTATGCTGGAGAAGATGGGAATAATGCTGAGGAAGAAAATCCTGCGATGATTGTATCCGGGAAGTCGTATGAGGAGTCAATGTTTAGGAATTGGGCGGTGGCACTAGAAAAAGAAGGTTATTCACTTTTAGGAAACTGGAGTAATTGGGCAGAGTCCGGTCAGTGGAAGAATTTATCAGTACCGGTCTCTTTGCTTGGGACCAAAATTCGTGCTGCTATAGAGTATGATGCCGGAGAAAACGCGATTTATTTCGGTATTGCTAAGTATGATGACGAAGACAGTGTATCTCAGTCCCTTTTGAATAATGGAACCTTTACGCAAATAATGAAAGCAAATGGCCTCTTGGTGAAAAATAATGAGTGGTGGTATTGTCTGAAATATGCCTCTTTTGGCAACGTATTTGCACAATATTGTAAATTGATAGATGATATAAAGAATAATCAATAAATGCAAGGGTATATGAACACAGAATTATTGCAGAAGATTAATCAGATAGGAAAAGGTGGCATTGTACGCGAAGGTATATTTGTAAGATTCCCGGATTTGCTTCCGGCAGTGAGAGAACATTATTGGCGTGAGGATGGCAGACATAGAAAATTGCTTTTTATAGGGGAGAGTAACTATTTCAATGACAATGATATTCCTCAAAGTGATTTTCTTGATGCGGAACTATGGTATAAAGGAGCGGAGGCAAAATTGATTCCTGAAAATAGGAAAAAGGATGTCAATAACGATATAGGTTATAAAACATTCAATAAGGTTTTTAATATAATGGGAGAAGTCCTTGATGATAATGGAATAACGCATCTTGACGGATTGGGTGAAGCGGCATTTTATAATTATTTTTTAAGACCAGCTTATAATAATGGTAAGACGAAGGGATTTAGACCTCAGCAGATTGATAGAGAAGTAGCGGGTGAGGCACTCGTTGGAATTATTAACTGTGTAAATCCGGACTTGATAGTATTTCTCAGTAAGTTGGCATTCTTGTCGTTTGAGAATTATTTGAAATCGAAGTCCATTACTTTTGAAGATGTGAGGATAGAGCAGGTTTCTCATCCGTCCAGTCCATGGTGGAACCGTTGGAATGGAGTGCTGGGAAAAGCGAAACTGAAGGATATTTTGCGGAACTATTGGGTACGGCATTAGCATATTGTCGTCCTTTTTCAATTTGTTGAAATTATTATTGACGTAGGAGGGCTTGTGTCATGTTTTGGCGCAGGCTCTCTTTATTTTTGCGTCATATTAATCAAAAACAAAGGAGGCCAATATGAAATTAGCAGAGGCGTTATCGGTCAGAAAAGACCTACAGAACAAGATTGACCAGCTAGAGGACCGGCTCAAATCGATTGTGAAAATACAGGAGGGCGACGAGCCGGACGAGGCTGCGGAGGATCTGTTGTCGGAACTTCAGAATGCGGCAGTGCAGTTGGAGGATGTTATCTACAGAGTCAATCGGACCAATCTTCACGCAGTCATTGACGGAGAGCCGATTACCAAGCTGATTGCAAGGAAGGATGTCCTGACGAAGGAAATCGGCATTTTGCGCAATGTGCTGAAAGTAGCTTCGGCACAGGAGAGCAGATACAGCCGTAATGAGATAAAGTATGTCAGGACGATAGATACGGCGGAGCTGCGGAAGAAGGTGGACCGGCTGTCAGCCGAATTGCGAAGGGTGGACCTTCGGATTCAGGAAGCCAACTGGATGTTCGAGCTTGAACCGTGTGACTGACAATTGACAGGCATTACAAAAGGTAGTATCATTTCAGGGCGAGTGTGCTTCTGCAGCGGAGGACGGTTGGAGACAGCCGACAGTCCGTGTGTGGAAAAAATACAGGAAGCGGAGCAGCTGCCGGCGGGGAACCGAAAGCGTCGCTTATCACGAGGCAATTCCAGCATTACCGGAGACGGTGGCATGGATTAAAATGCAGTCCTGCGAGACAATCAAGACTTATTACCGAATACTGACTGTAATGATACGAGGGTGGGAACGGGGAATAGTGTATTCAGGGACTGTGTGGCTGACGCAAGCACAGATTGTTGAACTGTTTCAGTCCAGTAAGGCAAATATCAGCGAGCATATCAAGAATATATACGAACAGGAAGAGCTGGTGGAAAGTGCAACTGTTCGGGATTTCCGAACAGTTCCGCCAATGGGTAAACCAGGTGCTGAAAGAATACCTGTTGAAGGGTTATTCTGTCAACCGGCGGTTGACGGAACTGGAACATAGCGTTGCGGAGCATTCCCGGAAGATAGACTTTTTCGTCCGAACCTCGTTGCTGCCGGTGGAAGGCATTTTCTACAAAGGCCAGATGTATATCACATTGGAGTCTCCTTGAAAGACCTTGGCAAAAAAATGTTCGCATTCTCCAAGTTAGAGATACCGGTTGATAACATCACCGTCTTGCTATAAGATATCGCTGACAGTCCCCATTATTCCGTCTGCCTGTCAAAACAAGATTTGGGACAAAATCATGGAAATTCATTGCAAGGAGACTGTTTTTGCGGATATTTCCGATATTTTATTCTTATGCTACTTTTTGACTTAACCTGCCCTTAGTTTTGTCCCCGGAGCAAAAGCAAAATAGTTATGGAAACTAAAGAGCAGGAAGTATTGCACGGCAAGTGCAGGAAGAATTATCCAAATGTAGTTGTCCCTCAGCGTGGCAGGGGCTTTTTCGGTATCGGCATAGAGTATCCGGTGACGGCTAAGAACGTGGGAACGCTGTGGCGTTCCGCCCACATCATGGGAGCGGACTTCATGTTCGTCATAGGGCGGCGTTATACAAAAGTGGCTACGGATACCCTCAAGAGCTGGAGGCATATACCGCTGTTCGAATATGAGAGTTTCGGACATTTCTACAAGGCTATGCCCAAGGATACTGAACTGGTAGGTGTGGAACTGGACTCGCGCAGTGTGCCGCTAACATCGTACAGCCATCCGCAAAGGGCTGTATATCTGCTCGGTGCGGAGGATAAGGGACTATCCGCCGAGGCGTTGGAGCATTGTACGGATGTGGTGCAGATTCCCGGGGAGTATTCGCTGAACGTGTCGGCTGCGGGCAGTATCGTGCTATATGACCGTCTGCTTAAAAATGGAAGTTTCGGGACAGTATTGCAGTGAGGTATTATGATAAGGACGATTCTATGTCTGTCGGACACGCACAATTGGCACCGCAGTCTCAGAAATCTGCCTCAGGCCGACGTCCTGGTGCATTGCGGAGACTTTACTGAGTATGGGACAGAGGCTGAGGCTCTGGATTTTCTCAACTGGTTCTGCGATCAGCCCTACCTGTACAAGCTGTTTACGGTGGGCAATCATGACGTGTGTCTTTACGGCGGTGGTGTTGAGGGGCTGGACGGGAACAGCCATTTCTTGTCCGGCAATGGCGTAACGCTTGACGGTGTGCATTTCCACGGTCTGCCGTTTTTTATCGAGGGGCTTGAAAGTCACAGTGTTCAGGCCATCCCGTCCGGCGTGGACGTGCTTGTCTCGCATCAGCCTCCGTTCGGGGTGCTGGACGAGGCCGGTGAGTCCGGCAAGGTTTGTCATTATGGCAGTGAGAGTCTTGCTCAGCGGATACATGAGGTCCGTCCGTCTTATTGTCTCTTCGGCCATGTCCATGCAGGATACGGCATGACGGAGAGGGACGGTACAGTTTATGTCAATGCGGCTCTCATGCGGGACGGCGGTCAGTTGAATGAGCCGGTCCTCGTGCGGATGGGGGAGAGGCGGTGAGGACTGCGGATGTATTCGAGGAGATATATCAATGATTTACTGTCTGAACAAAGCACTCAACCATAGACGCAGGACCGGGTCCGCTATGACCGTGCGGCCGTCTACTTTGTCTATGAGTTCCTTGTCTGTCAGGCTTTTCTGGAGCCTTGCGATATTGGATTTGGAACCGAGACCGAATCGGTCTGTCACGTCTTTGTTTCCAAAGCCGGAGTAAATGCCTGAGCATACGGCTTTGAGAAAATTCATCTGGTAGGAGGTAAGGGATTCGGTCTGATGCGTGAACAGCGGTGAACATTGATTTATCAGTTCCAGGACGGCGTCTTTAAGATTCTGCGGTGTCGCTGAGTCTTTTGTCTGCAGCAGGACATTCCATGCGAGCTGTTGGACATACGAGGAATGGTTCTCTACAGTCTTGCAGATTTCTCCGGCCAGCTCAGCGGATATGTTTTTCCCTTTTGACGCAAATCTGGATTGTATGAACGGTATCCAGTCTTGTGTCGGAATAGGCTTCAGGTAAAAGGTGTCACCGAACATATAGAACGGCATCCTTCTGTTTTGGAAGATGTTCTCCATCATGTGCTTTTTGCTCCCAAAAAGACAATAGGAGGTGTATTGCTGGTGTTGCCATACGCCCCTGAGACGTTTTTGAACAATGATTGAGTCCGGGAATTCTCCTATTTGCTGGAATTCATCTATACAGATAACTATATGGCAACCTTTCTTTTTTGCGATTTTCTCAGGAAGGGACAGTATGGTTTCTGGGTCTATGTCCTTGGGCTTTATGCCTAAAGATATTGAGAACTCGTGTGAGGGGTCGGGCGATATGGATACTGCCGGTGCAAGTCTGCCGAGGAATTCTTTTGCGGATTCAAGGGCTTGTTCTATTCTGGACGATGTTTCCCGGATGACGGTTGTGGCGAAGCGGGTGTAGAAATCGTATTCGTCCCTGCAGTCATAGATGTCCATGTAGATGGTTTTGATTCCGGACGCAGTTATGCTGGAGCATACCTTTTTTACCAATGATGTCTTGCCTATGCGTCGTGGGGAGATGAGGACAGTATTGACGCCGTTCTCGAAATTCAGTCTGATTCTTTCTGTTTCCTGCGTCCTGTCGGTGAAATTCTCGCCTTCAACAGATACTCCGAAGATGAATGTCTTGTCCATACCATGCGTGTTTTGTCGCAAAAGTAGTAAAAAAACACTCGGTTCACAAACTTGTGGACCACAAACTTGTGAACCGGAAAGCAGCACTCAGTTTCCGTCCCTGCATGACGTGGCACTTTTGTGCTGCTTAAAAATCTGTAGCCGCGGCGGATGGTTTTGTCCAGCCAGTAACGTAGCAAAACACTTTTATAAAAGTGAAATTTTGCCTAAAATGCACTTCTGTAAAAGTGTTTGTTGTTTAAAATTCTGTAATTGGCACTACATTTACCCTATAACCGTCTTTCTCAATTGTGCGCTTATCGTTATAAGTTACAATAACAAGATTATCACACTTTAATTCTCCGGCACATTCAACAATGCTGTCCATTTCCCGCTTCTCCGTTTTAGGACTGCTCATATCATAACATACCTGGACAAGGCGTAATATGCGTGGTCCTTCACGAAGGACAAAATCAACCTCCTTATCATTCCGTGAACGATAATAGAACATCGTCTTCTCAACATCATAGCCCCGGCGTATAAGTTCTATGAAAACTTGATTTTCAAGCAATCGTCCCAGATTGTTACTCAAGGAAAATGCCTTCGATGCCACAAAACCGTTGTCGACGACATACACTTTCCTTGGAGCTTTTTTCATCAGCTTAAGCTTATTGTTGTAGCGTGACAAATAATAGAAAAGGTATGGTTCATGGAG
>ERZ779889.1248-NODE-1248-length-26325-cov-18.493034_pt1 | contig 26325 bp, 20 predicted proteins | sample MGYA00511030_ERZ779889 | MGnify/ENA primary metagenome ERZ779889 (study PRJEB29588, sample SAMEA2160616) | human gut metagenome | biome: human gut; feature: human-associated habitat; material: faeces | place: Denmark | collected 2008/2010 ...
TAACATTCCATTTGTCCCAATTTAACAAATGCACCGTGATTTCGGCTTGTGCCGACGCTTGCGGTATTTCTCGTTGTTCTCGCGGAAAGTTTCAAGGAACATCCGTACTTTCACCTGTTCGTCAACACCGAGAAAGCGTTTTTTCATCGTGTCGGGATTGATGAGCGCACCCTCCGCAACCATTTGTGTATGGATTGCGAGTAGCTTTGCCCGTACAGTTTCAAGGTATCGGTTAAGTTCGATATCAGCCCGGTTTTTGCCTCTGGACATACCTTTTGCCGCAACCCACATATCCGGGTTGACGGTTCGGTTGATGTTCAGCTCCGCACGTTGGCCCGCGATAGTGATGCGCAGGATAATCGGTACTTCGCCGTTGCGTAGCACCCGCGCCTTCCGTGCGATGAAGGTCGCGTTGAAAAAGGTTTGGTTGGTCATACTTTGATGTGGTTTAGTGTTACATTAAAGTTACAAAATTTTTCTCAGTTTTGCAAACTTCAAGGCAACGATTTGAAAACCACATCAGTAAGGATGTCCGAGGGTACAATCGAGGGTGCAATCGGGTGTCCGATGAAAAAATGTACCCTCTAAGGCTGCGCCGACACTATGATTTTAGAGGTTTGGAATCGGTGTAAACTGTTGAAAGATAGCGTTCAGAACCCTCGCAAGGGTACAATCCGCGCCTCTGTCGGTAGTGTACCCTTTTCGGCCACCCCGCTGCTTCAATATTTTGCGTCGAAACGCCGGTGGGGGATAACGAAAAACCTCTGAAATCGGCTGGATTTCAGAGGTTTTCTGCATTTTGATGTTTTGTCTTGTGACCCCGGAGAGGCTCGAACTCTCGACCCAATGATTAAGAGTCATTTGCTCTACCAACTGAGCTACGGAGTCTTTTTGAGCGCCTTGATTTCTCAATTGCGATGCAAAGGTAGTGCTTTTCCTGATAACTGCAAAATTTTTTGGGTAAAATTTTGCAGTTATTTTTGAATATTTCTAATAATTATTGAATTTCAGTCACTTGCCCATATATTAATCTGCATAAGAAATAAGAGAGCCTCTTGAGGGTCTTGGTCATCTAAACCGGAATCGCGTTTGATTTGTTTTAAATTTATAGTTACATCTTCTTTAAGCAAATATGGACGACGGCAGTTTCTTTCTTTTGCTCATTTAAAATTTCGGAGAGTAACTGTTTTCTTTTATTACTCAATGTTTATTGTTACCTTTGCAGGTAGAAAAGACTAAAATATGAAGACTTTTGAAGAACTTGGCGTGGAGGAGCCTCTGCGCCGGTCAATCGAGGAAATGGGGTTTGAAGCCCCCATGCCGGTTCAGGAGCAGGTAATACCGCGACTGCTTGGCGACTCTCACGATATTGTAGCTCTGGCTCAAACCGGAACAGGTAAGACAGCAGCCTTCGGATTGCCGGTATTGCAGCGAATTGACGTTTCCGAGAACTATCCGCAGGCGCTGATCCTATCTCCTACCCGCGAACTTTGTCTTCAGATAAGCAGCGACCTTGCCGATTTTTCCAAATACATAAAAGGGGTAAAGATTCTTCCGGTATATGGCGGCTCGAGCATAGAAAGCCAGATTCGTTCTCTAAAAGAAGGCGTGCAAATTATTGTGGCCACACCCGGAAGGCTTAAGGATTTGATCAGCCGAGGCGTTGTTCGGCTCGACAAAGTAAGAACCGTTGTTCTCGATGAGGCTGACGAAATGCTCAATATGGGATTTCTCGATTCAATCGAGGAGATTCTGTCGTTTGTTCCGACTCAGCGAAGGATGCTTATGTTTTCAGCCACGATGCCGGCCGACATCATGAAGATTGCCCGAAATTACATGAAGGATTTCGAGGAAATCGTAGTTGGAACCCGGAATGAGGGAGCTGCCAATGTCCGCCACATATATTATATGGTTCATGCGCGCGACAAGTATCTCGCTCTTAAGCGTATAGCTGACAATTCTCCTGGAATCTACGCAATAGTCTTCTGTCGCACTAAGCGCGAGACACAGGAAATTGCCGACAAGCTCATTCAGGACGGTTACAATGCCGAGGCCCTGCATGGAGATCTCTCGCAGCAGCAGCGCGATATCGTGATGAAAAAATTCCGCGACCGCGTTGTCTCACTTTTGGTTGCTACCGACGTTGCTGCTCGCGGACTCGATGTCGATGACCTCACACACGTAATCAATTATGGACTTCCGGAAGATCCAGCAGTCTACACTCACCGTTCCGGCAGAACCGGCCGAGCCGGCAAATCAGGCATTTCGATAGCCATAATCCATTCACGAGAGCGCAACAAACTCCGCGAGATTGAAAAGATAATCGGTAAAAAGTTTGAGCGGAAAGATGTACCGACTCCTGAACATATTATTGAAAAGAGACTATATAACCTTGCAGACAGAATTGAACGGGCCGAGGTAAACGAAGATCTCATCGAGAAGTATATGCATGGTATCTTCCGCAAACTCGAATGGCTCAGTGAGGAAGACCTGATAAAACGGGTGATTTCACTTGAGCTCAACCGATTGCTCGATTATTACAAAGATGCTCCCGAAATAGATTTTATCGACGAGAAGCCGGTTAAAGAGAAAAAACAAAGATCCGATCGCCCGAAATCCGACAAAGACAAGGATCGCCGCACTGCGGAGAGAGGCATGGAACGAATCTATGTAAATGCCGGCAAACGCGACGGATTCTTCGCAGGCAATCTCATAGAACTCCTCAACCGGCAGGTTCCGGGTAAAAGAGTAGATGTGGGACGGATAGATCTTCTCCCCTCCTATTCGCTTTTCGACGTAAGGAAATCCGACGCACGCCGTGTAGCGGAGGCGCTGACCGGTGCTGATTTTTACGGCAAAAGACTCTACAGTGAAATTGCCGACCTCGATAAAGATTACTCAAAAGCGTCGAAACGCAAAGACAAGAAATCAAAACGCTTCGACGATGGAGATGATTCGGACGGAGAAGAAACAATAGCCCAATATTTCAAACGAAAGCATAAAAAATAGTATAATCGCCTTATAAGCCTTGAGGCCGATCCATAAGACTTTGCCTCAAGGCTTATAAAGAGCACACTCCGTCCTCAACTCGATTAAACATCAACTCCCGTAAGCATACTTAATCAGAAGAAATAAACTTCACCCATTCAACATATTATGAAAAAAATAACAGTCTTATTGACCATGATGCTTTTTGCTGTCGGCGCTTACGCCCAACTCACCGCATCGAAAGCTTTCATCGACGCTCCTCAGAAGGTCTTCCCTCTTCTCGAGCAGAGCGTCAGAATGGATATGGTCGACTATTTCAATAACGGACTTGATACCGAATCGGCCAATTCTCTCAACGGGAAATCGGTGATAACCGATATGACACCTTCAGTGCTTTCTGTAAAAATGACGGATTCTTCAACAGCACAGTTAGCACTGCTCAAATCCGGAACCGATACTGTAATCGCTTTGGTCAGCACAGTAGCGGCTCCCGGACTCGACAGCAACCTGACATTTTACAGCAGCAAATGGACACCGGTTGCAACAACACGGTATTTTACCAAACCGGGATGGAAAGAATGGCTAAATTCAGCCGGTCAGTCTCACCGCAAAGATATTGAAATACAAGTTCCTTTCATGCTTGCCTCATACAACATAGACCCCGAGTCCGGACGGCTTACTATTGTCAACAATCTGGAAAAGTTTCTCGATGAAGACATCTTCGAGATGTTAAAGCCCTACCTTCAGCCTCAACTGGTATATATCTGGAACGGGAAGAAGTTTACGAGCGAGAAATGACCGTGCGAGCAATTTCTCTTGCGGAATTCAACAACCGTATAACAGCCCTTTTTGCATCTGCTCCGCAGATAAAAGACACGTGGGTCACAGCCGAGCTTTCCGATGTCCGACGGGCGGCTAACGGCCACTGCTACATGGAGCTTATACAAAAAGATTCTGAGTCAGGTGCCGCAATCGCACGACTACGTGCCGTAATATGGGCTAACGTTTATTCACGCCTCAGCGCCGACTTCACCGCCGCCACCGGCCAACGTTTTGCCGACGGGCTGAAGGTAATGGTTTGCATATCTGCCGGATTTCACCGCAATTACGGGCTGTCGGCAACTATTACCGATATAAATCCGGAGTACACCATGGGCGACCTTCTGAGGCAACGCCGGGAAATTCTCATGCGTCTTGAGAAAGAAGGCATACTTGAACTCAACCGCCAGCTGCAATGGACTGAGGCACCTCTGCGTATTGCAGTTATTTCGGCTAAAGGAGCGGCAGGTTACGGCGACTTCATTCATCAGCTTTACAGCAATCCATCACACCTGAAATTCCACACCGAACTATTCGCAGCCTCAATGCAGGGTGAGAACACGGTCCCTTCTGTAATCGCGGCTCTTGAACAAATCGCCTCCGATATCGGAAAATGGGATGGCGTCGTGATAATCCGTGGCGGAGGATCAACGAGCGACCTCAATGCTTTCGACAATTACGAACTTGCAGCCAACATAGCTCAATTTCCCCTCCCGGTAATAATCGGCATAGGTCACGAACGCGACATAACTGTTCTCGATTACGTGGCAAATATGCGTGTAAAGACTCCTACGGCAGCAGCTGAATGGCTGATTTCCCGCGGAAATGCCCTATTAGAGCACATCAATGCCATTGCTACCGACATACTCACATCGGCGCAGAGTCTTATTGCAGGAAGCCGTGAGCGTCTTGCCTACTGCTCAGCCCAACTTCCATATCTACCGGGAATAGCCATAGAAAATTCCCGAAAAAGAACCGAACGCTATGCCACAGTACTCGGAGAAATCATACGCAGACGACTGCAACCGGAGCAACAGCGAATCGCTTCCAGAATTCAGTCGCTTTCAACGATTTGTCAGACAGCAATAGAACGCCGGCGCAACAGAATCGACAACATCAGTCAGCTTATAACAGTGCTGAGCCCGCAAGCAACTCTTTCGCGCGGTTACTCAATAACCCGCGCCGGAGGGCACGCTGTCAGTGACGCCTCGCTTCTTGCACCGGGAACAATAATTGAAACGACATTTGCTTCGGGGACTCTGACATCTGTCGTTAAATGAATAGGCTTTCACTTGCGCCAGAATGAGCGGGCGAAAAGAATTATAACGGTAAATATCTCAAGTCGCCCTATCATCATAAGCATAGCGAGCACCCATTTCCCCGCATCCGGCACTATCTCATACGATCCGCCGTAGCCGGTTACTCCGGCTCCGAGACCGGTATTGCTGATGCATGAGAATGAAGAGAAAAAAGAATCGACCAACGGAAGGCCGAGTGCGGCCAGAAGCATACCTCCGAACATTATCAGAATCACGTATATACAAAGAAATGCGATGACTTTTGACACAAGTTCGTTAGAAACGACTTTTCCGTTGACAAATACCGTGTATATATTGTTGGGGTGAATGCACTTCACGATTTCATTACCGCAGTTTTTGAACAAATAGAGCATCCGGTCGAGTTTGGCCCCTCCGCTTGTTGATCCTGCGCATGCGCCGAAAAACATCAGGAGGAAAAGCAGTGAAAGGCAGAAGGTGCCCCACTTCTCAAAGTTTGTTACAGTATATCCGGTAGAGGTTATTGTCGAGATTATCTGAAACAGCGGATCGAGCGTCAGCGACCTGACTGAAGTAGCCTGATGCTGGTGTATGATGCCTATTACAAACAACACGTACATAACCAGAATCACCTTTATATACATCTTGAACACATCGTTCTTCCACAAAGGACGGAAATCGCCGTGAGCAGCCCGGAAAATGAGAGCGAAATTAACACCTCCCAAAAACATGAATACCGTGAGCACGACTTCGATATAGGTGGAATCCCATGCCGCCACACTTGCATCTTCAGTAGAGAAACCGCCGGTCGACATGGTGCTGAAAGCATGACATATTGACTCAAAAAAATTCATCGGGCCGGCCAGAAGAAGAAGAAACAGCATAACGGTGAGAACAATATAAGTCATCCAAAGGCCCTTGGCCGTCTGGCTGATGCGGGGCCGCAACTTCTCGTGGGTAATGCCCGTTACCTCGGCATTGAACATCTGCATTCCCCCCGAATGATTGAGCATTGGAATCACGGCGAGAGTAAAGAGTATGATGCCCATGCCTCCTATCCACTGAATAAGGCTCCGCCACATTATCACACCGTGGCTCAGGTGGCTTATCGACGTAAGGACAGTAGCTCCGGTAGTAGTGAATCCCGACATCGCCTCAAAAAAAGCATCCGACACACTCATCGGATTTTTCATGAGCATGAACGGAATCATTCCAAAAATTGAAAAGAAAATCCAGACGAGCGATGTAAGAAGAAACCCCTCGCGCTTGCCCATGGAATTGCTCGACGGATGAATGCAGAAAGTCATCGCCGACCCCGCGGCCACTGTGGCTGCGAGCGACCACGCGAAAGCCTTCCAGTCGCTTTCAAGATATATAAGGCACGTAACGAGCGGGACTACAAGGAATCCCGCTTCTATCAGAAGCAGGAGCCCAATCATTCTGAAAAGAATAGGGAAATTAACGCTGTAATATCGGCGTGCCATCCGTAAATCCGTAAAAATGGTTCAACTGAATAGTTTTTCTACATTATGTATTACCCCGTTGAGACAGAATACAACAACGGAATCGCCGGCCTGTATGAGAGTATTGCCCGAAACGAGCATTCCCTTGCCATCGCGGATAAGACCGGCGATAGTCATGTCGCGAGACAGCTTAAGATCTTTAACCGGAGCCCGTGTTATCTTCGCGCCCGGTTTCACTACTATTTCCGCCACTTCGGCGTCGGCCAGTGCGAGACACTTTGAGGTAGAGGCATCGGTGTCGAGCAGAATCTGGAAAATACGGCTTGAAGCCAAAAGCTTTTTGTTGATTATGGTACCGATATTCAGTCCCTCCGCTTCGCTGATAAACTGAAGGTTTTCCACCTCCGCTATAGTCTTAATCACACCGAACTCCTTGGCCGACAAGCAAGTCAGAATATTGGTCTCTGAGCTGTCGGTAAGCGCTATAAACGCATCGGCATCCTCAATTCCGGCTTCGCTAAGAGCATCGGTATCGCGGGCATCCGCATGGATTATCTGCGCTGACGGACACTTCTGGGCGAGTTCGATACACTTTTCGCGGTCGATATCGACAATTTTAAAGTTGTAGTCGTCGCCAACCATCGCCGCCAGCCTGATTGCGATACGGCTTCCGCCCATTATTATTACATCGCGTATGCGTTTATGGGTCTTTCCGCAGATTTCAATCAATTCGTCAACGTGGTCGAGCGTAGTGGTGAAGTAGAGAATATCGTTTGCCCTCACGTAGTCGTCGCCTCGGGGAATGATCGTCTCATGGTTGCGCTTTATCGCCGCCACGTGGAAATTATGCTGAGTCATTGCAAGTTCCTTAAGCTGCATGCCTATGAGCCTTGCATTGTCGCGTATCTTCACACCCACCAGAATCAGCTGCCCCCCATGGAGTTCCCACCAATGGCGCACCCAGTTATGCTCAAGAGCGGTTATGATTTCCTTTGCGGCAAGAAATTCGGGATAAATGAGATCATTTACGCCCATCCGGTTAAAAAAGGCCGTATGTTCGGGCAGTTTGTACTCATAATTGTCTATGCGCGCCACCGTTTTCGTCGCTCCGAGACTCGATGCTATGGCACACGCCATCACATTTTTTGTCTGATGCGGAGTCACCGCTATGAACAAATCGGTGTCCTGGCCCACACCTGCCTGACTGAGGCTTTTGAACGAGGTGGGCATTCCCTGACATGTCATAAGATTATAGTTCGCATCAAGATCCGCAAGACGCTCAATCTCACCGTCAATTACAGTGATGTCCTGCTCCTCGCGCGAAAGAAGTTTCGCAAGGTGTGAACCTACTTCACCGGCTCCGGCTATGACTATTTTCATCTGCTTTCGTTTTTATCTGATTTTTCTGTCAGGGCTTCTTCAATCTTCCGGTAAATGCCGTCGGAGTCAAAACCGCATATCGCTTTAAGTTCGGAAGGAGTTCCCTGCGTTATGAACTTATCGGGAATTCCGAGACGTTTCATGGCTACGGAATAACCATGGTCTGCAAACCAGTCTGCCACGACCGAGCCAAGACCGCCTTCAATGGTTCCGTCTTCAACAGTCAGCACCGGAACCCCCATGGCGGCAACTTCTTCGAGAATATGCTCGTCGATTGGCTTAAGGAAAATCATATCGTAGTGAGCAACGGAAACACCCAGCGTTTTTTTTGCTCTTTCAATAGCTTGGGTAACGTCGGCGGCTACAGGACCGATTGAGAGAACGGCAAGGTCGCTGCCATCCTGCAGTTTCTCCCCCTTGCCTACCGCAAGCACACGCGGCTCTTCCGGTTCGATATCTATGCCGCATCCGCGGGGATAACGTATTGACATCGGGCCGTCGGCAACGCCCTGCGACGTCAGCATCAGATGCCTGAGATAGTTTTGGTCGCGCGGAGAACTTACCTTCATTCCCGGCACCGTACGCATGTAAGCAAGGTCGAATGCGCCATGATGCGTTACTCCGTCCTCCCCGACAAGTCCTGCCCTGTCAATGCAGAACGTCACCGGAAGGCGAGGTATGGCCACATCGTGGATAATATGATCGTAAGCACGCTGGAGAAACGATGAATAAATAGCCACGTAAGGCCTCATTCCTTCTTTAGCCAGACCGCCGGCAAAAGTTACGGCATGACCTTCCGAAATACCCACGTCGAAAGTCCTTTCTGGGAATGCCTTTGCCAGCATCGACATCGACGTGCCCGACTGCATCGCGGCTGTGATGCCTGCAATCCGATCGTCTTTTTCGGCAAGATCCACAAGCATTTCCCCAAAAACGTCCTGATATTTGGGCAATTTACCTTTTCCGCTGATTTTCTTTCCGCTTCCGGGATCAAACAGTCCGGGCGCATGCCATGATGCCGGATCCTTTTCAGCCGGCCCGAAACCTTTGCCTTTTACAGTGCAAAGATGCAGTATACGCGGGCCTTTCATATCCTTTATATCGTTGAGCACTCCCACGATTCGTCCGACATCGTGACCGTCGAAAGGTCCGAAATACCTGATGTTCAGGCCCTCGAAAATATTTCGTCCGTCAGTAAGGAGCGACTTCAGACTGTTGTTGAACCTGAGAATCTTGCCTCTCCCCTTCTCCGTAACGAGTCCCCAGCGCTTGAGCCTCCGGTATATCTTGTAACGGAAGTTGTTGTAACCCTTGCTCGTGGTGAGATGGGCGAGGTAGGAGTTGAGCGACCCTACGTTGTGGTCAATCGACATATCGTTGTCGTTCAGGATAATGAGCAGATTACTGTTGGAATTTGCAGCATTGTTAAGACCTTCGAAGGCAAGGCCGCCGCTTATCGAGGCATCCCCTATCACGGCTATCACGTTTCTTTCCGGATCTTCTTTCTTCAGAGATGTCGCAACCGCCATACCGAGGGCTGCCGATATGGAATTCGACGCATGTCCCGCCACGAACGTATCGTATTCGCTTTCATCAGGATTGGGGAATCCGCTCAGCCCACCCAGTTTCCGGTTGCCTGCGAAACTGTCGCGCCGGCCGGTAAGAAGCTTATGACCGTAAGCCTGATGACCTACGTCCCAGACTATGCGGTCATACGGCGTATTAAAAACGTAGTGAAGCGCCACTGTTATTTCCACTGCGCCCATACTCGAAGCAAAATGCCCGGGATTAACCGACAGTGACTGAATCAGGAAATCGCGGATTTCGGCACACACCTGCGGGAGCTCTTCCACCGAGAGCTTGCGCAAATCGGACGGCGACTCTATTTTGCCCAACAGAGGCCCCGCTTTTACCGTCGTGGCCTTAAGCGGTTCAGTGCTTGTCGTTTCCCTTTTTTCCATTTCTGATATACTTTTTATACAACGGCACCCATACAATGATGCCCGACGCCACTATAATAAAAGCTACGCGGAGAGTGAACGGCTGCGAAACCACCACTATATAGCAGAGCGCAAGCCATAGCAACGCTATGAATCCGAATCGTATTTTAGTAGACGTATCCATATTCTCAAACATTTCAGACCGCACCATGTTCAGTTTCATCGGTTAAGGGTATAAAAAAAGCCCTTCCGGCCGGGCATTTTGCGGAATCCAACTGCAAAATTAGCAAATTGCAGCGAATATCCCGAAAATATCTCTCTCAAAATGCCTGGCACATTCTTCATTCACACACATTCAACGGGCGAAAGCCACCTCTTGTTACCCCTGCCATAGTTAGAAAATGAGGCCGTGCCATCAATAGCATGGCACAGCCTCCTGAATAATTAACATTAAATAAAGCTCTGTTCCTTTTACCCTATCTACTGTTTTTATTCAATCTGCCGAAAAGACGAGTCTTACAGTATTATATTTTCCGTTAAAAGCATTCTTCTCTTTCAGTCTTGTGCCCGGTATACTGCCGGAGGTGAGACCGGGTGTGGAACTTGTAGGTGTACACTCTGAAGCCTGCGACTTGAAATTACCGCCGCACAAATCTCCGTCAATATAATAAATATCAGATATATTGTCATTAACCACCTCTGCATAGTTCCCTGACATATCATACAGTCCAAGCTCATTAGGAGCCAAAAGAGCGGGGTCGTGGGGATAGGTTATATTGTACCATCCGACGGTTGCGAGATCATCGCTTCCGCTATATTTATAGCCCTTGGAAAGATTTCCTCCCTTCGCGGCATATTGCCATTCAGATTTGGTAGGGAGCCTTAATGCTATTCCTGTCTTTGATCTCAGTTCTCTTAAGAAATATTTGAATTCGCTCTTTATAACATGATTATCACCATTACTGTCAAGTTTATACAAGTCAATGGGTGTATTATTCATTACGAAAACAGCCGAAATCGGCAATTCCGTTTGCATTATATAGAAATCGCCGTGAGGATGTCCAGTAACCTTTACCATTTTATATTCGACGCCGTCAATCGTATATGTGCAATTATAAGGATGGTTCGATGGTTTAGTCCTGAAATAATATATTTTTCCAGAAACCCATTCCGACCCGAATTTTGCCATAACCCTATAATAGTAATCTGTATTTGGATTTAGATCTTCTATATAACAGGTTAATAAATTACCACTTACTGTTGCAGCATAGGATTTAATATTTGAGTTGAAATTGCTGTCGTTGCAAAGCTCAAAATAGAAACTGTATTGTTTTTCTGACAATCCGTTGATTTCACCGTGCAGTGTTACATCAAAAATACCGCATTCCGCGTCATCGTACGTTGTGACGCCCTCGGTATCACCTTCGTTTCCGCCTCCCTCTGAAACACCGAGATCCGCAGATCCCACAATACTTCTGAAATTACTCCAGTAAGGAGATTTCCGATAAGCCGATTCACTTCCTTGCGGAACATAAAGTGTCCACCCGGAAGCATTATCGACTATATCATGCGTCAGAGCCAATGGCTCTCCTCGGCTTATATAAAATTTTCCCGTTCGGCTTCCATAAAATGGAGTTCCTGTCACATTCGTCAGGTTTGCGCCTATATGAATTTCGTTCAGACTCTCACCATTAAAGGCAAGATGACACAAAGTAGTGATTGCGGGCAAATTGACTGATTTATCTTTATAATTTGTAAAACAACCGTTTCCAATCGACTCAACTACAGCCGAATTAGTCCAGGACTTGACTTCTGTACCGAAAAATGCATAGTCTCCTATTACTCGGAGTTTAGGAGTCGTGATCAAACTGGCTTTCTTACATTCGGCAAACGCACCGGCTTCTATCGTCTCTACCGCGTCCGGGAGATATATATCAGCATATTTACAACCGGCGAATGCATCGCTTCCTATAGTAACAATATTATCAGGAAGAAGCACAGTCCCCAGACACGAACCCTGAAAAGCGTGACTTCCGATTTCTGTAATATCATTTCCTTTGAAATCAACGTCGCCAATTGTAACAGAAGCGAATGCATACGCTCCGATTTTCGTAATATTCCGGCCTATCGTAACACTCCCCACCAAGTTTTCACTCCAGGGGGCATCTTTATACGAGGAGTAACTGGATATCGCACCGGTACCTTCAATTACGAGTGTGCCATTACTGCCGTAATACCAGTCAAGACTGCCAACTGTTCCTCTTTTACTATAAATCCATTCGGAATCAGAGAACTCTATAGTTCCTTTACTCATAGGCGTTCCACCCCATATCAAGTTGCCATTCGATAATTCCAAAGTGTAAGGAAAGCCAAAAACCTCAGGCGTAATCGGGTCGAACTCGACTACATCACCCTTTACATTATAATTGAAGAAACAAAAGTCTGTAGAACGTGATCTTCCATCATCTGAATCCAGTGTCTTTCGGCTGTAATAAAAAGCGCCTTCACTGTTTGAATAAAAATAGACAATTGCTATATCCGACCAGACGTAACCCCACGAGAAGTCATCAGCAATGTCAAAATCCCAATTGCGTGTCGTCCATTTTGTTCCGTTAACCAATCTGTTTTCAGGCGAAGGTTCAGGATTGTCATTCGGATTAGGATGGGGATAAGGTTCATCCCCGTTTCCGGAGCCACACGACGCAAAAAGTGCCGTCAGAAAGCAGCTCAGTAAGTAAAACTCATAATTTGTTTTCATGTGTGTTGTTGTGTGTGATGTTGGTTGTGCCTCGGGCCTCCTCTTCGGCTTGTAAAAAACAAAAAGCGTGAAGCCGTACCTCTCACCCGTTCTACGCCTTGAGGCCTTCGCATGCCCGTCTCAGTAGAACGAGCAAACGCAGAGCCTCACGCAGAATATGTGTAAATATGTCTTCGGCCGATGCAGCGTATACATCGGGAAAGGCAGATTTAGGCATATCTGACAGGCATCTACCATTTGCTCTATTCTTGACTGAGATCTGAAAGTTGCGAAGTTTCAAGGCGTCAAGAAAGAGCGTTCAGTAAACGCTTTCATTATAATATGTCAACAACCGCATCTATAGCTTTATATCTACATCGACGTGAGTTGTTGCGGCAAAGATAGCGTTTTTTGTCGGTTCAAAGAATATATTTAATAAAATCTTTTAAGAAAATTTATTATACTTCGATATCTTTGATATACGAAAGAGGTCTGTCAATCCGATCGTTTTCCATTTCCCTCTCTTATTAACATTCCGGGCGAGTTATCAACATTTTAACACGTTTTACACAATTCACCTGCCGCGCGTTTGTGTTTTTTATATTACTTTGTGGCAAAATTCATAAACTATGGGCAAAATTATTGCTATAGCAAACCAGAAAGGCGGCGTTGGGAAAACCACAACCACCATCAATCTCGCCGCATCGCTCGCCTCGGAAGGCAAAAAAGTACTGATTATCGACGCCGACCCGCAGGCTAATTCAACGTCGGGTTACGGAATTGACCCTAAGTCCATGACCTCCTCGATCTACGAATGCCTTGTAGACGACTATCCCGTTGCCGGTTCACAGACCGCCACCTGTGTGGAAGGCCTCGACCTGGTTGGCTCCCGTATCGACCTCGCCGGTGCCGAAATCGAGCTGATAAGCAAGCCCGAACGAGAAAATGTGATGAAACGCGCGCTTGCCTCGGTAAAAGACAGCTACGACTTCATCCTGATCGACTGCTCCCCTTCGCTCGGACTCATCACCGTCAATGCGCTTACTGCCGCCGACTCGGTCATAATCCCGGTTCAGGCTGAATATTTCGCCCTCGAAGGTATCACAAAGCTGCTCAACACCATCCGTATAATCAAATCCAAACTGAACCCGGCCCTTGAAATAGAGGGTTTTCTCCTGACCATGTACGACGCCCGTCTTCGCCTTGCCAACCAAATTTACGAAGAACTCAAAGGGCATTTCGCCTCCATGGTATTCGATACCGTAATTCCGCGAAACATCCGGCTCAGTGAGGCTCCGAGCCATGGCCTCCCCGCATTGCTCTACGACGCGGAAAGCCGCGGTGCCACCGCTCACCTCGCCCTCGCCCGCGAAATAATTTCACGCAACAAATAATCTCTTGCTCTCTATGTCAACACCCAAACGTCCCGCACTCGGCCGCGGGCTCGACTCCCTGATACCTTCAATGGACGATACTCCCGCCAGAGGTTCGTCGGCCATCAACGAGATCGCCATCGACAAAATCACACCCAACCCTGAGCAACCCCGTTCGATTTTCGATGAGGAGGCTCTCGAGGAACTCGCACGTTCCATTCGCGAACTTGGTATAATCCAGCCTCTTTCGTTGCGCAAAATCGGCCCGGACGCTTACCAGATTATCGCCGGCGAACGCCGTTATCGCGCTGCCAGGATAGCAGGCCTGACAACTGTACCCGCCTACATACGAACCGCCAACGACGCCGAACTCACCGAGATGGCGCTCATTGAAAACATTCAGCGCGAGGACCTTAACGCTATTGAGATCGCGCTGACATTCAAGAAGCTCATCGACCAGTTCAGCCTGACTCAGGAAAGACTCAGCGAGCGCATCGGCAAAAAACGCGCTACAATCGCCAACTTCCTGCGCCTCCTACGTCTGCCGGCCGAAGTTCAGCTCGGATTGCGCGACAAACGGGTCGACATGGGCCACGCAAGGGCACTTCTCACCATCGACGATCCTACCCTCCAGCTAAAACTCTACAATGAAACTATCCGCCGCGGCCTGTCGGTACGTGCCGTTGAGGAACTTGCAAAAAAGTACCGCGACCTGACGTCGGCACACGGTATTCAGACCGAGCCTGTTCAGTCTGACAGATTTTCTAACAAAGATTTTGATATTTTAAAGAATCACCTCTCCCAGCGGTTCAACACCGCGGTAGGATTCTCTGTCGACCGCTCGGGAAAAGGAAAAATCACATTTCCGTTCAAAAATGAGGCGGAACTTGAGAAATTAATTACTATCTTTGACACTATAAAGCAGCAGGAAAGCTGAAATGTTTAACCAACAGATGGCTGCCGGAATGCACAGCATCCTGACAATCATCACATTATACAATGCTTACCGAGAAAACGGACAACAACAGCAAACGCAATCACATAGCCGTTACGGTACTTGCCGGCATGTTCATATTCATGCTGGTCTGCCCTTTTAACATTTTTTCAGCAACCCCGGTCAAACCGGTCATTCCACCCCGCCGACCCGCGGCCACCCGCACGGCAGAGTATCCCGACAGCATTCTCCTCGGCCAACCCGTTACAACTCCTTCCGTAGTAGTAGTCGATTCGATTTCAACCAACGGAGGGGAACTTACAGCTACGCCGGCCGACACTCTGGCCGTGGTCATTCCCGAAAATCTTATAGCGGATGCCGAAGCAGCGGAAATCGAGCGCGAGGAACAGAAATACATCTTCAACCCCGATGCAACCCGCGCCGTGTGGCTTTCCGCACTCTGCCCCGGTCTCGGCCAGCTCTACAACCGCCGCTACTGGAAACTCCCTATCGTTATCGGAGGATTCATGGGACTCGGCTACGCCACCTCCTGGAACAACGGCATGCTCCGCGACTATTCGCGCGCATACGCCGATATTATGGACAACGATCCTTCCACCAAGAGCTACATGGACTTCTTCCCTCCCAATGTCAAGGAAGATGATCTCGACAAAACGTGGCTGACCAACACACTCAAAGCCCGAAAAGACTACTACAGGCGCAACCGCGACCTTTGTATCATATGTATGGTGGGCGTTTATCTCCTCGCTATGGTCGACGCTTACGTCGATGCCTCGCTCGCTCACTTCGACATCTCTCCCGATCTCTCCATGCAGGTATCCCCAGCTCTTATTCCTGATGCAAGAACACGCTATCCGAGCGTGGGACTGCAATGGGCGTTAAACTTTTAAAAAATCCGAGTATTGCAATGAAAAAAACTATTTCCACTCTCCTTTTGGCAAGCGCATTCAGCATCGCGGCATGGGGTGCGCCTTCAATTCTCGACATCAAACATTCAATTTCCGACGACAATGTAATAGCTCCCGAAAGTTTTGAGACCAAGACACGCGAGCTCGAAGAAAATTTCTATCTTCTCAACTACATTGCCCCCGACGCTCCCGCAAAATCAGGAGCATCCACTGGAACCGCCAAAGAATATGAGCAAAGGCTGGCATCGCTTCCTACTGCAATTGAGATGCCTTACAATTCCATCGTCGGGAAGTTCATCGACATGTATCTCGTGAAAAAACGCGGCCTCGTGGCCGACATGCTCGCTCTCCACAATTATTACGGCAACATTTTCCTTGAAGAACTGCTCAAAGAGGGAATGCCCACCGAACTCCAGTATCTCCCCGTCATAGAGAGCGCGCTTAACCCCAACGCAATCTCGCGTGCGGGAGCTGCCGGACTATGGCAGTTTATGCCTGCCACGGCCCGCGGACTCGGAATGGAAGTCAACTCGCTCGTCGACGAACGCCGCGATCCCATCCAGGCATCGCGCAACGCCGCCCGCTACCTTAAGCAGCTCTACGAAATATACCACGACTGGTCTCTCGCCATCGCTGCCTACAATTGCGGCCCCGGCAACGTAAACAAGGCAATCCGCCGTGCCGGAGGAACCGATAAAATGGACTTCTGGCAGATCTACAACTTCCTCCCCTCCGAAACCCGCGGCTACGTGCCCGCATTCATCGCCGCAAACTACGTGATGAATTTCTACCGTAACCACGGAATCCGCCCGACAGTGGTAAAACGCCAGCTCATAACCGACACCATAAAAGTAAACAAATATGTCCACTTCAACCAGATAGCGGCCGTACTCAATATCCCCGTGGAAGAAATAAGGATGCTCAATCCTCAGTTCCTCTCCGACATAATCCCAGGCGACTATCACCCTTACACTCTCACGCTGCCCAAACAGCAGTGTCTGAGCTACCTGATGAGCGAAAACGACATCATAGCGTTCGACGCACCTCTTTACGCCCGCCGCACCTACGTTGAACCCGGCGAAAACACGGTACCAGAAATCGTTAACGACAACGGCGACGCTAATCTTGCGCTGATGGCCCGACAGTCGGCAAACGCCGGCGAGAACAACGAAATTGCAGTTGTAGCCACGACCGAACAGACTGTAAAGCGCACCCACACCGTCGGACGCGGTGAAAACATCCGCGACATCGCCCGTCAGTACGGTGTTTCGGCCACCGACATCAAGCGCTGGAACCACCTGCGCCGCGGCAAGGTAAGAGAGGGCGACCAGCTCGTTATCGAAGTAGTAGAACGTGTTGCTCCCGAAGAAGTGGCTGTTGTGAAACGTGAGGAAACAGCTCCCGTTCAGACTGCCCGACAAACTTCTGCAGAGCGCAAACCGGTAACTGCGACCGGAGGCTTGAACCGCAAACCAGCATCAGCAAATAACTACGCGGCCGACGCATCCACTCCGTCAAAGCAGACTCGTAAAGATCGCGTTGCCCAGCAGAATTCAGCCGGCAAAAACAAAAAATCCACAACTCAGAACCATAAGGTAAAAAGTGGAGACTCACTCGACCGTCTCGCCAAAAAGTATGGTACAACTGTTGCCGCCATCCAGGCAGCCAACGGTATGAAAAAAGGCGACACCCGCATCAACATAGGTCAGACTATCAAAATTCCGCAGAAATCAGCAGCCAAATCCTCTACAAAGAAAAAATCCACTAAAAAGCGTTCACGCCGCCGCTGATACAGCGGCAACGACTTCATTGCTACTCCATACAAACGGCATTCCGGAAAAGCTCCGGGGTGCCGTTGCTGTTATCTGCCGGAGCATAAGACATCGCGGAGCGGGGCGAAGCTGTGGGACAGACGAATCCGCCCCCATTCTCGAGGCGAGCGGCGGAGCTGCGATGCCTCGACTCCGGCGACAGCCACGAAGCCTACCCGACCCTTCATTTTTAGGCCGCCTCCAAAAAATTTTATCGGACAGCAATAAAAAAATTTCCACCTCAGTCTGAAAAAAGCGACATTATCGCAATGTTTTTCGCGCAATGCTGTTGTATCTTTGCGGAAACCAAACCTTTTTACGTTATGAAAACCACAAATAAACAGCCTGATTTCCGTGTATCGAACCGCGCGTATTGTTCTATTATTTCCAAAGTTATCGATTCGATGACAGGTTGCCGTATCGACCCTTTCACTTTCAAGCAGGTTGTGACCGCAGTCAGCAATTATCTTAAACCGGAAGGTAGAATCACCGGCCTCTGCAAAAAGGCGAAAGCGATTTTCGACCGTTTGCTGCCCGAACTCGACCGCTCAATCCATCGCTCATCCACTGCCCGCGCGGCAGCGGCCCGCAGGAAAGCGGCAAAGAAAACGGAAGATTCGGAGCCCCAAGTTCATTCCGAGGGGACTGCCGAACCTGAATCTGTGCCCGGAAAAACTTCGGAACAGACACAAAACAAGCCTGCTGCTTCAGCTGCACAATCTACCGGAACAACGACTTGCAGAACAAAAAACAGACCCGCCGTATCAAAGCGAGTCTGCATTAAAGGTGTTTCGGGCAATATAGTCTCCGGAACCGGGACAAGGGCGCGGACGAGAACCGCGGAAAGCCTATGACAATACGGAAATGATCACATCTTAACTTTAACTGCCTTTCCTTTATAGGAAACAGTTCGCGATGTCCCGTCGGGAAGTGATACCGTGAATTTACGCTCGGCGATCATTCCCGGATATGCCCCGTCACGTTTGCCGATAGTCAGAGTGCGGCTGCGGTCGTTCCACTTCATAGGGATTTCCGTAAAGGCACCGTTCTCATAATTGTAACTGTCTCCTTCGTCTTCATAAAGTGTGAACTCGCCGTCGGCACCGGGATAGACCTTTACGGTCAGGTTATCCCACGGTTTCTCAGATGCATATTGAACGTCGGGGCCGATGGGAATTATGCTGCCCGAGCGCGCATAAAGCGGTATTCTGTTGAAAGAGGTTACAATTTTCATAGTCTGGCCTCCGTCAAACCTTTCACCCGTGTGGAAATCGTACCATGCTGTTCCCGAAGGTAAGTATACCTCATATTCTCGGGGAGCAGTGAAATCCACTTTAACGGCTTCCGACGATTTCGCGGTGTTGCCCCAGCCCTCGTTCTCGGCGAGATTTATGGCGGGATCCTCTTCCGTGTACTGCGGATGAAGTACGGGTGCCACGAGAAGAGACCTGCCGAACATATATTCATCGGCAATGTCGCGGACATTCGGGTCGGTATTGAAATCCATAAACAGAGCACGCATGAAGGTAGAATTCCTGTCGGTTACATCCCGGGCCGTGCCGTATATATAAGGAAGGAGCGAATAGCGTAGCTTAACCGCGCCCACAAGAGCATCGTAGACAGGTTCCCCGGGGTTTCCGTACAGGAATATCTCGCGAGGCACATCGGTACCGTGGCTGCGCATCATGGGAGTGAGTGCGCCCTGCTGCATCCACCTCACGTAAAGTTCCTGAAACTTTGGATTCCTTACGCCGGAAAGTTCAGTACCGTTATTATAGGCTCCGGCAAAAAATCCGCCCAGGTCGCTGTTCCAGTGCGGCATTCCGGTAAGGGAGAAATTAAGGCCCGCAGGAATCTGGCGACGGAACATGTCCCATGACGATGCCACATCGCCCGACCACACGTTGGATCCGTAGCGCTGCTGTCCGAGAAAACCTGAACGGGTGAGGATAATCACTCGCTTGTCAGATCCTGTCGCACGCTGATGGTCGTAGACACCTCCCACACTCATAAGCGGAAAGGCATTGCGCACGCTCCGGTAGGTTTTGCCAAGACCGGTCATGCGGTCGAGGTGTTTCTCTTCGACATCGAAATGATCGGGTTCGGAGGAATCCATCCACCAGCCGTCCATTCCGAGGCTATAGATGCCGTCGTTCAGATATTTCCAATAGATGTCGCGCGCCTTTGGACTATAAGCGTCGTAGACCTTCACCCCCGAAGGATAGTCGGGCCGAGGGGGCCAGCTGTCAACGCCACTGAGCGGCCACGTGTTGAAATCAAAGAGCAGGCCATTGCGGGCGAGATCGCGGTACGGTTTGGTCTGCGGGCCGAACGATGCCCAGATTGATATCATTATTTTAGTATTGAGGGAATGCACGCTGTCAATCATCATCTTCGGGTTGTTGTATTCAGAGGTCAGAAAATCCATGGCATTCCACTGGTAATTGTTGCCCCAGTACTGCCAGTCCTGAATTACGACGTCGAGCGGAATACCGGCATTGCGATACCGGTTTACCACGTCAAGCACTTCATACTGACTTTTATAACGCTCGCGGCTCTGCATGAATCCGTAGCTCCACAGCGGCATCATCGGGACTTTTCCCGTTAGCTGTCTGATTTCAGAAATCACGCCATCGGCATCGCCGCCATACATAAAATAATAATCCACACATTCGCCCGTGTCTGAACGGAAGGAGATGCGATTGTCTTTCTCGGCATATTCGGTACCTGAATAGTTGTCCCAAAACACACCATAGCCCTTGCTGGAGACGAATATCGGAGTTACATCCTCGAGGTTTTCCTGAACAAGATATTTAGTCATGTCGCGGTGGCTGAGTCTGCCGTCCTGCAGCTGTCCGAGACCATAGATACCCTCCTCCGGAGTAATGCTGTATTGCTGATACACGCTCCAGGACGGTTCTCCGCCGTCGGTGACCGGTGTGAAGCATACTGAACCGGAAGTTTCCGACAGCAGGACTTCGCCTGAAGGAGTCAGGAAAGTGAGATTGCCGGTTTCAGGAGAAAATTTCACAGTGAGATTGCGCGTGCGCACCACTTTGCCGCCTTCTTTATCATCGGAGGCAGAGGGAGCTGCAATACGCTGAGCCACTACAGAAAGGCTCTTTTTGTCAACGGTTTTACCACTTGGAGTCTTAACTACCCTGACCGTGGATGGCGAATACCACTCGAGAGAGACGTCAACGCCGCCGGAAGTCGTCCCGAAAGAAATCTGGGAATCAGCGGGCATCCCGCCATACGAGATTAGAGGCACAAACAGCCCTGCTGCAACTAAGATTTTTTTAATTTTCATGGAATTAAGTTTTGACTGATTTATTAATTTGTGCACTTCTTATGCAAAGATAGTAAAAAACGGTGCCACCACAAAAGGCACAGCCATACGGAAAGCGAAAATGATTGGCTTATTCTTCGCGTAGATTCAACCCGGGCGGAAAAAGAGAGTTGTTTAAAGATTATCTGCAAAGACGAACCGGAAAATCAGAAAATTGTATAACAGCCCCTTACGGCTATCATAATGACATCTGACGCATCCGCATTCACCATTTCACAACGCAATTACTATCTTTTTGCCACCGGACATATGTTATTTAACATAGTAAAATATTAACCATTTTTTTACTCGGTTTTGGATTATATTGTCTATATTTGCGGTGTTCCAACAAAACAACAACCATAAAAACCCTTATTATGGAAATCAACAATATCATGAACGCCCTCGAGGCGAAACATCCCGGAGAGAAAGAGTATCTCCAGGCTGTTAGAGAAGTACTGATGTGTGTGGAAGACGTCTACAACCAGCACCCTGAATTTGAAAAAGCCCGCATAATTGAACGTATGGTTGAACCCGACCGCATCGTGACTTTCCGTGTCACCTGGATCGACGACCGCGGCGAGGTACAGACCAACATCGGCTACCGCGTACAGTTCAACAATGCAATAGGCCCGTATAAAGGAGGTATCCGTTTCCATGCTTCGGTCAACCTCTCTATCCTAAAGTTCCTCGGCTTTGAACAGACTTTCAAGAATGCTCTCACAACCCTTCCTATGGGCGGTGCGAAAGGCGGAAGCGATTTCTCGCCCCGCGGAAAGAGCGATGCTGAAATCATGCGCTTCTGTCAGACGTTTATGCTCGGTTTGTGGAAAAATCTCGGCCCGGATCGCGACGTGCCTGCAGGCGACATCGGCGTAGGCGGACGCGAAGTCGGTTATATGTATGGCATGTACAAACGGCTCGTCAACGAGCACGACGGCACTTTCACCGGCAAAGGACTTGATTTTGGCGGCTCGCGCATACGTCCGGAGGCTACCGGTTTCGGAGCGCTCTATTTCGTGCAGAGCATGCTTGCCGAGAAAAAAGATTCTATCGAAGGGAAGACGGTGGCCATATCCGGTTTTGGCAATGTTGCATGGGGAGCAGCCCTCAAGGCTACGGAACTCGGTGCGAAAGTCGTTACTATTTCCGGTCCTGACGGCTACATCTATGATCCCGACGGCATCTCGGGTGACAAGATTGACTATATGCTCTATCTTCGCGCCACCGGCGAAGACATCGTGGCTCCCTACGCCGAGAAATATCCCGGTTCGACGTTCTACCCCGGACGCCGCCCCTGGGAGCAGAAAGTCGACATTGCTCTCCCCTGCGCTACTCAGAACGAAGTCGACGCCGACGACGCTCGCCATCTCGTAGAAAACGGGGTTGAACTCGTTGCCGAGGTTTCCAACATGGGCTGCACCCCGGAAGCTATCGAGACTTTCCTTGCATCAAAAACCACCTACGCTCCCGGAAAGGCCGTAAACGCAGGCGGAGTGGCAACTTCAGGCCTCGAAATGAGCCAGAACGCCATGCATCTGCAGTGGAGTGCCGAAGAAGTGGACGACAAGCTCCATTCCATAATGCGCGACATCCACACTCAGTGCGTCAAGTACGGAACTGAACCCGACGGATACATCAACTACATGAAGGGCGCCAACATAGCCGGCTTTATGAAAGTTGCACACGCCATGATGGGTCAGGGAATTATCTGACAGTAAAACACCTTACATAAAGAGCGGGCGGAAATCAGCTGATTTCCGCCCGTTTGCTTTGTTATTTTCCGGCACTTTATTCCACCGGTCGTTCGGTTGAAAGCACGTACTGACGAACTTTCTGGAAAAGATCGTTGGCGAAAACGAAATCCTCGAGTGCCTTGTTGGCCGTTGTATATATCTTGTGCATGTCGCCGACCCATTCCCGGTAGCCTTTGTTGATGAATACAATATTCTCGCCAATGCCGAGCACCGAGTTCATGTCGTGGGTATTTATTATGGTGGTTATATTGTACTCGTGGGTTATGTCCTGCAGAAGTTCATCGATAAGAATCGACGTGCGGGGGTCGAGTCCGGAGTTCGGCTCGTCGCAGAAGAGATATTTCGGATTCAGTGCGATAGCTCTGGCAATGGCCACTCGCTTCTGCATGCCGCCTGATATTTCCGACGGATACTTGTTATCGGCGCCCTTGAGGTTCACCCTCTCAAGGCAGAACTGCGCACGCTCGCGGATTTCGGCCTGGCTCATGCTCGTAAACATCGTTAACGGAAACATCACGTTGCCAAGAACCGTTTCGGAGTCGAAAAGCGCCGACCCCTGAAAAAGCATCCCTATCTCCTTGCGAAGATTCTTTATCTGCTTCGTGTCCATCTCCATCAGGTCGCGGCCGTCGTAAAGAATACGTCCTTCTTCCGGCCTCACAAGTCCGACGATCGACTTGACCAATACCGTCTTGCCTGAACCGCTCTGACCTATTATCAGATTGGTCTTGCCGGTATAGAACTTCACACTTATGTCGTGAAGAATCGTTTTGCCATCAAACGACTTGGTAAGATTTTCAACTTCAATCATTGCAGCAGGAGTTTTGTAAGTACTACATCGAGAAGGAGGATCAGTATCGAAGATGATACCACGGCGTTGGTGCTCGCCTTTCCGACTTCCAGCGCACCGCCGTGGACGTAGTAGCCGTAGAACGCCGAAACGGAGCTGATCACGAATGAGAAGAAGAGCGACTTTATGAAGCCGTACCACACGTACCATTCCTGGAAAAGTGCCTGCAGGCCGTAAACGTAGCGCGAAACCGGAATTATGTCGGTAAACGCAGCCACGAAAAATCCGCCTAAAAAGGAGGTGGCGATACAGAATGCCACAAGCACCGGCATATAGAAAAGAAATCCTATTATCTTCGGCATCACGAGAAAATTAGCCGAATTCACACCCATTATGTCGAGCGCATCAATCTGCTCCGTAACTCTCATCGTGCCGATTTCCGAGGCGATGTTTGACCCGACTTTTCCCGCAAGGATAAGACAGAGTATCGAGTTGGAAAATTCGAGCAGCACAATGTCGCGGGTGGCGAGTCCGACACTGTATGCCGGAATCAGGGGCGAATTTATGTTAAGCTGCATCTGGATAGTGATGACCGCGCCGATGAAAATCGAAATCACCATTACGAGGGGGATCGAATCGACACCTAACTTCACTATTTCCTGAACCGTACGCGAAAAGAAGGTGCGCCATCTGTCGGGCACACTGAAAACCTTGGTGAGAAACAGGCAGTAACGCCCGAATGTATTCAGCGAATCTGTTATAATCATAATCAGAGTTTAAGAGAGTGGTAAAACTCTTTATATCGTGCAAAGTTAAGGTTTTTTTCCGACCATTTTACCTCATGCGCCAACTTATTCGCCGAAAAGCCCATAAACTCAGCCAAAAATTCCACTGTAAATTAATGTTTCACCTGCTCTCAGCGCCAAAAATTTGTCTGATTCGCCTTTTTTTGCTATTTTTGCAGCCGGTTAAAGCCATCTGCGGCTGAACCGCCGGATTTCGTTTTGCCGGATGAAACCTTTGTTGATGTCGGGATACTCGTCCTACATACATTATTATAATCTCTGCAGTCTGCAAGTTGCCGCTGCCGCAGAGAGAAAATTGCTATTTCGCTGACTTTTCCTAAAGTTGGGTTATCGGATTTTGCTTAATGCCTGAGTTTGAAGAAAATACATCGGCCGACCAACTCGGATTTCTTGCAGCGGCGGCCGCCGTTCCCAATCTCCCGGTCATGACGCGAAAAGCAGTGGCATCTCTGACCTCCTACCTCCGGTCAAGCGGCACGTCACTTACCTCAGACCCCGCCGAAGCCGTGACGGGCTGGATAATCAGCCTTTTCTTGAATGGCATAAGCCTCAATACGGCCATCGCCTATCTCGACGCCGTAAGCGGCATCCACACACGCAGCCGGAGTTGCTCGGAGGAGTCTGCAGTTCCCGTTTTCCGAATTCTACGATGCCGTCTTCGCTCAGAAGGCCGCGAATTATGGACAGAGGGTGTTAGTTCTGACGCTTTGGCACGTATGCGCAATTTCATCCGCACGGCAGCAGAACCGGACGCTCCTGTTGCTTCCTCCATAATCCTCTTTTCCATTCTTAACGCCGCCATGCCGCCAACCGGCGTTGTCAGGCTCAGTGTAGCGGAAACGGAAGAAATGGATATATCCTCTGACGCCCGGGAAATCGCGCACCGCTGTGCGTCGCCCACGCGGAAGTATGTCTTCCCCTTCCAACAGAGCCGACGCACGCCCCGGCAACTGGACGCCTGCGTAAACTCCGCGGTAGCCGCGCGCCTCGCAGCCTGCGGCGTTCCCCTTTTCGGCGATCCGGCTGCCACCCTCTCATCTTATTGGTGTGCGGCAGCATTAGACGCCGGAGTCCCTGCAGGAATGATTCTTTCGATTCTCGGCACGGTGCCCGCGGGCATGAAAATCCTTTCGCTCGCTGCGCCTATCCCCGTGGAAGCCGACGACCGCGTCTACATAGCCGAAACGGTGGGCCGGACATTTGCCGACAATCCTCTGCACTGGTACGCCATGCGCCTGCGTCCCCGCGCAACGTTTGCCGACGTGCGCGACAGAATTACGGCTCTGGCGGTCAAACCTGATCTGTTTTATCCGTGCGACGAGATTGCACGCCGCGTAGGGAAGAAAATAGTATATGAAGAGCGGCCTGTGATACGTGACATAGTGTTTTTCCGCTCGCGAATCACCGACATCCGCCCACTGTTTACTATCATAGGTGACCTTGCATGGTGCTACCGCACGTCGGCCATAGCCGGGGCACCTCCGGCAGTGATTCCCAACAGTTCCCTGCGCCTTTTTCAGGAGACCATAGGGCATTTTTCGCCGTCGGATCTAACGACAACCGATACCTCGCGGCTCATTCCGGGAACTTCTGTAATCATCACCGGCGGTAAATATATCGGACTCCGTGCAACAATTCTCAAAACCGCCGCCGAAGCGGCGGAATCGGCAGATGCTATGCTCCAAATCGAGAATCCGCTCGGTATAAACTGGATTGCCCGCATAGACTTGCGCCTTCTCCGGACAATCGCTTGATAACAAACATTTCTGCTAAAATTACGCTAAGGACATAAGAACGCGACACTTCGTTCTTCTGCTCTTCCAACCTACTGTCAATAAACCAATTCTGAATATGAAAAAATACAATATCGCTGTGGCGGGAACCGGCTATGTCGGGCTGAGTATCGCTACTTTGTTGGCGCAGCATAATCGCGTGACAGCCGTCGACGTCATTCCCGAGAAGGTCGACAAAATCAACCGCCGCATCTCGCCCA
>ERZ779889.1252-NODE-1252-length-26216-cov-10.331639_pt1 | contig 26216 bp, 21 predicted proteins | sample MGYA00511030_ERZ779889 | MGnify/ENA primary metagenome ERZ779889 (study PRJEB29588, sample SAMEA2160616) | human gut metagenome | biome: human gut; feature: human-associated habitat; material: faeces | place: Denmark | collected 2008/2010 ...
CAGCGGTGCGGCGGAGTGTCAGGGAGATTGCGGAGCAATCGAACCAACGAAGCCGACAACCGGAATGAAATGGAGGTTGAGCATCTTTGAAGTTGCGCTTGCATGAGCAAGCGCGGAGCGGAACCTCCGAAGCGGATTTCCGTACTGCGGTTACAAAGCAAGGCGGCCAGCCGGAAGGCCATATCATCCACGAGCAGGCTCTTCTCGCCTGCGAGGGATGCTTATGGCCGCAGGCGGCAAGAAACTATTTGACGGCGACCATCTCCACAGGCTGTTGCCTGCTGGCGTCGAGCGGAGCCTGCTGGAACTTGACCTTGCCGAAATCGATGGCCTTGAGGTCAATGCAGCGTATGTCGGAGTTCCATGCCGTCCTGTAGTAGAAACGCAGAGCCGCCAGGTCCGACGCCGAGGTGAACTGGGTCGCACTCTGGAGGTTCGCCGGATTGTAATCCTGCTGGCCGTCGGCCGACACGTTGTTCCTGCCCCTCTGCACGCCCACGGGAACGTCGAAATTGTTCAGGATATGGAAAGCCTGGCAGACCGTCTCGAAGCCGGTGGGCCACACGGGGGCCGAGGTCTGGAAGAAGGCGGCGCGCACGAACCTGGAGGGCGGGGTGAAGTCGCCGGGCAGGCCGAGCATTGCGCTGTTGCCGCCGAACTGGTTGAGAACCACGCCGTCGGCGAGCCTGTTGGCGCCCACCGAACCGGGAACGAGGTTCACGTAGTTGTTCAGATTCAGCATCTGCCATTCGAAGCCGGGCGAATTGGTGAGGACGCCGAGGGGATTCTCATAGAAATGCGGCTCCCCGTCGGTGAATTCGAGCACCACCACCCTGCCTCCGGGCTCCGAAATTCTCCAGTGCACCGTGCCGATACGGCTGTCCAGTCCGGCCACGCGGACCTCCGTGATGGCAGCCTTGACCTCGTCGATGGTGGCGAACTGCGACAGCACCCACGAAACCAGCTGCATGTCGCTCAGTGTCGACGACTTCTTGAGAGAGTCGAAGTCGGGATACTTGCCGTAATTGGGGAAGAAGAACAGTCCGGCCGAGAGGCCCTTCTCGTTCATGCCCTCGACCACTATCGCCTCATATTCAGTCCAGATGCCCACGTAGCCGTACTTGGAAGTGAAGCTCAGTCCGTCCTGGCCCTCCGGGGTCAGGGACTGCTGCTGATAGCCGCGGGGCACGACGACATAGCCGCACTGCATGGGAGAAGCCGCCCACTCCACGGTGCGCGCCACCACGCGGCTGCCGTCCGTAGCCGTGAGGGCTATTCCGGTGCATGCAAAACACTTGGCTGACCCGAGCAGCAGAAGCACGGCGCCCAGGACAAAAGCAGGAACAAATCTTTTCATAATGGTGAGTTTTCTCAAATGTAACAAAATAATCGCTACGATGCACCCCCGTACACAACAAAGACGGAGGCCGGCCGGTCATTACACCGGTCGGCCTCCGTATTCTCACGTCGGGCGTGATCAGTTGCCGTAGTCAGGCTGAGGGCCGCCCTGTCCGCCCTGAGGTCCCTGCGGGCCCTGAGGGTTCTGAGGCCCCTCGGGATTCTGAGGGCCCTGCTGCTGCGCGGCTTTGGACATGTCCTCGGAAGCAGCATGCCAGGCAGCCTCGAGTTCGGGCATGAACCTGTCGATGTCGGCGAGATTCTTCTCCTCGACCGCCTTCTTCAGGTTGCCGCAGGCAGTCTCGATGGCGCTCTTCTTCTCGGCAGGAATCTTGTCGCCGTAGTCCTTGAGGTTCTTCTCGGTCTGGAAGACCATGGAGTCGGCGTTGTTGAGCTTGTCGGCCTTCTCCTTCTCGGCCTTGTCGGCAGCCTCGTTGGCCTTGGCCTCGTCGCGCATCCTCTGAATCTCCTCCTCGCTGAGTCCGCTGGAGGCCTCGATTCTGATGTGCTGCTCCTTGCCGGTGGCCTTGTCCTTGGCGGACACGTTCAGGATTCCGTTGGTGTCGATGTCGAATGACACCTCGATCTGAGGGATTCCGCGCGGCGCGGGGGCGATGCCGTCGAGGTGGAACACGCCTATCTGCTTGTTGTCCTTGGCCATGGGGCGCTCGCCCTGAAGCACGCGGACCTCAACTGAAGGCTGGTTGTCGGCGGCGGTGGAGAACACCTGGTCCTTGTGGACGGGGATGGTGGTGTTGGCCTCGATGAGCTTGGTCATCACTCCGCCGAGGGTCTCGATTCCGAGCGAAAGCGGGGTTACGTCGAGCAGAAGCACGTCCTTCACGTCTCCGGCCAGCACACCTCCCTGGATAGCGGCGCCGATGGCGACCACCTCGTCGGGGTTCACGCTCTTGTTGGGTTCCTTGCCGAAGAAGCTCTTCACGAGTTCCTGCACCTTGGGGATACGGGTCGATCCGCCGACGAGCAGAACCTCGTCGATGTCGGACGCTGACAGGTGGGCGTCGGCCAGGGCCTTGCGGCAAGGCTCGATGGAACGGTTGAACAGGTCGTCGCAGAGAGCCTCGAACTTAGCGCGGGTGAGGGTCTTCACGAGATGCTTGGGCACGCCGTCGAGAGCCGTGATGTAAGGCAGGTTGATCTCGGCGCTGGCCGCGTTGGAAAGCTCGATCTTCGCCTTCTCGGCCGCCTCCTTGAGTCTCTGGAGGGCCATGGGGTCCTTCTTGAGGTCGATTCCCGCATTCTCGGATGCGAACTCCTGAGCCAGCCAGTCGATGATGGCCTGGTCGAAGTCGTCACCTCCCAGGTGGGTGTCGCCGTTGGTGGACTTGACTTCGAACACTCCGTCGCCGAGTTCGAGGATGGAGATATCGAAGGTTCCGCCGCCGAGGTCATAGACCGCGACCTTCATGTTCTTGTTCTTCTTGTCGAGACCGTATGCGAGCGCTGCCGCGGTAGGCTCGTTGATGATGCGCTTCACCTCGAGTCCGGCGATCTTTCCGGCCTCCTTGGTGGCCTGGCGCTGAGAATCGGAGAAGTACGCGGGGACGGTGATCACCGCCTCGGTAACCTCCTGGCGCAGGTAGTCCTCCGCGGTCTTCTTCATCTTCTGGAGAATTATCGCGGATATCTCCTGGGGAGAGTACATCCTTCCGTTGATGTCCACGCGGGGAGTGTTGTTCTCTCCGCGGACCACGCTGTACGGGACGCGGGCGATCTCCCTGTCCACCTGGTCGTAGGTCTCACCCATGAATCTCTTTATGGAGAATATGGTGTTCTTCGGGTTCGTGATGGCCTGGCGCTTGGCGGGGTTGCCCACCTTGCGCTCGCCGTTGTCGGTGAATGCCACGACTGAAGGCGTGGTGCGGGAGCCTTCGTCGTTGATGATTACGGTCGGCTGGTTGCCTTCCATTACGGCCACGCATGAATTAGTCGTGCCGAGGTCGATTCCAATGATTTTTCCCATAGTATTCTGTCTTTCTTTTTCTGATTTCACTTAATCCGCCGCCGCTCCGTGCGACGGCACCCCTCTACAATCAAAAGTTTTGCCACTCGCATTTTCTGACAAAATGTCATATCTTTGTCCTCATGGAATACAGGGAACTGACAGCAGCGGAATACCGGGACCTCCGGGACAGGATACTCTACGAGGACAACCACCTCCTGATAGTCAATAAGAAAGTCGGGGAGATAGTCCAGGGCGACCGCACCGGGGACGAGTGTCTCACGGACGCCTACAAGGCCTTCATCGCCATGCGCGACGCCAAGCCCGGAAAGGTCTTCCTGGGAGCCGCTCACCGGATAGACAGACCCGTGTGCGGAATCTGCATCCTCGCCAAGACCACCAAGTCGCTGGGCAGGCTTTCCGAAATGTTCCGCAACGGCGACATCCACAAGAAATACTGGGCTCTGTGCTGCGCCGTCCCCCGGCCCGCCGAGGGGCACCTGGAGCAGTGGCTCTACCGCAACACCCGGCAGAACAAGACCTACCCCGTGGGAGACGGAACCCTCCCCCGCCCCGACGGTTTCCCCGACGCCAGGCTCGCCAGACTCAACTACCGCTACCTGCGCAGCACCGACCGCTACCACCTCGTGGAGGTCGAGCTGCTCACCGGAAGGCATCACCAGATACGCTGCCAGCTCGCCGCGATAGGCTGCGTGATCAAGGGCGACCTCAAATACGGCGCGCCGAGGTCCAACCCTGACGGCGGCATCTGCCTCCAGTCGCACGAAATCAGCTTCATCCACCCGGTGCGCAAGACCCCGATGGACATCACCGTCCCCGCACCCTCCGACTGGAAGGGGGTCAGACAAGATTAGACCGCAGTTTCTGGAGATACTCGCCCGGAGTCACGTGCATGTTGGCCTTGAACGCCATGGTGTAGGTGACGGTGGAATGGAATCCCGACATCTCCGTGAGTTCCTCGACCCTCATCCTCGGATTCTTCTTCATCAGTTCCACGGAATACCGCACGCGGTAACCGTTGATGAACTGCCGGAAGTTCATGCCCGACACGAGGTTTATCGCGCGCGACAGCGTGGTCTTGTTGGTATACAGGTTCATGGCCAGCTCCTGCAGGCTGTAGTCCTCGTTGAGGAAGGGCTGCGACGACTCCATCATCGCGACCACCTTCGCGAAGAGCTCGCGCATGTGCTCCGTATCATCGCCGTCGGCCGGAGGCGGGGCGTACGCCAGCGAGCCGCCGACCATCTGCCGTATGGCCTCCTCCTTCTCCCTGTCCAGCAGGTAGACCCTCCCTCTGCGTGCAAACAGCAGATGCAGGCAGAAGGCTGTCATGGCCAGTACGGCGGGCACCCTCAGCCAGCCCGAGGAGAAAGCCAGGACGCCGAGCACCGCCAGCAGGTACAGGACGAGGCAGCTGATGAGGGCGAACTGGTTCTGCATGGCGAGCCACACCGCCTGCTGGCGGAACAGCGGACGCAGCCGGGAATATCTGCGCCGGAACACGCGCATCAGATAAAGCAGCAGGAGAGTCATCGCGGCGAAGACGGCGAACCCGGGCCCCGCGCCGACAAAATGGCAGCAAGCCATGGATGCGAACATCAGCACGGCGCAGCACAGGGCGTCCCTCCCCTCGGAGAAGCGGGTCGCCAGAAGCATGGCCGCGCCTCCGGACTCCGACATGAGCAAAGCGCACACGGCCACGGAGACGTCACCGCAGACCAGCAGTTCTACGACGGGAAAAAGCAGGATGCACAGTACGGACAGAGTCCTGGTCCAGAAAAGATAGGATCCGAACAGCTTCTTCATCGAAAACAAGTTTTTCGGCAAAGATAGAATGAAAAGCCGCCTGCACGGAAGCGCAGGCGGCTGCATTGGCCACATTTTGCTGTTTTTAACTATTAATTTTCTTCTTTTTTCCGTTTTTTATCATGTCGAAACCCTTGCCGTACACGCCAGTCACGGAAGCCACGGAAATGAAGGCCGACGAATCCACGGAATTGATGTATTTCAGCAGCACGCCGAGATCGGTCTTGCGGGTGATGATCATCAGGACCTGCATGCTGTGCTTGGTGTACCAGCCCTTTCCGTCGAGCACGGTCACCCCGCGGTGGAAGTCATTGGTGATGGCGTCGGCTATCTCCGCATACTTCTGGGAGAACACGAAGACCTGGACAGACTGGCGCGAACCGGAGAGATAGAGGTCGACCACGGTGCTGCTCACCGTCACGAGGATGAAGCCGTAGACCACGGTCGTGATCTTGTCGGCCCAGGGCATCAGAGTGCCGTCGGCCATGTAGGAAGGCACGAGGAGCGACGACAGCATGATCACCACGTCGATCAGAAGTATCATGCGTCCGGGCGACACGTTGCGGTACTTGTTGACTATCAGCGCGACTATGTCGGTGCCGCCGGTGCTGCCTCCCTGGGATATCGACACGCCTATCCCGACTCCGGAGAGTATGCCTCCCATGATCGTGCACAGAAGCTTGCCGTTCTTGAGGGCGAGGCTCTCGATTATGTCGTAGGGGACTATGCCCTGGCCGAGGTTAAGGCAGAGGGCGGTCAGGACTATCGCATAGATCGTCTTGCCTCCGAAGCCCTTGCCGAGCACGAAGAACGCGGTCACGAGCAGGGCGATGTTGATTATGAAATAGGGATATCCCAGAGGGATTCCGGTGGCGTACTGGATGATTGAGGATATACCAGCCACGCCGCCTCCGATCAGGTTGTTCGGCAGCAGGAACAGTATCCATCCCGTCACATAACCCAGAAGACCGAGGGTTATCAGAAGGTACTCCTTGAAATGGACCAGAAATTCTTTAGTGCTCATCTTTATCGTCGTGTTTTTTCTTTGTCAGTTTGACTCCTGTCTTCATCTCCTCGAAACCCTCGCCGTAGACGTTGTTCGTGGTGGAGATGGACATGAAGGCACGGGGGTCGATCTCCCTGATGACCTTGTTGAGAGAAGGCAGCTCCTTCTGGCTGATGAGTATCATCAGCACCTCCTTGGCCTTCTTGGTGTACCAGCCCTGCGCCTGGAGCACGGTCACTCCCCTCTCCATATTATAGATGATATGGTCGGCGATCTCCTTGTACTTGTCGGAGAAGACGAACAGCTGGTAGGATGACTTCTTTCCTCCGACCACCGTGTCCACCATGAAGGAGAAGACCACCACCATCTCCAGGCCGTAGCACATGTCGGAGAAGGTCTTGCCGGGCAGCAGCAGGAGCGCGGAGCAGATGAACAGGTCCATGATCAGGAAGGTGGTGCTGAGCGACACCGGCCAGTACTTGTTGACCATCAGCGCGACTATGTCGCTGCCTCCCGTGCTGCCTCCGTAGCGGAGGATCAGACCTATGCCCAGAGCCTCAAGCACTCCCGCGAATATGGGCACCAGCACCCTCTCCTCGATGTAGAAGAACTCTCCGGGCACCGAGTGCAGGACTTCTATCCCGCTGATCAGCCCCATCGCGAGCGTCGACACCACTATGCAGTATATGGTCTTGAAGCCGAAGCCTATGCCCATCGCCAGCACGGCCACCACCATCAGCACTGCGTTGATGGCGATGTACGACACCTGGGCGGGGATCAGGTCGGCAGTGGCATACTGGATGATGGTGCAGAGACCCATCATTCCGCCAGCCGACATCCCGTTGGGAATCATGAAGCACTCCCAGGCCGCGGCGAAAATGAACGACGCTATGGTCAGAATCAGATACTCCTTGACTATCGTCAGTACTTTTCCTTTCATCATTTGACAACTATGTTGATAATTCTGCCGCGCACCACTATGACCTTGACTATGGACTTGCCCTCGGTCCAGCGGGCGGTCTGCTCCATCCCGCGCACCGCGGCCTCGACCTCGGCGGGGGCGGCGCTCCTGGGAAGCTCGACCGTGAAGCGCATCTTGCCGTTGAACTGAACGGGATAGGTCACGCTGTCGTCGGCGGCGAGAGCCGGCCGGTATTCGGGGAAGCTGGCATAGGTCACGCTGTCGTCATGGCCGAGCTGATGCCAAAGCTCCTCCGCGATATGCGGGGCGAAGGGCGAAAGCAGTACGACCATGGGCTCCAGTATCTCCCGCTTGCTGCATTTCAGAGCTCCGAGCTCGTTGACGGCTATCATGAACGCGCTTACGGTCGTGTTGAACGAGAAATTCTCGATGTCCTCCTGCTCTTTGCCTATCAATTTGTGCAGGATCTTGAGTTCGGCCGCCGTCGCCTTCTCGTCGGTCACCAGCCAGTTGTCCCTGTCGTGGAACAGCCTCCAGAACTTCTTCAGGAAGCGGTTCACTCCGTCGATACCCTTGGTGTCCCAGGGCTTGCTCTGCTCCACGGGGCCGAGGAACATCTCATATAGCCTGAGGGTGTCGGCGCCGTAGGTCTCGCAGATGTCGTCGGGGTTGACCACGTTGTACATCGACTTGCTCATCTTCTCCACAGCCCATCCGCAGACATATTCGCCATTCTCGAGCACGAACTCGGCGTCGGCATACTCCGGGCGCCATTTCCTGAACGCCTCGAGGTCGAGCCTGTCGTTGCGCACGAGGCTGATGTCCACGTGGATTTCGGTGGTCTCGTAGCCGTCCCTCAGGCCGGCGGACACGAAGGTGTTGGTGCCCACTATCCTGTAGACGAAGCTGGAGCGGCCCTGTATCATGCCCTGGTTCACGAGCTTGCGGAAAGGCTCGTCCTCGCAGACATAGCCGAGGTCATAGAGGAACTTGTTCCAGAATCTCGAATATATCAGGTGCCCGGTCGCGTGCTCGGTCCCTCCCACATAGAGATCCACGCAGCGCCAGTACCTGTCGGCCTCCTCGCCCACGAGGGCTTCGTCGTTGTGGGGGTCCATATAGCGGAGATAATAGGCGCTTGAGCCTGCGAAGCCCGGCATGGTGTTCTTCTCGAGCGGATAGCCATTGTATGTCCAGTCCTTTGCACGCGCAAGAGGGGGTTCGCCGTCGGGAGAAGGCTTGTAGGAATCTATCTCCGGCAGCCTCAGGGGCAGTTCGGACTCCGGAAGCGGGGTCGGGATGCCGTCCTTGTAGTATATCGGGAAAGGCTCTCCCCAGTAGCGCTGGCGGGAGAAAATGGCGTCGCGAAGGCGGTAGTTCACCTTGCGGCGGCCCAGTCCGTGGGCTTCGACATAATTCTTGGTGGCCTCTATCGCCTCTTTTACGGTCATGCCGTCGAGGAAGCCGGAATTGCACATTATGCCGTCCTTGGCGTCGAAGCTCTGCTCCGACACGTCGCAGCCTTCTATAAGCGGGATTATGGGCAGACCGAACTTCTTTGCAAAGGCGTAGTCCCTGCTGTCATGGGCGGGAACCGCCATGATGGCGCCGGTGCCGTAGCCTGCGAGCACGTATTCGGAAACCCAGACGGGCACCTTCTTCCCGTTCAGGGGGTTGATGCCATAGGCGCCGGTGAAGACTCCGGTCACGCTCTTCGTCTCGGAAATCCTCTCGCGCTCGGTCTTCTTAGCCGCGGCCCTGACATACTGCTCCACCTCTTCGCGCCTGTCCTCGGAGGTCAGCTGGGAAACCAGCTCGCTCTCGGGGGCGAGCACCATGAAGGTGACGCCGAAGACCGTGTCGGCCCTGGTGGTGAATATAGTGACGGGCAGGTGCCTGCCGTCGCAGACCGTGTCGAAAATCATCTCCGTTCCCTCGGAGCGGCCTATCCAGTTGCGCTGCATCTCCTTGAGAGAGTCGCTCCAGTCGAGGGAGTCGAGGGAGTCAAGCAGCCTCTCGGCGTAGGCGGAGACCCTGAGCTGCCACTGGGTCATCTTCTTCTGCTCCACGGGGTAGCCGCCGCGCACGCTCAGGCCGTCCTTGACCTCGTCGTTGGCGAGCACGGTGCCCAGGCCCTCGCACCAGTTCACGCTGGTCTCTCCCTGATATGCTATGCGGTAGCCCATCAGGATGTCTGACTTCTCCTTTTCGGAGGCGGCGGCCCACTGCGCCGGGGTCACGTCGCCGTAGCCCTCGGAAGCGATCTTCTCAACCAGTTCCGAAATGGGCCTGGCCTTGTTCAGACCGGGGTCATACCAGCTGTCGAACATCTTGAGGAAGGCCCACTGCGTCCATTTGTAGAAAGACGGATCACAGGTGCGCACCTCCCTGTCCCAGTCGTAGGAGAAGCCTATGCGGTCGAGCTGGCCGCGGTAGCGCTCGATATTGCGGGTGGTGGTGACTTCGGGATGCTGGCCGGTCTGGATGGCATACTGCTCGGCGGGAAGGCCGAAGGCGTCGTATCCCATGGGATGCAGCACGTTGAAGCCCTTGAGTCTCTTGTATCTGGCGAAGATGTCGCTGGCGATGTAGCCGAGAGGATGACCGACGTGCAGCCCCGCACCTGAAGGATACGGGAACATGTCGAGGACATAGTATTTCGGACGGGAGGGGTCGACCTCCGCCTTGAATTCCCTGTCGGCCGCCCAGCGGGCCTGCCACTTGCTTTCGATTGCCTTGAAATCGTAATCCATCTTATCTCTTTTCCAGTTTGAATTCTATGTACATGGATATCTCGCACTTGACCTTCTCGCCGCGCACCCTGGCGGGCCTCCAGTTCGGAGAGGCGCTCACCACCCTCACCGCTTCGGCGTCGAGCAGCTCGTTCACTCCCCTCACCACCCTGACGTCGTGCACCTTGCCCTTCTCGTCGAGCACGAAATTCACGAGCACTCGGCCCTGTATGCCGTTCTCCACGGCCTCCTCGGGATACCTCAGATACACGTACACCCACTTGGTGAGGAATGCGGAAGGGTCGCTTGACCCCAGGAAGGCAGGCTTCACGTCGCACTCGCTGTAGGGCACTATGTCGGTGCTGTCGCGGAACCTGCGTCCGCTCTCGTCGGCCTCCCTGAAATCGGGGGCGGCACCGTTCACGAGTTCCAGCGTGAAATTGTAGATATATTCGAGAACCCGCTCCATCCCATCGTACTCAAGTGTCCAGGCGGTGTCCTTGTCGGTATTGTAGCCGGAATACATCCCGGTGGTGAAGAACACTGAAGGTATCTCCTTGTCGTAGAACATCCTGTGGTCGGAGTTCACGGGCTCGACTGCCACAATCCGCGGCTGCACTGGCTGGAGAGAGCCCGACAGGCCGGTGATGAGGCTGTTGAGGTCGACATTGGAGGCGGTGTAGGCGTAGAAGCCGTTCGAAGGCGTGCCGAGCATGTCGAGATTGACCATGGCGTCGATGTTCTCCACGTCGGGGAAGGAGCGGTTGAGGAAATACCACGATCCGGCGCACAGGTCCACGGAGGATCCGAAGGCCACCAGCAGCACCGAACGCTTGAGCAGCACGCTGTTGGTGCTCAACTTCCTGGCGAGCTGCATCAGCAGGGTCAGGCCGGAGGCGTTGCCGTTGGCTCCGTAGAATATCTTCTGCCGGCTCTCCCCGTCGACGGTGACGGTCGAAGCGCCGAGATTGTCGAGCCTCGCCCCTATGACTATGTACTTGTCGCGCAGCTCGTGGTCGTAGCCGGGGATGAAGCCTATGACGTTCCGGGACTGCAGGGTGTCACCGTTCTCCTGCCGGATTCCGAAGACTTCCCCGTCGTCGCCGCTGATTACGTCAACCCCGTAGGACGACAGGACTTCGGAGACATATTCCGCTGCGGCCCTCTCCCCTTCCGACCCGGCCTTGCGGCCCTCGAGCGCGGCGGAGGACAGATAGCCCACCTGCTCCTTCATCGCTTTCACGACCTCGCTGTCGTTGAGGTCCTGCCAGCCGCCGTCACGGAACTGTGCGGAAGCTGTCACCCCTACGAGCAACGACAGGAAAAAGACTGCTGACTTTATCATACACTACTGATTGTCTAGTATCCAGGCATCGGGGCAGATCCCGCCGTCCCTGACCTCACGCAGCGAGGCATAGACCTCCGCAAGCCTGTCGGAGGGGCAGATGCCCACGGCCGTGAAACCGTTGACATAGGAGATGAGTTCGGCGGAATAGCCTTTCTCCCCGATCTCACCCGCGAACCTGACCGCGTTCTCCCTGTTGCCGAACGCACCCACGATCACATAGTAGCGGTACTCCAGGGTGTTCCTGGACTGCTCGGCTATCTGACGGACCTCCACGCGCGTGTCGTCGGAAAGGCGTATGGAATCAAGCAGGGCGAGAGAGTCGGAAAGCTGCTGCTGGACAGCGTCGAGGGAATCCAGCCGGCCCTGATGCGCCTGCAGCTCCATTTCTATCATGGCGCGCTTCTGCTCGATCTGTTCGGAAGTAGGCCTTCCGGCGAGTTTGCGGAAGAGGTCGCAGCCGCTGAGAAGAGGCAGCGTCAGGCAAAGCAGGAATATGATGCGGATTTTCCTCATTCGGTGCAAAATTAATAAAAGTTTGCAAACATTTTGAGGCAAATTCAAATAGCTTCCTATATTTGCAGACATGCGAAAAGCCGTACTGCCAGCCATCCTGATGCTCCTGACGGCGTGGACCTCCGCCGCACAGCTACGGCTCACCGTGCCCGAAGCCTCACCCCTGGGGAAGACGGACACCGTGAGCGTGCTCATAGGCGGCGACGTGATGCTTCATGCCCGGCAGCTGGACTACGGCTTCAGCGGATTCTTCAGAGATGTCGGGGAGCTCATGAGGTCGGCGGACTTCACGGCGGTCAACATGGAATTCAGCCTCGGCGGACCTCCCTACAGCGGCTATCCCGCATTCTCGGCGCCCGACAGCATAGCCTGCATCCTCGCTTCCGGCTGCGGGGCCGACGTGTTCCTGACCGCGAACAACCATATCCTAGACCGCGGGGCCGCGGGGCTCGGCCGCACCCTGGAAGTCTATTCCGCGCTGCGCGACAGCCTCGGCACGGAGTACACGGGCTGCGCGGCCGACAGCCTGGACGCCGCCCGGACCAACCCGCTGATGCTCTTCAGCAAGGGAGTGCGCATAGCCCTGATCAACTTCACCTACGGCACCAACCTCGGCAAGGGGCCGGGATGGCCGGCGGTGAACTACATGCGCAGGGACGAAATCGCCGAAGCCATCGCGCGCGCGGATTCCCTCGGTGCGGACTTCATCGTGGCGCTGCCCCACTGGGGCACGGAATACAGCCTGCTCCACGACGACAGCCAGCAGGAGTGGGCCGAATGGCTGGTGGCCGGCGGGGTCGACGCGGTGGTGGGCTCACATCCCCACGTGGTGCAGGACACCACCAGCATCGACGGACGGCCTGTCATCTACTCCACCGGAAACCTGGTCTCCAACATGAGCGCCAGGAACACCAGGCTCGGCCTGATGGTCAGGCTGAACTTCATCCACGACTTCGCCACCGGCGAAAAGAGGCTCGCCGAACCCGAACTTGTCTTCACCTGGTGCTGCCTGCCCGGCACCCTCGACGAGGGCTACCGCGTCATAACGGTGAAGGAGCGGGCCGGCCGACGAGGCGACTGGCTCACTCCTTCTGACTTCGACAATATGGTCGCGACCCTGAAAAGGGTCACGGCCGAAACCGGAATCCGCTATTCAGCGGCGGGGTTGTAGTTTGCGTACTTGTCGTACATCTCCTGATACTCAGGACCCTCGGTGCGGAAGCGGAAGCATGCGTTCTTGAGATACTCGGCGATGCTGGCCTTGAGCTCGGGGTCGGTGCTGAGCTCGAACGCCTTCTCGAAAGGAGGAAGGCAGGCCTTCAGAGTGGTCTCGAACTCACCCATGAGAGCTGCATACTTGGCGTCGTCGAGTTCCTCGGCGGCCTTGTTCTGGATGTCGACAGCGAGCTCATAGTAGTGGATACCCTCTCCGATATAGCCGTAGGCATAGTTGGGGTCGATCTCGGCGCACTTGCGGTATGAAGCGAGAGCCGCCTCGCCGTCGCCGAGCTGCTCATGGATGTTGCCCTCGACATAGTAGAGGGAGGCGTTGTTGGGCTCGTTCTTCTTGGCCTCGTCGAGAAGTCCGAACAGACGGTCGGTGTTCTCTCCGCTGGTGATATAGTAGTTGATGAGGCCCACGAGGATGGTCTGGCTCTGGGGGAACTTGGTGAATCCCTCCTCAAGGTACTCCTTGCTGGCCGCGGTGTCGCCTGCCTGCTGGGCGATATCGGCGAGCCTTGAGTAGACCTCACCCTCGGCTCCATAGTAGCCGTATCCGAGGCACTGCTCGAAGAAGAGCTTGGCGCGCTCGTTCTCGCCTGCGCTCATCGCGGTGAAGCCGGCGTTGTACACGGCGTTGGTGTCAAGCTGGGCGTAAGGTGCCTGGGCTGAGGAGACAGCGGCGTTCTCGAAGAGAACTGAAGACTCGCTGTAGTCTCCGAGAGTGTAGGCGTTGTAGGCTTCGTCGGTGAATGCAGTGGAGACTTTTGCAAGACCCTCGCTGATGTCCTTGGTCTTCTGGCCCTTCGCGTCAAGCTCGGCGGCCTTCTTGTAGGCGTCGAAAGCCTTGGTGAGCACGTCGTCAACCAGAGGGGCGGAAACCTCGATCACCTCAAGCTGTCCGTTCTCGTTGAGATAGAGGTTCTTGTTGGAGTAGACGAGCTTGGTCATCTGACGGCCTGCCACATCCACGGCCTGCTCGGCTGAAGGCTTCTCACCGCCTCCGAGCATGTCGATCTCCTGACGTGACATTCCCAGCCAGAAGTTGCCCTTGGGTGCTTCGTAGGCGTCCATGAGGGCGTCAGCGTACTTGACCCAGGTAGCGGCTTTGGCTGCCTGCTTTGCATTTTGGGTTGTGGCCTCAGCCTTCTGGACGGCTGACAAGGCGGCTGCAGGACTCTTGACCTGAGCCTGGGCATCGAATGCCTGCAATGAAGCAGCGATGGCCAACACTAAAAATAACTTTTTCATGATCTAGGTATACAAATTAATGATTCATTCCTGTTCCTGTACGGCACCGGCTGCGCCTTCCTCTCCGGCCTCCTCCTTCGCGACGGATGACACCGCCGCTATGGAGTCGCCTTCGCGGATGTTGATCAGACGCACGCCCTGGGTGGCGCGGCCGGCGACCCTGATCTCCGAAACCGGCATCCTGATGGTGAGTCCGGACTTGGTTATGATCATGAGGTCGTTCTCCTCGGTCACGTTCTTCATCGCGAGCAGCTTTCCGGTCTTCGCGGTGATGTCGATGGTCTTCACGCCCTTCGCTCCTCGCGAGGTCTTGCGGTAGTCGCCGGGGACGGAACGCTTGCCGTAGCCGTTCTCGCTGACCACCAGCACGGTGTCTGAGGCGCTTTCGGACTCGGGGCCGCAGCATATCGCTCCCACGACCTCGTCGTCCTCCCCTATGGAGATGCCTCTGACGCCGGAAGAGTTGCGTCCCATTGCGCGGATCTCGCTCTCGGCGAAGCGGCAGCATCGGCCGTTTCTCGCGGCTATCATGATGTCGCTGCTTCCGTCGGTCAGCAGCGCGTCAAGCAGCTCGTCGCCCTCGCGCACGTTGATCGCGATGATTCCCTTGTTGCGGCTGCGCCTGTTGGCATACTCGGTGAGCGTGGTCTTCTTGACGGTTCCCCTGCGGGTGACGAGGGTCACGAAATGGCTCTCGGTGTATTCGGGGTTCTCGATCGAACGCACGTTCAGATAGGTCTTTATGCTGTCGTCGGGGTCGATGCTCAACAGATTCTGCACCGCCCTTCCCTTGGAGGTGCGGGAGCCCTCAGGCAGTTCGTAGACCTTCAGGCGGTAGCACATGCCCCTGTCGGTGAAGAACAGCATGGTCGAATGCATGTTGGCCACGTAGATGTGCTCGATGAAGTCCTCGTCGCGAGTGGCGCTGGCCTTCTTGCCCACGCCGCCGCGGGACTGGGTGTGGAACTCCGCGAGCGGGGTGCGCTTGATGTAGCCGAGATGGGATATCGTGATCACCACGTCCTCGTCGGCATAGAAGTCCTCGGGGTTGAACTCCTCCTCGGAGAGGGTGATCTCAGTGCGGCGGGGGTCGCCGAACCTGGCCTTGAGCTCCATGCACTCCTGCTTGATGATGGCGAGCTGCTCGGCGTCGCTCGCGAGTATCTGCTCGCAGCGGGCGATGAATTTCTCGAGCTCATCGTATTCGTTCTGCAGCTTCTCCTTCTCGAGTCCGGTGAGCTGGCCGAGGCGCATGGCCACGATGGCGGCAGCCTGCTCGGCGTCGAAGCCGTATTTCTCGATGAGGGCGGACTTGGCCGTGTCGGGAGTGCGCGACGCGCGTATCGTCGCTATGATCTCGTCGATTATGTCGATGGCCTTGAGCAGTCCTTCGAGGATGTGGGCCCTGGCCTGGGCCTTCTTGAGCTCGAACCTGGTGCGGCGGACGACGACCTCGTGGCGGAAATCCACGAAGACGGCTATCATCTCCTTGAGGGTCAGCGTCCTGGGCCGCCCGTTCACGAGCGCCACGTTATTGATTGAGAAACTGCTCTGCAGGGCCGTGTACTTGAAGAGGGTGTTGAGCACCACGTTGGCGTTGGCGTCCTTCTTGAGCAGGAACTCTATGCGTATTCCGTTGCGGTTGGAGAGGTCCCTGATGTCGGAGATGCCCTCGATCTTCTTGTCGCGGACCATCTCGCCTATGCGGGACTGCATCTCGGACTTGTTGACCATGTAGGGGATCTCGGTCACGACGATGGCCTCCCTGCCGCCCGCGAGCTCCTCGATTTCGGTCTTGGCCCGCAGGACGACCCTGCCGCGGCCGGTGTTGTAGGCGTCCACGATGCCCTGACGGCCCATGATGATGCCTCCGGTCGGGAAATCGGGGCCCTTGATGTGCTGCATCAGCCCCTCGGTGTCGATGTCGGGATTGTCGATGAAAGCGCATATCGCGTCACAGCATTCGCCGAGATTGTGCGGGGCCATGTTGGTGGCCATTCCGACGGCGATGCCGGACGAACCGTTGAGCAGCAGAAGCGGCACCTTGGTCGGGAGCACGGTGGGCTCCTCGAGGGTGTCGTCGAAATTCAGGGTCATGTCAACCGTGTCCTTGTCGATGTCGGCGAGCACCTCGGCCGTGATCTTCTCGAACTTGGCTTCGGTGTATCGCATCGCGGCGACCGGGTCACCGTCCATGGAGCCGAAATTACCCTGACCGTATATGAGGGGATACCTCTGATTCCAGTTCTGCGCCAGACGCGCCATGGCGTCGTAGACGCTCGAATCGCCGTGGGGGTGAAACTTACCGAGCACCTCGCCGACGATACGGGCGGATTTCTTGGTCTGTCCGCCGTAGCCCAGATTGAGCCCGTCCATACCGAACAGAACCCTGCGCTGCACGGGCTTGAGGCCGTCACGCGCATCGGGGAGGGCGCGCGAGACAATCACCGACATCGAATAGTCGATGTAGGCCGTGCGCATCTCCTGGTCGATCTCGACAGGCTCGATTATTCCCACCGCTTCTTCCTGAATCTCTTCAGGATTCTTTACCTCACTATCCATAAAATCTTGATTCCACATTAATCCTATCTCGCAAATTTAAGACAAAAATCCGAATATTTTGCTACTTTTGCCTTGATTTCAGGCCATGAAAATCAGGTTCTCCGACAAGATGCACCACATTCTCGACCTGGCGGTCGAAGAGACTCTGCGCACCGGCCACGGACGGGCCGATGTCGACCACCTGATGCTCGGCCTGCTGCGCGACAGGGACAACAACGCCTGCCGGGCGCTGTGCCTGATGAAGCTCGACCTTGACGACATGAAGCGGAGCCTCGACGACGCCGTTTTTCTCAGCGAACCGGTGAAGTTCGACGAACTGGAGTCGATACACCCCACGAGAGATGCCGTCGAAGTCATCAGGATATCGGTCCTGGAGGCTCTCAGGAACGACTGCAGCACCGTGCGCGACGAGCACCTCCTGCTCGCCATAGCCATCTTCCCCCGCAGCGCGAGCCGGAACTACCTCATGGAGCACGGAATCAGCGCCGAATCGCTGGAAACCTTCCTCATGGAAAAAGGAATGCTCCGCGAAGACGCGGAGCATGAATCAGTTACAATCGCGCCCGAAGTTCTCAGGGCGCTCGGAGAGCAGCTGGGGAATCTGTTTTCCTCCTCCGACCTCTCCAGCTGACGGAATGTCAGTCCGACAGCCTCTCGAGAGCGAGCCTGACGAGTTCGTTGACCCGGGGCTTGTAGTCGGTGTTCGCATCCTTGAGGTAGCGGTGGGCGATCGCGCAGCACACGGTGCCGGCGTTGTGTCCCAGCCTTGCCGCCATGCCAGCGAGCGCCGAACCCTCCATCTCGAAGTTGGTGATCTTGTAGCCGCCGTACTCGAAGCTCTCGAAATCCGACAGCATGTCCGGCATGGCCAGCTTCTGGCGCACCACCCTGCCCTGAGGGCCGTAGAATCCCGAGGCGGATATGGTCATTCCCTTGACGGTGCAGTCCTCGAACTTGCGTATGAGCTTGTCGCTCGCCCTGACGAAATAGGGGTCGGGCAGATGCCTGTTCCAATGGACGTGCTTCTTGAAGGCCTCCTCGAAGTCGAGCAGGGCTATCTCGTCCCTGCCTTCGTACCAGTTCATCAGGCCATCGCAGCCTATGGAGATATGCGAGAAGATGAAGGCCCCGAGGGGGATTTCAGGCTGTATGGCGCCGCAGGTGCCTATCCTCAGGATGTTGAGAGTACGATGCTCGGGCTTGACCTCGCGGGTCTGGAAATCGATGTTGGCGAGGGCGTCGAGCTCGGTCATCACGATGTCGATGTTGTCGGTGCCGATGCCCGTCGAGAGCACCGTGAACCTCTTTCCGCCGCAGCGGCCTGTCACCCACACGAACTCTCTCGAGGCGCCTCTGGCCTCGACCTGGTCGAGCAGGGGGACGAACATCTCCACGCGGCCGGGATCGCCTACGAGTATCACGTTGTCGGCAAGCTGGTCGGGACGGATGTGGATGTGGAATACGGAACCGTCGCCGTTGATGATGAGTTCAGATTCAGGGATTTTCATGATTTTGCGCTTTTACTGTTCTTGTCGGTCTTTCCCCGGCGCTTTGCCGAACGCAGCCTGGATGCGCTCTGCACCATCAGCTCGTCGGCGAAGATGCTTCTCGCGGCGAGGAAGTCAAGTATCACCGCGGCTATGGGGAAGACGGCGGTGATGTGGAAATTGTCGGTCTTTCCGAAAGTGAAGAAGTCCACTGCAAGCCACACCTGCAGGGCTATGGTCACCAGCGCGGAAAGCACGGCCGTCCTCATCTGGAACACCCTGAACCTGTAGGTCGTCAGGGCGAGGATGTTGAGCAGAGTGATGACGATGATGAACACAAGGTAGGGGAAGTATCCCGTGAAGGAGACCCCTTCGGCCTTGTCACAGAAAAACAGCAGTGCGATCAGCACCGTGGAGAGGAAAAGATAGAGTGTCTGGATTCTTTGCCACATTGTTTCAAGAAGTTTTTGAATTGAATCGTGCGAGCACGTTTTTCTCGTATGTCCTGGATATGGGGATGGCGCCGACGCCGTCGATGCCGAAACTTATCTTGTAGCCCTCCTTCTCGGCCTTGAGTATCCTGACCTTGGCGATGTTGACTATGTACTTGCGGTGGCAGCGCACCAGGTCGCTGTCCGAGAAGCTGTCCTCCACGGTCTTCAGCCGGCAGCGCAGCATATACTGCTTCATCTGTCCCGAGCTGTCGGAATACCAGACCCTTATGTAGTTGTCGTCGGACTCGATGAAGTAGAGGTTCTCCGAACTCACCGAGAATTTCAGGGCGCCGTTGTTGTCGAACAGGGTGATCTTCTTGTCCTCGTAAGGCTTGGCCGGAGCGTCGCTCACCACGTCGCCGTAGTCGGTCAGCCTCATGGTGTTGCTCTTGTCGGCGAGGCTGAGGTAGAGGCAGGAGATCAGATAGGGTATGCCCATGCACCAGAAGGTGAACGTCAGGGCTTCGAAGAACAGCGTCAGCAGCCTGCTGCCTCCGATGTCGATCAGGCCCACCTCCACGCCCTCGGAGGTGAAGAAGGTGTAGAGCAGGCTCACGAGCACCATCTCGCCGAGGCTCCAGAGCACGTAGCCGAGCACGCTGACGCCATTGCGATAGCCCAGGCGGAACAGCAGCATGCGGCTCACGACCACGATGACCACGCAGGCGAGGAAGAAGCACACGAGCAGGATGACGGCGCCGCCGCTGATGACCTCCAGCCAGGGGTTCTGCGAGAACGGGAGGTTGAGCAGCAGGAACACGAAGGCGAACAAGGCCGTGAAAATCAAGGTCCAGGTCAGCTCCTTCCGGCCGAGCAGATAGCGCGGCACCTTGTCCAGCAAAGATATCATCCTTGACAAATATAAACAAAATTTAGTACCTTTGTTTGAATTATAACAACACATTATGGAAAGAAGAGTCGCCGTCACCGGCCTTGGAGTCCTCTCCTGCATAGGCAATGACATACCCACATTCTGGAACAATCTCACAAACGGAGTCTGCGGAATAGACTACATCACCGAATATCCCACCGACAACCTCGCAGTCAAGATAGGAGGCATGGTGAGGAACTTCAACCCCGAAGACTACGGGATGGACAAGCCCTTCATCCGCAAGCAGGACCCCTTCACGATCTTCGCGATGGCCTCGGCATGGCAGGCCATGAACGACTCGGGACTCGTGGCGGGCGAGAACATCGCCCCCGAGAGGCTCGCGACCTACGTCGGTTCGGGAATCGGCGGATTCCAGACCATACAGCGCGAAGTCGAGAAATTCATGGAGGACCCCTCCGGAAAATGGATATCGCCCAATTTCGTGCCGACCATGATAAGTGACATGGCCGGCGGTCAGATAGCCATCAAGTTCAACGCCCGCGGCTCGTGCATCGACATCGTGACCGCCTGCGCCACTTCCACGCATTCCATCGGAGAAGCCTACAGGGCCGTCAGGTACGGCTTCGCCGACGCCATAATCGCGGGAGGCAGCGACCACTGCACCATCCCTCTCGGCATCGCCGGTTTCGCCAACGCGAAGGCGCTGACCAGGGAGGAGAACCCCAAGCACGCGTCCCTCCCCTTCAACCGCAGCCGCGGCGGATTCGTGATGGCCGACGGTTCGGCGATAATGATTCTCGAGGACTACGAGCACGCCGTCGCCCGCGGAGCCCACATCTATGCCGAAGTGGTCGGCTACGGCAGCACCTGCGACGCCTACCACGCCACCGCCCCGCGTCCCGACGGAAGCACCCAGGCCGAATGCATAAGGATAGCCCTCGAGCAGGCCGGATTCGACCCCTCATCCGACAATGTCTACATCAACGCGCACGGAACTGGCACGATGCTGAACGACGTGACCGAGACCAAGGCCTACAAGCTCGCATTCGGAGACTTCGCCTACAAGTGCCACATCAGCAGCACCAAGTCGATGCACGGCCACATGTTCGGAGCCGCAGGCGCCATCGAAGCGGCGGCCACCGTGCTCGCGCTACAGGAGGGTGTGATCCCGCCCACCATCAACCTCGACGACCCCGACCCCGAATGCGACCTGGACTACACGCCGAACAAGGCGGTCAGGGCCGACGTCAATCTCGGCCTCAGCGACTCTTTCGGCTTCGGCGGGCACAACGCCTGCGTGGCTTTCAGAAAGGTCTGACGACCTTTCTGAAAGCAGAATGGCGAGGCTTTTGCCTCGCCATTCTGTATTTAACCCCCAGTCGCTGCGCGACAGCCCCCAGGGGCATACTCGGCCGTCGCTGACGCTCCGGCCGCCGGCTTCGCTGCTTCGATTTGCAAAGCAAATCTCGCTGACGCTCCGCCGGGCCGCTGATGCGGCTGCAACCGACTGCATCCGTAGGCAATCCCACTTAATTCTCGCCAGCTTCAGTTCGTGGGTGATATGGTCGGCTGGCGTCAAATCTGGAAAGTTCGCTCTGCCGGGCCGCTGATGCGGCTGCTGATTCTTGCTGAAACGACGGAAACGACGGAAACGCCAGCGGCTTCTACTCGCCGGCTTCCTTGAGGCGCTCGGCGTTCTCTGCGATCTGCAGCTGGTCTATGCACTCCTGGATGTTGCCGTCCATGAACGACGGGAGATTGTACATCGACCAGTTGATCCTGTGGTCGGTGACGCGGCCCTGAGGATAGTTGTAGGTGCGTATCTTCGCCGAGCGGTCGCCGGTCGACACCATGGTCTTGCGCTTGGCGGCGATGCCGTCGAGATATTTTTGATGCTCGAGGTTGTACAGACGTGTGCGCAGCTCCTCGAACGCGCGCTCCTTGTTCTTGATCTGCGAACGCTCCTCCTGGCACTGGACCACCAGGCCGGTGGGGATATGCGTGAGGCGCACCGCAGAGTAGGTGGTGTTCACTCCCTGTCCTCCGGGGCCCGAAGAGCAGAAGAGATCGAGCCTGATGTCGTCCCAGCTCAGGTCCACGTCGAATTCGCCGGCCTCGGGGAACACGGCGACCGATGCCGCCGAAGTCTGGATACGTCCCTGGGTCTCGGTCTGGGGCACTCTCTGGACGCGGTGCACGCCGGATTCATATTTCATCACCCCGTAGACTCCGTCGCCGCCGGACAGCTTGAAGACTATCTGCTTGAAGCCGCCGGAAGTGCCGGGCGTCTGGTCGGTCACCTCGACCTTCCAGCCGCGGGATTCGGCGTAATGCTGGTACATGCGGAAGAGGTCGCCCGCGAAGATCGCCGCCTCGTCGCCGCCGGTGCCGCCGCGTATCTCGACTATGGCGTTCTTGCCGTCGTCGGGGTCGGCGGGAATCAGCAGCAGCTTGATCTCCTGCTCCTTGGCAGGCATACCGGCCTCGATCTCGGAGATCTCGGCCCTTGCCATCTCCCGGAGCTCATCGTCCTTCTCGTTGACGAGTATGTCCTTGGCCGAAGCGAGGTCGCTGACCATCTTCTCATATTCCCTGCCGGCCTTGATGATAGGCTCCAGCTCCTTGTAGTCCTTGTTCAGCTGCACGTAGCGCTTCATGTCCGACATCACCTCGGGGCTCGACAGCTCGTTCTGAAGCTGCTGGAACTTGTCCTGCAGCGAAAGCACCTTGTCAAGTAGATTATTGTTCTCTGCCATATTCTCTATTCGATGGTTTTGATGTAGCAGCGGCGGCGCATGTAGAGCTCATGGTCGTAGCTGCTCCAGATGTTGACCGCGCTGTTGGATTCGATCTGCGGGTTGGTGATCGCCCATTTGCCGCCGATCTTCTTGGATTTCTCGCCCATTTCGAGATAATATATCGCCGACACGCCCTTGTGCTGCCACTGGGGCACTGCGCCGTTGAGCATGAGGTCGGTGGTCTCGTAGTTGTTCAGGGCGCGCAGCAGGTGTATCCAGCCGAAGGGGAAAAGGTGCCCCTTCGCCTTCTGGAGGGCCTTGGAGATGCTGGGGAACGAGATGCCGAAGGCCACGAGCTCGTCGTTCTCGTCCATCAGCAGGCAGCTCGCCTTGTCGGAGATGAAGGGCATCACCGACTTAGCCTCCTCGTCTATCTCCTCTTCCGTGAAGGGTATGAAGTTGTAGACCGCCTCCGCGAAGCTGTCGTTGTACATCTTGAAGAACTTCCTGACCTGCTCGGGGTCCTTCTTGAGCTTGTCGATGCTGCCGAAATGCAGGTTGTAGCGTTCGCGGACTATCTTGGCCACCCTTCGGGTCTTTTCGGGCACCCCGTGGTCGGCGACCATCTTGTACTGGACCCAGTCGCACTCCTTCTCGAAGCCGAGGCGGGTCACGAAATCGTTGTAATAGGGATAATTGTAGATGCAGTTGAAGGGAGGGATGTTCTCGTAGCCCTCGACCAGCATGCCCTGCTTTCCGAGCGTGTTGTAGTAGAGCGGGCCGTGGATTTCGGTCATGCCCTGAGCCTTCGCCCATTTCTCGGCCGTGCCGATCAGCAGCCTGGCCACCTCGAAGTCCTCTATGCAGTCGAACCATCCGAAGCGCGCGCGTTTCTTGGAGAAGCGCTCGTTGTAGCGCGGGTTGATCATTCCGCAGATGCGGCCGACCACCTTGCCGGAGGCGTCCAGGGCCAGCCAGAGCTTGTGGCTGCAGTAGGACAGGGACGACACGCTTGTCAGCGACTTCTTCTGGTCCGAATGCAGGGCGGGAACGTACTGCGGACAATTCCTGTACAGTTCGTCGGGGAATTTGATGAACTTGCGCAGCCCGCGCCTGTCAAGTACCTCTACTATTCTATATTCTGCCATGGTTTCAGTTTTGCACAACTTGCAAATTTAGGTGCAGTTCGCCTCTTTTCAAAAAAAATCTCACTACAGCCCCTTCGATTTGGCTTCGTCCCAGAATGCGTCCATCTCGGCGAGACTCATGTCGGCGAGGCTCAGCCCCCTGGCCGCGGCCTCGGCCTCGACATAGCCGAAACGCCGGCGGAACTTGCTGCATGTCCGTCCCAGCGCCTTCTCGGGATCGACCCCGTAGAGCCGCGCCGCGTTGATCACCGCGAACATCAGGTCGCCGAATTCCTCCTCCACATGGTCGCCGTCCTTCCCGGAGCAGGCTTCCCTGACCTCTCCGAGCTCCTCTTCAACCTTGGCCCACACGTCCTCACGCCGCTCCCAGTCGAAGCCGCAGCCGCGGGCCTTCTCCTGCATCGACATGGCCTTGAGAATGGCCGGCATCGCGTCGGGGATTCCTGACATCACGGTCTTGTTGCCGTCCTTCTCCCGGGCCTTGACGAGCTCCCAGGTGTCGGCGATCTCCTTGGCGGTCATCTTCCTGTCCTTCTCGTCGCCGAACACGTGGGGATGGCGGAAGATCATCTTCTCGCACTCGGCGTCCAGGGAGTCGGCGATGTCGAACGCGTCGCGCTCCTGCGCGATTCTCGCGTAGAACACCAGATGGTACAGCAGGTCGCCGATCTCCTTGCAGATGTCGTGGTCGTCGCGGCGGATTATCGCGTCGCTGAGCTCGTAGACCTCCTCCTCCGTCATCGGCCTTATCGACTCCATGGTCTGCGCGGCATTCCAGGGGCAGTGCTCGCGCAATTCGTCCATCACGTCGAGAAGCCGGCCGAATGCCGACAGTTTTTCTTCTTTCGTATGCATATTTTAAACTTCGTTTACAATCACGCTGCGCCTCGGCATTGCCTGAACAAGTTCAGCACTGCTCTCGGTTTGCAGTTTATTTTATTATCTTTGCCGGGTGCAAAATTAAAGAAATTTTACGCCCGATGAAAACTCCGAAATATGTCTCAGCCGACGAGGCCGTGAGCCACATTCCGTCGCATTGCCATGTCCACCTCAGCAGCGTGGCCAGTGTTCCCCACTGCCTGATCCGGGCCCTCTGCCGCCGGGCGGACGCCGGAGACGTGGCCGACCTGCACTTCCACCACTTCCACACCGAAGGTCCCGCGCCCTACAGCGACCCGGCCTACGAGGGGATCTTCTTCGAGCAGGGTTTCTTCATCGGCCCGAACGTCAGGAAGAACGTCAACGGAGGCTACGCCGACTATCTGCCGGTGCATCTCGGAGAGAGCCAGAAGCTCTACCGCGACGGCCACATCAGGCTCGGCGCCGCATTGGTCAACGTGTCGCTCCCCGACGAGAACGGCAGGGGCAGCCCCGGCACCTTGGTAGACTGCTCGGTCGCCGCAGTGGAATCGGCCGGACTCGTGATCGGCGTCGTGAACCCCAACGTGCCGTTCGCCTACGGTGACCTGCTGGACCTTGACCGGTTCGACTACCTGGTCAGGGACGACACCCCGCTCGTGACCGCAGCCTTCGCGGAGCCTACTCCGACCGAAGTCCTCATCGGAAAGAACTGCGCCGCGCTCGTGGAGGACGGCGACTGCATACAGATGGGCATAGGCGCGCTCCCCAACGCGCTCGCCGCCCAGCTCTCGGGCCACAGGCACCTCGGACTGCACACCGAGATGTTCGCCGACGGGCTGCTGAAACTGATAAAGAGCGGGGTCATCGACGGAAGCCGCAAGAAAATCGACACCGGCAAGGTCGTGGCCTCCTTCCTTCTCGGCTCGCAGGATGTCTACTCATTCATCGACCACAACCCCGCGGTGAACATGAGGGACATAAAATACACCAACAACCCCTTCGTGATAGCGCAGAACCCCCACATGAAGGCCATCAATTCGGCCACCGAGGTGGACCTCACAGGTCAGATCTGCGCCGACTCGATAGGCACGCGCATCTTCAGCGGCACCGGCGGGCAGCTGGAGTTCGTGCGGGGAGCATCCATGTCGGAGGGCGGCAAGAGCATCACCGCCTTCGCCTCCCGCACAAAGAACGGCAAGAACAAGATCGTAGCCGAGCTCAACGCCGGCGCGGGAGTCGTGACCCCTCGCGCCGACGCCCACTGGGTCGTGACCGAATACGGGGCCGTGGACCTCTACGGCAGGAGCCTGCAGGAAAGGGCCAAGCTGCTGATCAGCATCGCCCACCCCGACGACCGCGAGGCGCTCGACCGCGAAGCCTTCGCCCGCTTCGGCCCGCACTACCACAACTTCTCGGTGTAGCGCTACAGGCAGGGCGGCGGCAGGTGACAAGGTAAAAGCGCAAACCTGCTGAGACGGAAGTAATGGCAGTATAGGTAGGAGCATTGCTTTTGCAGAAATGTTTGATTATAAAACTCTTACAAATATGCAAAGATCCTATATACTTGCAATTTGGCCGACTTTGGAGCAATAGGTTCGGCGAAAATGGACTTACAGACGCCTGCAGGGCTGTTTTCTCAAAACAGGCTGCTCCTAAGTCTCACGCCTTCTTCAGCTGTCATGAACCACAGCCGCCGAGCATGCGCTGCGGGGAGCTCCGCGAAGGGCTCTCCTCGCGCGTGCCGGCGACTGCGACTCAGTTCCGCTGGATTTGCAATCCAGCGCAATTCCGACCCACGTTCCGGCGGATTACAAATCACGCCGGAACACAGAAGCCAGACGCAGAGGAACAAAAATGCCAGCACGCAGTACGGAATTTCCGCTGAGGAGGCTAGCCGTCCGCGGCTGTGAGCG
>ERZ779889.1256-NODE-1256-length-26195-cov-3.176549_pt1 | contig 26195 bp, 19 predicted proteins | sample MGYA00511030_ERZ779889 | MGnify/ENA primary metagenome ERZ779889 (study PRJEB29588, sample SAMEA2160616) | human gut metagenome | biome: human gut; feature: human-associated habitat; material: faeces | place: Denmark | collected 2008/2010 ...
CCGCCCCAGATGCCGCCATAGCCGTGTTTTCCTTTCTCATGGATGGAATTTGCCAGGCTCTCGCTAATGATGCACCACTGGAGGGTGAAATTGCTGTTGTCGTAGAACGTGGCACACTCGTCGGTGCTCCAACTCATGGAACAATGGTCGATGATGATGTTGCGGTGATGTTTGAAACCATTCATCGCATCGTCGCCTTTCTGTTTGATGTCAGCCCCCATGCGCGAGCGGATGAAACGGATAATCACGTTGTCGGCCGACACGCCGAGGGTGTAGTTTTTCAGGCAAATGCCGTCGCCCGGAGCTGTCTGTCCGGCGATGGTGAGGTCGCCGTTGTTGATTTTCAACGGCTCAGTCAGTTCGATAATGCCGCTCACGGCAAACACGATGGTGCGCGGCCCTTCCTTGCGGATGGCCCAGCGGAGCGTGCCTTCCGAGCCGTCGTCGGCCAGCGAAGTCACCGTGTAGACCTTGCCCCCGGCACCGCCCGTGGTGTATTTTCCCGCCCCGTCGGCACCGGGAAAGGCGGGCACCGTCGAACGGTCGGGCACGGGATAATTCTTCAAATCTTGTGCTCCTACGACCGATGCGGCCAGGAGCAACCCGCACGAGAGGATAATAGACTTTTTCATTGGCGTATGTTTTACGTTTGACCACTAACTAAATGCCTCCCATCACACTTTCCACCAGGCCGTTCATGTAGACCTCCAGGTTTGTGTACGACTTGTCCAGGTCATACCGGGCACTGTCGTCTGTCGTCGGGTCGAGCCCGTGCTCTTTTTCCCACTCGTCGGGCATCCCGTCGCCATCGGTGTCGGTCTGTGCCTGTCCGGCTTTGTAGTCGGGCCACCCGCCCACATCGGCAGGGTCGTCGATGAAGCCGTAGTCACTGCCGTTCGAACCTTTGGCCGTGTAGTTACCCTCACGCACTGTGGCCACGATGCGTGCATCCACGGCGTCGCGCCTGAGCGATGCCCCTGCATACGACAACACGGCTTCATAGGCGTCTTTGGCATCTTGGGTGAAATCGTCCGCATCGGGCGTGATGGAAAATTCGGTGGAGGAAAGCAGCTTGTCGGGCGAGATGAAATCATTCTTGGCCACCATGCCTTTCGTATTGTCGGCATTCACCTCGGCAATGCTCTCCAGGCGGCCTGCATTGTCCAACACCGAACCGTCGAAGTAGTTGCCGTGCAAATAAAACGTGCCATACGTTCCCAACTCGTTTTTCGAGCTGTTGCTGCCGTCGTCGGCGTAGGCCGTGAAGATGCGGCTGCACGCATTGCTGTTCGTGCTCTTCAAATAAGGGCCGGGCTTATAGTAGTTGTTTACGAAGTTATACGAGCCACCCTGGCCGCCGTATGCACCTTCGCCACCCCAGTTGTAGATGACGTTGTTGCGCAGGTCGACCTTCTCCTCGTCGGGCAAGCCGGACGAACGGCTGCCGTCCAGACGGGGCGTGCGGTTGGAGTGGTGTGCCAGGAGGTTGTGGTGGTAGGTGGCAGGCGAGCCGCCCCAGATGCCTCCATAACCGTGGTCGCCCTTGGCATGCAGAGACTTTGTGAGGCTTTCGGCAATGATGCACCACTGCATGGTGAAGTTCTTATTATTATAAAAGGAAGCACACTCATCGGTGCTCCAGCTCATGGAGCAGTGGTCGACGATGATGTTGCTGTATCCCCGCCCCCAGAAAGCGTCCGAGCCGTCGGCCTCGCTGCCAGTCAGTGCGCCGGCTCCCATGCGGCAACGGATGAAACGCACAATCACGTTGTCGGCATTGAGCACGAGCGAATGGTTTTTCAGGCAAATGCCGTCGCCCGGGGCAGTCTGCCCGGCAATGGTCAGGTCGCCATGCTGGATTTTAAGTTCGCGCCTCAGTTCGATGATGCCATCGACAGCAAACACCACCGTGCGCGGCCCCTCCTGCTCCACGGCCCAACGGAGTGTGCCCTCCGAACCGTCGTCGGCCAGCGAGTTTACGATAAGGACTTTGCCTTCGGCGCCGCCTTTAGTGTAGCGTCCGGCCCCGTAAGCGCCGGGAAAGGCCAAGACCTTCGTGCGGTCGGGAGCGTCTGGTCCGGGCGAATCGGGTGTTTCCGGCGTGGAGGGAGTTCCTGGAGCGTCCGGCCCGGGCATTTCGCCCATCGGGTCTTCACTCGAACAAGCTGTGCCCGTCAGCAGGAAAGCACAGCAAAGCGTATTCAACAAATATTTTCTCATATAGCATTTTTACTTTTAGTCTGCCGAATGGGAGGTTTTGTTTTGCTATGATTAACAGGCTGTTTCTGCACCCTTAAAGATAGCCGGGAGCGGATAGGAATCCGTGGTCGGCGCCCCTCCTTTCCGTAGTCGGCGGCCTTCCTTTCCGTCCTCGGCTAGTTTCCTTTCCGTGGTCGGAAAGCTTTAATGCCCGGTTTGCCGATGTTTCGTCCAACGACAAACCGGGTTTTCAACCGCCACATGGATGTTTGGAAACCATACTCAACTTAAACCTTATTCCATGAAAAAAAACAACGGGACAAAGATAGGGCAGCGAAGGCCCTGCATTCAAACAATATCTATTGAGAATGGTGGACTATTTGTCTTTTTCCTGCTTTTCCGACAAATAGTCCACCATTTAAACAAATAGTCCTCCTCAAAGTCTTGTCCTTTAAAGAGCGACTACCTAAAAAAATGAAACCGCCCGGCTGCAAACCGGGCGGCATTCCACCATGTCTTATCAAAAAAAACAATGCCAACGAACGGCACACACGGCACGTCGGGCACCAACCGCTCTTCCGGCCGCTGCGACTAACTCATTTTGCAACCTTTCCTTCGGCTGTCTTCTTAGGATGAAACGGCATGGCCGTATAACCCAACTTCTGAATGGCAGCTTTCAGTTTGTCGGGCGAAGTCTTGTCGGTCCGATACTCGATAGTGACGGTCTTGGCCGGCAAATCCACTTTAAGGTCGGTCACTCCTTTTTCAAAAGGAATGTTCTTCTCGATGCGCTGCTTGCAATTCTCGCAGGTCATCGACACGACATAGGTCACAGTTTCTTTCTTCTTGTCCTTTTTCTTGCCGTCGGCCAGGGAAGGCGTCGCGAAGGCCACCAGCAGGATGGCCAGCAAGGCTAACATTTTTGTTTTCATAAGCATATTGTGTTTAACGTCAAACTTTCGGTATGTTGAAACGCACGCCGATGTAGAACTTCCGCCCCATGGTCGGCCCCCACACCATCGTGGCGTCAAAGTCCGGCCCGTAAGGATTGCCGGCACCCACCACGGGATTCTTCTGCTTGAAGCCGGTAAGGTTCTCGCCTCCGGCATAGATGCTCCAACGGCGGAAACGGCGTGTGACTTGTGCATTCAGCACGGTGTAAGCACCGAAACTTTCTTTCCAAAGCGGGCGGTCGGCGTCGGGGGTCGGCATACGGCCTCCGCCGTTGAACTGCGCGGTGAGGTCGAACTGCCACTTCTTCAGCGGTGTTTCGTAAGACGCCGTTGCCAGCGCCTTGTAGCGGCTCTGCAAAGGTTTGCGCAGGCGACGCCCGTTGTAGTCGCACTTCACATCCATCCAGCGATAGGCAGCCAGGAGGGTGAACCCACGAAACAACGGATAGCTTGCCTCCACCTGGAAGACACTCGACGTGGAACGCCCTTGCAGGTTGTAGAACGACACGGCATGAGCATCGCTGTCGAGGTCTACCACCATCTGGTCTTGAAAGTCCGTGTAATACCAGTCGGCCGAGAGTGTCAGTTCCTCATCGCCCAGAGGAATGTAGAACGAGGCGTTCAGGCCATAGTTCCAAGCGCTTTCCTGAGTCAGTCCGTCGGCCACATGCCAAATGCGGCTGCTCGCCAGCAGATACCCGTTGTCGGGCAGGACAAGCGTGCTGCGATAGCCTTTGCCGACCGACCCGCGCAGATGGAACCATTCGGCCACGTCGTATTTCACATGCAGGCGCGGGGTGACAAACCAACTGTAAAGCGAACTGTAGTCGGCACGCAGGCCCGCGAGCACAGTCAGTTTCTCCACCGGCGTCCAGGTGTATTCCACATAAGCACCCGTGGTACTTTCCGTCACGTTGTGCATGCCCGGCAGATAGCGGGCCACGATGTTGCCCCGCTGGGCATACTTGTCCCAGTTGAAGTTCATGCCCGCACAAAGTTTGTGTTGCTCACCAAACTCGCTTTCGTAGAGCAACGACCCATAGACGTTCGTCTCATATACATTATATATATTATGTGCATAGTTGGAGGCTTGGTCGTGATACGAACCTGAGACAATCAGGGCAATGCTTTCGTTGCGGTCGGGACGGAGGATAAAGCCGTTTTTCGAGAACCACTCCAGGCGGTTGGCACGGAGGCCGATGGTGTAAGGGTCGTAGGCATGACCGTCGGGCAACGTGTGCGCCGTCTGCCCGCTTGTACGTTTGTCGGTAAGCACCTTCACGCCCGTCTGCGACACGAAGCGCGGAGTCTGGTAATGCCATCGGTTCATCGCGCTGAAGGAGTGCATCTTCGGCATGTCGAGAAACGAGTCGCCGTTTTTGTCGTGTGCTTGCTCCTCGTTGTAGTAATTGAGGAAGAGAGCCGTCGAGAGTCGTTCGTTCAGCTCCGCGGCAGCCACGGCATTTCCCTCATAACGCCCGGCATCGCTGGCAAAGAGGTTGACAAACAGCGGGTCGGCAATCTTGGGTTTCTTATACTCCACGTTGATTTGCCCTGTCACCGACTCAAAGCCGTTTTTCACCGAAGCCGCCCCTTTCGACACCTGTATGCTCTGCATCCACGGACCGGGAATGTAGTCCAACCCGTAGAGGGCGGCCGCGCCACGCTGGTTGGGGAAATTCTCGGTCAGCATCTGCACATAGGTGCCCGCCAGGCCGAGGAGCTGGATTTGCTTTGCTCCGGTCACGGCGTCGCTATAAGCCACGTCGACCGAAGGGTTGGTCTCAAAACTTTCGGAAAGGTTGCAACATGCGGCACGTGTCAGCTCCCCTGTCGAGATGCTTTCCGTGCCAAACACGCTCTTGCGGTTTTTCAGCGGCCCAATGGTGCGCGAGGTGACCACCACTTCTTGCAAGGCTGCACTCGATTCCAGCACCACCACCTGCACCTCGTCGGGCTTTTCGACCTTCAGCCGGCGCGACTGGAAACCTACGTAGTCGAAACACAAGGAATCGACCTTTGACGAAGGAATGATTTCGAAATAGCCCGTCGTATCGGTCACGCAACGAAAACTCTTGTCCGTCCAATACACATACGCTCCCGGCAGGGGCGTCCCTTCTTTATCCAACACAAATCCTTTTACCTTATCGTCATTTTCCACAGCCTGCACTGTCCACAGGGTGAGGAAGCAGGCCAGTATAAACATGAAACGTCTTTGAACCATCGTTTGTTACTCAAAATATCAGAATTGCGCTGCAAAGATACGTATTTTGAAGGAGCGCGAGCAATACCTATAAATTGCTATTTTACAGCTTCCGGATTTGCCGATGGAAAGGACGAGACAGTGTCTCATCGCAAGAGAAACATTTTTTCCGCCGGAAGATATAGAGGGATGGAAACCTATTCCCAACCGGCAACACGGAAAAAGCAAGCCCCGGCATCTCCACACCTGCGAAGGCGACAGGCTTGCAACAGCGAAAATGAATGACATGCCACTGCCCAAAGAGCACATACCAACAACGGCTGGGAAAACATAAAAGCTAACCGGGGACGGATTCCCATCCGTTCTTACACCGGCAAGAACCCATGCCCGGACGGCAGGGAAAAAAGTAGAGAAGCTATGCTTCCATAACCTACAAGACAGTGGCCTGCCAGGGCCGGAAGCATAAAAAAACAGGGAACTTCCCAGCTCCCTGTCCTTAATCTTTAACCTAAACCTTAACTATGAAAAAATCTAATGTTTTTTCACGTCTCAAAATTGCAAAATAGAACCCATTAAGTCAAATTTTAGAGCCATAAACTTTGTCATTTTAATATTAATTAATAATTCAACACTTCTAATATAACAGATTAACACCCATTCTAGTTATGATTTCGCAGTATGCGCCCTATTTTGCTAACTATTTGCAATACAGCTATCCGACATTCCAGCAAGGAAAAGAGCTGCCCGTAGCTTTGATTTGCACAGGAGTGATTATCTTTGCACCGATTTAAATCTATTCATCTCAAAAATTTATATTCACATTATGACGCAAGAACAAGGAGCAGACTTAAAATCTGCAACTGCGGACAAGCATTTATTTATCGAAACCTACGGTTGCCAAATGAACGTGGCCGATAGTGAAGTAGTGGCATCGGTGATGCAGATGGCCGGATACCAACCGTGTGACCATCTGGAAGACGCCGACGCTGTGTTTCTCAACACATGCTCCATCCGCGACAATGCCGAACAGAAAATCCTGAACCGGCTTGAAGCGCTCAACGCCCTGCGCAAAAAGAAACACGGGCTCATCATCGGCGTGCTGGGTTGCATGGCCGAACGCGTAAAAGACGACCTCATTGCCCATCACCACGTGGACCTTGTGGCGGGCCCTGATGCCTACCTGACCCTGCCCGACCTCATCGCCTCGGTCGAAGCCGGCGAGAAAGCCATCAACGTAGAACTCTCGACCACAGAAACCTATCGCGACGTGATTCCCTCGCGCATCTGCGGCACGCACGTGTCGGGTTTTGTAAGCATCATGCGCGGGTGCAACAATTTCTGCCACTATTGCATTGTGCCCTACACACGCGGACGCGAACGCAGCCGCGACGTGGGCAGCATCTTGAACGAAGTGGCCGACCTGGTGGCCAAAGGCTATAAAGAAATCACCCTGTTGGGGCAGAACGTAAACTCTTACCGTTTCGAACAGGGCAACGAAGTGGTCACCTTCCCCGTCTTGCTGCGCCGCGTGGCCGAGTCGGCCCCAGGTGTACGCATCCGCTTCACGACCTCGCACCCGAAGGATATGAGCGACGAGACACTCCACGTCATCGCCGAAGTGCCCAACGTCTGCAAACACATCCACCTGCCGGTGCAGAGCGGCAGCAACCGCATCCTGAAACTCATGAACCGCAAATACACACGCGAGTGGTATCTTGCCCGCGTGGCAGCCATCCGCCGCATCATCCCCGACTGCGGCCTGAGCACCGACATCTTCTCGGGCTACCATTCGGAAACGGAAGAAGACCACCAGGCTTCCCTGTCGCTCATGGAAGAATGTGCCTACGACTCGGCTTTCATGTTCAAATACTCTGAACGTCCCGGCACGTATGCCTCCAAGCATCTGCCCGACGACGTGCCCGAAGAGGTGAAGATCCGCCGTTTGAACGAAATCATCGCATTACAAACCCGCCTGTCGGCCGAAAGCAACCGCCGCTGCATAGGCCGCACGTATGAAGTGCTGGTGGAAGGCGTATCGAAACGCTCGAAAGAACAGCTTTTCGGCCGCACGGAGCAAAACAAGGTCGTGGTGTTCGACCGTGGGACATACCGCGTCGGCGACTACGTCATGGTGCGCATCACCGACGCCAGCTCAGCCACGCTAAAGGGCGAAACCGTAGAGAATATCTGACCGTCTCATACAGCACGGACACGGGCAAGACTGACAAGGACACACAAGTTTTACAAAACGTTGTCCTATAAGTCTTGCCCGTGTTCTGTTTTTAAGAATCGCCCATCTTCCGCCATCCTTTTTCCGACACGGCGCTCCTTTGTAACAAATATGTCAAATGTTAAAACTAACTTGGCGTACTTACATTCCTTTAATCAATATTTGTTAGTTTTACTCATTTATACGTATCTTTGGCAGGATAACAAATCTCAATTCTATGGGCAGAGAGAATGCAACATATAAAACCACGCACACGAGCCGCTTAAGAACTCGAAGCAAACTTCTTGTGAATAAGACGGTTGCAGAATACTCGCACGGGGGGGGGGGATTTTAGGCACTCCATCTCAACACCGGGTTTCGTCATCACCTGCACGTGCTGGCAAGACAGCGTTCTTTCAATCCTTTCACACTTCAAACACTTATTTTCCTACTTCAAACACTTCGCAGCGCGACGCTGCCGAAGCGGTTTGTCACGTTTGTACGCAAGCACAAAAACGATTCAATTCCCCGAAAAGTCAACAATCATTTATAATCTTCAAACCATAAACATTTTATCTATGAACAAAAAAATCTTTTTGCTCATCCTCTTCGCCTTGCCTTTATTCTGTGCGTGGGCCGGCGAAAAAGAGAAAGCCACATTAAGTTGCCAGGTATACGACTACCGGGGAGAAAAAATCTACTACGACTGCATGCAAACACCCTTCATTAGGGCTGAATTCCACAACAATCCGGGCGAAAGCCACGTCTACAGTTTTGAGACAGACCGACTGGTGACACTCATGGTGAACGAACGCGAGCAGTTCATCCTGCAACCGGGCGACAGCCTGCACGCCGTCATCCGCTACGCGGAAAACGGACGTCCCCAGACTGTTGAAATCAGCGGTACGGAACGTGCCGTCGCACAAAACAACCTGCGCCGCGATATCCGCCAGCTGCAAGCCTCCATGCGCTACAAGACACAGCTACTGGCTTGCATCGCCATCGACACCAAACCTGCAGACCGCTTCCGCGATTCACGCATTTTTATGGAAAAGGTCGACAAACTCATCAAACTGGAAGAAGCCAACTGCTCTCCGGAGTTTATCAACTACATCCGTGCCGAATATGAAGCCATCGTCTATGGCACGTATGTGGAATATCCGCCCATGTACGCAGAAACAAGGCATACTCCCATCGAGAAACAAGGCATCGGCGACTATTGGACAGTGGTCGATGACTATCAGACGAGAAGCGACGAAGCATCTCTATGCTGCATGCCTTACAGCGAATTTCTTGTGTTGTACTGCTTCTACCAAAGAGATAAAGAAGCTCATGCCTCGGGCAAGGTCTACGACCGCCCCAACTCACTGGAAGGTTTATACAAGGAGCTGTCGACCTTCTTTGAAGGCAACCAACGCGATGCGACCCTCTTTCTTGTACTGTCAAACTACATCCGCCAAGGCAGGGAAATAGAAAAAGTGGAACCCTACTTGAAGGAGTACAAAGAAAAGTACAACATCGACAAGGAACACGCCAACATCCTCGACGCCCTCATGCAATAACAAAGGGGGACACTCCTATTGCAAGAGCCGCCCTTATGCCCGCACAAAAAACGGGGAGACCTGCCTTTTCTTAAAGACAGCAGACAGCCCGCCAGACTTTGTGCACAAGGTAGCATTGACTCTTCTTCTTTATTTAGCACAAACAAAAACCTAACACTAAAACCTCTGAGAGATGAGAAAATTTAAAAGACTAGTCCCCATCCTGAGCCTATGTCTCTGCACCAGCATCGGCATGACCGACACCCTGATGGCACAAAACATAGACCAAGAGCGGGCTTACAAAAACGAAAAAATCAGCGTACGCATCAGTAACGAACCTCTGAGCAAAATCATTGAACAAGTGGCCCAACTGGCCAAGGTGAAAATAAACTTGCAAGGCGTCACCCTGCTTGGCATCGACACCCCCACAACCATCAATGAAAGCAACAAGTCGCTCGACGAAATCTTGCGCGACTTGCTCAAAGACCAAAATGTACGCCTGCGCTATGAGCCGGGCCGTAATATCTACCTCGAACCTATCGCCACAACTAAGACGGAAGGCATAATGATACCTGTGCAGGGCATCGTCCTTGGAGCTGACATCAACGATGTACTCATCGGTGCCACCATCGTCATCGTCGACGACAACGGCAACAGTACGGGTATGGGCTGTGTGACCAATGCCGACGGAAAGTTCACCATCAACGTCCCGCGCAAACAATCCATCAAAATCTCCTACATCGGATATAAGAGTCAGTCACTGCAAATCCTCAAGCCCGAAGATGCTCTGAAAGTCACGCTTAAAGCCAACTCCATCGACATGGACCAAGTGGTCGTGACCGGTATCAGCAAACGTAGCAAAAACAGTTTTACCGGCAACTATGTTACTGTGAAGGGCGACGAACTGCGCCGTGTAAGCCCGACAAACATCTTGCGCGGACTTCAATTCTATGACCCCAGCTTCCGCATCCTGGAAGACAACTCAGCCGGTTCAGACCCCAACGCGCAGATGAATTTCCAAATCCGCGGAGACCAGAGCTTAGGCGGACTGAACACCAACGCCAGCAACATGGAACTCATGCTCGACAACGTGTCGAGCCGTCCGAACGTGCCTCTATTCGTGCTCGACGGCTTCACCGTGTCCATCAGCCGCATTTTAAGTCTCGACCCCGAACGGGTGGAAAGCATCACAATCTTGAAAGATGCTGCCGCAACAGCTATCTACGGTTCGAAAGCTGCCAACGGTGTCATCGTTGTGGAATCCAAAGTAGCCCCTGACGGTGCCCTCTCTGTATCGTATAGCGGAAACTTCACCATCCAGACACCCGACCTGACAGACTATAACATGTGCAACGCAGAAGAAAAGTTGCAGTTGGAATGGATGGCAGGCATTTACGACCCGAGCAACATCAACGAAATGAATTTGTATAACAAGTACAAACGCAACGTACTGGCAGGAGTAGACACCTATTGGCTCTCCCAACCTCTGCGCACGGCTTTCGTCCAGAACCATTCAATAACGGCTGCCGGCGGTACGGACGTGTTCCGTTACACGCTGGGCGTCAATGCCGGCCTTACTCCCGGTGTGATGAAAGGCTCATCGAACAACACGAAGAGCATCAACCTGAACATGTCGTACAACAAAAACAACCTTGTCGTGGGCGCCGACATTACGCTTACCGAGACCAAGGGAGAAAACTCACCCTACGGTTCGTTCAGCGACTATTCGCAAGCCAACCCCTACTACCGCATGAAGAACGACAATGGCGGATACGACAAGATACTCGACTATAAAGGTCTGGGTGCCGGTATCTCAAACGAGACCATCTACAATCCTCTCTACGACGCGCAGTTTGACGCTCGCAACGAAACCAACAACCTCAACATCGCGGCGCAATTCAACGCCGAATACATGCTTCTGCACAACCTGCGCCTCACGGCCCGTTTGTCGTACACCCGCGGCATGGCGAAGTCGGACGCTTTCTATCCGGCCGACCTGACCGATTTCGACACAGAACAGGATGTGACACGCCGAGGACGTTACGACAAGAGCACCGGCGACCTGACATCGTGGTCGAGCGACTTGGGCATCAATTACAACTGGCAGATGAACAAACACCTCATCAGCCTCTTCGGAAACTGGACAGTCAATGAAGACACAAACAACAGCGTCAACCTGCGGGCCACCGGTTTCCCCGACGAACACATGAGTGACTTCATCTTCGGTTACGACACAGACAGCCGTCCGGACGGTACGGAAGAGACATCGCGTGCCATGGGCCTGACCGGACAGTTCTCTTACAGCTACGACAACAAATACTCCTTCGATTTCAACGTCCGCGCCGACATGTCGTCGCGCTTTGGTTCGGACAACCGCATGGAACCCTTCTGGTCGGCCGGTGTCCGCTGGAATGCCCATCGCGAGAAATGGCTTGAAGGACGCATATCCAACCTCGTGCTGCGTGCATCCTATGGTGTGACAGGTTCGCAAAACTACGACCCCTACCAAGCCATTGAGTTCTATTCGTTCAGCAACACGATGAAGCCCTACGAATCGTTCCCGATGGTGGGTGCCCTTCTCCAAGGTCTCCCGAATTCAAATCTGGGATGGTCGACAGTCGACAACCTCAGCCTCGGTGTTGAACTGGGATTCTGGCGCAACCGTGTCAACCTGACCTTCAACTATTACAACAACATCACCAATGAGATGCTTGTCGACTATGACCTTGCACCGTCTACAGGATTTGCCTCGCAAATGATTAACGCAAGCGAACTGCAAAACAAAGGTTTCGACTTGTCTTTGAACGTGATTGCATACCAAGACCTGCGCCGCCAGATATTCTGGACCGTGGGTGCAAATGCCAACCACAACAAAAACATCATCCGCAAAATATCGAACCAGCTCCAAGCACTCAACGAAAAACAACTGGCCAGCAAAGACGCCCCTCTGCCCATCTATCAGGAAGGCCACTCCACAACGACACTTTACACCGTCCGCTCACTGGGCATCGACCCCTCATCGGGAGAAGAAGTCTACCTGAAGCGCAACGGAGAGAAGACCTTCATTTGGGACTCGCTCGACAAAGTCCCCGTGGGCGACACCAATGCCAAAGTGAGCGGCGCCATCAACTCGGCCCTCAACTGGGGCGACTTCTCCCTCTCCCTGAACATGACTTACAAGTGGGGAGGCATCGCTTACAACTCTACGCTTGTGGACAAGCTGGAAAACCGCAACATTGCTTACAACACCGACCGCCGTGCCTTGACTTACCGCTGGCTCGAACCGGGCGACGTGGCTCGCTACAAAGCCCTCACTCCTGAAGGAGCACAAACGCCGCAAAGCACACGCTTCATCATGGACGACAACGAGCTCAACATGGCCAGCATCTCGGTCGGCTACCGCTTCCGCGACGACAAGTTCTCCTTCTTACGCAAGTGTAGCATCAGTGCGCTGAACCTCAACTTCAACACGACAGATTTAGTGCGCTGGTCGACCATCAAAATGGAACGAGGACTCGACTACCCGTTTGCACGCTCCTACACGATGACTCTTGGCATCATCTTCAAATAACCTCTGTAACACCAACACATATTTTGCATTATGAAACATAATAAACTACATATCGTCTTCTGCACAGCAGCCGTGGCTTTGCTTTGCTCCTGCTCCGATTGGTTCGACATCACGCCTAAGACGGATATCAAGGCAGAAGATTTGTTTGAGACCGAAAGTGGCTTCCAAAGCGCACTTGCCGGAATCTACATCGGCCTGACCGACCAAAATTCCTATGGAGGAAACTATACTTTCGGACAACTCGACCGCATGGTACAGTTCTACGACCGCATCCCCGGCAACGAAATTGTAGACCCTTCGGTAATCTTCGACTACACAACCGAAAACAACAGCTACAACACAAAGGCCGTCATTGCCAACATGTGGAGTTCGTCGTACAACCTCATTGCCAACACCAACAACTTCCTTTCATGGCTCGACCGCAATGGCGAACACGTCATCAATTCAGCCCAAACACGCGACATGATGCGTGGCGAAGCACTGGCCTTGCGCGGATTCCTGCACTTTGACCTGCTGCGTCTATGGGGGCCGATGTACCGCTCCGACTCCACAGCGCTTTCCATCCCCTACCGCGTCGTAGCCGATGCCAGCCGCCAGCCCCTGCTTCCGGCCAACCAGATAGTGGCAAACATCATGTCCGACCTTGCGCAAGCACGCACCCTGCTCTCCTTTGAAAAAGGCACTTCGCTTTCCGAGAGCAAACGCCGTTTCCGGCTCAACTACTACGCCGTCACGGCTCTCATGGCCCGTGTGAGCAACTATCGGGGCGACAAGTCTTCAGCCATGACCTATGCAGAGGAAGTCATCAACGACTGCGGGCTGGGATTGATGGACAACTGCCGCACCAGCCCTGCCCTTTTCGGCGAAACCATCTTTGCCCTGAGCATCTACAACATGGAAGAAAACCTCAGCGATTATTGGGCAGAAGGTCCAACCTTCAACACCCAACTCTCACTCAGCCAATCGAAACTGGAAGCAATTTTCGAGAGCAACAGTGTGGGCAACAACGACATGCGTGCCCGCAAAAGCGAAGGATTCCTCACATACGACGACAACAACGAAGCCATATCGCGCAAATACATCAAAAACGATGACGAGGAAGTGCCCCTCATCCGCTTGGCTGAAATGTATTACATCTGCTGCGAATGCGCTCCGCTGGCCGAAGCAGGACCCTACATCAACGAAGTGCGCCAGAAGAGAGGCATCTCGCGCACCTACGACTACAACTTCACGACCGAAGCCGCACGCCTCGACGCGCTCAACCTCGAATACCGCAAGGACTTTTATGCCGAAGGGCAATACTTTCACTTCCTGAAACTCCATGAGTATTCCACCTTCCTCAACTGTCCCCTCACAGGAGGCATGACGGAACAGCAATACGTATTTCCTCTGCCTGATGCAGAAAAAGAATACGGCTGGACCGACAGCATGTCCGGCGAAAACAACAGTGGTGAAGAATAATCGCCCACAAACCTTTAACTAAAACGTATATTTAAGAACATGAAAAAGTTATATATCATCCTGACGGCGGCTATTGCATGCCTGGCTTCGTGCAACGAAAACGAAGTACCCTTCTATGCTGCCAACTCCGACGGTATCTACTTCAACTACGACAGCGAAAATAAAGATGCCTTCGAAGCATCGGTCAACTTTGCCAACTACATGGTGGGCGACTCGGCCTACCTGAGCGTGCCCATCAAAATGAAGACCCTGGGCTATCTCTCCGAACAAGACCGCCACGTGGTTTTGAAAGCCGAGGCCGTGGAATCGTATGCAAAGGCTGAAGTGGAAATCCCCGAAATCATTGTCCCGGCAGGCGAGACAGAAATAAACGTAGTGGTCAAAGCACTGCGACCGGCCGAGAAAAACACCATGTATGCCGTAAAACTCTCGGTTGACGGAGAATCGTCAGATAATCAAATCGGAGCTGGCGTAACGGAACGCTCCGGCTTCACAATCTTCGTCGAAGAAAGCTACACCCAGCCTAGTTCCTGGAACAACGTGATATACCAGTTCGGCGAATGGACAGAAGAGAAATTTATCTTCCTGGCCAAAGTCACCAAACTCGACAACTACTACGCAGACCCATCCATGGCCGAACTCTACAACACCATGGCCGTCGATTCCCTGCGTACCTATTATGCTGAAAACCCCGGAGCAGAAAAGGTGGTCGATATTCCTCTCATCAAACTCAGCGGATGGAACGGAGTGTACGGGAAACCTTACTATTGGGGCGAGATGCAAGACCGCTACATGGGAACATACAACGAAACCACTTTCGGCTACTATTGCTCCACATTCGGCATCACGACCTCGACCGAGGCCGACGAATTTGCTTCCACGGAAGAAAACATGGCGAAAGTAAACAAGAAAGCTATCAATGCCATGATGTCTTATTTCAATCAGCAATATCAGCAGGGAGCCTCTCTCAACAATGCAAGTTCGAATTTCCGGATACCCGTCTTGCCCGAACTGATAAACGAATACGACCTCGTCAAACCTTATTGGTGGGTCAACATCCCGTCAACCACTCCTCCGGGCGGCACGCCAACCGGCATTTTCATGGACGACTACTACGGGGCTTACTCTGACAACAAATACCGTTTCATGATTGAGACTCTGTCTGAAGCCTTGGGCGATGAATTTTCTTTGGCTTACATGTTCCCCATTTGCAGCGACTTCATGGGCGGCAACATGTGGGACTACATGCTCTCGCCCGACATGGCCAAACAGCAGGTGCAACGTTGCCATGACCTGCTGTTGGAGAAATACGATGAAAATCCCGGCGCCTACGACTTCGACTTCCCGCGCACCATCATCTTCCCGGCCGACGACCAGGGAGGCAAGGATGACAAGTGACAGAACGGGAACGAACACAACTTATTGAACGAACAACCAACGACACAACATTATGAAAAAGATATTTTTAGGTTTGCTCGCCTTGGGCACGCTCCTCATGAGCAGTTGCTACGAAGACAAGGGCAACTACAGCTACAACTTCGACAGCATCAACAATGTCGACACCATATCTTTCACCCCTGAGGCTTACAGCAGCTTCAACGGATGGACTATCGACTACATCAAGAGCGGTGAGGCCGACACCATTACCGAACGAATCACGGTGAACCCCACGTTCTCTTCCCCCGAACAAGCTGGAGAAATGGACTACTACTGGTATCGCCGCTACACGTGGAACGGAACAAACAGAAGCGACACCCTGAACACACCGGGCTACATGGATGTGTTGATTCCAAACAACGGCGATGTGACCTACAACGTCATTCTTGAAATCCGCGACCGCATAACCGACATTTCCTACTTCACCAACCTGACGGTGCGCACACGCGAATGGTATACCAACAGCCTCTTCGTGCTCCACGGCAACTCGGCCACCAACATGCGCCTGGGCAATGTGGAAATCCTGGGCGAAGAACCGACCATCACACTCGACGCCTTTGAACGTGTCAACACCGACCCCACCCTGCACGAGCCGTTCCGAAACGCACGTGTCTTGAGTTTCCGCGTCTATGCCTCAAAAAGAAGCTCCGAACTGATAGTGTTCAAAACCGACGCCACGGCAGAAGTATACAATCCTTTCGGTTTGAAACGCCTGCAAGACACTTACTACGTAATGCCTCCCACCTCAGGCACAGCCGACTTGTTTGTGCCCCGGTCCATAATTAACCTGTCCCCATCGGGAAGCCAACGTTTCCGCGCCGTAACCAGCAACGACGGACGTTTCTATATCTCAAGTGATTTCTTCCGTTTCTACGAACCGGGTGCAGATACTGAAAATGCCAATCACCTCACTACGGACCAGTATAACGTACATGTGGGCACGATGACAAGCGAATACTATGTGTTCTGGGACGAACAAAACGGACGCTTCATACACAACTCATTGGGTGGAAACAATTTCCCGTGGTCTGAAGATTCGGCACGCGAAGATGCCGTCCTTTCCTCCCCTGTGCTCGACAGCCATGTCAACTCTGACATTCTGAAAGCATTGAAAGGCATGCAGCCTGTCTACGCTTATGTAAACAACTTCAACTACTACCAGTCGGCCAACGAAGCACGCTTCATTTTCTATGACCCTGCAACACAGCGCAACCTTATATGCAGCCTCGTGCAATCAGACGGCAAAGACGGCAAATCTGCCAAAGACGACGAATCGGACGCTTCAAGCCCATTTGAAGCAGACACCATCAGCATGCCCAACATCCACCTCGAACCGGGCACACCCATCGTCTACCAAGGAGCCTATGCACTTGATTTCTTCTTCTATGCCGATGGTTCGACTGTCTACCGCTACAATATCCAAAACGGCGACCAAGAAATCATCTACGAAGCTCCGGCAGGCTATGACATCTCCATCCTGAAGTTCAAGCAAAATGAAGACTACCTTTATTGGGGCAATCTCTACCGCTACCTCAACATCGGCATGAACCGCGGAAACGAAGGGGCAGTGGCCGAAATCAAGCTCACGGCAGCAGGCGACGTCGACACCGAATATGAGCAGCAATTATACGAAGGCTTCGACAACATCGTCGACTTGCAATTCTGCAACGAATTGCAATACAACGTGGAATAATTTCTTTTCAGACGAACCTAACCTGAACAAAAAACTTCTAACACGCTAGAATATGCAAAAACTCAAATCTCTGTTGTGTGTGGCCGGACTCCTCGGGAGTCTGTGCCTGCACGCACAACAACCCATAAAAGTCACCGGGACCATCGAAGGGGTGGGGTCCGGACGGTTACTCATGATTGTCCCCCTGACAGAAACCCAGACCGACACCATCGGCATGACCGACATCGACGCCACGTCGGACTTCACGCTCGAAGGCATGCTCAAAGAGCCTACGACCGTGCAAATCATGCTTGAAAACTACAGCGGCGGTTTTTTCTTCTTTGCCGAACCGGGCAAAACCTACGAGGCCCATCTGGTCAACGGTCCGTCATCGTTTATCCGCGGCGAAGGTCTCCAGGCCGAGTGGATGCGCTATCAGGCCGACCTCGCCACCATCAACGCCCGGCGCGACTCCCTCAACCAGGAATTTGAAAAGCTGCGGGCCCAATCGAAATTCCGGAGCGCCAGCGCTGTCAACAAACAGCTTGAAGCCTACGTGAAAGAAAGCGGGGAAAAAATCCGCCGTTTCCTCGACTCACACGACGATGTGCTCAGCGCTTACGTGACCTACACATTTGCCTGCCAACGGGAACTCGGCCCTGCCGACATCCGGACACAATATGCCAGCCTGGGCAAAAACGCCCAAAAGAGCGTCTACGGGCGTATGCTCATGCAAAGGGCCGAACGGCTCGAAGCTGCCACCAGTGGCAAACCGGCGCCCGACTTCACCCTTGAAACTCCGGAAGGGCAAAAAATCACCCTCAGCCAAGTCCCGGGCAAACTCAAAATCGTGGACTTCTGGGCTTCCTGGTGCGGACCATGCCGCATGAACAACCCCAAGCTGAAGGAACTCTATGAAGCCTACAAGGACAAGGGGCTGGAAATCATCGGCGTGTCGCTCGACACCGACAAACAGCGCTGGGTCGACGCCGTAAAGAAAGACGGCCTGCCGTGGATTCAAGTGTCGTCGCTCAAAGGGTGGAAATGCCCCGTGGCCAGCCTCTACGGCATCAGCGTGGTGCCCTCCATGTTTGTCATCGACGCATCGGGACACATCATTGCCACCGAACTCCGAGGCGACGCCCTGAAACAATTTGTCGCCAAACAACTGGAATAAAAAAACGTAAAACTAGAAAGTCACAAACTCACCAACTCTTAACTGTATGAAAACATTTACTCTCCTGCTCCTGGCCTGCGGCATGGGACTTGGCGCTTACGCCCAAGACACCTACCGCCTCAACGGAGAACTTTCGTCTGACTCACGAAAAAGTGTCAAACAAGTATTCATTACCTACAACGACGAACTGGGCAACACCATCAAACTCGACTCAGCCAAAGTGAAACGAGGCAAATTCAGCTTCGAAGGCACGATTCCCCCGCAAGTTGAAAAAGTCAGCCTGACAGGATTTCCCAAAGGCTCGCTGAACTTCTTCCTCGACCCGGCCGAACTAAGCGTGGCAAACATCGACGCACAAGCTCCCGAAAAAGCACGCGTCACGGGTTCGCACAACAACGAAATGTACAACCGCGTGAAAGACCTTGAAAGCCAAAAGAAACAAGAAATCGCACAAAAACTGGAAACCTACAAGGCTTCGCTTCCAGCCAACGTGAAGGCTGACCCGGCTCTCCTGAAAAGCTACACCGACGCCGCCGCCCACCAACTCAACGAACTGGCCAAGCTGGATGTGCTCGCCTTCATCTCCGACAACCTGTATGAGCCCATCGCCGTGTGGCTGGTCGACGAATATTGCCGTGACTACTTCTCGCCCTACACCATGCAACGCGACGTGCTGACAGCCCTCCCGCCAAAAGTGAAGGCGCATCCGCTCTACCAGGAGATGCTCAGCTTCGCCCTAAGCGAAGACATCAAATCGGGGGCAGAAGCACCGGTCATCGTGGGCAAAGACCCTGAAGGGAAACGCCTGTCGACGGCCGACCTGAAAGGCAAATACCTACTCGTCCACTTCTGGGCATCCGACGACCCTGCCTCAACAGCCGAAGTCGCCCAACTGAAAGAAGCGCTCAAGGCCGCACAGCAATTCGGCCGCTTCGCCGTGTTGAGCTACTCACTCGACACCAACCACAAGGCCTGGACCGACGCCATCGCACGCCTGGGCATGACCGACGCCAACTGGCACCACGCTTCAGCCCTGCACGGACTCGAATCCAAAGCCGCCCAGATCTACAAAGTGAAGAAATTGCCCTACAGCGTCCTCATCAATCCGACAGGCAAAGTCATCGTCCTCGAATTGCGCGGCAACGACATCGTGAAAAAGATAACCCGCATCGCCGAGGGCATAGAATCATACGAATAAAACAAACCCTTTAACCACCCAACACACAATATGTTACAGAAACTATTGCTTACATGCATGGCATGCTGCGGCATCGTCTCCCTGGCACAAGCCCAGCAAGAATGCACCATCGAAGGCGTTCTCACCAATACCAAACTGCGCTATACGGAAAAAAACATTGAGAAAGTCTACCTCAACCGGATGGACGAAATGGAAAATCTGATTGTCGTCGACTCGGCCCAAGTCACCAACAACACCTTCAGCCTGCGCCACAAACTTGGCGCCGACTTCCACGGTGCGGAAATTTACGTGCTCACGGGCTTCGACAACGGCAACTGCCCTTTCTTCGTCGAACCGGGCAACGTCAAGCTGCAAATTGACGCCACATTCCCCAACGGCGGACGCGCCAGCGGAACTCCGGCCAATGAGCTTTACGAACAATACAAAAGCATCAGCTCCCTGTGCACCCGCATGCAAATCGACTCCATCAAGGTGATGACCTCTACAAAGGGGGCCGAATGGACCGACTCCGCCGAAGGCATGGACATCCGCCGGCGCATCGGAGGCGAAGCGAAACTCAAGACACACCTGGCCCGGCTGCATTTCCTGCTGGAACACAACGACTCGCCGCTCTCGCCGCTCATGATACGGAAAGAGCTGCTCTTCACACTCACGTTTGACGAGGCAAACGAGCTGCGCCAGTCCATCAGCCCTGCACTGGCCGACCACAACTACTATGAGGCTTTCTCCAACGCCGTGCTGGCCAAAAACATCGGCATCGGTTCCGAATTGCCCAACATCGCCATGCCGACGGTTGACGGTAAACGACTGACGCTAAAAGACTTCCGCGGGAAATACGTCCTGCTCGACTTTTGGGCTTCCTGGTGCGGCCCATGCCGGCGCGAAATCCCCTACGTCATCAAGCTCTACAACGAGACACGTGGCGTGAAAGACAAATTCGTCATCATCAGCTTCTCGCTCGACAACAAGAAAAAGGCCTGGACAGACGCCATCCCCACGATGGGCATGAACCTCCCCGACTGGATACACGTGTCTGACCTCTACGGCTGGAACTCCCCTGCCGCCCGCGACCTCGGCGTGTCGGCCATCCCCAAAACATTCTTGCTCGACCCCGAAGGCAAACTGATTGCCATCGACCTGCGGGGCGACCACATGATTCAGAAGGTGAAAGAACTGCTGGGACTGTAAACATCCGACATACTCTTTATTTTTGATTAAAGCTAGGGTGTACCGACATGGAAACCAACCATGAAGGTACACCCTAACTCGTTTGACATCTTTCTTCTTAAAAACACACCGCCCGCGTGCCCGAATGGCAGCCATCGCATACATGCTGTGCGGCTTTAAACGCACGCCATCTCCACATCCACACCCTCCATACTCAAAATTGTTTACCTTTCCCTCTCTTCCTCCTGGGGGCTTAAGGGCAGGCAAGAGCGGAAAGGAAGGTAGCCGGCCTTAGCTTCCTTTCCGCCCCCTCACGGACACCTTTCCGCTCCCGCCTACCATTAAGGGTGTGCGAAGACGAAGGCTATACACTGATAATGACGTGTTTGCACCAATCACGCCGGCAGCAGGATTTTTTTGCAGACGGTTTGGAAAATAATTGAACTTCTGTCAGCAGGATTGCCCGGCAACAACGAAAGACAGAGAAACCGCGAAACGATTATTTTATTAAATCCTCTTAATACAAAATCCCTCGAACACAATTAATTTGTTTCTTTGCACCAATTTAGCTAAAGAGTCGCTTTATGTCATCTAAACAGACGGTACGCCTTTTTGATATGCAGTTCATCACTTCCTGCATCAGTACGACGATGGTATTGATTTTGTTGGGAATGATGGTCTTTTTTGTTTTATCGGCCCGCAGTCTGTCTGTTTTCGTGCGTGAGAATCTGAATTTCTCCGTCTTGCTGAGTGCCGATGCTTCCGAAAAGTCCATTTTGGAATTTCAACAGAAGTTGGACAAAGAGGCATTCGTCAAGAAATCGGCCTACATTTCCAAGGAACAAGCCCTCGATGAGTACACGAAAGCCGTGGGCACCGACCCGACGGAACTGCTAGGCGAAAACCCATTTTATCCCTCCATCGAGCTACGGCTCAATGCCGCCTATGCCAATGCCGACAGCGTGGCATGGATAAAGGAACGGCTCCTGCAAAACAAACTAGTGACCGACGTGGACTACCGGGAAGGGCTGATGGCGTCAGTCAACTCCAACATCCGCAAACTGAGTCTGGGACTGCTGGGCATTGCCGCCTTGTTCACACTTATATCCTTCTCTCTCATCAACAACACGATACGCCTGACCATATACTCCAAGCGTTTTCTCATCCACACGATGAAGCTGGTGGGAGCGAGCTGGGCCTTCATCCGCCGGCCCTTTCTCGTGCGCAACTTCTGGGTGGGGCTCCTGTCGGGCATGGCAGCCAATGTGGTGCTGCTCACGTGTGCCTACATGCTGGTGCGCTACGAGCCATCGCTGGTGGCCGTTGTCACCACGGACATAATGGCATGGGTATCGGCCTCCACACTACTTTTCGGCATACTGATAACGTATTTATGCGCCTATATATCAATTAATAAATATCTCCGCCTGAGTGCAGGCTCTTTATATTATATGTAATCATGGACAGACAAAAATTTGCTTTTGACAAAACAAACTTCATCCTGCTCGTGGCAGGAATGGTAATCATCATCATCGGTTTCCTGCTGATGTCGGGCCCCGGTTCGACAGAAACGCAGTTCAACCCCGATATTTTCAGCACACGCCGCATCAAAGTGGCTCCCATCGTGAGCTTCATAGGATTTGTATTCATGATATACGCCGTCATTCGCCGGCCCAAAAGAGATAATTCATCATTAAAAGAGTCAAATAAACAGTAACCAATGGAAGATTTAACAATGTTCGAAACGATTGTCATTGCAATCGTTGAAGGACTGACCGAGTTCCTGCCCGTATCGTCGACAGGACACATGATTATTGCCCAAAACGTGCTGGGCGTGGAAAGCACAGAGTTTGTAAAAGCATTCACATTCATTATCCAGTTTGGCGCCATCCTCTCGGTGGTAATACTCTACTGGAAACGTTTTTTCCGCCTCAACCATACGCCGGCTCCCGAAGGGGCTTCAGGGTTGAAACGTTTTCTCCATAAGTATGACTTTTACTGGAAGCTGCTGGTGGCTTTCATTCCTGCAGCAGTGTTGGGATTTTTGTTTAGCGACGCCATCGACGCCATGCTGGAGAGTGTCACCGTGGTGGCTGTGATGCTCATCGTGGGCGGCGTGTTCATGCTTTTCTGCGACAAGATATTCAACAAAGGCAGTGAGCAGACGGAACTGACCGAGAAACGTGCTTTCATCATCGGCCTGTTCCAGTGCATTTCAATGATACCGGGCGTGTCGCGCTCAATGGCCACCATCGTGGGCGGCATGGCGCAAAGGCTGACACGCAAGGCAGCAGCCGAGTTTTCATTTTTCCTGGCCGTGCCCACCATGTTTGCCGCGACCGTCTACAAAATGATGAAGCTGTTTCTCGACGGCGGAGTGGAAATCTTGCAGCAAAACCTCCAAGCCTTGATTGTGGGCAACGTGGTGGCGTTTGTCGTCGCACTGCTGGCCATCAAGTTCTTCATTGCTTTCGTCACCAAATACGGGTTCAAAGCTTTCGGATGGTATCGCATCATCGTGGGTGCCGTGATTCTCATCATGCTGCTCACAGGACACGAACTTACGTTGTAAACTAACACCACACATGAATTTCAAGGAAGGAGCAATCATCTACGTCAATAAGCCCTATGGCTGGACCTCGTTCGGAGTAGTGAACAAGGTGCGCTACTTTGTGTGCCGCAAACAAGGAGTAAAGAAGATGAAAGTGGGACATGCCGGCACACTCGACCCGCTGGCTACGGGCGTAATGATTCTCTGCACGGGCAAAGCCACCAAACGCATCGAAGAATTTCAATACCACACGAAGGAATACGTGGCAACCATCCGACTGGGCGCCACCACACCGTCGTTCGACCTGGAAAAGGAAATCGACGCCACCTATCCCACGGAGCACATCACCCGCACACTGGTGGAGGAGACCCTGAAGCAGTTTGTGGGCAGCATCGAACAAGTGCCGCCGGCATTCTCGGCCTGCAAAATCGACGGCAAACGTGCATACGACCTGGCACGCAAAGGACGGGAAGTGGAGCTCAAGCCAAAGACACTCGTCATCGACGAGATAGAATTGCTGGACTACCGGATGCCCGACATCAAAATCCGCGTGGTGTGCAGCAAAGGAACTTACATCCGCGCCTTGGCACGCGACATCGGCACAGCCCTGCACAGCGGCGCCCACCTCACAGCACTCGAACGCACACGGGTGGGAGATGTCCGGCTGGCCGACTGCCTGGCACTGGAAGACATAGAAACATGGGTAGACCAACAGGAGATTACTCCTTCGCCCGACGAAGTCAAGCAAGCCAACGAAGCATAAATCATAAAAAACACTGAAGATACATGAAACTATCGCAATTCAAATTTAAACTTCCGGAAGAAAAAATCGCTCTCTATCCGGCTAAACATCGAGACGAAGCACGCTTAATGGTCGTCCACAAGAAAACGGGCGAGATTGAGCATCGCATCTTCAAAGATATCTTGGACTACTTTGACGATAAGGACGTATTCATCTTCAACGACACCAAAGTGTTTCCCGCACGCCTGTATGGCAACAAGGAAAAAACAGGCGCACGCATCGAAGTGTTCCTCTTGCGCGAACTGAACGAAGAACTCCGCCTGTGGGATGTGCTTGTCGACCCCGCACGCAAGATACGTATCGGCAACAAACTCTATTTCGGCGAAGACGACTCCATGGTGGCCGAAGTCATCGACAACACCACCTCACGCGGACGCACCCTGCGCTTCCTCTACGACGGACCGCACGACGAGTTTAAAAAAGCACTCTACGCCTTGGGCGAGCCACCATTGCCCACCTTCATCCACCGCCCCGTGGAGCCGGAAGACACCGACAACTTCCAGACCATATTTGCACGCAACGAAGGTGCAGTGACCGTCCCGACAGCAGGACTTCACTTCAGCCGGGAACTGATGAAACGCATGGAAATAAAAGGCGTGAACTTCGCATTCATCACACTCCATGCCGGACTGGGCAACTTCCGCGACATCGACGTGGAAGACCTCACCAAGCACAAGATGGACTCCGAACAAATGTTTGTAGAGGCAGAAGCCACCCGCCTGGTCAACGAAGCCAAAGACGGAGGACACAACATCTGCGCCGTGGGCACAACCGTGATGCGGGCCATCGAGACAGCCGTGGGCGCCGACGGCCACTTGAAAGAGTTTGAAGGATGGACCAACAAGTTCATCTTCCCGCCCTACGAGTTCTCACTGGCCAACAGCATGATTTCAAACTTCCACATGCCCTACTCCACGCTGCTGATGCTCGTGGCTGCTTACGGAGGTTACGACCTCATCATGCACGCCTACGAAGTGGCACTGGAGGAAGACTACCGCTTCGGTACTTACGGCGACGCCATGTTGATTATCGACTAACCTTGCAAGCCAATGGCAAAAGTATATCTGGGCCTGGGCACCAACCTGGGCGACAAGGCGGACAACCTGAACCGGGCCGCCAAAGAAATCAACGACACGATAGGGAAGGTGACTTCCCTATCGTCGTTTTACGAAACCGCCCCTTGGGGGTTCTGCTCGGACAACTCCTTCCTGAACGCGGCCCTCTGTGTGGAAACCACACTCGCGCCAGAGGAAGTGCTTGCCCGCACCCAAGACATCGAACGGCAGATGGGGCGCACACACAAAAGTGTAAACAAGGTCTATTCCGACCGGCCCATAGACATCGACATCCTGCTCTACGGCGACCTTTGCCTGGACACACCCGCGCTGACACTTCCCCATCCGGGCATCGCCGAACGGCTGTTCGTGCTCCGCCCGCTGGCCGAAATTGCATCCGACACGGTGCACCCCCGCCGCGGCCTGACCATCGGCGAACTGCTCCGGCAGTGCGAAACAAAGCCTTCCGAATGAAACAAAAATACTTGAAAGTCCGTATATTTGCAGACACATCATTTTCCTACAAACTCACATGAAAAACAAACCGATTCAACCCCTCGGCATCGTAGTGCTCACGGCAATAATTGTCGCCCTGCTTCCGTTCCTGTACGCCTGCCTGCCTTCAGGCGAAAGAGAACAACCCGAATCGCAAGTGCCTTTTGCCACCGTGTCGCCCGACGTGCCGGCCTACACCATCTTTGCCGGCGACACCGTGCGCTTCGGACGCGCCGACCTGCGCGAACGCATGGACCGCGAACAGTGTGCCTTCACCTACATGCACTCCTCGACACTCCTCATGCTGAAACGTGCCAACCGCTACTTTCCCGTCGTGGAGCCCATCTTGAAGGAAGAAGGCGTGCCCGACGATTTCAAATACCTGATGACCATCGAAAGCAGCTTGGACGAACTGGCTTACTCTCCGGCCAAAGCCGCCGGCATGTGGCAGTTTATGGAAGGCACGGCCCGCGACTACGGACTGGAAGTAAATACCTACATCGA
>ERZ779889.1261-NODE-1261-length-26105-cov-2.997658_pt1 | contig 26105 bp, 22 predicted proteins | sample MGYA00511030_ERZ779889 | MGnify/ENA primary metagenome ERZ779889 (study PRJEB29588, sample SAMEA2160616) | human gut metagenome | biome: human gut; feature: human-associated habitat; material: faeces | place: Denmark | collected 2008/2010 ...
CATCGGTCTCCAAAACCGAGTGTCGGGAGTTCGAGTCTCTCTTCCCGTGCTAAATAAAAATGCTGTAAGCCTGCAACTTACAGCATTTTTTTGTTTATCATAGTCTTGAATGCCGCCTGCCGTCACGGGCGTTGCCTGTCAAAAGCGTACAAGGTGTTCGGAAACGAACACCTTTCTTTTTCTGTCTTGTATTAATAATCAATAAGTTATCTGTCTGGCACGGGCTTTGCTTGGAGGTGTCTGGCAAATGCCGTGTATTTTGATTGAATAAAAAAATGAGAAAATATGGACAGGACAATACCCGTAGAAGAACAAAAGAAGAAACGCCGTCGCCGCATCATCTTATGGGGCGGGGGAGCTATGGCCGTGTTTGCGGCCTTGGTTGTGGGGGCTATGGCTTTGCAACCATCCGTCTCACAAAACAGCATAGCCTTTTCGACAGCCGATGTGGGGATGCTTGAAATCTCCATCAATGCCTCGGGTACGGTGGCTCCGGCCTACGAGGAAATTATCAACTCGCCCATCGACAGCCGCGTCGTGGAAGTCTACAAGAAAGTGGGCGATTCGGTGCAGGCCGGGCAACCTCTGTTGAAACTCGACCTCCAGACAGCACGTACCGACTACGACAAGCTGCTCGATGAGGAACAGATGCGTCAGCACAAGATGAAGCAGTTGGAAATAAATAATCAGACCAAGCTGAAAGATCTCGCCATGCAAATCCGTGTGTCGGAGATGAAACTCAACCGCATGGCCGTGGAGTTGCGCAACGAACGTTTTCTCGACAGCCTCGGGGCGGGTACGACCGACAAGGTGCGCGAGGTGGAACTGAACTACAAGGTCAGCAAACTGGAGCACGAACAACTCTGCCAGCAGTATGAGAACGAACGTCGTGTGACAGCCGCCGAAGAGCAGGTGCAGGCGCTCGACCTGAGCATCTTCCGTAAGGGGGTGGCCGAGATGAGGCGCACGCTCGAAGAGGCTCAGGTGTTTGCCCCGCGGGCCGGCGTGCTAACTTTCCTCAACGACCAGATAGGTGTACGGGTGGCCAAGGGCGAACAGCTTGCCACGGTGGCCGACCTGAGCCGTTTCCAGGTGAAATGCTCCATTGCCGACTCCTACATCGACCGTGTGCAGCAGGGGGCAAAGGCTGTTGTCAAGTCCGGCGACACACAGTGGACGGGCGTGGTAAACCACGTCGTGCCCACGTCGAAAGACGGCACTATCGACTTCACCGTCCAGCTCGATGCCGTGGACGATGCCACGCTGCGTTCCGGCCTGAAGACGGAAGTCTACGTCATCTACGGCGTGAAAGACCGTGTGACACGCATTGCCAACGACACCTACTACCTTGGCGCGGGCAAGTATGAACTCTTCGTCCAGACGGGCGACAACACGCTCGAACGCCGCGAAGTGGAGCTGGGCGAGAGCAACTGGGACTACGTGGAAGTGGTCTCCGGCCTTCGTGAAGGCGACCGCGTGGTGGTGAGCGACATGAATGCCTACAAGAACAATTCCGAATTAAAACTTAAAGACTAAATAACGCTATGATTACCGTAAAAGACTTATCAAAGGTGTATCGCACCGATGAGATTGAAACCTTGGCCTTGGAAAACGTCAACCTGCATATAGAGCGTGGTGAGTTTGTGAGCATCATGGGCCCTTCGGGCTGCGGCAAATCCACCCTGCTCAACATGATTGGCTTGCTCGACTTGCCCACGACGGGCAGCATCCAGATAGACGGCCAGACGACTGCCGGCATGACGGACAAGCAACTGGCCTCTTTCCGCAACCGCACGCTGGGCTTCGTGTTCCAGAGCTTCCACCTCATCCCCACGCTCAATGTGCTCGACAACGTGGAGCTGCCGCTCCTCTACCGCCACGTGCCCTCGAAAGAACGCCGCCGCGCCGCCGAGGAAGTGTTGGCGCGCGTGGGTCTGACCCACCGCATGAAGCACTTCCCTTCGCAGCTTTCCGGCGGACAGTGCCAGCGTGTGGCCATCGCCCGTGCCATCATCGGCAACCCGAAAATCATCCTGGCCGACGAGCCCACGGGTAACCTGGACTCCACGATGGGTGCGGAGGTGATGAATATCCTCCACGGCCTGAACAAGGACGACGGGCGCACCATCGTCATGGTGACGCACAACGAGGAGCAGGCCCGTCAGACCTCGCGCATCATCCGCTTCTTCGACGGACATCAAATCAACTAAACCAATAGGAGGGACAGCACTATGTGGAAAGTATATCTGCGGCAAATCCGCCGCCTGCTGCGCGAAAACAAGTTTTTCAGCGTGGTCTATATAATAGGTACGGCGCTCAGCATCACGATGGTCATGCTCATCCTCATCACCTACCACATCAACACCGGCAACGTCGGCGTGGAAGACAAGCGCGACCGCATGCTCTATCTCACCCGTTCCATCCTTGTCGACGCGGAGTGGAACGCCAGTTCCGGTGAAGATTTCTATGCCGGTTTCAGAGGCAGTTCTCCCCTGAGCTATAAGTTCATGGAGAAACACATGTATCCCCTCCGCACGCCGGAGACCAAGTCTATCGTGGGGCAGGCGCAAAGCGTGTTCTACAACAAGAATAAGCAGATTTACGAAGAGAAGGGTGTGACGGGCACGGATGCCAACTACTGGAAAATCTTCTCCATGCGTTTCCTTGCCGGACGCCCCTTCACGGAAGCCGAGGTGAAGAGCAAGGCGCGCAAGGTGGTGCTCGACGAGAGCACGGCACGTTCCTTCTTCGGCACGACCGACGTGATTGACTACCCCGTGCTCATCGACTGGAAGGAGTATCGTGTCTGCGGCGTGGTGGAAGACGTGCCCACCTACCTGAGCGATGCCTACAGCCACGCCTGGTTCCCCTATACGACAGGGACGGACGACCTGCTCTACACCGTCAATTACGGAGGTATAGAAGACGCCTTCGGCAACATGAAGATGTATATCCTGGCCCACGACGCTGCCGACCAAGACAAGATACGCCGGGAGATGGAACACCAGGTGCAGGCGGTGAACGCCCCGTCCACGCAAATGAAGTTTTATCTCAACAATCAGCCCTACAAGGCTTCGGAGGCATTTTTTGCTTCCAGTGATACTCCCTACGAGCAGATTGCCGACAAGATGGTCATTGTGCTTGTGGTCATCGCCGTCTTGCTCATCCTTCCGGCCCTGAACCTTTCGGGGCTCATCGTGGCCCGTATGCGGAAGCGCGGCGAGGAGATAGCCGTGCGCAAGGCGTTCGGCGCGTCGGTGTGGAACATCATGGGGCAGCTTTTCTGGGAAAACTTCGTGCAGATGCTCATCGGCGGCGCGCTCGGCCTGTGCCTCTCGTTCGGCCTGTTCCAGCTCTTCCGCGAGACGTTGCTCACGTCTTACTTCTCCATGAACAGGGCTCTCTCCGTGGGCGATTCCGACGTGCTCCAGTTTTTCCATGTCGTCAACCTCTCCACCATCTGCTACGTGATAGTCATCTGTTTTTTGTTGAACCTCTTGTCCACCCTCGTTCCTGCTTGGCGTTATGCACGCATTTCCATCGTGGACGCATTAAATAAGAAATGAAGCATTATGTTTTCCCATCTTTTTAAAATCTTTGCCAACCAGTGGAGGAGCAACCTTTGGATTATGGCCGAACTCCTCCTTGCCTTCGTCTGCATCTGGCAGGTGGCCCTTGTGCTCTTGTCGCTGATAACTTTGAAATGCACGCCCAAGGGCTTCGACCTCGAACATGTCTACATGGTGTCTTATGTCATGAAATCGAAAGACGTGCCGGGATATGATTCCACCAGCGTGTCTGCCGACGACCTGCGTCTGCTGGTCGAACGTGTGCGCCGCTTTTCCGGTGTGGAAGCCGCGGGCTTTACCACACACACGGCCTATCCCTACACGGGGTCTTCCCACGGCAACACGTATTATGGCGACACCACGACGGTGGGCTGCGTGTATGGCAGCCTGACGCCCGAAGTAGTGCCCGTGTTTCGCCTTTCGACGCATGCCGAGGGGGTCGACTTGGAGCGTGAGGCGCGCCGGGGCGACGTGTTTCTCGTCACGCCGGAAATGATGGCGAAGCTCTACGATGAACACACCACCCACGCCCGCATCTACCGCTTTGAGAATCGCGACAAAGCCTGCACAGCCCTCCGTTCCGACTACCGTACCAACGAATATGGCATGGGTTACGGCGGATGCGGGGCTTGCCGATTCCAACCCGAGGCGGAACTCTTGGCCGAGGGAGTACGCCTCACGATGTTCATCCGCGTGCGTCCCGAGGCCGACCACGACTTCGTCGACCATTTCTTCAGCACCATGCGCACGCAACTGACGTCGGGCAATGTCACGATAGTCGGCCTCACCAAGATGACGGATGAGCGACATCGCATCCTGGGCTATTATGGCATCAACATGCGTTATGCCGTCGGTTACTTCCTTTCTGCTTTCTTCCTCATCTGTGTCTTCCTGGGCATCATCGGCACGTTCTGGTTCCGCACCGAGTCGCGCACGTCGGAGATAGGTCTGCGCATGGCGTTGGGCTCCACCCGCAGCCAGGTGCGCCGGCAGATGGTGGGCGAAGGGTTGCTGCTCTTTGCCGTGGTCTGGGTGCCGGGCATGGTGCTTTGCTGGTTGCTGCGCAATGTTTTCTCCGATGGGATTGACGGCATGTCCGACGTGGCGTTTTATGCCTCCCTGTCTCTTCTGTCCACCCTTGTCATGGCCTTGCTCATCGTGGCCGGCGCGTGGATGCCCGCACGGCAAGCCTCTCGCATCAACCCCGTCGATGCCCTGCGCTACGAGTAAAAAACAGTGGCAATCGGCATGGGTGTCCGCAGTCTGCCAAGCGCAATCCTGATTTTGGAAGGTGGCCGGGCTTAGTCTCCTATCGGCCCGTGCCCGCCTTCCTTTCCGTTCCCGGCCCGCTTCCTATCCAGGCAGGGAAAGAAGGGAAACAACGAAGTAAAAGCGCACCTTTGACTTAGCGAGAACACGGCCTTTGCTTCGTTGCCTTTTCTGTGTGTGTTTAGTTAACAGTTTGTTTATAAGCGTCAAAGCGAAGGGATGCCTTCCTTTGAAAACAGTTTGCTTTATGAAGAAATATCTTTCCGTACTTTTGCTCCTTTTTGCCGTGTCCGTGCAGGGCCAACGGCTGCTCACACTCCCCGAAGCCATCGCCTTGGCACGGCGGCAGAGCGTGGACGCGGCGGTGGCCCTCAACGAGCTGAAGGCCGCCTATTGGGAATATCGCACCTACCGGGCCGACCTCCTGCCCGAGGTGAACTTCACCGCCACGCTGCCTTCGTTTAACAAAAGCTACAACCGATACCAGCAGAGCGATGGTTCATATACGTTTGTGAAAAACAACAACCTGGGCATGGACGGCGAACTGTCCATCGACCAGAACGTGTGGTTCACGGGTGGAAAGCTTTCGCTCACCACTTCGCTCTCTTACATTCGCCAGCTCGGCGGGAACGGGACAAACCAGTTTATGAACGTCCCCCTGTCGCTCACGTTCACCCAGCCTATATTCGGCGTGAACAGCCTGAAGTGGCAGCGGCGCATTGCTCCCGTGCGCTACCGCGAGGCAAAGGCCGATTTCCTGTCTGCCACCGAGGAGGTGACGCGCAAGACCTTGGCCTATTTTTTCGAACTCCTTTTGGCCCGCGAGCAACTGAACACTTCGCGCCAGAATCTGGAAAACTCTGAAAAGCTCTACAAGATAGCCGAAGCGAAGCGGCGCATCGGGCAGATTTCGGAAAACGACCGTCTGCAACTACGCCTCTCGATGCTCAACGCCCGCGCCGCCCTGACCAACAGCGAAACGGAACTTCGCGCCAAGATGTTCCAGCTCCGCGCCTTCCTGGGACTGAGCGAGCAGGACGACATCGACCCTGTGCTCCCCGACGCTGTGCCCGATGTGGAGGTGGGCTATGCCGACGCGCTGGAGAAAGCATTGGCCAACAACTCCTTTGCACACAACCTGCGCCGCCGCAGGCTCGAAGCTGACTATGCCGTGGCCGAGGCACGGGGCAACTTGCGCGAAATTGACCTCTACGCTTCGGTGGGCCTCACGGGGCAGGACGGCAGCTTGCGCCGCGTCTATCGCTCGTCTGGTTGGGGCAACAACCAGGTGGTGGAGGTGGGTGTGAAGATTCCCATCCTCGACTGGGGCAAACGTCGTGGCAAGGTGCGCGTGGCCGAGAGCCAGCGCGAAACGGTGCGCGCCCAGCTCCGGCAAGACGAGATGGATTTCAACCAAGACATGTTCCTCCTTGTGGAACACTTCAACAACCAGGCCATGCAGGTGCAGATAGCCGTCGAGGCCGACTCCGTGGCGCGCCGCCGCTATGATGCCAATGTGCAGGCGTTCATGATAGGGCAGATAAGTACGCTCGACCTGAACGACTCGCAGTCGGCCAAGGATGAGGCGCGCCAGACACGCATCACGGAGTTGTACAATTACTGGAATTATTTTTACCAACTCCGTAGCCTGACGTTATGGGACTATGAGCGCAACGAGGAACTGACGGCCGACTTTGAAGCTGTGGTGAAGAATGAATGAGACATGAAGAATTGGTCATAAGGCATCATTTTTTCTTTATTTTTGCAACGAAAAACTGACAGACATGATATTGATTATTGACGACGACAGCTCCATCCGCACTTCGCTTGCCTTCCTCCTGAAGCGGGCGGGCTACGTGGTGGAGGCCGTGCCCGGGCCGAAGGAAGCTTTGCAACTGGTGCGTACGGGAAGTTTCGAACTGATATTGATGGACATGAATTTCTCGCTTTCTACGAGCGGGGAAGAGGGGTTGGTGCTTCTCCGGCAGGTGAAGGTGTTCCAGCCGCGTGTGCCCGTCATCCTGATGACGGCTTGGGGAAGTATCCAGCTTGCTGTGCAGGGGATGCAGGCCGGAGCGTTCGACTTCGTGACCAAACCGTGGGACAACCGTGCCTTGCTCAAGGTGGTGCGCACGGCCATAGAGCTTACCGCCCCTCCGGCCACGGTGGAAACTCCCGTGCCGCAGGGCAAGATAGTGGGCCGTTCGGCTGCTTTGCAGGAAGTGTTGAGGCTGGTGGCCCGCATCGCGCCGACCAATGCGCCGGTGCTCATCATGGGCGAGAGCGGCACGGGCAAGGAGCTGGTGGCCGAGGCTATCCACGAAGGAAGTCCCCGCCGGGACGCGCCGTTTGTAAAGGTCAATCTGGGCGGCGTGTCGCAGACATTGTTCGAGAGCGAGATGTTCGGCCACCGCAAGGGTGCGTTTACTGATGCTTATGCCGACCGTGCGGGCCGTTTTGAGATGGCCGACCGTGGCACTATTTTCCTTGACGAAATTGGCGAGTTGGATTTGTCGTGCCAGGTGAAGCTGCTCCGCGTGTTGCAAGACCAGACGTTCGAGGTGCTGGGCGACAGCCGTCCGCGTAAGGTCGATGTGCGTGTGGTGAGCGCCACCAACCGCGACCTGTCTCAAATGGTGTCGGCACATGCTTTTCGTGAAGACTTGTTCTACCGCATCAACCTCATCACCATCCATTTGCCTGCCCTTCGGGAGCGTCGGGAAGACATCCCCCTGCTGGTGCGCCATTTCATCGACGGGCAGGTGAAGCAAAACGGCTTTCCGCCGGTGGAGGTGGAGGCCGAGGCGATGGATTTCCTGCAACGTCTGCCTTATCCGGGCAACATCCGCGAGCTGAAAAACCTCGTGGAGCGCACGTTGCTGGTGTCGGGTCACGACCGTCTCACGATGGCCGATTTTAAATCAAACTACCATCCGGCCCAGGGACAGGAGGGAGCTGTGCTCCCGACAGCCGGGCTGACGCTCGACGAAATCGAACGGCAAACCATCGTGCAGGCCTTGGACCGGCATGGCGGCAATGTGTCGCAGGCAGCCTTGCAACTGGGGCTGAGTCGGGCTGCGCTCTACCGGAGGATGGAAAAATTTGGTATACATATATGATGTTAAGATAAATAGAGGAAGGAGGAAAGGCGGATGCGGTTGCGAACGTTTTTGATGCTGTTTGCTTTGTTGGTTGTGGCCAACCTCATGATGCTGATGTGCCGCTTGTGGCTGGGAATTACCGTGAGCGATTATGCCTTGTTGGCTGACATTTTATTACTTGTCGTTTGTTTGTTGTTTTTTCATCGGCATATCATGAAGCCTTTGCGGCTGTTGGAAACCGGGATGCTGTTGCTGCGCGAGCAGGACTTTTCTTCCCGTTTGTACCGGGTGGGACAGACCGATGCCGACGGCATCGTGGATGTGTTCAACCGCATGATGGAGCAGTTGAAAACCGAACGGCTGCACGTGCGGGAACAAAACCAGTTGTTCGACCTTATCTTCCGTTCCTCTCCGATGGGTATCTTGATACTCGATTTAGACAAACGGGTATCCACGGTCAACCCTTCAGGCGAACGCCTGCTGGGCGTATCGTTAGACTCCATACAGGGGAAAACTTTGTCCGAATGTTCGTTCGACTTGTGTGAGTCTTTGGAGTCGTTGGCCGAGAATGAGGTGCGCACTGTGCGTTTGACCGACTCGAACATCTTCCGTTGCAGTTGCTTATCGTTTCTGAACGGGGGCTTCCGCCACACGTTTTATCTCATTGAACTCTTGACGGAAGAAGTGAGCCAGGCCGAACGGAAGGCTTACGAGAAAGTCATCCGCATGATTGCCCACGAGGTGAACAACACCGTGGCGGGTGTGACCTCCACGCTGGACACGATAGAGGCCTCATTGGAAGAAATGCCGGAGAGCGAAGAGGTGTGTGAGGTGGTGCAGGCATGCATCGAACGGTGCTACAACATGGGCCGCTTCATTACGAACTTTGCCGATGTGGTGAAGATTCCCGAACCGTTGCTCGTCCATTCAGATTTGAACGAGGTGGTGCGTGCCGACGGGCTGTTTATGGAAAATATGTGTCGCGAACACCGGATAGCTTTGTCCGTGAGTTTGTCGGAAAAGCCTGTTTGGGCAGATGTGGACGTCGTCCTGTTCCAACAGGTGTTGATGAACATTTTTAAAAATGCCGTGGAGAGCATCGGGGAAGGTGGGGCCATCTACATACGGACATCGGCCGACGCCCAACCCACTTTGGAGGTGGCGGATACGGGCAAGGGCATCGACAAGGAAACGGCTTCCAAACTTTTTTCCCCGTTTTTCTCCACAAAGCCCAACGGGCAAGGCATCGGCCTGATGCTCGTACGCGACGTGTTGCAAAAACATCGCTGCACCTTCTCGCTCCGCACCGGGACCGACGGGTTGACACGATTCAAGATATGTTTTCCCGTAAAAGGGTAAACATCGTATAAAAAGTAACGGACGCACAAACTATGCGTCCGTCTCAGTAAGAAGTTCAATTAGAAGATGTGTGGGACAAACTCCGACATGTTGTCGGTGATTTCCTGGCTGTTTTCCCGGATTCCGATACCGGCGGGTTCGCCACCAATGACCCACGAACCGACGATGGGGTAGCGTCCCTGGTAGGGAGTCGGGCGGATATATGCCTGGTAGATGTAGCCTTCTTCTCCATAGTCGCCTGCCGTTTCGGCAACACGTGCCTGTTCGTTCCAGTCTTGCACTTCGACGATGCTGACATTGTGTCCTTCCCGCGAGTAAATGGGCTTTTTGCAGAAGATGCCAAACTGTGGGCGCGAAAGGAAAGCCGGAATGACGTAGGGCGAATTGGGGAACAATTCGTATAGCACCGTCAGGATGGCTTTGTTTGACATTACGACTTTCCAGATGGGTTCAATCCAACGTATGTCGGCCAGGCATCCCACTTCGCTTTCATTAATCATCCATTCCCAGGGGTAGAGCTTGAAACAGTCGGTGATGCGTTCCCCGCTTGGGTCGTAGAAATTCCCTTCGTTCAGGTTCATGTCGGCAATGTCCATGACACGGGTCGAAATGCCGGCTTCCATAGCCGTGCTGGCCAGATATTGCAGCGTGCCGGTGTCTTCGCTGTTTTCCAAAGCTCCTACAAAATGTACGCTGCTGTGTGGCTTGTACATGTCTTTCCACGATTGCACCAACGTTTCGTGGATGCTGTTGTACTGGTCGCGGTAGGAAAACAATTCTTCTTTCCATTGCCATTGGATGAGGGAGGCTTCGAGCAGTGATGTGGGTGTGTCGGCATTGAATTCCAATATTTTCGGTGTGCCGTCGGGGGCGATGATGAAGTCGAATCGGCCGTATAGGCTGGGTTCGTCTTGTTCCCATGAATATCTGATGCGGCGACAGATGTGTGGAGGTATCTTTAGGATTTGTTCCATCCATTGCGGGCGTTCTTCGATGACCACGCGGGCAGCTTCGCAAATCATCTGGTAGGCCTGTGAGGTGGCCTGTTCCAGTTTGTCCACCTCGTCGGTGCGCAGGTTGTAGTATGCCTCTTCTTTCCAGTAGGAGGCGTGGAAGTCAAATCCAAGTTGTTCTATTTTTTCCTGGTAGTTTGAGCGTGGTGTGATAGGTATTCTTTCCATGGCTGTCAGAGTGAAGTTAGGTGTGAGAACTACGGGTGCGGCCTGTGCTTCCAAACACGGAACCTTTTGATTTCGATGACGACGGTGTGCCTACTTTGACATTGGCCGGAGGGTCTACGGCCGCTCCTTGGGCATTGCGCCATGTGCCCGTGCCCGGATAGTAGTAGTGGGTTGTCGACAGTCCGTTTGCGATGGAAGGCATGAGCGCCCAGCGCATGAGCATAGCGTTGTAAATCCAGTGGTTTCCTTGTGAGTCCTGATATTCCTCCTTGTCTTTGGGATTTTCCGGCAATTCGCTTTTCTGCGTACATCCGGAAAGGGCCATCATGCACATGGCTGCTATGATGTATGCTTTTTTGTTCATATAAGGTCGGTCTGTTAGTGTTTGAGCGTAAAAATACAAACTTTTTACACACGAAAGGATGCTTTTCTTTTGAAAAAACTATAAGTTTACCAAAACTTCCTTGACCATTCTTTTCGGGTATGAAAAAAGGATGTGCTTTGTGTTGCACATCCTTTTTCATGCATTTGTTTCGTAAGATGTTTTTTTATTTCATTTCGACCTCTTCCTTCATGTCTATTTCTTCTCCATTCGTGTCGTAGAATTCATATTGGAGGAGGGCAAGCTTCTGGCTAGGGATAATCTTGACGCCAAATCCATACTTCAGTTGCCACTGCCGTTTCAGGGACACCAGTCCTTGATTTACGTAGGCTGCCACGTAGGGATGGATGTGGAGTTTGAATTTCTTGATGCCTAGTTTGTTGACCAGATAATCAATTTTACTCTCAAGTGTGTCTGTAAACAGTATTGAAGGTTTGATAGTACCTTTTCCAAAGCAAGTGGGGCAAGTTTCGGCCGTATTGACATCCATTGCCGGGCGCACTCTTTGCCGGGTGATTTGCATGAGGCCGAACTTGCTGAGCGGGAGTATGTTGTGTTTGGCTCTGTCCTTCTGCATGTTTTGGCACATGCGTTCGTAGAGCTTCTGCCGGTTTTCGGCCTGGGCCATGTCGATGAAGTCGACCACGATGATGCCTCCCATATCTCGCAAGCGTAGCTGCCTGGCCAGTTCGTCGGCTGCACCGAGGTTTACGTCCAGTGCATTGGCTTCTTGGCCATTTTTTGCTTTCGAACGGTTTCCGCTATTCACATCGACCACGTGTAGCGCTTCCGTGTGTTCGATGATGAGGTAAGCTCCGTTTTTGTAGGAGATAGTTTTTCCGAAAGACGATTTAATCTGTTTGGTGATGGCAAAGTTGTCAAAAATAGGGAGTTGCCCTTTGTAGAGTTTGACGATGTTTGCCTGTTCCGGAGCGATGAGTGAAACGTAGTCTTTCACTTCGTGGAAAACGTTTTCGTCGTTGACGTAGATATTGGTGAAAGAGGGGCTGAACAAGTCGCGCAACAGGGCCACGGTGCGGCTGGTTTCCTCATAGACGAGTTGTGGCAGCTTGGCAGACTTCTGCACGCGTGTGATGCTCTCTTCCCAATGCTTCAACAAGATTTTGAGCTCGGCATCCAGTTCGGCCACCCGTTTGCCTTCGGCCACGGTGCGCACGATGACGCCAAAATTTTTGGGTTTGATGCTTTGCAACAGTTGCTTCAGCCGGGCACGTTCTTCTCCGGATTTAATTTTTTGAGACACTGAGACCTTGTCGTTAAACGGTATCAGCACGAGGTAGCGTCCTGCAAAAGAAAGTTCGCATGTGAGGCGTGGTCCCTTTGTGGAAATGGGCTCTTTGACAATCTGCACCATCACTTCCTGCCCCACTTGGAGCACGTTGGATATGCTCCCGTCTTTTTCGATGTCGGGGAGCGAAGAGGCCCGCGATATGGGATAGAGTTTCTTGCGGTCGCTTAAAACTTGCTTGAGGTACTTTTGGTAAGAGTGAAATTGAGGTCCTAAGTCCAGATAGTGTAAAAAGGCGTCGCGCTCAAAGCCGACATCTACGAAACAAGCGTTCAGTCCCGGCATCAGCTTTTTCACGCGTGCCAGATAAATGTTGCCCACCGAAAACGAGAGATTCCGTCCTTCTTTCTGAAATTCCACCAGGTTTTTGTCTTCCAGCAAGGCGATGGAAATCTCTTTCGGGTGTACGTCTACTACTAGTTCGCTTGTCATGTTTTACTGTTTAGTTAGAAAAACCTCATTTTAAACAAAGAACAAACCCGAAAGACATAAGCTTTGCAAGTTTGTTCTTTATTCTTGTCTTACAGACTAAGACTTATTTGCTTTTATGTCTGTTCTTTCTTAGTCTTTTTTTGCGTTTGTGGGTAGACATTTTGTGTCTTTTCTTTTTCTTTCCGCTTGGCATAGCTTCAAATTATTTAAAAGGTTAATACTATATGTTTAAAAATTATTTCTTCACCTGGATAGTAAAGGTCTTGGCCGGTTTGAAAGCCGGAATGTTGTGTTCCGGAATAATAATCGTGGTGTTCTTAGAGATGTTGCGAGCAGTTTTTTGCGCTCTTTTCTTCACAATAAAGCTACCGAAGCCACGGAGATACACATTTTCTTCTTTTGACAAAGAATCTTTGACAGACTCCATGAATGCTTCTACTGTGGCCAATACGGTTGCTTTGTCAACACCAGTCTTTTTGGCAATTTCGTTTACGATATCTGCTTTAGTCATCTTGATAAGTAATTATTGTTACACGTTTATCTTAATTTTTTGGTCTGCAAATATATAGCTTTTCTAGTACTCCAAGAAATATATTCAGAACATTTTTCGAAAAAAACATTTTGGGGCTTTTGGTCGGGTCTCTTCTTCTTGCCTAACTTTGCGCCTTGAAATAAGACAGATGAAATAGGTATGGAACAGTTTTCGGCGATTTTGGAACAATGGTATGGATTGCATAAACGTGAGCTGCCTTGGAGGCAGACGACCGACCCGTATCTGATTTGGATTTCGGAGATTATCCTTCAACAGACGCGTGTGGCGCAGGGATATGCCTATTTCTTGCGCTTCGTGGAACGCTTCCCCACGGTGCAGGCTTTGGCTGAGGCTCCGGCAGACGAAGTGATGAAACTTTGGCAGGGATTGGGATACTATTCCCGTGCCCGCAATCTGCACGAGGCTGCCCGCAGCATCATGGAGCATGGCGGTGATTTCCCTGCCACCTACGAGGCGGTCCGTGCCCTGAAAGGCGTGGGCGACTATACGGCGGCGGCCATCTGCGCCTTTGCCTACGGGCTACCGTGTGCTGTCGTCGACGGCAATGTTTACCGTGTGCTCTCCCGCTGGATGGGCATCGACACGCCCATAGACTCGGCGCAGGGGAAAAAACTGTTTGCCGCCCTGGCGCAAGAATTTCTTGACAAGGAGCGTCCGGCGCTCTACAACCAGGCCATCATGGATTTCGGGGCATTGCAGTGCACGCCGCAGTCGCCCGATTGCTTTTCATGCCCGTTGGCAGGCAGTTGTGTGGCTCGTTCCGAAGGGCGTGTAGCTTCGCTGCCCGTTAAGTCGCACAAGACGAAAGTCACGGCCCGGTATTTTAATTATGTATATGCGCGCGCCGGCGCAGACACATTTCTGAATAAGCGTGAGGCAGACGACATTTGGAAAAACCTCTACGAACTGCCCTTGGTGGAGAGTCCCCGACCGTGGAACGAGACGGACCTATTGGCTTCCGGGCAGTTCCGGGCCTGGTTGGGCGGGCAGGAGGAGGGGGCTGTCTGTTGTCTTCGGCAGCAGGTGAAACATGTCTTGTCGCATCAGGTCATCTATGCCACGTTTTACGAGCTGGTGTTGCCGGAGGGTGCGGAGGCTTTTTCTGGCTTCCTGCGTGTCCCGCTGGCAGAGTTGGAACAGTATGCCGTTCCTCGTCTGGTGCATCAGTTCTTCGAAAAGTTCGTGTTTGCGTGAATCTATTGTGTTATAGGGCGTTATTCTTCCTTTCCTTTGGGAACGACGGAAAAAAGTACCGTTTTCAGTGCACTTTTTCCCGCCGAAAGGCGTTCATGATGCACGTTTTTCCCGAAATAAGTACACAAAGCATAGCATAGCATAGTAAAGCATAGTAAAGCAAAGAAAAAGAAAAGAAAAACCTCCAAAAGAAAAGATTTTGCCGCCGACGGCGGAATGAGTGAGAGAAGGAGAGGGGAAACAAGGCTGCGCCGGTATAGGAAGAAGGCCGGCGACAGAAAGAAATCCGCCAAGGAGCCGGAAGGAAGGCGGGCAAGAGCGGATGGGAATCCGGCCAAGGATGAGGGGAAGAGGCTGCGCCAGGCATCCGTTGCTTTTGTGTTAACGCTCCATTTTGTTGCGCATGAGGCAGATGAACCATCATTTTCAACCTTTTTGCAGATTAATTATTTCATTCTAATCTTTTTCTTGTAATTTTGCGCCTTGACTTAGAAGAAATTGAAAAAACATATATCATAGCTATGGGTAAGAGATTTGCTGAGCATGGTCAGTTAGACCTGTCACAAGTAAACAAAGACGTGTTGAAAGAGTGGGACGAAAACGATGTTTTCTCCCGGAGTATGACGGAGCGTGAAGGCTGTCCGTCGTTTGTGTTCTACGAAGGCCCTCCCTCGGCCAACGGCATGCCGGGCATCCACCACGTGATGGCCCGCTCCATCAAGGACACATTTTGCCGCTACAAGACGATGAAAGGCTTCCAGGTGAAGCGGAAAGCCGGATGGGACACACACGGGCTTCCTGTGGAGCTGGGTGTGGAAAAGAAACTGGGCATCACGAAGGAAGCCATCGGCAAGACTATCTCCGTGGCCGACTACAACAAAGAGTGCCGCCACGACGTGATGAAGTTCACCAAGGAGTGGACCGACCTCACGCACCGCATGGGGTATTGGGTGGATTTGGACAACCCCTACATCACCTACGAAAACACTTACATCGAGACCCTGTGGTGGCTGCTGAAACAGCTCTACAACAAAGGGTTGCTCTACAAGGGATATACCATCCAGCCCTATTCGCCCGCTGCCGGTACGGGGCTGAGCTCGCACGAGCTGAACCAGCCGGGGTGTTACCGCGACGTGAAAGACACGACCGTCGTGGCCCAATTCCGCATGAAGAACCCGAAGCCGGAAATGACCGGGTGGGGAACGCCTTACTTCCTGGCGTGGACAACTACCCCGTGGACACTGCCCTCGAACACCGCGCTCTGTGTCGGGCCGAAGATTGACTACGTGGCTGTTCGGTCTTACAACGGATACACCGGCGAAAAGATTACGGTCGTTTTGGCAAAAGCGCTGCTTTATGCCCATTTCAACAAGAAAGCCGAGGGGCTCGACCTCGATGCCTACAAACCTGGCGACAAGCTGATTCCGTTCAAGGTGGTCGGCGAATACAAAGGGCCGGACTTGGTCGGCATGGAGTATGAGCAACTCTTCCCGTGGGTCAATCCGGGTGAAGGCGCGTTCCGCGTGATTCCGGGCGATTACGTTACCACGGAAGACGGTACGGGCATCGTGCACATCGCGCCCACGTTTGGTGCCGACGACGCCCAGGTGGCCAAGGCTGCCGGAGTGCCGCCCTTGCAGGTGGTCGACAAGAAAGGCGAGCGTCGTCCGATGGTCGACCTGCAAGGCAAGTTCTACCTCTTGAGCGACTTGGACGAAGAATTTGTCGAGAAGTATGTAAACGTCGAATTGTATAAACAATACGAAGGGCGTTTCGTGAAGAACGCCTACGACCCGAACCTGACCGACAAGGACGAGACGCTGGACATCTCGCTCTGCATGCAGATGAAGGCCGACAACCAGGCATTCAAGATTGAAAAGCACGTACACAACTACCCGCACTGCTGGCGCACGGACAAACCGGTGCTCTACTATCCGCTCGACAGTTGGTTCATCCGTTCCACGGCGTGCAAGGAGCGCATGATTGAGCTGAACAAGACTATCAACTGGAAACCCGAGTCGACCGGAACGGGCCGCTTCGGCAAATGGCTGGAGAACCTCAACGACTGGAACCTGAGCCGCTCGCGCTATTGGGGCACACCGCTCCCCATCTGGCGCTCGGAAAACAAGGAAGAAGTCTGCATCGGGTCGGTCGAGGAACTTTATAACGAAATTGAGAAATCCGTAGCCGCAGGCTTCATGAAATCCAATCCCTACAAGGACAATGGTTTTGTGCCGGGTGTATATACGAAAGAGAATTACGACAAGATAGACCTTCACCGTCCTTATGTGGACGACATCATCCTCGTGTCTCCCTCCGGCTTGCCCATGAAGCGCGAGACCGACCTGATTGACGTGTGGTTTGATTCGGGTGCTATGCCTTATGCGCAGATACACTACCCATTTGAACATAAGGAAGAACTCGACAAGCGCCTGGTAGATCCCGCCGACTTCATTGCCGAAGGTGTGGACCAGACGCGCGGATGGTTCTTTACGCTTCATGCCATAGCCACGATGGTGTTCGACAGTGTGGCCTACAAGGCCGTCATCTCCAACGGGCTGGTTTTGGATAAAAACGGCAACAAGATGTCAAAGCGCCTGGGCAACGCCGTCGACCCGTTTAAGGCCATTGAGGAATATGGTTCAGACCCCCTGCGCTGGTACATCCTGACCAATTCTTCTCCGTGGGACAACCTCAAGTTCGACAGCAAGGGAGTGGATGAGGTGCGCCGCAAATTTTTCGGCACGCTCTACAACACTTATTCCTTCTTTGCCCTCTATGCTAATGTGGACGGCTTCGAGTATGCTGAAGCCGATGTCCCGATGAGTGAACGTCCGGAGATTGACCGCTGGATTTTGTCTGTGCTCCATTCTTTGGTGAAGGATGTAGATGCTTGCTACAACGATTACGAACCGACCAAGGCCGGCCGCCTGATACAGGATTTTGTAAACGACAACCTTTCCAACTGGTATGTCCGCCTGAACCGCAAACGTTTCTGGGGCAATGCCATGTCGACCGACAAACTCTCTGCCTACCAGACACTTTATGTCTGTCTGGAAACTGTGGCCAAGCTGATGGCCCCCATTGCCCCGTTCTATGCAGACCGTTTGTATAAAGACTTGATTGCCGTGACAGGACGCGACAACGTCGTATCCGTCCATTTGGCCAAGTTCCCCGAATACGACGAGTCTATGATTGACTCCGAGCTGGAGACCCGCATGCAGATGGCACAGGATGTCACGTCTATGGTCCTGGCATTGCGCCGCAAGGTGAACATCAAGGTGCGCCAGCCCCTGCAGTGCATCATGATTCCGGCTGTCGACGCCGAGCAGCGCGCTCGCCTGGAGTCGATGATGCCGCTCATCTTGAGCGAGGTCAATGTGAAGGAACTGAAGTTTGTGGAAAACGACAGGGCTGTCCTTGTGAAGAAAGTGAAGTGCAACTTCAAGAAGCTGGGTCCGAAGTTCGGTAGCCAGATGGGGGCTGTGACGGCTGCCGTCGCAGCAATGTCGCAAGACGCCATTGCCGAGCTGGAAAGCAAAGGATGCTACACGCTGGCTTTGCCGAATGGCGAGGCACTCATCGAAGTGGCCGATGTGGAAATCATCAGTGAAGACATTCCGGGCTGGCTGGTTGCCAACGACGGCCGAATCACGGTGGCGCTCGATATCGTCATCACGGAAGCTCTTCGCCGCGAGGGCATTGCCCGCGAGCTGGTGAACCGCATCCAGAACATCCGCAAGAGCAGTGGTTTTGAGATTACGGACCGCATCGCCGTATGCTTGTCTAAAAATTCTCAAACGGATGATGCCGTGATGGAATATAATAATTATATTTGTAACCAAGTTTTGGCCAATTCGCTGGAACTGGCAGACAACGTGGAAGGCGGCACGGAGCTTGACTTTGACGACTTCGTCTTGTCTGTGAAAGTGATGAGAAACTAAATCTTAATCTTAAAACTATAAATTATCACTATGGCTGAGAAGACTAGATACTCAGATGCAGAGTTGGAAGAATTTAGAGCTATTATCCTTGAAAAACTGGCAACGGCTCAAAAGAATTACGATCAACTAAGAGCCAGTATGATGAATGTAGATGGCAACGATGTGGACGATACGTCTCCCACTTACAAGATTTTGGAGGAAGGGGCCAACACGTTGTCGAAGGAAGAAACGACCCGGTTGGCTCAACGAGAACTGAAATTTATTCAGGGATTGCAGGCCGCATTGGTGCGCATAGAAAACAAGACCTATGGCATTTGTCGCGAAACTGGTAAACTCATTCCGGCAGAGCGCTTGCGTGCTGTGCCACATGCAACGCTGAGTATTGAAGCTAAGCAGGCAAAGAAATAAGTGATAGTCGGCTGAAGGAAGGACGTGAATTGCACATAACGGAAGACACAGGTTTGTTGTCTCGGAGGTGTGGTTTGCGTTCTTCCTTGATTTTTATCTAGGGATATAAAAAAGATGAACAAGTTATTGACGCAGGGAAGACTTTCTATCGCAATCATTGTGCTCGTTTTGGTCGTGGACCAGATTATAAAGATTGCTGTAAAGACGTCTATGTATTTTCACGAGAGCATTCGTGTCACCGATTGGTTTTATATTTACTTTACGGAAAACAACGGCATGGCTTTCGGCATGGAGATTGTCGGAAAACTGTTTCTGACCATTTTCCGGATTGTCGCAGTGGTGGCCATTGCCTACTACTTGTGCAAGCTCGTGAAGAAGGGCACAATGAAGACGGGATTTATTGTATGCCTGTCTTTGATACTGGCCGGAGCTGCCGGCAACATCATCGACTGTGTGTTTTACGGTGAAATCTTTTCCGAGAGCACACCTTTCCAACTGGCACAGTTTGTCCCGTGGGGAGAAGGCTACACTTCGTTGTTTCACGGCAGGGTCGTGGACATGTTTTATTTTCCCATCATAGACACTTACTGGCCGGGATGGATGCCCTTTGTGGGTGGGGAACGCTTCATCTTTTTCAGCCCGATATTCAACTTTGCCGATGCAGCCATCAGTTGCGGCATCATAGCCTTGCTGCTTTTTTATGGAAGCTCGCTGAACCAGCTTTCTTCGTCAAACAATTCTCAGGAGAAGACTAATGAAAAAGCCATTTGACCACATGTTGCTTGTCGCTGCTGTGGCGGGTTGCTTCTTGCTGGCTGCCTGCAAGAAGAAGATGCCGCCCGAAGTTATCAAGCCTGCCGATATGGAAAACATTCTCTACGACTATCATCTGGCCCAGGCATTGGGAGATGAATACAGCGGCGAGGAGCGCTATAAGCGCGAGTTGCTGATTCAGTATGTCTTCGAAAAACATGGTGTGACGGAGGCGGAGTTTGACAGCTCGATGGTATGGTACACGCGCAACATGGAAGAGCTGGGAAACATTTACAAGAATCTGGAACGGCGCTACGACGATGCCAACAAGAACCTGGCCCAACTCTATCAGACGAAGAAGAAAAACAAGATAGCTTCCGGCGACACGGTCCGTTTGTGGAGTGAGCGGACGATGTATGTGCTGACGGCTGCACCTTTGACCAACAGGCTGACTTTTGAGGTGGAAGCCGACACGACTTTCCACCCTCTTGACCGCTTTGTGTGGCAGATGGACGTGAGCCGACTCACGCAGGGTCGCAGCCGCTTGTATGCCGGGCTGACGGTTTGTTACCGGAACGATTCGACCAACAGCGTGGTGCGTTTGCTTTCCGGAGAGGGAAAGCAGGAAGTGTCGCTGAAGGCCGACACGCTGCCCATGAAGACTTTGCAAGGTTTTGTGTTCTACAAGGATTCTGTGACAGACAGGGTGACGCCGATTGTGTTGCACAACATCGGGTTGACCCGTTACCATGCACCCAAGGGCGAATTGGAAGCGCTGCGGGAGCAGGCAGCGGCTCGTGCAGATTCGTTGGAGGCTAAAGGTGGCAGACATGAAGAGCCTGTTCAGGCTGCAAAGAAAGACACGGTGGCAGAACAACAACCGGAAAAGCCTGTGCTCCGTCGCAATCCCGGCGAAATGCGCCGGCAACAGCGGCGCAACGATTAGATCCTGTGAATGGAATGAAGCGTTATGCAGTACACTGTCTGTATGAAGGCGGAAATCCGCCACGCAGGCAACAAGTTGTCGTTGTGGAAGGAGGCTGTTTTCTTCATTCGTTCCCGTTGGCAGAGGAGCTCCCTTTCACAGAATGGATTGGAGGGGTGGCTGTCTTGTCGGGATTGGAGCAGGCAGATGTGCCGTTGCCCTCTTCGTTTGAAGACGTGTTGGCCCGTCTGCTGAGTGTGCCGGGAGGCAATGTGTGGCATGTAGAAGCCAGGGACTATGCTTCTGGCATAGTCTTTCGTGTCAGGCGTTTGCAATAAGTCTTTCTTGCTTTTCAACTTTCCCAGGAAATGTATTTCACGACTCCCTGCTTGTCGGTGTTGCCAACAAGCAGTTGGTCAGTGTATTGCCATCCGATGGTGAAATCCCACACGGCATAGATGCTGTCGCCCGGATAGAAGCCGATGCGTTTCAGTTTCAGGAGTGAAAGCAGGCGTTCGTCATTCGGATGTGAGGCGTCTGTGGGCAACATCATCTTGTCCAAGATGGCCGGACTCAGCTCTTTCAAGTGGAATTTGATGTACTTGCGCGCCTCTCCGCTGTTGTTGAAATCTTTAAGTATTGCGGTTTCCACGGCTTGTTTGTAGGCAGACAGATTGGCCAGGTAGCTGTTGCAGATTCCTGCCCAACCTTCGCTTTCCGGGCCTACGGTGTAGAAATTCAAGTCCAAATATACATCTTGGTTTTCGAGTGTGATGTGTGCTCCGTAGCTTTGATAGAATGCGTCGGAGTCGATGGTGCCGAAATAAGAAACTGGGGTTTTCATGGTAGGGAATCATTTAATTGTTTACGTGTTAACAAATATACGAACTTTTTCGGAATAGTCTTAATAAATGTAGACTTTTAACGTCGGCTCTCTTGTTCGGCTGACAAAAAGTCCGTGTCTTTCCTGTTGTATGGTGAACGAAGCTTTCCCAAGTTTAAAAAGTCTCCGGGATGGTTTAAAAAGGTGTTCGAAGGTTTAAAATTCATGGCGTGGTATCTGCCAATTTTTCCATGGGGCACGCTGTTTGCAATGTTTAGGGTGAACGACGAAGCCGCAAGGCAGAGGAGTCCGGAAAAACAAAACAGAAAATAAGAACTAAAAAATAGGAGATTACAACTATGATACCGAGTAGAAAATACAACAATCAAAACTGGTTACCAAGTATCTTTAATGACTTCTTTGACAACGACTGGATGGTGCGCACCAACGCAACGGCTCCCGCAATCAATGTCATCGAGAGCGACAAAGACTATAAAGTTGAGGTGGCTGCTCCGGGCATGACGAAAGAGGATTTCAACATCCACTTGACCGAAGACAATGAGTTGGTCATCACGATGGAGAAGAAGAGCGAGACGAACGAAGGCGACAAAGCTACTAAGAAGTATTTGCGCCGCGAATTTTCCTACACGAAGTTCCAGCAAGCCTTGGTCTTGCCCGACGACGTGGAGAAAGACAGAATCAGCGCCAATGTGGCTGACGGCGTGCTGACCATCGACTTGCCGAAACGCACACCCGAAGAGAAAGCAAAAGTCAATCGTGTGATTGAAGTACGCTAATTGGGAAATTCCTAAAAAGAAGCCGGTTCAAAATAGAGAAAGCCGGACACAGAAACACAGAGGCACAGAGGAAATGAGAAATAAAAGTACTCAGTGTCCCTGTGTTTCTGTGTCCGGCTTTTTAGGTGCAGAATCTTTTGCTTTCGTTTGGAAAACCAATGGGCAGGTGTCAAACGGTTAGCAATCTTTTCTATATTCCGAAGGCGATATGCCTATCCTTTTTTGCACATACCGGCTGAAATAGGAAACAGATGAAAAATTCATCCGCTCTGCAATTTCAGTCAGGGAAAGTTCCTTTTGCCGGAGCAGGCGGATGATTTCCTGGGTGGTGAAGCGGTCAATCCAATAAGAGGCCGGTTTGCCGCTTATCTTTTTACATATTTCCGACAGGTAGTGGGGCGTGATGCAGAGGTGCGAAGCATAAAATTCGAGTTCCCTGTTTTGGATAAATTCGCCGCTGTACAGCAACTCAATAAAACCTCGCAACAAGGTGGTTATGCGTTCCGACACTTGCTGGTTTTGTCTGTTGCGCGCATGGATGTCGTAAAGGTCGAGGATATGGGCGGTCAGGAGGCTACCCAGCAACTCTTCCCGGAAAAAGTGTTCCTTATCTTCCATGCGCATACGGAGATATTGCAAGGCGGTTTTGCATATCCGGAAGTCTTGTACGGAAAGTTTCATGACCGGGTTTTGCAAGAGCGACAAGTGGCCGATGATGCCGTAATTGCTGCGGATGGCAATCGAAGTCACGAACCTGTCTGAAAGGTTCATCAGGATGCCCTGGAAATCGTCAGATACGAAGAAGTCAGAGCCAAGTTCCGCGTTGGGCAGAATAGCATAATCTCCTGCCGTGACATTGTAGCGCGTGTCTTGAAACATGAACCCCATATTGCCCTTGCTGCAAAGGATATGGATGATGCGCCCCGCATACCGCAAAGCATTAAACTCCTGCCACGTATTGGCAAAGATGATTCCGTCGAATTCACTACTGCCCATTTCCTTTAATTCATTATGCCGCAAAAATAACGAGAAACAACGAAAAGTGAAAATGCTGCCCCGAATAATATAACAATCAACTTATAGACGCTCCGTAACTTTGCATAAGAAATTAAAACTACGGAAGATATGAAAAATGTACGATTGAACAACGGAGTGATGATGCCTGCCATCGGTTTTGGGGTTTATCAGATTCCAGAAAACGAAACAGAGCGGGTGGCAAGCGATGCCATCGAGGTCGGTTACCGCCTGTTTGACACAGCCTCTTCCTACTTCAACGAGGAACAGTTGGGTAATGCCATCCGGCAAAGCGGCATCAAGCGGGAAGAATTTTTCGTAACCACCAAACTGTGGGTGCAGGACTACGAATACGACGATGCGTTGCGGGCATTCGACCTCTCGATGAAGAAGCTCGGCCTCGATTACCTCGACCTCTACCTGATGCACAAGCCATACGGCAACTACTACGCCGCCTGGAGAGCGATGGAACGGCTTTATAAAGAAGGACGCATCCGGGCTATCGGCGTGACGAGCTTTTCCAACGAACGTCTGCAAGACTTGTTTTTGCACAACGAGATAAAGCCTGCCGTAAATCAGTTGGAGACAAATCCGTTTTTCCAACAGCAGCCGGCCAACGTCTTCTTGCAGCAAGAAGCTATCCAGCACGAGGCATGGGCGCCTTTCGCCGAAGGGCATAACGGTATCTTCAATCATCCTACACTGAAAGCAATAGCGCAAAAACACAACAAGGGTGTCGGAGCTGTGATTCTCCGGTGGCTGAACCAACGCAATATCGTGGTCATTCCAAAGTCCGTACATAAGGAGCGGATGATAGAGAACTTCAACATCTTCGATTTCACGCTCTCCGACGAGGATATGGCAGCCATCGCTGCATTGGAAACCGGGAAAAGCCCTATTTACGACGATATGGATTTGGCAACGGTGAAAGGCATCGGGCTGCACAGAATCCACGACTAAACAGAACATTATTTTACATCACAAGTTGAAGATATGTATGGAAACAATTAAATTGAACAACGGCATCGACATGCCGGCATTGGGATATGGGGTGTATTTGGTCTCACCCGAAGAGTGCGAACGTTGTGTGCTCGATGCCATCGGCGCAGGTTATCGGCTGATAGACACGGCACAAGCCTATTACAATGAAGAAGGTGTGGGGAATGCCATTGCCAAGTGTGGCGTGCCGCGTGACGAACTTTTTATTACCACCAAGGTGTGGATTAGCAATGCTGGTGAAGAGAAGGCCGCCCGGAGCATTGACGAATCACTCCGCAAGCTGCGCACCGACTACATCGACTTGCTGCTTATCCACCAACCATTCAGTGACTATCCGGGCACGTGGCGGGCGATGGAAAGGGCTGTAAAGGCTGGGAAAGTGCGTGCCATCGGCCTCTCGAACTTCTATCCCGACCGCTTTGTGGACATGGCAGAATATGCCGGCATCAAACCTGCCGTAAACCAGTTGAAGACAAATGTGTTCAGTCAGCAATGGGATGCCGAGGCGGAAATGAAGCCTTACGGCACACGCATCATGGCGTGGGGGCCTCTGGCACAGGGAGCTTCCGACCTGACGACCCATCCCGTCATGGCCGGTCTTGCGGAGAAATATGGCAAGACGGCACGACAAGTTGCCCTGCGCTATCTGCTCCAGCGTGGCATCATTGCCATTCCGAAAAGCACGCATCGGGAACGTATGGAACAGAATCTGGATGTGTTCGACTTTGCCCTCACGTCGGAAGACATGGAGAGCATTCGTCCGCTGGACAAACCACTCGATTTCCAATGGTCGCACCGCAACCCGGAACTGGTGAAGTTCCTTTGGAATTACGACAGGCAGTTCAATCCCGACAACAAGGAGCAAAGATGAGGTACGGAGTTTTGGGAACTGGTGATGTGGCATGCATCATTGCCACTAAACTGATAGAACTTGGACACGAAGTCATGATGGGGACACGGGATGCAAGCGGCGAAAAGACTGTAGCTTGGGCAAATGATCACGGCGGACGGGCGTGCTGCGGCTCGTTTGCCGATGCTGCTTGTTTCGGCGAGCGGGTTTTCCTCTGTGTGCGGGGCATCCATGCCATAGATGCCCTCGGAATGGCAGGAAAAGAGAACCTGGCCGGCAAAGTCTTGATAGATCAGACCAATCCTTTCATTTATAAAGATGGACATATCATGCTCGATGCGAGATGGAGCGGAACGAATTCTTTGGGTGAAGAAGTGCAGAAGTTCTTGCCGGAAGCCAAGGTCGTAAAAACATTGAACTATCTCTGCAACACTTTGATGACCTGTCCCGGACGCTTGCCTGAACCCATTACGGGCTTTTATTGCGGCGACGATGCAGAAGCCAAGCGGGCAGTGGCCGATTTGCTAAAAGACTTCGGCTGGACAGATACGCTGGATTTGGGCAATATTTCCATGTCGCGCTACACTGAAATGCTCGGTGCCTTTTGGCCTGCGGCTTTGAATGCCACGGGGAATATGGATTGGGGTTTTAGATTGGTCAGATAACCTATAGTAGAGAAAAGATGAATTACAATTTTGAACATAAAGTGGCATTCGTGACGGGTGCAGGTTCGGGAATAGGTGAGAGCACTGCCAGATTGTTTGCCCAAGCAGGTGCGGGCGTTGTTTTGGCCGACATTAATCTTGCATCTATCCAACGCCTTGCAGATGAATTGAATGGCAAAGGATATAAAGCATTTGCCATTCCCTGCAATGTGGGCAAAGAGGAAGAAGTAGAAAATGCTGTAGAAAAAGCGGTGGAAGTGTTCGGGCGGCTGGATTTTGCGTTCAATAATGCCGGGATTCAAGTCCCGACGGCAAAGACAGCCGATATTGATTCTGCCGATTTCGAACGGGTCTTGCGCATAAACCTATTGGGCGTGTTCTATTGCATGAAATACCAAATCAGGCAGATGCTGAAGCAAGGGGAAGGCGGCTCCATTGTCAATGTGGCATCGCAGGATGCGATTGTAGGAACCGCCACGCTCGGTGCCTATTCGGCGGCCAAAACAGGCATCATCGGTTTGGCAAAATGTACGGCTCTTGAATATGCGGAGCAGGGAATCCGCGTGAATATGATTGCG
>ERZ779889.1272-NODE-1272-length-25895-cov-3.862887_pt1 | contig 25895 bp, 24 predicted proteins | sample MGYA00511030_ERZ779889 | MGnify/ENA primary metagenome ERZ779889 (study PRJEB29588, sample SAMEA2160616) | human gut metagenome | biome: human gut; feature: human-associated habitat; material: faeces | place: Denmark | collected 2008/2010 ...
GTTAAAACAAGAAAAACAGTTAATTTAAAGATGGTGAGAGAATATGAAAAAGTTTTTAAGTATTACTTTATCTGTAATCTTGATGTTAAGTATTATTCCATTAACGGTTTATGCTGATGATTCAGACAATGTATATTGTCAGTATACTGGCTCAACTACTGCCAATTGGGGATATAAACCAAATTGTACTTTTACTGTTAATAAAATTGTCGGCGATAAATTCAGAGGGACTTTTTCGGCAACAAATTTAGGAAAATATAACGAATGACCGTAACAAAATTCAGTAATAATTAAGAAATCTTTAATTAAATTGCTTTTATGTTAATTTGATTTATGATATAGTGATATTATGGGGGTTATAATATGAAAAAAACAAAGAAAATTATAATATCAATGTCTTTGGTAGTAATATGTTTACTGTTAATACTCGCTACATATTTTTGTATAAAAGTTATAGCAAGCAACAAAATGCTCGGCTTTTTAAGCGAAAAATATTCGGTAAGCACAAGTGAATTTGAAATTGTTGATTATTCGCAGGGGCATTATTATTTTACAATAGAAGATACGGGACTGCCAGATCCGAAATTCAAGTGGACAAATTACAAATGGCAGGTGAAAAGAAACGGCAGAACATTTTTTGTTAATTATGAGAGCAAAAAGTTCTATGACGATTATCAGCTTGAGGACATAGAGGTTTGGGCTACGAAATGGCTTAAAGACAATATTGATGAAAAAATTATCGGCGTCGGTTATTCAACTCGAAACATTATAAATCATCAGAAATCATTAGGTACAGATGGAAATATGCATCTATATACAGAAAACAATATATATGATTTTATGGAAAACAAGGAAACTTTTGTTTACTATGAAGACGATTATCTCAAAATGGACTATTCGGAAATTTATTATATTGCTGATGGAATGTCTGATGATGAAAGAAAAGAATATTATGAAGAAATAAATGACATAATAGATAAAAAATTTTTAAATAATCAATATTTTGCATCTGTTTCTAGGCTCAATCATCTTGAAACATATAGTGAAAAGTCATATGTTTGGTATAACAAATATTATGTTAGTTATAAAAGCCGTTTTGATTAGTAGAAAAATAAGGAGGAAAAATTATGAAATACAACACGAAAATAATAACAAAAATGCTTGTTATTATAACGAGTCTGATATTAGTTTAAACAGTGCAAGCTATATTTCTTATGCAAGTGATAGTGGTGATTTTTTTGCTCAATACAGCGGGTCAACAGAAGCAAGCTGGGGTTATAAACCAAATTGTACTTTTACTGTTAATAAAATTGTTGGCGATAAATTCATAATTTCACTTTATAGCTCAATAACAAAATGATGATTGACAGACAAAATACTGATGAAACAAAGTAGTATTTCATATATAATCAAATTAGAGAATTAAATCTTTTTGTTATTTTTTCATAATCGCTTATGTGTTTGTAGCTTCTCGTTATTAAAACGCCCCTTACGGTAGTTTTTAATTCTACCGTAGGGGGCATTTTTTGTTGTCCTTTTTTCGGACTTGTTTATATTTGCATCGTGAATTTTGCGTGTTTCGGTTATTTTTTAATTCGTTGCTTAACTGTTTTAAATTCGCCTTTTATCACTGCTTGCGCTGTGCTTGCAATGCCCTTGTCAAGGTCGGCGAAAATTTCTTTAAGTGTGTTTTGCGTCGCTTTGTCGATTTTGTCGTGTGCGCTCACAAGCCCTTTGACAGCGGCAATCGCATTGTCTTTTACATCAAGCAAGCCCACCTGACCTGTGCCGTCAAGGTCGGCGGTCAGCGCACGGTCGAGCGCCGCCTTTTGGCTTTCGTCAAGTCCGTCAACAATGTGATACATTATCAAATCGTTAAACTTTCCCATATCCGTCAAACCGCTTTCACGCTTGATTTCGTCACCGCTTATCTGCCAAGTTGACAAATCGTGCTCAAGCGGACCTGTTATTCTTTTGCTTTTGATTACCTCATAATCGTCATCGTGGCAAAGCAACATACCGATAAAGGATGACTGCGGTACAAAATGTTTGTATTTCGGCAACATTTCCTTGTAGTTTTCCGTTTCGATAAACGAATAATCGCTAAATCCGGGACCGTCATTGTTATATAAGCATTTTATTCTGTCGCGAACTTCTTTTTTGCAAAAAAGTGCGCCGTATTGCGCAACATATCCGCCCTTTGAGTGACCGCAAACAATTATGTCGCCGTCAAATTTTTGAGCCGCCTGCTCAAGATAATCCGTTGCAAGCTTTTGAGAGGGGATATTGTCTTGAGTGAGGATGTCAAAATCTTCTTTCCAGCCGCGCAGGGAATCGTCAGTTCCTCTGAAAACCACAACGACAGTGCCGTCCGGCAGTAAAAATGTGCAAGCGTTGAACTGCACATCGGGTTTTTTCTCAAACACATTTGTGCACGCAACAAGTTTCATTTCCTTGTATCTTTTGTAGTTTGTCATCAGCATCATTTGCTCGCTTATGTTTTTGAGCAAAATTAAACCTACGGGCTTATGCTTGTTTCCGCGCAGGGCAAAAAGCCTGTCACTTGCGTATGTGAATGGCGTCGGCATATCGTCAAAACTGTCAGACACAATTTTTTCATACGGCATATAAAAAACATTGCAAAGTACAATATTGTCAACCTCGTTAAACGGCTTGTCGCAAAACGAAATGTTGCCGTATTCTTTTATGTATGTATTTAAATTAGGCATAGTGGCTCCTCTATTCTGTCAATTTGTTAATTTATTATAGATTATTTTTACATATTTTGTCAATAACGCACAATACTTTTGCGATTCAATGTATAAAATTTGCTTTGTTTCATTGACTTTATCATCGGTATATGTTATCTTTAAATGTGGACTTTACTTTAACGCTTTGCAGTGCTGTAATGCGTTGAAAAAATAGAAAGAGGAGGCATTTTGATGCCGGTTACAGAATTACTTGAAAGAAATGCAAAATTGTATCCCGATGAGGTGGCGCTCGTCGAGCTTAATCCCGAGGAAAAAGATAAACGCCGAATGACTTGGAAAGAATATGACTTGATTGAATCAAGCCGCTATGAGCCTTACAGACGCGAGATTACTTGGAGTGTGTTTGACGAAAAGGCAAACCGCTTTGCAAATATGCTTATCGGCAGAGGTATCAAAAAGGGAGACAAGGTTGCTATTTTGATGTATAACTGCCTTGAATGGCTTCCGATTTATTTCGGCATTTTAAAAACCGGCGCAATAGCCGTTCCGTTTAATTTTAGATATGACGCAGAGGAAATTCTCTATTGTGCCGAGCTTGCCGAAACCGATATGATTGTTTTTGGCAGGGAGTTTATCGGCAGAATAGAGGCAAACGCATACAAACTCAGTCAGGGCAGACTCCTTATTTATGTTGGCGACAACTGCCCCGATTTCGCGGAAAGCTATCGCGAGCTTGTCGCTGATTGCTCAAGCCATGCACCCGATGTCAAAATCACCGATGACGATTACGGTGCAATCTATTTTTCGTCGGGCACAACCGGCTTTCCGAAAGCTATTTTACATAAGCACCAAAGTTTGTCGCAGGCTGCCGAGATGGAGATGGTTCATCACAGCATCACACGCGACGATACATTCCTATGCATTCCGCCGCTTTATCACACAGGTGCAAAATTCCATTGGATGGGCAGTCTGTGCGCAGGCAGTAAGGCTGTGCTTTTGAAGGGCACAAAGCCGAAAACAATACTCGAAGCAATTTCAAGCGAACATTGCACTATTGTTTGGCTTCTTGTTCCATGGGCACAGGATATTCTTGATGCCGTCGACAGCGGCGAGGTTAATCTTGATGATTACGAACTTTCGCAGTGGCGATTGATGCATATCGGCGCTCAGCCTGTTCCGCCGTCGCTTATCAAGCGTTGGCTTGAGGTATTCCCGAATCACGATTACGATACAAACTACGGTCTTTCAGAGTCAACAGGTCCCGGCTGTGTTCATCTCGGCGTCGGCAATGTTCACAAGGTCGGCGCAATCGGAATCCCCGGCTATCGCTGGCAGTGCAAGATTGTTGATGAAAACGGCAACGAAGTTGAGCAGGGCAATGTCGGTGAGCTTTGCGTAAAGGGTCCCGGCGTTATGACATGCTATTATAACAACCCCGAGGCAACAGCTGAGGTTTTGCATGACGGTTGGCTTTACACAGGCGATATGGCAATGCAGGATAAGGACGGATTTTATTTTCTTGTTGACCGCAAAAAGGATGTTATCGTTTGCGGCGGCGAAAATATCTATCCCGTTCAGATTGAAGATTTTATGCGCAGATACGATAAAATCAAGGATGTTGCCGTTATCGGTCTGCCCGATAAAAGACTCGGCGAAATTACCGCCGCAGTTGTTGAAATTAAGGACAATATGACCTGCACCGAGGAGGAACTCAACGAATTTTGTTTCGGACTTCCGCGCTACAAGCGCCCTCGCAAAATTATATTCGATGAAATTCCGCGTAATGCAACAGGAAAAATCGAAAAACCTGTGCTTCGCAAACGCTATGGCGCAGACAAGCTTGTTGCGCAGGAAAACAACTCTTAATTTAATTGTTGCACAATATTTATGGAAAAGTTTTTTGATTATATCGACTCCTCCTTGCCTGATAATCCGCAGGATAAGAATATGTATAAATACAAGCGCGCTCTTCTTGATGAAATGGAGAGCCGCGCTTTTGAACTTGAAAAACGCGGTTTGACCGATGAAAATGTCGTTGCCGACCTTGTAATCGGTGAGCACCCCGATTTGAAAGAGGACTATAACCGTTATCTTTTGGATTTAAACGCAAAGGACAAATGCCGCCGTTTCATAATATCAAACATTGTCGGCTCAATTGGTTATATTCTTGCAATCGTTGTTTTGTATTTGCTTTTCAGCAAAAGCACGCATTTGTGGAGTATGACTTGGGCGTTTCTCGTTGACGGCATTTTGCTTTGGCTCGTTTATTTGCTTTCAATCGGTGTCCGTTCTTTTTCAAAAAAGAAAAGGGCGTTTCACATCATTGCGCGAATTTGTTTGTTTGCGGCTGTTATGCTTTTGTCGGTTGCGCTTTTACTCTTGTTTATTGCAGTCATCAAGCCTCCGCATTCGTGGCTTGCCGTAATCGGCGGAGTTGCCGCGGCATTTGTTGCCGACGGATTGTATGCCGTTTTCACAAAGCAAAGCCTTGCTGTGATTAATTGGCTTATTTATTTGCCGATTATTGCGGCTATGGTGTATATAATTCTTTGCACCTGCTCTGTTTTTTCATGGACTGCGGGCTGGGTTATTATTCCGGCGGCACTCGTTGCCGATATGATAATTGCCGCAGAGGCGGTGCGCAGAAACGCAAAAATCAAAGAGGAGGTAATTGACTCATGGAACGAAAGTTGAATGCCGAACTGTGGGACAAAATGCATTACCTTTTCAGGGATTATAACGACCGTATGGTCCACGCCGAGCTGCGCTATGATTTTGAAATTGATGTTGATATTCTCAAAACCGTTGTGCTTTGCTTTTTTGAAAAATCGCCCGTGTTCCATTCGGCGTTTAAGGATAATCACATCAGCCCCTGTTGGATTGTAAAGGATTATAATATCGACGAGGTTGTTTTCTCCTACCGTGTGGAGGAAAATGAGCTTGACGAAAAAATCAATTCGTTTCTCACACGCTCAATCGCTACGGATTCAAATGTTCAAATGCAGATTGCTGTTTTTTATCACGGCAAAAAATCCGTTTTGTGCATTATAGAAAATCATATGTGTATGGACGGCGGCGACTTTAAGTATTTTTTAAAGGCACTTTGCAAAAATTATAACGCCTATGCCGAAAATAAAATCAGCCCGATTGATTTTAAAACAGGCTCAAGGTCATACACCCGCGTTTATGAGGATTTCACCGCGGCAGAGAAAAAACTTGCAAAAAATCTTTATAAAAACATCAATACGCCCGATGAACACGGCTTTCCGTTCACTCCCGACAATATTAGGGACAAATCGTTTATCGCTCGCCGCAAGTTGCCGCAGGATATGCTCGACAAAATCCGCGCGGCAGGCAAAAAATACGGTGCAACTGTCAACGATATGCTCCTTGCTTCGTATTTTTTCAGCCTTTACGAGCTTGCACGATATGACGAAAATGACAGCTGCTCGATTTCGTGTGCAATTGATTTGCGCCGCCATATAAAGGACACAAGCCACAGCGGCGTAACAAACCATACGGCGTGGATGCAGTGCCGAGTTCCGAAACGCGGCAACGATATTTTTGAAACGCTCGCCTATGTCATCCAATCGTCAAATCAGTTTAAAAATGACAGATTTATGGGGCTTCACGGCTTGCCGTTGCTTTCACTCGGCTACAAAATTATGCCTTATGCCGCATCGGAGGAAATAATCAAAATAGGTTACGCAAATCCTCTTTTGGCCATGAGCAACATCGGCGTTATGGAGGTTGAAAAGTTGGCGCTTTGCGGACGCGAGCCTTACGATGTCTTTTCAACGGGAGCGGTTAAATATAAGCCGTTTGCGCTTCTCACCGTGACCACGGCGCGAAAAATCATCACTCTTTCAATGTGTGTTCGCGGCAATAAGCAGGATGAAAAAATCGTTAATTTTTTCTTTTCTCTAATGGAGAAAAATTTAAAAACACTTTGCGGCGAATAAATAACAACAAATAATAACAAACATAAACACCAACACCCGATGCGGACTAAATCCGCATCGGGTGCTTTTGCTTTAAACGATATTTTATTTAAAATCGTATTTTTTTCATTGTTTCGTTGTTTCTGTATTCGTGCTTTTCGTAGTAGCCGATTAAATTGCCGTCATCATCGCGTAGGGCAACCATATATACATCCTTGTTTTCTTTCGGATAAACGAGGTGTAAATAATGTTGTTGTCCTTGCTTTTTCCGAACCACTCCACAACCTTTTCAATTTTTTCATTTGATTTCGGATTGTGGCAGTTTAAAAGACTTTTGCCTACGAGATTACCGCCGCTGTGCTTTGCGTATCTTGCTTTTGCGGCAGGATTCATATAAATTATTTCGTGCTCAAGGTTGCACAAAACAACCGCTGCCGTGTCCTGTTCAAGTACACTTTTGAAATAAACATTTAAATTCATTAATATTCTCCTGCAGTCAGTATTTATACGGTTCGTGCGGTGTCGAATTAAATTTGTCAATCACCACTTGGTATCTGTCATAGGCATTTTTGATGCTGTCATCCCACGAAATGTAAATGTCATTCTGCGCATTTTTACCGACTCTGTTCAAAAGGTCCTTGTTGTCAATGATTTTGTCAATTGATGTTGCAACACTGTGCGCCGTTTCAAGACATAAAAAACCCGTTTCGCAATCGGTTATGCCCTCTGCCGCGCAACTCCCCTCAACAAGAAGTGACGGCGTTGACGATGCCGCCGCCTCACGCACTACAAGACCGTTTGTGTCAAACATTGACGGAAATACAAGCAAATCCGCCGTACTGTAATATATTTGAAGTTCGCTTCTGTCAAGCAACTGACCGGTGTATATTACTTTGTCATTCAAATTGAGTTTTGCCGTGTATTTCTTTATTGCGCCCTCGTCGGGACCCATTCCGAGCATAAGCAGTCTGAAATCTCTGCCGCGTTCTTTTAATATTTCGCAAGCTTCAAGAATGATTTTAATGTTTTTGTACCACATCATTCTGCCCACAAATATTAATACGGGGATTCCTTCCGGGATGTTGTGCTTTCTGCGAATCATTGCGCGCTCGTCGTCGGTGATGCAAACTTTAGGCAGGTCGCATCCGTTCGGCATTACGATATAGTCGCCTTGGTATCCGACTTTCCGCAATGATTCCGCCGTGCCTTTGCTTGTCACCCAAACCTCGTCCGCACTCTTGATATTGTTTAGCAAAAAGCCATACGCCCTGTGTTTAAGCGCAAGGCTCGGTATTCTTGCCTCAAAATCATATTCGTATTTTGTATGGTATGTCAACACCATCGGAATACGCTTTATTCTGTTTATTCTTCTGAAAAAATAGCTCGTTGCAATGGGGCAGTGCGAATGCAAAATGTCAAAATTTTTGTCAATCACATCAAGCGCAAGCTGCTTTTTGAACGGCCAACCGACAGGGTATCCCTCGCCGAATGTGAAAAGACTTGTGTATCTGTATATTTCGTACGGATACTTGTAGTCCTCCTGATTGGAATTTTTCGGCGTTACGATTACAGCCTCGCCGAGCTTTTCGTTTATAATATCGGCATAGCACTTGGCAACCGTACTGATTCCGTCTATCGTCGGCGGAAACGCCTCGGTTCCTATTGCAACCTTTAATTTCTTTTCCATTACAATCCTCCGTTAGAGAAGTTAATTCATTATATCATAACTCAGTGTGTTTGTAAAATAAATAAATTCTTAATAATTTTTAAATCTTTCTTGATAATGCTTTTAATTTATTATATAATAAAGACTGAATAATTTTGCATAGGAGAAAAACTATGGCTGAAAAGTATTCGGTTACTCTTGAAAAAATAATAAAAAATCATAATCTCGAGGTTGTCTATGTACCTAAGCCGACAGAGGAAATTCTTATTACTACAAGTGAGGTTAACCGACCCGGTATAGTTCTTACGGGATATACCGATTATTTTGACCCGTTGAGAATACAAATACTCGGCTGGACCGAGTTTGGCTTTCTTCTCAGCATGAGTGAGGAAAATCAGCAAAAAGCACTTGCCTATTGGCTCGAGCTTAAGCCTGCCGCCGCAGTTGTCACAAGAGGGCTTGATATTCCCGAAAACTTCAAAAAAGCGTGTGAAAAATATCAGGTGCCGCTTTTGAGAACAAAGGAGGAAACTTCGCCGTTTCTTGCGGCGCTGATTGATTTTCTCAATCGTGAACTTGCTCCGCGCATCACGCGCCACGGCGTTCTTGTCGAGGTTTACGGCGAGGGTATATTGATTGTCGGCGAAAGCGGTGCCGGCAAATCCGAAACAGCTATTGAGCTTATTAAGCGCGGTCACCGTTTGATTGCGGATGACGCTGTTGAGCTTCGCAAGGTGTCCGAGCGCACAATCGAAGGCTCATCGCCGAGCAATATTCGCCATTTTATCGAACTTCGCGGCATCGGCATCATCAATGCACGCCGTATTTTCGGTATGGGTGCCGTTAAGCCTAAGGAAAAAATTGATATGGTTATCCAGCTCGAGGAGTGGGATCCCACAAAGGCTTATGACAGGCTCGGTCTTGATAATGAGTACACAAGAATACTTGATGTCAAAATTCCCGTTGTTATTGTTCCGGTTACTCCGGGCCGTAACCTTGCGGTTATCGTTGAAACCGCGGCTATGAATAATCGTCAAAAAAAGATGGGCTACAACGGGGCCAAAGAGCTTATGCATTCGCTCGGTATGGATGATATAGAGCCTACCGACAAAGAACTTGAAATATGGAAAAATTCGTGATTACCTGCGGATTTAAGAAAGAAAAAGGGGTATAGTTATGTTTACTATCGGTATTGATTTGGGCGGAACTAATATTGTTGCCGCTGTTGTTGACGAAAAATACAATATTATCGCAAAGGCAAAAACGCCGACTGCCGTTCCGCGCAGTGCAGAACTTATTTTTGATGATATTGCAAAGGTTTGCAAAGAGGCTGTCGAAAAAGCCGGTCTTACAATGAACGATATTTCGTCTGTAGGTCTCGGCACACCCGGCACTGTTAATTCTGACGGTGTTATCGAGTTTGCAAACAACCTTAATTTTGACAATGTTCCGGCAAAGGATATGATTATCGAAAGACTCGGCGACAAGCCGGTTTATGTTGCAAACGACGCTAACTGTGCCGCTCTCGGCGAGGCTTATGCAGGTTGCGGCAACGGTGCCAAAAACTTTATTGCTGTTACACTCGGCACCGGTGTAGGTTCGGGCGTTATCATTGACGGTAAGATTGTAACGGGTGTTAACAATGCCGGCGGCGAATGCGGACATATGGTAATTGTTGTTGACGGCGAGGCTTGCACTTGCGGCAGACACGGTTGTTGGGAGGCTTATGCATCGGCAACAGCACTTATCAATCAAACAAAAAAGGCTATGGAGCAATATCCCGACTCCGTTATGCATCAACTTGCAAAGGAAGAGGGTAAGGTTTCGGGCAAAACAGCGTTTGACGCGATGCGCAGAGGCGATATTGCAGGTATTAAGGTTGTTGACCAATATATCAAATATGTCGCTTGCGGCATTATCAATCTTGTAAACGCACTTCAGCCGGAGATTATCTGTGTCGGCGGCGGTATCTGCAACGAGGGTGAAACATTGCTCCGTCCGCTCAGAAGATATATTGAGGCTGAGCGTTACAGCGTTTATTCAAAAATTCAAACAAAAATTCTCAAGGCGGAGCTTGGCAACGATGCAGGCATCATCGGTGCCGCAATTCTCGGCGTTGCAGATTAATTCGGTGATAAATTGAAAGATTTAGTCAGATTTTTAGAAAATTCAAATATAAAATATCTTGAAAACGAGCCTATGAGCAATCATACCACCTTTAAAATCGGCGGCAACGCTGCGGTGGTAGTTCTGCCTAAAAGTGAGAACGAAATTGCTTCGGTTATAAAGGAATGCAACCGTCTCGGTATTAGGTATATGACAGTCGGCAACGGCTCGAATCTCCTCGTTTCCGATGACGGAATTGACGCCTGTGTTATTCTGCTCGGCAAGGATTTTTCGGATGTCACTTTGATTGGTGATGATACGATTTTTGCCCAAGCCGGCGCGTCGCTCACAAAAGTGTGCCGCACGGCGCTTGAAAACAGCTTGACAGGGCTTGAATTTGCATACGGCATTCCAGGCTCATGCGGCGGAGGTGCGTTTATGAACGCAGGTGCCTACGGCGGCGAGCTTAAGGATGTTCTCGTAAAATGCGACCATATCGACCAAAACGGCGAAAAGGGCACGCTTTGCGGCGATGGTTTAAAGCTGTCATACCGTCACTCGGCTTATTACGACAACGGTTGCACAATAACAGGCGTTTATTTTAAATTGAAAAAAGGCAATCCCGACGAAATCAAATCAAAAATGCAGGATTTGATGGGAAGAAGAAAGAGCAAGCAGCCGCTTGAATTTGCATCGGCAGGCTCAACCTTTAAACGCCCGGAAGGATATTTTGCAGGTGCGCTTATTGAGGAGTGCAATCTTAAGGGCACAACGATCGGCGGTGCACAGGTCAGCACAAAGCATGCAGGCTTTGTTATCAACACCGGCGGCGCGACATGCAACGATGTGCTTGCGCTTTGTAAACAGGTTTCTGACACTGTTTATAAAGAAAAAGGCGTTCGCCTTGAAATGGAAGTCAGAGTTACAAAATAATTCAATCGGCATGATGATTTTCGGAGAGTGTTTATGAAAGATGTAATTTTTTTAACAGGTGTATCGGGTGCGGGCAAATCAACCGCCATGAGTTTTATGGAGGATATAGGCTATTATTGTATTGATAATATGCCTGCCGAGCTTATTTCAACATTTATGAATTTGATGGATAAGTCGGATAAATACAACAAAATCGCAATTGTTACCGATGTTCGCTCAAAGGGCGTTTTCAATGCGTTTTGCGATGTTGTTGATAAGCTTAAATACGATAACGACAATGTTAAAATCATCTATCTCGATATTAAAAATCATGTTGCACTTAAAAGATATAAGCTTACACGCAGAAAGCACCCTTTTGCCGACAAATTTTCAGGCAGTATCGAGGATGCGCTAAATTATGAAAAGGAGGTTCTGGCTCCTGTTCGCCTCAGGGCAGATTATGTCATCGACACCTCCGACTTAACTTCAAACCAGCTTCGCAATCGTCTTACACAAATCCTTTTGGGTGATGACAAAGATGTTATGAATATCAATATCGTTTCTTTCGGCTTTAAACACGGAATTCCGAATGATGCCGATTTCGTTCTTGATGTTCGTTGCCTTCCAAACCCGTATTGGGTTGAGTCAATGCGCGAAAAAACAGGTCTTGACCAAGAGGTTTATGACTATGTTTTCAGCTTTGGCGATGCGCAAAAATTGCTCGAAAAAACAATATCACTGCTTGACTTTTTAAATCCTCTTTATATCAAGGAGGGTAAAAGCCAAATCGTTATCGCAATAGGCTGCACAGGCGGCAATCACCGCTCTGTCGCAATTGCCGAAGCTCTCAAAAAGCATTTTGTCAGACATTGGGACAATGTGTCGGTTAATCATCGCGATATTAACAGAAAATAATTATAGGCAGATAATACAAAATGTCATTTTCATCAAATGTAAAAAATGAACTCGTTAAAATAGAATACGAAAATATTTGCTGCAAAAAGAGCCTGCTTTACGGTATGGCTCTTTTTGCTAAATCGTTTTCGGCACGCAATATAACTTTCCAAACAGAAAATGAAAGTTCGGCACAACTTTTCAAAAATCTTTTGCTTGAACTGCGAAATATAGACTGTAAAATCGAAATTTCGCCGGCAGGCAAAACATACACAATCTCGCTCGACAGGAGCGATTCGTCAAAACTTTTTTCCTATTTTTCGCATTCGCCGCAAGAAACAAGTCTAAAGCTTAATGCGTCGAATTTTGCCTGTCCGCATTGTCAAAATGCATTTTTGGCAGGCGCATTTTTGAGTTGCGGCACAATTCTTACACCCGAAAAGGGCTATCATCTCGAATTTGTGGTGCCGTTTTTAAACCTTTCAAAAAGTTTTGTCACCCTTTTGCGCGAAATGGAACTTTCTCCGAAAACCGCAAACAGAAAAGGCTATAACATAATATATTTTAAAGGCAGTGAGGTTATCGAAGATTGCCTTTATATTATGGGTGCCGCATCGTCTATGTTTGATATGATGAATGTCAAAATAGTTAAGGAAATCCGCAATTCGGCAAACAGAAAAGCCAATTGTGAAACCGCAAATATTCAAAAAACCGTTGACGCGGCGTCACCGCAGATTGCGGCGATAATGAAAATTCAATCAACAATCGGTCTTGACTCGCTGTCGCCACAGCTTAAGGAAATGGCACTTATGCGACTTGACAATCCAGATTTGTCGCTTAAGGAGCTTGCCGAAATGTTTGAGCCTCAGCTTTCAAAAAGCGGAGCAAATCATCGCCTCAAACGCCTTGTTGATATTGCAAACGACATTTGATTTTTACGGAGTAAAAAATGTTTACACACCTTCATCTTCACACTCAGTTCAGCCTGTTGGACGGCGCTTGCCGACTCGACAGGCTTGTTTGCCGTGCAAAAGAGCTCGGAATGACCTCACTTGCAATAACCGACCACGGAAATATGTACGGTGCGGTTGATTTTTATAAGGAGTGTAAAAGGCAGGGAATCAAGCCGATTATCGGCTGTGAGGTTTATGTTGCTCCGCGTACAAGATTTGATAAGGAAAAGGTACTTGACAAGGAATACAACCATCTCGTTTTGCTTGTAAAAAACGAAATCGGATACAAGAATTTAATCAAAATGGTGTCGCTGTCATATACGGAGGGGTTTTATTTTAAGCCCCGTATTGACTGCGATTTGCTTGAAAAATACAGTGATGGGCTTGTTTGCCTCTCGGCATGCCTTGCCGGTGAAATTCCGCAGCTTTTGCTCAAAAGAGAATATGATGAGGCGAGGGAGCGTTCTCTCTGGTTTAATTCCGTTTTCGGCGACGGCAATTACTATCTCGAAATTCAAAATCACGGTATTCCGGAGCAAAAAACGGTTATCGACGGCATTGTTCGCCTGCATGATGAAACAGGCATTCCGATTGTTGCCACAAATGATGTCCACTATGTCAATAAAGAGGACGCCGAAATTCAGCAAGTGCTCATCTGCATCGCCACTAACCATACTATTGGAGAGGATACCGGGCTTGAATTTCACAGCGATAATTTTTATCTTAAATCCGAAGACGAAATGTCACAGCTTTTTCTGTCATATCCCGATGCAATTGAAAACACTCAAAAAATAGCCGATATGTGCAATTTTGATTTTGAGTTCGGCAATACAAAACTTCCTTATTTTGAAACGCCTGATAATATGGACCACTTTGAATATTTCAAATTAAAGTGCTTTGAGGGCTTGCACAAAAGATACGGCGAAAATGTTGGGCAGTCATATATCGACCGCCTCAATTACGAGCTTGAAACCGTTGAAAAAATGGGCTATACCGACTATTATCTCATCGTTTGGGATTTTGTCGCTTTTGCAAAATCAAAGGGTATCCCCGTGGGTCCCGGCAGAGGCTCGGGTGCAGGCTCGCTTGCCGCTTATTGTATAGGTATCACGGATTTGGACCCTATGAAATATGACCTTATTTTTGAAAGGTTTTTAAATCCTGAAAGGGTTTCAATGCCCGATTTTGATATTGACTTTTGCTACGAGCGCAGGCAGGAGGTTATCGACTATGTAACACAAAAATACGGCAGTGACCATGTTGCCCAAATCGTTACATTCGGCACACTTCAAACGCGCGCCGCAATCCGCGATGTCGGCAGGGCAATGGGCATGTCCTATTCATCGGTTGATGCTGTTGCCAAGCTTATTCCAAACAGCTTTCATATAACAATCGACCAAGCCGTTGAGCGCAGCCGCGAACTTCGCAGGGCGATGGACGAAAACGCCGAGGTCAAAAAGCTGATTGATACCGCACGCAAGGTTGAGGGTATGCCGCGCAATACCTCCACCCATGCCGCAGGCGTTGTTATCACGCACGACCCGGTTTCGTCATATGTTCCGCTTGCGACAAATGACGGCCTTGTTGTCACTCAATATATTATGACCACGCTCGAGGAACTCGGACTTTTAAAAATGGACTTTCTCGGTCTGCGTACGCTCACAGTTATTGATGATGCGTCAAAAGCGGCAGGTATTGATATAAATAAAATCCCGATTGACGATGCGAATGTTTATAAAATTTTTGCACGCGGCAAAACAGAGGGCATTTTTCAGTTTGAATCGGCAGGAATGAAACAAATGCTTATGAATCTCAAACCAAAAGCCCTTGAGGATTTGATTGCCGCAACCTCGCTTTACCGTCCCGGTCCGGCAAGCCAAATTGATACGTTTGTCCAAAATTCGCAAAATCCGCAAAACATTAAATATGACACGCCGATGCTCGAGCCGATTTTGAAAAACACATACGGATGTATGGTTTATCAGGAACAGGTAATGCAGATTTTCCGTGAACTTGCAGGCTATTCATTCGGCAGAGCCGATGTTGTGCGCCGTGCAATGAGCAAGAAAAAACACGATGTTATGGAGCAGGAGCGCGAGGCATTTATTCTCGGGTGTCAAAAAAATGAAATTACACGCGATGTCGCAAACAAAATTTTTGACAAAATGACAGATTTTGCGTCATATGCATTTAATAAATCACACGCCGCTTGTTATGCTCTTGTTGCTTACAGATGCGCGTATTTAAAATGTTATTTCCCCGGTGAGTATATGGCGGCACTTCTCACCTCCGTGCTTGATTCGTCAAACAAGGTCGCACGCTATATTGCAGAGTGCAAGCGCCTCGGTTTGCGTCTTGCTCCGCCTAATATCAATCGCTCGATGAAAGGTTTTACCGCCAACGGAAAAGTCATAAATTACGGCTTGCTCGGTATTAAAAATCTCGGCAACGATTTCATCGAGGATATTATTAAAGAACGCAAAAACGGCGATTTTGCCGATATTTTCGACTTCTGCTCGCGTATGCAAAACGGCAAGTTTAACCGCCGCGCAGTTGAATCGCTTATTCGTTGCGGCGCAATGGATTGCTTTGCTGCCAACAGAAAACAAATGCTTCAGGCACTGCCCGTTCTTGTCACAAATATTGAAGAAAAGCACCGCCGCACCATGTACGGTCAGGTCGGTTTGTTCGATATTAACGATGATTTCGGCGACACATTTGAACTCCCCGATTTAAAAGAATTTTCAAAGTCCGAGCTTTTGCAGATGGAAAAGGAAATGACAGGACTTTATCTTTCAGGTCACCCGATGGATAAATATGAGGATTATGTTGAAAAAACAGGCTGTGCAAGAACATATGATATTCTTGAAGCAGGCAAACCGTCATCAGCATACAGGGACGGCGCAAATGTCACCGTTTGCGGTATAATTAATCATATTACCGTCAAACAAACAAGGACCGATAAAGCAAATATGGCATTTGTAACGCTTGAGGATTTATACGGCACTGTCGAAATCGTGCTTTTCCCAAAGGTGTTTTTAAAATATTCGTCACTGATTACCCAAGGCAATGTTATCGCTGTGTCGGGTACACTGTCGATTGAGGATGAAAAAGACCCGAAAGTTCTTGTGAACGCTGTTTTCAAACCGAATTCAAAGGCATACGGCGCGACGCCGCAAGCCACGGCACCGCAAAGCAATGCTCAGCCTGCGCAGGCAACAAAAAAGCACCGCAGGGGACTGTTTTTGAAATTCACCGACGAAAACGACCCCCGTATTCACAAGGCTCAGGTTGTCACATCTATTTTTGACGGCAATCTGCCGCTGTATTTCTATTATTGCGATACAAAAAAATATCTGTGCCGCCCGGTCGGCGAGTTCGTGGATGTCAATGACACAATGATTGCAGAACTTAAACGAATACTCGGCGACGATAATGTGGCTGTTATACTTTAAGCCGTACTCATCGGCACTTTGCACTTTAAATACAATTGTTTGTGATTGTTTTTGCTCGCTTTTGTTTATAAATACAAAATTGATGACAATACTTGACAATTTTATCACAACAATATATTATATATGTTAGTGTTTGATTATCCTGCAGAACTTTGCACGGTCTTATCCTGTCTCGTGCGGTTTTGCTTAATTATAGGAGGAAATGTAATGAAAACAATAGCGGTTTTGACCAGCGGCGGCGACGCTCCGGGTATGAATGCGGCAGTTCGTGCAGTAGTGAGAACTGCATGCGAAAACGGCATTAAGGTTTACGGCGTTATCCGTGGTTACAACGGACTTATCAACGGTGATTTGATTGAAATGGATCTTCGCTCCGTTTCAGACATTATTACACGCGGTGGCACAATCCTTTATTCCGCACGCTCAAAGGAATTCGCAACTGAGGAAGGCATGCAAAAGGCTATTGCCACATGCAAAAAGTTCGGCATTGAGGGCGTTGTTGTTATCGGTGGTGACGGCTCATTCCGCGGCGCTCGCGACCTTAGCGAAAGAGGCATTCCTTGTGTAGGCCTTCCGGGCACTATCGACAATGATATTGCTTGCTGTGATTGCACAATCGGCTATGATACTTGCCTTAACACAATTATGAGTATGGTTGACCGTATCCGTGACACAACGGAGTCACACGATCGTTGCTCTGTTGTTGAGGTTATGGGCAGACGCGCCGGTTATCTTGCACTCAATTCCGGTATTGCATGCGGTGCAACCTCAATTCTCATTCCCGAGGTTGAGTTTGATATCGAAAAGAATATCATCGAGCGCATGAAGAAAACTCAACAAACAGGCAAACACCACTTTGTTATTATTGTTGCAGAGGGCGTAGATGTTGATGTAAAAGAACTTGCTGCTCAAATTGAGGCTGAAACAGGTGTTGAATCACGCTGGACAATTCTCGGTCACACTCAAAGAGGCGGATCACCGACCGTTAAGGACAGAGTTATGGCAACCCGTATGGGTAATTATGCAGTTAAGCTTCTTATGCAAGACATTGGCAATAGAGTTGTTGCTTCTCATAAGGAGGATATTGTTGACTATGATATTTTTGAGGCTCTCAATATGAAAAAGTCAATTGATATGAATCTTTATAATATTGCTCATGAGGTTTCAATCTGATCTTGTTTTACGGCAAATTATATTATCTATTACCGTGCAATGGCGCACCGAATATATCGGCGCGCCGTTTTTTGTTTGAATTGACATAATTTTACACAAAATTTTGTTGCATATGCTATATATATAGGCGCAAATTTTGTGACATATATTAGTTGCCATAATATACAACATGTGGTATAATTTTTTTATGTTGTTATATATATTTGTATTATGTGTGCTCTTTATAGAGACACATTTTTTGCAAAGAGAATAAAGGAGGAATTATTTTGAAAGAAGCAAAGGCAATGGCGTTTGTTAACGCATACGGCGTTCTTGCAACGCTTGAAAATTTGTGCCAAATGGATGACGGTGCAAAGGCAATTTGCAAAGGCTTGAAAAAGCCGGTTTCGATCTGCTTTGATGTGGCTGACGGTCCGTGTGTGACCTATAATTTTTCTGCAGACGGATGCAAAATGACAGAGGGCGACTACGGTTGCACCTGCAAAATGAAATTTTCATCGCCTGAAAAATTTAACGCTCTCATTGGTGACAGCAAACCGGGTATTCCGGTTAAAAACATTCCGCAGGTATTGTCATTCCTTATGGGCCCGTTTACAAAGCTCACAAATATTTTGACAAAATACCTTATGCCGAGCGAGGAGGATTTGAAAAACAGAGATTTCTTTGAAAAATCCACAATCCTCACAATGTATACAATCGGCGGTGCAATCTGTGCTCTCGCTAATAACGACAGCATCAGCAAAATCTCTGCATCATATATCGACGACGGCGATATCCAAATGGGCATTACAGACGCCTGCTATGTTACAATCCGCTCGAGAAACCATAAGCTTGAACTTATTAAGGAAAAGCCGGACACTCCGAAAGCAATTATGGAGTTTAAAACAATCGACCTTGCAAACGGCTTGTTCAACGGCACAGTTTCAACAATCGCCGAACTTTGCGAGGGCAACATTTATATGTGCGGCATGATTAATATGATTGATAATATCAACAGAATACTCGACAGAGTTTCTGCATATTTAGGTTAAGGAGGATAGTGTAATGAGTAAATATCCTGAATATACACACGAAAAATCACAGGAATGGTTTAACAGAGCACTTGCAGCAATTCCCTCAGGTGTTTACGGCCACCTCGGTCCGTCAGAGGGCTTGTTCCTTCCTATCACAAAATGGCCGTTGATGCTCGACCATGCAAAGGGTACATACTTTTGGGATGTAGACGGCAATAAATATCTTGATTTTATGTGCGCCTATGGTCCGAATGTTCTCGGCTATTGCGACGATGATGTTGATGCTGCCGCTATGGCACAGCTTAAAGTCGGCAACTGCACAACCTCGCCGTCATACAAAATGGTAGAGTGTGCAGAACTTTTGAAGGACACTGTTGCCATGGCAGATTGGGCGTTCTTTATGAAAAACGGCTCGGATGCCACAACATTCTCCGTTATGTGTGCTCGTGCTCATACAGGCAAAAAGAAAATGATGTTCTTCAAGGGATACTATCACGGCGATTTTCAGTGGGCACAAAAGGCCGATTATCCGGGTATTCTCCCCGAAGAGGTTGAAAACAATATTGTTGTTCCTTGGTTTGACCTTGATGCAATGCAGGAGGCATATGATGCCTGCGGCGGCGATGTTGCCGGACTTATTGCTCAACCGTATGATCACGGCAATTTCTACGATAACAAGTGCGCATCAAAGGAGCAGTGGCAAAAAGTTCGCAAATTCTGCGACGATCACGGTATGGTTCTCATTTTCGATGATGTAAGAACAGGTTTCCGTCTTGACCTTGCCGGTTCGGATCATTATTACGGCATTAAGGCTGACCTTTGTTGCTTCTGTAAAGCCCTTGCAAACGGATATAATATGTCTGCCGTTTGCGGTCAGGAACATATGAAGTCAACTGCGTCATCGGTTGTTTACACAGGCTCATATTGGATGAGCGCAGAGCCGTTTGCCGCTTGCCTTGCATGTATTCCTAAAATGAAAAAGCTCGATACACCAAAACTTTTCAGAGAAATGGGTACAAAGCTTACCGATGGCTTAAAAGCGGCAGGTAAGGAGCACGGATTTAATCTCGTTGTTTCAGGTGAGCCTGCGTTGTTCTATCTCAGAATAGCAAATGACGATAACCTTATGCTCCATCAGGAGTGGATTGCAGAGTGCGTAAGCCGCGGTCTTTTCCTCGCATCACACCACAATCACTTTATGAACGCTTCTGTTACTGATGATGATATTAAACTTGCTGTCGATATTGCGGAAGATGCATTCGGTGTTGTTGCGGCAAGACATCCCGAACTCAATTTAAAATAATGGTTTTTGGCGAACATTGTTTCGCTCGTATAAACGCATAAGAAAGGGGTAAAATTTATGCCAGCTAATTACAAGCCATTTGATAAGGAAGAATGGCTTCGCCTTGAAAAGAAAGCAGACCATTTGAGACGCTATTGTCTTCAAACTGCTGTTTGGGGCGGTTCAGGACATGTCGGCGGTTCTTTGTCGGCAATGGATTGTATGACTATTTTATACAATCGCTTTATGAAAATAGACCCTCAAAATCCGGATATGCCGGACAGAGACCGTTTCGTTCTCTCAAAGGGTCACTGCGCAGTGGGCTATGCACCTGTGCTTGTCGATCGCGGCTTTATGCCGGAGGAGGAACTTAAAATCTTTAACCTCACCGGTGCCAAAATCGGTATGCATATGGACTGCAATAAGGTCAGAGGTGTTGACTGCTCGACAGGTTCACTTGGCCACGGTCTTTCGCTTGCCGTAGGGTTTGCACTTGCAGGCAGAGTCAACGGTATTGACTATATGAACTACGTTCTTACCGGTGACGGCGAGCTTAACGAGGGCTCGAATTGGGAAGCTGCAATGAGCGCCGCTCAGTTTAAACTTTCAAATGTTGTTGTTTTTGTGGATAACAACAAATGTATGATTGACGGTCGCGTTGATGACGAAATGAAGGTCGAGCCGCTTGATGAAAAGTTTGCGGCATTCGGTTTCAATGTTACACGCATCGACGGCCATAATATGAAACAACTTAATGACGCTATCGAGGCGGCTATCAAAAATCACCAAGACGGCGGCGACAAGCCAACTGCAATTATTATGGATACATATAAGGGCGCAGGCGTTGACTTTATGCAGGATAACTACCTTTGGCATTACGGCTCGCTTGATGATGAAAAAATGGCAGCCGCAAACAAATCACTTGATAAATATTTGCAAGAGCGTATCGCTCGCATAGAACAGGAGGCGTAAGATATGGGTGGAATGTCATATACAATGACAGATACTACAAAGCTGTCAACGGCAGAATGCTACGGCATTGCGCTTTGTGAGCTCGGCGAACAGCACAAGGATGTTGTCGCTCTTACCGCCGACCTTGCTAAATCAACAAAAATCGGTATGTTCGGTGAGCACTTCCCGGACAGATTCTTTAATGTCGGAATTGCCGAGCAAAACCTTTTCGGCGTAGCGGCAGGTATGGCTAAAAACGGTCTTATTCCGTTTGCGTCAACATTCGCTATTTTCACTGCGGCTCGTTCGCTCGACCAAATTCACACCGATATTTGCTATCAAAATGTTCCCGTAAAAATCATTGCAACTCACGCAGGCACATCGTTCGGTCAGGCAGGTTCAACACACCATTCTCTTATTGATATGGCTTGTATGCGTGCTTTGCCGCATATGACCGTTATTTGCCCATGCGACGGTGCGGAAACATACCATGCAGTTAAAGCTGCTTATGATATTGAAGGCCCGGTTTACATTCGTATTAACCGCGGATTTGACCAGGTAATTTATAAGAGCGTTGATGATTGCAAGTTTGAATGGGATAAGGCAACCGTTATGAATGAGGGCACCGACCTCACAGTTATTGCATGCGGTTCATGCGTATTTGAGGCTATGCAGGCAGCCAGAATGGTAGAGGCAGACGCCGGACTCAAGGTGCGCGTAATCAATATGCACACAATCAAACCTATCGACGAGGAGGCTGTTCTCAACGCCGTTATGGATACTCGTCGTATTATCACCGTTGAGGACCACGAGGTTATGGGCGGTTTAGGCTCAGCTGTAGCCGAAGTTGTCGCAAAATCCGGCAAGGCTTGTGCATTCAAGATGCTTGGTCACCAAAATGCATTTTCAACAATCGGCTTGCAGGAAGATCTTCTTGCACTTGCCAAGATTGATGCAAACGGCATTGCCGAAACCATTCAGGAAATGATGCACGCTGACTTTGAAGCAGACGATGCTTGGGATGACGAATTCTAATCATCACGCATCTACTTGAAAGGAGTGTATTACTATGCCAAGCGATGAAACTCGCTACACTAACAAGGTTTTTATGGCAGGCGCTTTGCCGCTTATGAAAACAATAGCAAACGATGTTCCCGAACTTAAAAAGAAGTTTGAGGGCGTCGATGCAATATATCAGGTATCCGCAAAGGTAAATGTTGAGGATAAAGAGGCAGTCCATTTCATTATTGAAAACGGCGAATGGACAGTTAAATTGGGCGAATATCTCGGTCAAAAGAGAATTGATGCCGAGCTTGCTTTTTCCTCGATGGAAAAAATGAACGCTTTTATGAAGGGCGATATGACAAAACTTCCGAAAATGAAAATTAAATCGTTTTCAAAGTTTCTGAAGTTTATGCAGGTTCTTCTTAAAATGTCGTCGCTTTTAAGCATTAAGGAGCCGCCGGAGAATGACGAGGCAACTTCTGTTCTTTTGTGCAAATGCTATTTCTATTTGCTCTCCTCCGGTATTTCACAGCTTAATAAGCTCGGTCATCCCGCTATTCACGATTGGGCACTCAAATCGCCCGACCGTTGCTATCAGTGGGAGGTTGTAGGCCACCCTGAGTGTACGGCTTACATCCGTATCAAGGCAGGCAAGTCGAGAGCCGGCAGAGGCGCATATAAAAGAGCGAAACCGTTTTTTAATATGAAATTCGATTGTCCGACTTCTGCGCTTAAAATCCTCCTCGGAACAGGCGATATGTTCCAAATGACTGCAAATCAGCAGCTTATTATGGAGGGCGGACCGGAGTTCGGCGTTCAAATCGGCGATTACATGATGATTGTCGGTGACCTTGCTTCTTGATATAATTTAATATTTTTCAAATTAACACCCATAATAATTATGGGTGTTTTTTTATGAAAAAATTTATCAAAATTTTTGACGGCGTCTTTTCTTTGCTTTGCGCTGTTATTTTTACTTTTGTATTTATTGGTGACAAAACACTGCCCGATAATATTATTTCCTATAACAGCGAGGTTAACGATTTCTCCTCGTTCTATTCGTTTGTCGATAACGAAAAAACACAGTCTGTCGATTATCAGGGCGTTTCTGCGCAAAAAACAACATTAAAACTGCTCGGCACAATTCCCGTCAAGGATGTCGGCATTACAGATAAGCCGTCCGGCACCGTTTTTGTCAGCGGCGAGGCGTTCGGAATTAAACTTTATACAGACGGAGTTATCGTTGTCGGCACAAAGGATGTCGAACTTGACGATAAAACAGTCAATCCGGCTAAGGAAGCAGGCATTTGCGTCGGTGATGTCATTATCAGTATAAACGGAATAAATGTCTATTCTTCAGATGATGTAATAGATGCGATTAATAACAACAACGGTCTTGATTATCGCATCAAAGTCAAGCGTGACGGCAGATATAAGAATTTCACACTTAAACCTGTTTATTCGAATAAAGAAGGATGCTATAAGGCAGGCATGTGGGTGCGCGACTCAACAGCCGGTATCGGCACGGTCACATTCTATAATAAGCAGTCCGGTATGTTTGCCGCACTCGGTCATCAAATTAATGATGTCGATACAAATGAAATAATACCGCTTTTGGAGGGTGAGGCTGTCGGCGCTACCGTAACCGGTGTGCAGTCCGGCAATAAAAATGCGGCAGGCTCACTTTGTTGCCGATTTGAAGATTATACCGTCGGCAGATTGATGGAAAACACTTCTTGCGGCATTTACGGCTCATATACTTCTGTCAGCGACAAAACAAAGGAATATACTGTCGCCGCCGCGCAGGAGGTCAAAAAAGGTTCGGCACAAATTATTTCAACAGTTGACGGAAATTCGCCGCAGACATACGATATTGAAATTGTAAAGGTGAATTATAAGGGTGACGGCGAAAAGGATATAGTTTTTAAGGTTAAGGATGACAAGCTGATTGAAAAAACGGGCGGCATTGTTCAGGGGATGAGCGGCAGTCCGATAATTCAAAACAATAAGCTCGTCGGCGCAGTAACGCATGTCATTGTCGATAATCCAAAAAAAGGATACGGCATTTTTGCTCAAACAATGTATGAAAAGTCTAACAATGTAAAATAATTGCCGTATTTTTGAATATGTGAAAATAATTCACAAAACTTTGTGTAAAACTATTGCATTTTGAATTAAAATATGGTATTATGTGGATGCAACAAAAAATTGCGCACTTCATTTTAGAAGATAATGTCAAAATTTAATACGGAGGTGCTGTTTGATGACAGCGAAAATACTAATCGCAGACAAAAGCGATGAAATTGGGGTAGTATGTGAGAAAAAGTTGAAATCCTTGGGCTATGATGTGGTCCTGTGTGATAAAAACGGAGATACTGTCATAAAATATTTAGATTCACAGCATTTTGACGCAGTACTTATGGATGTATTTATGTCCTCTGCAGACGGAATGGAAGTTATTGAGCATATAAACGAGTCGCTCACACAAAGGCCGTGCATCGTTCTTCTGTCGGCAGTCAATTCGTCGGATTTTGAAGAGAGAATGATTGAGGCAGGTGCTGACTATTATTTTATCAAGCCGATTAAGCCTGCGGTTGTTGCAAAGCGCATTCAAAACATTATCAGTTGGAAAGGCGAAAAGCACAAACTGCAAAACAAAAATTCATATGCACAGGATGATATCGAGGTTGTCATTTCCGATATTATGCGCCAAATCGGCGTTCCTGCTCACATTAAGGGTTATCAGTATTTGAGAACATCAATTATTCTTTGCATAAACGACAGTGAAATGCTCGGCTCGGTTACAAAAATACTTTATCCGACCGTCGCAAAGCAGTACAATACAACCGCAAGCCGTGTTGAAAGAGCAATTAGGCATGCAATCGAGGTTGCATGGGACAGGGGAGATGTAGATGTTCTTTCGTCATATTTCGGCTATACGATTCAGGCACAACGAGGTAAGCCGACAAACAGCGAGTTTATTGCTATGATTGCCGACAAGCTCAAGCTTTCGATGCGAACAAGCGCTTAAAATACAAAATATTATATATCAAACATATATAAAACATAAAAACAGATTAAAGCGCAGTGATATTTCAAAATTTCACTGCGTTTTTTGTTGTGCATTTTTAACGAAATTTCGATAAAAAATTTGTTGCTTTATACGAATTTTCGTTTTGTTGAAAAAATTTATAATTTTTTTAATTATTTTTTATTCTCCTTTTCCTTTTCTTTTTACCATCTCATATAAAAGGGATGTAATCGTTGTTTTACCGTTCGTTCCGGTCACCGCACCGTAACGGAAACCTTTTGCAAAACGATAAGCAATTTCAATCTCTGTATATACAGGTATATTTTGTTCAACAAAATGTTTAACAATAGCGACCCGATAAGGAATGCCGGGATTTTTTACGACAAAATCCCAGGATTTATCAAACAGCCACTGCGGATGTCCTCCATCCACAACGGTAATCCCTTCCTTTTGCAGGGCCTCTTTTTCTTCCAGGCAGCGACTGTCTGTCATCGTTACCTGATAGCCGTGTTCCTTCAACAGTCTGCGGCTACTCCGCTGCGGGCTGCACCGATAACCAATACTTCTCCCATATTACATAACCCCCAATAACAAACCGATCAGTGCGCAAATGAAGCCAATGCCCCACAGCATGCTGACGACCTTCGTTTCTTTCATGCCGCCCATTTCGAAATGATGATGGATCGGGGCCATCTTGAAAACGCGCTTGTGGGTCATCTTGAAGTAGCCGACCTGGATGATGTCGCTCATGGTCTCGATGACGAACAGACCGCCAAGGATGATCGCCAGGAATTCGGTGTGC
>ERZ779889.1275-NODE-1275-length-25827-cov-3.761990_pt1 | contig 25827 bp, 24 predicted proteins | sample MGYA00511030_ERZ779889 | MGnify/ENA primary metagenome ERZ779889 (study PRJEB29588, sample SAMEA2160616) | human gut metagenome | biome: human gut; feature: human-associated habitat; material: faeces | place: Denmark | collected 2008/2010 ...
CGCGGCGCGTGCTGAAAATCATCGCTGTTGCGCTGCTCGTGATTGCAGCTTTGATTTTTGCAATTATGGCGTTGAATTATGCGCCAATGTCGCAACTAAAATAACGCATTTTCAAAAGGAGTGAATTTATGAAAAAGATACTATCGTTACTGCTAACGCTCGTTCTCTGCCTGTCCTGCGGCAGCACCGCTTTTGCCATCACCCCGGCTGCATCAGGCGAGGAATTGGCGGACACTGTTCTCATTAGTGAAAAGACACTTTCACTCGTCCCGGCAGATAAAACCGCACATTCGGTATTTGGACAGGGGCTTGCCGCACGCCTGCAGAACGCCTCTCCTGCCGAATATGATTCTGTTATCAATCAGTATTTTGCAGCTAACCCCAATCCTGTGTTCGATAGTGTTCTTGATGTTGTCAGCGAGAATCAGGTCAAAAAAGATACGCTACGCTTAAAAACGTCCTCTGCGTTTAGAGCAGACTATGAGGAAGTTTTTACAATCAACGACAGCACAACACTGACAGTTACGCCCACTTATGTTGTTGTGTCCGTTCTTGATGTCCGCGATAACTCTAATGTGACTGTCAATGCAACTAAAGCGACTTCCTCAAAATCAGGGACTTGCTCCGAAACCTATTACGGCCTTGTCGGCAACAAGCTCTTTACTTTAACCGTTGAGTGTACCTTTTATTACAATGGTTCCTCTGCTTGGTATAAGAGCGGATTCGATTATTACTACACCAAAGGCTTTCTGAGCATCTGGCAGGTTTCTAACTGGAAGGGTTGGAAGGAAGCCTCCGGCACCTCGTATAAGGCTTATTGCTCCGGAAATTTCCACTTTGGTCTTGAGTATGAGGGCAACGGACTGGTCATTCAGGACTTTTACTGCAAAAACACGTTAACGTGTAGCAAGGACGGAAAAATCACCACCGCTGCAACACACTCATAAATTCATATGAGTGCCAGATTTGTTGTAATCTACATTTTCACTTTCGACATTGCAAACATGTAAACATGAAGGAGCTTTATTTTGAAGAAAACTGTATCTACAATACTTTTGATAGCTATTTTCTTTTCAATCGCGGCTGTTCCAGCTTATGCTGAGGAATATTCCAGCCAAACAGAATATACAAAGGCGAAGGATTTTGTTGCAAACATAAATTTTGATTTCTTCTTTTCATCTTCCGATTTGGGGGAGGACGTAATTGCTGACTTGAAAAACATTCAAGACTACATTACATCTCACAGAGATTATACGATGGATGATTTGTGCGATTTGGTTGAGCCTGCAAAAACAAGAGTTAATGCCAACCACGCCACAAAATATGATTATAGTTCGCTTCTTCCAACCTCAAAAGACGTATTGAATGCTAAAGAAAAAGAGGTGTTCAACAGCAACCCCATATACGGATTATCTGTACTATTGCAGGCATCTTACGCTAATAGCCAAGAGAAGGGGAGGTTCGGTTCAAACACTTGGGCAACCAATGGCGATGCCTTTCGTCATGCGCTTTGGAACGCATTGGGGACTCAATTCACAAGCGAATCGTATATGAGAAGATTTGCCACAGCCCATGAAACCGGCTCATCTGACTATGACCCAAACAGCATCGATACAAAAATGGACTTGCGCAACAATGCTACTGGTCGTTCTTTGGTAAAAAGCATGGATTTGCCAAGTAATCCGCCTAATGGTATGGTGATTCCCTACTTAATCTCAAATAATATTGCAACCGCCACAAAGAATGGTAAATTAGTTCGTTTTGTTGTCGCTGGTGTGCAGTATAGTACGTTGAGGGCAACAAATTCTGCTACTACGAATTAGCAAATTTATAATATGAAAAGATATTTACTTATTGCTATATTAGCACTTCAGGTTGTACTTTTATCTTCCTGTAACACAAAGAAGGATTCTGCCCTTTTGCTTCCAAACAGGACAGATGTAATTTCAGTGAGCATTTCTTGTGATGATGAAAGAGAAACGATTACTGATAAAAGAGAAATAGACAACCTGTTCGCCAACTTATCAACAGTGCGCATTAAGTCGGGCGAAAGCTATAATGACTCTCCAATGACAGACAAGTTTATAAAGATTTTCTTTGAGGTTTCCGACGGGCTGAGCGGATGTGTTGTCTACGTCTTTGAGGATGAGAACGGATTCTTTATAGAGCAACCCTATAATGGAATCTTTTCAATAGAAGAAAAACAATACACCGAAATCTTAGGACTCCTTTTTTAGAGGTACAGTCTCCAATGAAGTCTTTAGCTATCATCCTTGCTTGCGCTGGGGTAGTCGCAGCTTTATTTGCAAATCAGATTGATAAAGTGGCACGACAAAACAATGTTATAAAGACAATTGCTCTCTAAATTATAATACTACACAATATAAGGAGGCTCTCCATGAAGAAGTTAACAAGGATTCTTGTGACCTGCTTAATGATCCTTTCCCTAAGCGTTACTGCTTTTGCTGCCGAGTTGCCCAAAGGCGCGTCTGAACGCGGGTATTCGTTTTATTATCGTGACGGTGAAGATGGAATTATCGAAACACCGCTGGAGGGAGAAATCACAGTTGCTCACCATCCTGCCATTGATTCTGCCATATCTGCTCGGGGAGTTTATACCTATACTGTTACCCAAACCTCCAAAGGTCTTTATGATGGGTATTATCCCATAACCACTTGGGCGTTGGGTCCCGGAGTTCTAACATATACTGCTGGAGTCGGAACTACGGTTAGCTTTGAGGTATCTGGTTCTGTCTCTGGGGATGTTGACGTTCCTGTTGCTAAATTGAGTGCTGAGCTTGGAGCATCTGTTGGCGGCTCCACCACATTTACCGCATCTGAGAGTATTCAATATAATATTCCAAGTAGGTATAAAGGCCGTGTTATAATGCGTTATTATCAGGACATTTTTCATTTCAACTGGGAGAAAAAGCTATTGGGTATAACTGTTAGTTCCGGTAGTGGTTCAGCTTGGAGTAATGGTCGAGATCCGTACTACGCGCGCCAGTTAATCTCTGCGTATTAAGTGCAGTAAAATCATGCTTGGGGAGGCTGTGTTCTCCCCAAGCACGAAAAGAGGGGTGTATATAATAATGTCCAACTCAACAATAATTCGTAAAGGGATGGCGCTTATCACGGTTTTTGCTCTGCTGTTTGTTTTAACTTCATGTACCAACGAAAATCCGAATAATGTTGGTTTTAACAGCGAAAAAGTGAACATTTTGGAATTAGACGAAATTGCACTTGTAAATGAAATGATTTTTGACCTTTATGCAGTTAGCCTGTTACATAACATAAATGAAGAAGTTCCTATCAATCGCACGGTTGATGTATATGGTGTGCTTTTAACAGAAAGTGATTGCGATGCGGTAAAATCTGCTTTAACAAATCGCTTCTCTTCTTTAGCCTTATACTCAAATGATATGAGGATTATTACGGCAGATGAGTATACTGTTGATGCTATTCCTGTCCAAGAAGGCATTTTATTCACTTTACACCTCGTTGTCGATAGCGTTCCATATGTTAATAAAACCCATAACATCGATAGAGTAGAATTTGCATACTCATCAGGTACAACAGTTTCCAAAGAAGTCAGCGAATTTAGCTTAACCTTTTACCGCGAGGAGCAGACCAAGACTAATATCATTGAGTCCCCCACAGCTAATGCAGCAGCGATTGCCAAAAACGAGTTCTTAGTCGTAAACTACATGTTTCTTTGTGCCAATGAAAAAGCAAAAGATAATTTTAATGTGTCTTTTGAGATTCCCGAGAAAATAGAAACAATGGTGGGTACATCATTGTTAGAAATAGAGGAAGATAAAGAAATGACCAAAACAGCTATATCCGCGTTATATTTGGATTTAACTCCCGAACAAAGAGAGTCCTTAAAAGTATATAAGATGTTGGTCTCATTCACAAAAAAGACTGACAGAGGGTTTATCGTTCAACTCCTTTTTGACACTGACATTTTGGGAGAACACCAATATATAGGAGCATTTTGTCCGTTAATTATTCAATAATTCTTTCGCTCTTGATGACGGAGCAAGAATGATTGATAGTAAAGTTGCGATACAGAATAGAATAGCTAGCACTAGACCATGAGGGCGTATTTAGCTTCGTGAAATTATAGAAAACATAAAATCATAAAGGCGGTTAAGCACTTTTGGGCTTAACCGCCTTATCTGCCGTCTGTTCTACTATCTGCCTTCGGCTGTACGGAATAGCGGCGGTGCTGACTGTCTATGTATCATTTTGTGTTGTTGCTTCTCTACCGTACATGAGCATTTCGGGCAGGCTTGACAACTGTGAAATAGAGGGAGTCAGTGTTATGAACTATGGCATTGCCATAGCGAAGATGCACGGGATCCTCGAAAGAGCTCTTTCGGTTTTCCATATCTGTCAAGTGTAAAGAAATCACTCATCGCCAAACAAAAAGAACAAGCGTGGAGCAACGCCCTCACTTGTTCTTTTTTTGAAACTACCTAATATTGGAGAGTTCGCCGCAGATACCTTTTGGTGATGATCGCGAAGAAACCGCCGCAGATTCCCTGCGGCTATGCGTGCGGGCTTGTTCAGCTCCTTGTCGCCGGAGATTTCCGAGATGACCTTCAAGGACTATGCTCTGCGTGACTATGACGAAACCCCCGGCATTCTGGAGTCTGACTGGTACAATGCTCAGGTCGAGCTTCTGCGGCTCAGTTCCGAAACTTGGGGAAACGGTCTGAGCCAGATCGAAGAGGGAGATTTTTCACTGATGCGATGGTATGAGTACACCCTCACGCTGGCGCCGGGGCAGACATTGAAAAACACGGTGACAGCACCGCTGTATCCCGCCATTGATGCGGACTATACACCGAGCATCTATGCGTATACCTATCTGCTTTCCCCGGCAAAAACATGGACACAGTTCGGGGAATTGGATATCACGGTGAATACGCCCTATTACATGACGGAATGCGGCATTGACGGCTTTACAAAGACGGACGGCGGGTATGCGCTGACCCTGCCGGGTCTGCCGGAGGGCGAACTGACATTTACGCTTTCAGAGGCAGAGAGGCCGCAGCCGCCGAAGCGGTCGATCTTGCACCTTATGCCGACAGAGCTTATCATTGTACCGGCAGCGGTGCTTGTCGCCGTCGCAGCCGTGTTTCTGCCGGCTCGCAGGAAGCGAAGAACAAAAAGATAGAGAGAATCGGACTTTGAAAAACCGTATCTCTTTGGTTCTGCCGCCAGCATTGATGTCGTTTTTATCATATTTTCACCTCGCAGTCTTATTACGCGCAGCTATTCGGTGAAAATCCGGTGATTTCAAAAAACAGTGCGAAAACTCCACTCTCACTTTACGCACTTCCCGTGGATGTTACACACTCGAACGGACAGCTTTCGTAAAGAGAAAAGCAGACCGCATCTATTTAACATTTTGGCGGGTACAAGTATTTTTGCCCGACAGTGAGACGGTGCAGACAAGCGAAGCATCACCGTCTGTTTCCCAAAATCAATTTTTTTCGATTTTGGGAAACAGAATCGCGGAAGCAGCCGACATTACAGATATTTAACCTGTGGTTTTATTCGCTGCCATACTGTATCGGAAACTCTGCCGCAATGACAGTGCCGTTTTTTGAGCTCTCCTCCACGCGGACGGAGCCGCCATGGATGTCGGCGATCTCCCACACCAGTGAGAGGCCCAGCCCCGCGCCGCCGTATTCCCGGCTGCGAGACTTGTCTACGCGGAAAAAAGGCTGGAAGATGCTTTGCTGATACTCCTCCGGGATGCCGCAGCCGTTGTCGGAGACGCGGATCAGGAGCTTTTCCGGCTCCTGTGCGACGGAAACCCGCACCGAGCCGCCCGGTCGGTTGTACTTGACGGCGTTCTCCGTCAGGTTGAAGATAAGGCGGTAGATCAGCGCGTCGCTGCCGGTCATAAGGCCGTCGCCCTCTGCCGTCAGCGTAACGCCGCACTTATCCGAGAGCGGTGCGAGATCCGTAAAGATCTCCTCGATCATTGGAGCAAGCCGGATCCGCTCGTTACGCGCCACCTGCCGCAGATTACTCATTTCCAGCAGGGTCTTGGTCAGCCGGGTAAGCCGCTCCGTCTGCTCCCGCAGAAGGGAGAGAAACTCCGCCGTCTCCGGCTGCATATCAGGATGTTCCGCTGAAAACAGCTCCAGCTGTGCCTGCAGCAGCGCCAGCGGCGTGCGCAGCTCGTGGGCGGCGTTGCCGGTGAACTGCCGCTGTGCGGCAAAGGCGTCGTTCAACCGCTCAAGCATTTGATTGAAGGACTGACTGAGCTGCTTGAACTCCGGCAAGGCATCCTCATCGATCCGCATATCCGCCAAATTGTTCATCTGCACTCTCTCCACTTGAGAAGCAAAGCTGTGCAGGGGCTTGAGCGCGTGTCCGCTGACAAAGTAGGCAAGAATGCCGCTCAATACCGTAACCACAGCCGTGATGTACCAGTTGGTGGTGCGAAATCGTCCCTGCACACCATCGACAACGATTGTCAGTTCCTCGCCGGGTTCTGCGAACTGCGGGTCGAAGCTCGCCGTGCCTTCATCAGTTATAATAACAGTACCGCCGCCCCGCAGCGCGTCCGCAATCCTGTCCATATAGTACACGCCGGAGGAGCAGAGCATCAAATTCATGGCGATACAGGTCAAACCGATGAGCAGGGCAGTCATCAGGGTGATGCGCCACTGTAAGGAGAACTTCTTCATACGCCGTCCTCTTCCATCAGATAACCCTCGCCGATGCGGTTGCGAACGGGGTCATAACCCAATGCGGCGCGGAGTTTCTTGCGCAATGCGGAAATATGCACACGAATGGAGTTGCTGAAATTGTCCACGCTGTTGTCCCAGACATGCTCAATCAGTTCTTCCTGGCTGACGGGCCGCCCCCGATGCACCATCAGATATTCCAGAATTCCCGTCTCCTTTCGGGTGAGCGTCAAGGCTCGTCCGTTCACGGAGGCCTTTCGCGCACGGGTATCAAAGGTCAAGGTACCGCAGGTCAATATCACATCCTGCTGGGTGAACTGCCGCAGTGTCAGGCTGCGGATGCGGGCTTCCAGCTCAGCCAAATGAAAAGGCTTTGCAAGATAGTCGTTGGCACCTGCATCCAGTCCCTCCACCTTGTCCTCTACTTCGCTGCGGGCGGATAAAATCAGCACCTTTGTTTCCCGGTCTTTCTGCCGCAAGGTGCGCAGCACCGTCATTCCGTCCTTACCCGGCAGGTTCAGATCCAACAATACAAGATCATAGCGTTCTATTTCCAACAGTTCCAGTGCTTCTTCGCCGTCGCAGCAGTAATCCACACTGTATGCGGCGCGCCGCAGACTGCGGACAATGGTTTCGCATAGAGCGCGTTCATCCTCGATTACTAAAAGGTGCATAAAAATCTCCTTTATATACGTTTATATGTTGCGCTTAACCCGCTGTTCTCATTATACAGGAAACGGATAAATTTTGTGTAAAAATTTTTCTTAACAGGAACCTTATATCGACAATGATATGATAACGGCACAAACCGGAAGGAGAGCTAAGTATGAAATACGGAATAAAAACTGCTGCACAGGCTGCACTGCTGGCAGTTGGAATTGTTATGGTATGTCTGGGAGTATGCCGTAACGAGGTGGCTACGGTGCTGAGCAAAGCCATCAAATTATGTCTGGAGTGTGTGGGCATTGGGTAAGAAGGTTTCGGTAATCTCTCGGTTTCTGTCCCGTTTCCGAGGCTGGATACAGGCGGGAGCAGCTTTGTTGACCAACCTGCACCTGCCGAACTTCCTCAAGGGAGGACTGTATCAGGGCGCAGGGAAAGCCGTCTGCGTGCCCGGACTCAATTGCTATTCTTGCCCGGCAGCGTCGGGAGCCTGTCCCATTGGATCATTTCAGGCGGTGGTTGGTTCGTCAAAGTTCAGCTTTTCCTATTATATCACCGGCTTCCTCATCCTGTTGGGAGTTCTTTTGGGACGGTTTATCTGCGGATTTCTGTGTCCCTTCGGGTGGTTTCAGGATCTGCTGCATAAAATTCCCACGAAGAAGCTCTCCACAAGGAAGCTGAAGCCCCTGACGTACCTCAAGTATGCTATTCTGCTGGTGATGGTCTTTCTGCTGCCGGCGTTCCTCGTGAACGATGTGGGCATGGGCGACCCCTTCTTCTGCAAGTACCTCTGCCCGCAGGGTGTGCTGGAGGGAGCCATCCCGCTGTCCCTTGCCAATTCCGGCATCCGAGCGGCACTGGGGAGCCTGTTTACCTGGAAATTCAGCATCCTGTTGGCGGTGATCGTGCTGAGCGTGGTATTCTATCGTCCCTTCTGCAAGTGGCTCTGCCCACTGGGTGCATTCTATGCGCTGTTCAACCGGGTGTCCCTCTTCCGGATTAAGGTGGATAAAAACAAGTGCGTCTCCTGTGGAAAATGCGCCAAAGCCTGCAAGATGGATGTGGATGTGACGAAAACGCCCAACCACACTGAGTGCATCCGCTGCGGTATGTGCATACATGCCTGTCCGACGGGCGCAGTGTGCTTCCGCTATGGCTTCGGCTCCGATAAAAAAACGGAAAAGACGGCGGAAACATCAAAAAAAGAGTAAGAGCTAAGGAGGAAAGCCCATGAAATCAAGAAAATTTCAGCGCCGGTCTCGGCGGTGATGCCGGCATCGGTGCTGATATGCAATACGAATGTTTGTGTGAAAAAATAAAAAAGAAAAGGATGGAAAAAAAGAAATGGTCAAGAAGAATTATACAAGTTGGTTGATTATGTTGCTGATATCCGCTGTGCTGCTGTCTCTGATGGCCTGCGGATCAAAAAAGGGTCCCAAGAATGCGGAAGAGGCTTCTGCAATGCATAAAGACCTCATGGCTCAGGAAAACGCGATACTGTCGAAAAACACTCAGCTTTGGGATAAGGTGTTTATGGCAGCGGATAAAGGCATGGCGATGATTGAAGACGGCAAAAATTACGGAGATTTTTTGCTTAAAACGATTGAATCCGCCAAAGAACAGTTTACTGCAGATGAGCTGAAACTGCTTAAGGCTGAGGCAGAAAAAATCCGGGAAATTGAAAACGAACTGACAAAGTTAGAGGAAAAATTCCCGGAGATTGCGAAAAAAACGCCTTCTGAGAGCACCACAAGCATCCCTGCGGAGGGGAACATCGGTACAAAAAAATTCCCGTCCTTTGTCGGAAAAGACTTAGAAGGAAATGATGTGACCAGCGATGAATTGTTTTCCCGCAATGCTGTCACGGTGGTGAATTTCTGGTTTACCACCTGCGGGCCGTGCGTCGGGGAAATTGCCGAGCTTGACGCATTGAACAAAGAACTTGCAAATAAGGGCGGTGCGCTCATCGGCATCAACTCTTTCACATTGGGCGGAGACGAAGCGGCAATTTCCGAAGCAAAAGATGTACTGTCCAAGAAGGGCGCAACATACCGGAACGTGTACTTCGACTCTGACAGTGAAGCCGGAAAATTCACCGCGAACATCTTCGCTTACCCCACCACTTATGTGGTAGACCGCAGCGGCAATATCGTCGGTGAGCCCATTGTGGGTGCAGTTACGGAAAAGAAGCAGGCGGAAACGCTGCAAAAGCTCATCGACCAGGTTCTTGCCGCCGATAAGGGGTAAGCCTCGGATTATCCTGCCGGGTGAGAAACACCATAGTTCGGAAAGAATTTCCGCTTCTGCTCACTGCGGTGCTGCCAAGCGGCTGAGACGGACAAAGGCATCTCCCGTTCCTGCTTAAGGGACGAGGACCGGCAGAGGACTGTATTAAGGAAGAACAAAGGGCTGCTGCATCAGCCCCGAAAACAAAACCGGGCAGCTCAAGAAGGGTTGCCCGGTTTGTTGCTTTCACATAATTAATTTGCACAAAACAGATATAAAGCGGGTTGACCGAGCAGGTCTGTTTGACGTACTCAAAAAACACGCTTTCCGCATGAGTCCGCTTCGCTTGAACCGGGAAATGCTGATGTTCGGCACCCTCGGATTGCCCTACTTTAAAAAGAAAAGTGCTGCTGCAAATATGACTTGATTTTGCAGCAGCACCTCCTTGGTTTTTATTCCGCTTGCTTTGTGAATGTGATCACCGTGCCTTCAAAGAGAGGGCGGTACTTGTAGACATTCTCGTTGCGACTGAACGTAAGAGCTGAGTATGGAGCGTGGGATTCATTTCCATCGCCGTCTTTTCCGTCGGTGAAGCGGAGATCTCCGAACTTCTGCAGTCTTACGTCTCCCTCAAAAATGAGTTTTCCGTTTTCGGTGACGATCATATGCGGTTTATCACCTGAAACCTCGATCACGGCTTTGATGTCGTCGTTCTTCCATACGCCGTACAGTACGCTTTGATCTATCGGTACATTGATCATGTCGTCACCGTCATACGGACGCACAGGCTGCGTACGGCTTTCCCGAAGTTTTCCGCAGTCCTCGGGAGTTATCAGTACAGACATGAGGATCACTCCTCCGGGGCGCATCGGTCTCCGACGCGATCGAGGATCATCGTACCATACGCGATGGTCAGACAGCCGTTTTCATCCACAGGTATTTCGGCGAACGGGTCGACCGTCTCTCCGAGGACCTCGCCTTTGACTTTGGTATCGTAGTAAAACTTACCGTCCTTCTCTTTCCAGGTGGTCTGCTCGATTGCGGCGAAACCGTCCTCGTCGATCACGGCGCCCTGCGACTTCGCGAGCTCGATTTTGTCCTCGGGTACGCGCATCAGCGTTTTCATGAGGCCGTCTTCGGTAAATTGGGTTATGCTCATGAGCAGCATGATGATTTCGTCAGCGTGATCTCCCACCGGCAGATTTTCCGGCGTGTAGGACTCCATGCCGTTGGGGGTGGGGAAGAGCAGCTCCTTGACTTTCCATTTTCCGATAATGTTCATTGTAATTTCTCCTCTCTGTTGGTCGTTTTATCGTTGATCCCGAAGGCGGGTTATGCCCGGGGGTCTCGGATTTCGGTGTGCGGACGCCGGTCAGCAGGTACTGCTCCCACAGGAAACACTTGCCGTCGGAACCACGCTGACGCAGCTTTATCGGGTGCGGGGAATACGCTCCGCCGCAGGGGATGAAGAGCTTCATGCAGCCGGGCTCCTCGTTTGAAACGTGGTTCGACCCGATGACGAGCGTATATGGCCGGCTCGGCGTATAGTTGTTGTCAGGCGTCGAGCCGGAGAAGCAGGTGAAGGGCAGATGCGGTTTACGTCTTAAAGCTTCCGGGTTTGGAACTTATTAATTTCCGCTCAGCAAATCGCACACTTGTCAGCCATTACAGTTCTCCTTTTCATTTCCCGAAAGAACCGACTTATTTTTTGATTTTTCTGCCCGCAAGAGAATAGAATGCGTCGGTCAACTCTCTGTCCGCGCTTATCGGGGCGTGTACTGAGCTGCCGTCCGAAAAAGCAAACGATGTGTTGTATGTGGTTTCGTCAAGAACATATACGTCGCTTTCCGACGGTGCTTCATATGACAGAACATCACTTATAAGACGTCTTTCCCTGACTGTTCGGAGTATTTCCTCTGCTTCTTCGGTATCGACAGGAATCTTTTCCGCATTCGTATGATATCCTACGCAATCTGCCGCACAGTCGAAGGACAGAAACCAGTTGTCTTCCGTTTTTTCGAGACTGAACGAGTATGATGAGGAATGATCCATGCAGCCACGGCTGATATTGACCTCAGTCAGGAATTGTGCCCCCGCAAGCCCATAAAGGCAACAGTTGAGCTCATCCGGCACGGGGAGGGATGAGTTGATCATTCTCCCGCCGGCAAGGCTGAAATCCGTGAAATACACACTCCGATCGGTAATACCATCGACATCCTCCGGCGGCTCGGCTTTTTCAGCGGCTTCATAATATCTGTCGGCAAGGTCGCGCAGGCAGTCAACAGCCCTGTCGCAAAGCTTGGTCTCTTTTTCAATGCTGTTTCCGTCGGTGAAGGTCATTCCGGAGCTGCGCGTCGGTGCGTCGGCTATGTGGAAGATATGTATCGGATTGCGGTATTTCCGCAGCCGCCTGATCTCGTCTTCCTCGCGGATGATCTCAAGGAATTTCTCCGCTTCCTCGGTCGGTATCGGGAAGGAACTGAAGGATGTGTAACAGTCCTCCCGGCTCTTGACCATGCAGCTTGCGGAGAAGAGCCAGTTTTCATCCTGTTTTCGCAGCGCGAAAGCATACACCGGATTGCTTTCCATGCCGCAGCAGGAGGTGTGGAAAGCAATGATATCATCGACCGTGTATTTCCTGCTCCCTCCACAGCCGAACAGCGCGGATACCGTAAAAACAGCAGACATTATTATCACCGCCCTCAATAATCTTCGGCATTTCATGGCGTCAGGACAGCGGTTTGCCGCACTCGGGGCAGAACTTCGGCGGCTTTGCCTGATTCTCCGGGGTGTAGCCGCAGGATACGCAGCGCACCGTTTTAGGAGCCGGCCTCGCGCATCCGCAGTTCTCGCAGAATTTTTTCGACTGACCCTCAGAACCGCAGGAACGGCAGACCCATGTCTCATTGACAGAAGTCCGAGCCGCATCAGCCTCAACAGGCACGGTCTTCAAAGCACCGCAGACGTCACAGTATTTTTTGTCAAATAATCCCATTATAAGGATCCTCCTTGTTTTTTGTCGGCCGTCAGCACGACCCATTTGGCGTTATCCGCATCGAGACTGTATCCGCAGAACGAACAGCAGTGTTTTTCGTCAGGAATGAAATTGGCTCCGCAGGACGGGCAGTCCTTTTCGATGAAAAGCTTTCCGTCCGTCTTTCTTTTATCGGGGTGTCTTGCTCTTTGCAGAGTGAGTGTTCTTCCGGTTTTCTTCGTGTACGGTTTTTTGTTTTCGGGGAGATACGTTTCGCTTACGCAGACATCGGCGGTTATCGTGGTTGTGTCCTCCGTGTTGACGACTTTTTTCAGAATGATCGTACCTACGCTGTAGTCAAGCAGCTCATCGCTGCCGGCGTCCTTGTAAAGAGCTTCGGTTATGCAGGATCGGAGGTAGTTTTCCGAATAAAGCTCAATCCGCTTCGCCAGCTTATCGTGCTTCAGCTTCCGGGCAAATGCCAGAGCCGTCAGTGCCGCAAGCACCAGAATCGCCGTGCCCACACCTGCCGCCAGGGAGATCTCGGTATCCTTTATCAGGTAGAGGCAGAGAAATTCGGAGAGAAACAGTACCGTCATGCACCCGAGCAGCAGCAGAAACTTTCTGAGATTGTTCCCGATATGCTCGTAGATCTCAAAAACCTCGGTCTGCCAGTCGTAAAAATCCGTTTGAATCCTTGCGCCGCAGTATTCGCAGACTACCTGCTGACTGCTGAGCGTGACCTCGGCACCGCATGACGGGCAGATCACCTTGGCTTTTCCGGCATAGAAGGTTTTTTTGCCGTTACCGCAGTCAACCGTCTGAACATGCCGCGACTGAAGGACTCGCAGACAGGCGTGCTTTCGGTAGATCTCGTGCTCGACCTCAGAGTTCTTCGCGGAGATCAGGCGCTCAAGTGCGCAGCACTCAAGCTCGGCTTCACGCCATTCCCTACCGTCGTCCTCCCATGTCCGGAATTCGATTTTCTGTCCCGGACTGAGGTCAGCCACGCGGATGTCACGGTAAAGGCTGTGCCTTGCGAGACTGTCGATCTGGAGCTCGATGTTTCTGCGGAAGGTTTTATCCATTCTGATCGGCAGCAGGCTTTTATCCGCTTTGGCGAGGGGGCACAAAACATTTTCATATGCGTTTCGGATATTGCGGCGCAGTCCCATATTTGCAAGCGGCGTTTCACGCTTTGCGAGAAGTCTTTCATACTTCGCCTTTTTCCTGTTTTTCGCAAGAAAGCACGAGAAATCGATATCAATGATCTTTTCGCCGATATAATACGCACAGATCACGGCAAAGGCCGCCGCTATCCAGAATGCATCTGACAGACTCATAACTACCTCTTGTTCTTGTTATTACCGCTTTTTTCCCCGGCTTCTTCTTTTTTGCCCGGTGCCACAACGCTGTGTGTCATCACCACAGTCAGAAAACCGCCGACAACAACAGCCATACAGTACAGAAGGAAATCCGCAGGATTGCCTTCCGGAGCGAGCTTATACTCGCCCTTTCTGGTTCGATAGACCTCGACCGTGACCTTGTCCCCGGAGCTTATATCTCTGTAGAAAGTATCCTTTCCGGTGTAGGTTTTTCCTTCGACGTCAAATGACAGCTTGGCTTCGTACTTCCAATCGGTTGTGTTGCCGTCGGAGTCCTTTATCGCGATTGGCTCGTAATCCTGAACGACTGCGCTGACCTCACGCACGTCGTCGGAGTTCTTGTACTCATGGCTTGCGGTTCTGCTCGAGACGATGCCGCAGACGCCTGCCACAAACAAGGCGAAGAAGAGCAACACCGCCAGATAAGAATAAATATCTTTCTTCGGGGGTTCGGTTTTTCATTCATTGTGACTCCTTCTCGGCAGAATCGGGTAAAGGGACTTGAGAAGCGCGCAGATGGCTTTCTCGCTCGTTCTGCCATATTTCGCGGACATCCTGCCGCCGTCCGCTGTTTTCCGGCATACCGTCAGGCTGCTGCCGGTTTTTATATTCTCCACGGTACTGCCGGGGTATATGTCGGAGTATTCCGTGATGGTTTCTCCGTTGAACAGCACCATCGGGGGGTCGCTGAAGCTATAGGAGCTGCCCGGCGAACCGTAGTCGTTCTCTGCCGTGACACTCGGAAGAGAGTACTTGACGCCGACATACCGGGCAATCGTACAGCCCTCTGCCGATGTCATGATGCCGAGAGTGCCTGCGATGACCGCAGCCACTACGGTGACGACGAGCGGTCTTGCAAGTTTGCATGTATTATTTTTATTTTTTACTCCTAATTTGCAATAGCAACTTCCGATCGCTTAACGATTGAAAGACGTACCGAGCATCTTGTGATACCATTATAATGCATATTCCGACTCTTGTCACTGTCACAAGGGACAGTTGTTTCGCTGAAACAAAAAATTCTCCGGAGGAAAGTCATCATTTTGTATCCCGCAGCGTCGTCACGACCGGCTTGTTCTCTGCAGCCGTGGTGATCGGATCTTCCTTGTTGTTGAATCCGCATGCTCAGACACGTCCATTGTTCTGAACGGTATTCGCGACGCCCCGAGCGTTGGCTTTATGCGTCTGCACTGCGGGCAGGATGCCGTTGTGCAGAGTTCATAAGTCCTGCCGGTTCGGAATCGTCTTCCGATATTTCGCCGTGCCGTTTCATCAGTCTCACCTTGGGGACGGAAGGTGCGGACAACGAATTATGTCATGTTGACAGAATGTTGCTCTGACAACTCACGCTCTGCTCCTGCCGTAAAGCTGCGTATTTCTCCCTCTGCTGCCTATAACGGCTGTAAATGTTTTTGCAGGCCGTGTGCAGCCAATCATAGGCGCCGAGAATAATCGGTATACCCACATCGAAACTGTTGACACAAAAGGTATACTATGTTAATATATGCTTGATGACGGATTCTTTCGGTTGGATTGCCCGAAAGAACATCAGTATTAATCACAAGGAGGTACACTAATGAAGAGAAGAGTTTTGGCACTATTGCTGACTCTCGTTATGCTCGTCAGCTGTTTTCCGATGAATTTGATCGCGAAAACAAGCAGCAGCATAGCAGGCACAGCCGACGGGCCTCTTTCCCTCACGGCACGCGAAAGTAAAAGCGGCTTTGCGACCGGACGTGAAGGCAAGGGTTCGACTGCGAACACACATCATGGAAAGCTGAATACCGACAGGTTCGAGCTTTCAAGCACCCCCTTCTCCGAAAACGATGCCGCCGCATCGTTGAGAGCCGGCGACGAGGTGACATTCATAGTTGTTTTGAAGTCCGCCTCATTGCTTGGAAACTACTCTGTAAGGGAAATTTCCGAAAGAACAGAGGCAGTCAAGTCTCAGGAGTCGAAACAAATCAAGGCGATTGATTCTGCGAAAAAGCAGGCAGCTGAGGCTCTCGGCAAATCAAAGCACGAGTTTGGTTTTGATTATACGGTTGCAATGACAGGCTTTTCCGTCACGACCGCATACGGCAACAGGAAAAAGCTTGAGGCACTCAACGGTGTTGAAAGCGTTTATGTTGCACCGACTTTTGCTTTGCCGGAAACGGATTATGATCTTGCACCGCTTACAAACAACTCTTCAACGATGATCGGTTCGGACATACTCAACAGTTCCGGCTACGGCGGAAAGGGCATGAGAATAGCGATTCTTGACACGGGAATCCTTGTTACACACCCGAATTTCGCCGCATTGCCCGATGACAAGCTTGATGACCCTATCACAAGACAGAGCGTCGATGATATTTGGTATACGCTTAATGCGGGCAAAAGCACCCCGAAGCTTAATCGCTCGTATTACAACACGAAGCTTCCGTTCATCTTCAATTATGCCACAGCTGATTTTGACGTATCGAACACATATGCAGGTTCGGATCACGGAACGCATGTTGCAGGTATTGCTGCGGCAAACAAGATTGAAGGAAGTAAGGCTGTCGGTGTTGCTCCGGACGCACAGCTTGTCGTTATGCAGGTTTTCCAGTCCGGCGGCGGTGCAGGTTGGGCAACAATACTTGCCGCAATGGAAGACTGCGTAAGGCTTGAAGTCGATACCGTAAACCTTTCACTCGGTGCTGCAGCAGGCTTTACCGATGTTCCCACCATGATGGAAACGATGAACAAATTCCTCGAATCCGACATTCAGATTATTATCGCTGCCGGCAACGATACAAACAATGCATACGGCAACAGGTGGGGCATGAACATGTCTCTTCTTCCGAACCCCGATACCGGTCTCGTCGGTACTCCGTCAACGTACAGTGCTGCCATCTCCGTTGCTTCCGTTGATAACGACGGTTACGAACAGCTGTACATCACTGTCGGCGGGGCGGATTTCGGCTATCAGGATACAGCAGCAACCTCTGCAACAAGCTTCATTGCAAATTTCAGAAACCGTGAACTTGAATATGTTATGGTTCCCGGTTACGGCACTGAGGCAGATTATGCAGGCATTGACGTAAACGGTAAGGTCGCCGTTGTTTCACGAGGAGGCAATTCTTTCCCTGAAAAGCAGAGCATAGCTCAGGCTAACGGTGCAATTGCATGTGTCGTTTACAACAACACCATGGGCATTGTAAACATGCAGATAAATGACGGTGCGGGCAATATCCCTGCTGTCAGCGTAACGAAAGCGGCAGGTCAGGCTTTGCTTACCCAAGCAGAATCAGGCAATGCTGTGTTCAGAGTTTGCAATGCGGACACACAGCTTTTCCATATCGACAGAACGATAAGCAGCTTCTCTTCTTGGGGAGTAACCCCGGATTTGAAGCTTAAGCCTGAAATTTCAGGCGTCGGCGGAAGCATTTATTCGACGGTCGATCCTGCAATATCGGGTTCTTATTACGGAAACATGAGCGGAACGTCGATGGCATCACCGCAGATTGCAGGTGCAATGGCTGTTCTTATCCAGTATTTGGATGAAAACTATCCTGAACTTTCCGGGGCTGAACAAAGGCGAGTTGCTGCGGCTCTGCTTATGAGCACCGCAAATCCCCTGTTTGCAACCGACACACTTGAGTATTCACCTCGTGCACAGGGCAGCGGCCTTGCCGATTTGGTTAAGGCAACCACAACAAAGGCATACCTTACCGGCACTTCTGCTTCAGAGGGAAGACCGAAGGCTGAAATAGGAGATAATGACAGTAAAGACGGCATTTTCAATTTCAGTTTCGAAATCAACAACCTCACGGACGAAGTTTTGACCTATACGCTTGACAGTTCTCTTCTGACTGAAAGCATTTACGGAGACAGGTTTATTGCCGCTGCACCTTACGGTCTTACGACCCGTGTAACGTTTGAAGGAGGAAATACCGTTAACGTTCCGGCAAACGGCAGGGTAACAGTTAATGCGGAAATCAGTTTGACTGATGCCGACAAAGAATACATGAACAGATTCCCCAACGGAATATTCGTTGAAGGCTTTGTCTATGCCGTTCCTGTTTCAGGTTCGGAAGCCGAACAACCCGTTTCGCTGGTAATGCCCATTGTCGGTTTCTACGGCGATTGGTCCGCGGCGGACATTTTCGACAGCGAAAAAGAATCGGAATACAGTCTCTATCCCGTCAGGATATTCACCAACAACGCACAGCTCGGCACAAACCCGTACATCAGAACCGGCAGAGCAGGAGATGCATATAATGCATTTTCCTACAGCAATCCCCTCGCTGAAATTGATTACGGTATGTTAAGAAATGCGCGCACTCTCCGGATTACCGTGACCGACAGGAATACGGGCGATGTTTACTTTGACATCAGCGGAGAATACCAGACAAAGAGCTACTATAACGCTGCTTACGGACAGGTTATTCCCGGCTACCTGCTTGCAGGAGAAGGTGACGTTTGGGACGGGAAAGACTTGGACGGCAACGAGCTTCCCGACGGAACTGTTGTAACGTACAAAATGGAAGCCTACCTCGATGACGGCGACGATTTTGTTGACGACAGCATCGTATTTGATGTGACTCTCGACTCCGCCGCACCGCAAATACTGAATGGCGCGGATCTGCAGTCCGCAGTTTCTTTCGACGAAGAAAACGGACGTACCTATCTTAACCTTGAGCTGCTTGAAAATCGCTACATTGCGGCAGTTCTTTTTGAAAGCAGCAACGGCACGATCATGGGCAAGTTCGAGGTTGAAAACACTCCGGGAGAAGTTTTCAGCGGAAGGTTTGACATTACCGGCTTCGGCAATGAATTTACCGTTGTTGTTGCTGATTACGCCTGCAACGAAACTGTTATCGATGCATTCCTTAACCTCGGCGATCATACCGGCGGCGACACAGGTCCCGCTGCGTTGGACAGCAGCCGCATTTACGGATGTGAGACTTACGATGCGGCAGCGGTTGAAGGCGGTTGGTTCAGTGCGAATAAAACTGACCTCTCCGATGCGAGAAACGAAACATTCGATTCTGCGAACAGGTATTATTCAGCCGAATATGTTAACGGCTATCTTATCGCGCAGAATGCGGGGACCGGGTCACTGGAGCTGGTGACTCCGTCGGGAACCTATTGGAAAACAAAGACGCTTGTTGCTCAAAGCGGCAAAGTCGGCGAAAACGGCGTATGGGTTCTTTACGATATGGCAATGGACTACTCCGATACAAGAACAGCTCTGCTTGATCCGTGGGATTCCGCTTCCGGAACCGACTTCCTTCTTGCCGTCGGTTGGGCATACAAGGGAGATAACAATAACGACGGAAAGGACGATGGCTACAATGCATTGTACAAGATTTGGACTTCCAAGTGGAACAACCAGGTCTTTGTTGACGAGATTGGGCCGATCACGGGCGAAAACGGTTCATCGGAGATTCTCTGCCTCGGAATAACGACCGAAGGCAGCATCTACGGTATCGGTACAAACGGCTGTCTGTATGCATTGGAACTCAATACAGCCGGCAACGGTGCGGAAACCGTACTCATTGGGGAAACAGATTTTGTAAATTATCCGGGTTTTGGCGGAGCAAACGTTATTCAGTCAATGGGCTACGACCACAACACGGATACAATGTACTGGTTTGCACACAGTCAGGTTCCTCAGGGTGCCGTATATGTAAATATTAACGTAACGTATACCGTCAACCTCGAAACTGCTGCATGCACCGAAGTCGGAACCTACGGCCCCGGCGGTCAAACATGTTTGTTCATTCCCAACAGCATTGAATCCGATCTCTTCCAAATGGGAATCAATGCGACCGGGTTCTCACTTGAGCCGTATTCCACAACAATGGTTCAAAATCAGACTCGTCAGATTAAAGTCGCGTGGCAGCCGTGGAATGCACAAGCAAACGGCGTCATGTGGTCAACATCAAATGAGAACATTGCCGTTGTTGATGCCAATGGCTTTGTAACGGCAGTTTCGGAAGGAGACGCAGTTATCACCGCCACGGGTCAGGTATGGGATCCCTATCATTGGGATAATGAAACCGGCACAACGGTACCCGCTTGGGTGGATTACAGTTCGGAGTGCAAGATCAAAGTCGTGAAAGCGGAGGATGCCCTCTACGGCTTTGTTGTTGAAGATTTTTCAAACATCGGCAACCGATTCACATGGTTCACGTATGCTGACAAAACACCCACTGCAATAACATCACTCGGAAAACCCATGGTAACATATTACGATCCGACATCCGGAGAAAATGTCACTGCCAATGCGCTCTGGCAGGGCGGTGCATATTACAACGGATATGTTTACACTGTAATGGTGCAGGCACGTACCGCTCCGGACGGAACTTTCGGCGGTGCTTCGGTGCTTTATCGCAGTCCTGTTACAAAGGGTGCGGTTCCCGCTGAAACTGTGATCGGCGAACCGGAAGAAATCGGATACACCATCGGTATTGAAGTTGGAAACATCGGCTTTGATTACAACACCGGTCGTATGTACGGCGTTGATCTTACAAACGGCGGTTTGTGCATTGTGGATCTTGAAACGGGGTCGATTGACCCGCTCGGGACTTTCTCCGGCGATATTGGCGGACCCGCCATTGCAACGGCAATGTGCGTCACGGCAGAAGGAATGATCGTCATTGCAGACATGAGTTCAACTCTTTACTCTGTTGATGCCGATACTTTGTCAACAACCCGTCTCGGCAGTGCTTCGGGTGACAGCTGGTTCTATGCAGGCATGACTTATGATTACAACACCGGCAACATCTATTGGAACCCGTGCATGAACAAGGGACTTTCACCCCTCTACCTTGTCACACTCGGTCCGGACGAATGGGAACCCGACAGGACGACCGCAACCATTATTGACATGGGCGATGTGTCAACAAAGGCCGGTGTAGAGCAAACGGTTATTTTCACCATTCCCGACAATGAACCTGAAACGCAGATCATCCCCGTTGAAAGCATTACGATAACCAACGGTGAGTCGGCTGTAGGTCTTGCCGGAGGGACGCTCCAACTCAACGTTGTGACGGAACCTCTCAGGCCTACCAACCAGGTTAAAACATGGGTATCTTCCGACGAAGAAGTTGTTGTTGTCGATAGATTCGGCAAACTGACATTCATGGGCATTGGTACGGCAACCGTTACGGTTACGACGAGAAACAAAAACGATGACACATTGTACACTGACTCCATAGAGATTACGGTTCTTGAAGCAGCCGGCGAATTTAAGGCCTTCCTTAACCTCGACCAGGGAGGAACAAGCTACTATGATTTCTGGATTCACGGCAATGATTATGACCTTAGGCACATGCTTGTTGACAAGAGCATGATAAGCGTCTACTCGCTGCGTTCGGGCGTTTACTATGACGGTTATTACTATGCCTTCAATGATAAGGGAGCTTTCCTCAGGATTGATGAAAACGACCTCTCGGCTTACACGACAATAGGTACGGCGAACATTGATACTTACAATGATCAGATTACCGCACTTGCAATGGATTATGCATCAGGTACATTGTACGGCCTTACGCTTCACCATACCTACGAGTACAGCACCGATCAGGCAGTTCAGTGCCCTGCGTCGCTTGTGACGGTTGACCTGAATACCGGCAGTGTAAACGTTATTGCACAGCTCGATTTTAACAGACCTGTATATGCTCTTGCGTGTGATGCGCAGGGACAGCTCTATGCAGCAGGATCTCCTTCAAACGACTCTTCACAGACTGTGATATATACGGTGGATAAGGTGACGGGCGAGTATGAGGAGTTCATGACGATTGCAGGCGCCGGTGTCTTCACGGGCAACAACTACTACGGCAATATGCAGTACAATTCTCAGATGGCGTATGACTATGGTACGAACAGACTGTATCTCAATGCAACATACAGCACACAGGGGCTTAAGTATGCAAGCGGCGTTGTAATGATTCAGCTTGGCGAGGAACCGTATTCGGTAAATCTCGGAGGAATCAGCCTCTACACACGCGAAGGTTCATCCATTAAGTACGGTGAAGCATTCTTAGGACTTATGGCCTTCATTCCGGATGAGAGCGAGTTGCCGCAGAGCACCGTTAACGGCATATTGCTTAACAAGACTTCTGCTCGCACTTATGTAGGCGGAACTGCACAGCTTGAAGCGAGGGTACGTCCTTCAAACGCGGCAGATACGAGCGTAACTTGGACGTCGGCTGATGAAAGTATTGCAGTCGTTGACGAAAACGGTCTTGTAACCGGTGCTGCAGTCGGCAGCACTGTAATAACGGTCACAAGCAACCAAACAGGTGTATCCGCACAATGCACGGTTGAAATAGTTGAACAGCCCGGGGCTTCCTCCGTTGCATACACTGTTTCGGCAAACAGAGATGCTTTGATCGCATTCAATCCCGCTCTGCCCGCACAGACGGCGATAACCATCGCTGAATTCAGCGGCGGTTCGATGATTAAGGGTCTTGCATACGGCGATAACTTCCTGTTCTATGTCGTTGAAAGCGGAGCTTCTTATCAACTCTACCGATACGACATACTGACCCGCCAAAGCGTGAGCTTAGGCGGTCTCGAAGCATGGACGGGCATCAACGATATTGCATACGATCCGGATAACGAACTTCTTTATGCAGTCGGCGGATTCTATATGTTCCAATACAATACTGCAACTTTGCAGGCGGGCGGAACAAATTACATGTCCGGTTACATTATGGATTCCGATTACTGCACAATGGTCGGTGTTGCAGTGAAGGACGGTGCTGTTTACGCAATGGGCAATGATTGGGCAACCTCTGTTCCCAAGCTTATTAGGTACTCCGACAAGTATCTTACAGACAGGACAGTCGTTATGTCGGGCGTTGGCGTTAATGTCTATGCGGGTGCAACCGAAATGGCTTATGATGCAACAACCGATCTCTTCTACATAACGGATGCTTCAAACAACATCTACTCAATGACGGACACCGGAGAGACTCATTTTGTGGACATTCTCGGCAGCGGTATCGACATCAACGGCCTTGCTGTTAACTCAACTCCGAGTTATTCTGTAAGGTACACCGATGGTGTAGATGGCGAAGTTATCTTTGCAGATCAGCAGTACTTTGCTCAGGAGGGTTCGCATACTCCGAACTTCAACGGAACTCCCATGCGTGCAGGCTATTCGTTTGCGGGGTGGACACCCGAGGTTGCGGAATTTGTTACCGAAAACGTTGTATATACAGCAACGTGGACGATTAACGACTATACCATCACCTTCGACGCACGCGGCGGCGAAGTCAGTCCTGCGGAAATCACAGTAACTTACGGTCAACCCGTTGGTACATTGCCTGTTCCCACCCGTGAAGGATTTGACTTCATAGGCTGGTTTGATGAGAACGGCACAAGGTATACTGATGAAACTGTTTATCTTGTTGACGGCAATATCACACTGAACGCACGCTGGTCCATGACTGCTTACACAGTGACTTTCGTTGACAGCCTCAACAACAATGCGGTTATCGGCACACTGACTGTGGGCAGGGGAGATGTTATCGATTCGGGCGAATTCCCCGCTGCACCTGAACATCAGGGTTATGTCTTCTGCGGATGGGATTACGACGGAGAACCCGTTATGAACGATATGACAGTTTCTACCGTCTACCATTTGCTCGGAGATGTCGATATGGACGGCTGCATCAGTGGCATTGATGCTCTTATGGCACTTCGTAAAGCGATGGGCATTATTGAACTCACCGAGAATCAGTGCCGCCTTGCCGATGTCGATTTCAACGGTGAGGTAACGGTGAATGATGCTGTCAGGATACTGCGTCACACACTCGGCATTGAACTGCTCGGATAAGCTGTGATGCAAAAAAAAAACAGCGTTCCGCAAACGGCAGCATCGGATAAGAAAACATTGCAGAAGTCAGTAGAATCAATGTCTTTAACGGTGCGAGCACGGTGCGGAATCGAAACAATCAAATACTGACAAGCTCAAAGGAGCTGCTGCAAACATCACTTGATTTTGCAGCAGCTCCGTTGCCGTGCTGCGCTGACCTTTCCGCCGATCCTTTCCAATACGGAATATTTCCCGTATGGGGTATGCTGCCATGGGGATGAGCAGCAAAAACAACTCACACAGGAGCAGCTCACGCAGTGTCAAAAGTTCCGCAGGGACATACATCAGAAGCAGTGTTATACCGATGATAATGGGGGTCAGGGTCAGAATGCGCACGATCAGATGCGAAACGCCGACAGATCGCTCTCTTTTCTTTGCTTGGCCTGTTTTCACGACTCGAACCCCAGCATAATCCCGCCGCGCTCGGCATAATAGCTGCACAGGCCCCGCAGCGGATAGCTTTTTACATCCGCTCCCGGGAACCGATGCTGAATCTCGCTGCAAAGTTCCAGCGCAAAGGCTGCGTTCTGACAATGTCCAATTCGAACACTCCCACCCTTGAAGCCAAGCCGTTCCATCTCGTGCAGCATGAATTTCTGAGTTTTTTGATGCCCGCGGCATTTACCAAGCATCTCAAGTGTCCCTTCGGAGCCGGCTTGCCCAACAGCACGGATACCCAAACCGCCGGCCATGGCTGCCGCCAGCTTGCCGATCCGCCCATTCTGCGCAAGGTTGTGCATGGATTCCAGAGCAAAGAGCAGATGAGTTCGCTTACGATATACTTGGATAGCCCTGCACACATCGTCAAAGTCGGCGCCTGCGCACATCTCAGACCGTGCTTTTTCTATGAGGAGCGCGATCTCCGGTCCGGCCGACAGAGAATCCACCACGCAGATGCGGCGAGAGGAATCAAGCTCCTCACAATGCTTCTTTGCAGCACACGCCACGCTGTAGCTGCCGGAAAGGCTGCCGGTGATGGTGAAGGCGATTACATCGCCACGCTCACCGAAGGCATCTTCCCAATCGGCGATATTCGGACATGCACTGTAAGAACGCCCCCTGGTGCCGCGCAGTACAGTGACCATCTCGTTCACATCGAGAAAAGCGTCATCGCGGAATTCCTCCGTGTCTGTGCGTATGGTAAGCGGAACACTGACGAAGTCTGCTCCGTCCAGTGTGAGAAGGTCGCAGCTTGAGTCTGCGACAATACGAAACCGATTCATTGTACGTCCTCCTAACAACAAGAAGCATTTCACCCGATTTTGCAAATCGACACAGGTATTTTATCAGGTTTTTATTATTCCGTCAACAGCTTTCGAAAAACCTGTAAAAAGCTTATATAAAACAGTTGAAAGTTTAACGAAAAACATGTATAATATTTGCATGGAAAAGGAAGTGAACAGCATGATAGAGAATATTGAGGGTTTCCGCTTGCCGCGTTATGAGCAGATCCCGAACGTCGGGCTTTATCTGGAGCAGGTGGTGCGCTATGTCAACGCTCACCTTGCGCCGTTGGGGGAATCGGAGTTGACAAGCTCCATGGTGAGCAATTATGTGAAACAGGGTCTGATCCCATCCCCGATAAAGAAGGCATACACAGCGGAACACCTCGCACGACTCCTGTTCATTGCCGTAGTCAAGCCCGTTGTCCAGCTTGAAGGGCTTCGATTGATGTTCGGCATACAGGAGGATAACTATCCCCTTCAGACCGCCTATGACTATTTCTGTGATGAATTTGAGAATATGCTCGGTGCAGCGTTCGGTATAGCCCCGGCGAGAGATGGAATCGGTAAGACGCAGTCCGATGCAAAGGATCTTCTTCGCAACACGATTCTGGCCACCGTCAACAAGGTTTATCTGGATCGATACCTGGAGGATTATCAAAAGCGACGGGAGACAAGGAATGCACGCAATATCTGCTGAATTGGTGCAACGATTGAACCGTAATTGAATAAAAAACCCTTTACAGACACAGAGCAGCGCCCCATTTGTCAGATAAGTATGGAAAAA
>ERZ779889.1277-NODE-1277-length-25819-cov-46.724655_pt1 | contig 25819 bp, 20 predicted proteins | sample MGYA00511030_ERZ779889 | MGnify/ENA primary metagenome ERZ779889 (study PRJEB29588, sample SAMEA2160616) | human gut metagenome | biome: human gut; feature: human-associated habitat; material: faeces | place: Denmark | collected 2008/2010 ...
GAGGGCGGTGGTGAAGCGCGTGGCCAGCTGCTCGCGGAAGCGCTGCGCGATGTCGCTCATGAGCGCGGGCTCCTCCGTGCGGCGCGCATAGAGCCAGCGGGTGAGCTGCCGTGCGGCGAAGCGCGGCATTCCCAGCTCGTTGCACAGCGCGGTCAGCTGTGCGAGGTCCATCCCGAACAAAGTCTCGTTTTCAGTCATGCAAAGCCTCCCCCGAAGGGAGTTTGTGGGACAAAATTAAGGAAAATCCGCATATTTTTGCGGGGGATTGCGCTTTTTTGGATTTTTGTGCGTATATTTGTGGTGCATAGCGTACCCGTTCTGCGGGTACTCCGGTTGAAACAATTAAAAATTACGGATAAATGGAACTTAAGAAATCGCCCAAAGCGGACCTCAACAACAAGCGAGGTCTTCTGCTTGAAATCGGACTGGTCGTGTCGCTGCTGCTGGTCATTGCCGCCTTCGCCTACACGCCCAAGGAGTATCGTATCGAGATAGCTACGGAGTACGTGGCGCCCGTCGAGGAGGAGATTACCGAGGTGACGCGTCAGGACCAGAAACCGCCCGAGGCTCCCAAGAAGGTGGAGGTGAAGGTGATTACCGACATGCTCGAGGTGGTGACCAACGATACGAAGATTACGACGGATGTCGACTTCGCCGAGTTTGACGAGAACACCGAGGTGATTCAGCAGGTCGAGGTCAAGGAGGAGGTCATCGAGGACGACCAGCCCTTCCTGATTGCCGAGACGATGCCTTCGTTCCAGGGCGGTGACCTGAACAAGTTCCGCACCTGGGTTCAGCAGAATATCCGCTTCCCGCAGATTGCCCTCGAGAACGGCATCCAGGGCCGCGTGGTTCTCTCGTTCGTCATCGAGAAGGACGGCCGTCTGACCAATATCCAGGTGCTGCAGTCGCCCGACCGCTCGCTCTCCGACGAGGCCATCCGCGTGCTGAGCAAGTCGCCGAAGTGGAGCCCCGGCAAGCAGCGCAACCAGGTGGTACGTGTCAAGTACACGCTCCCGGTAGACTTCCGCGTGCAGAACTGATTCCGGAGCTGAGTTTCATCTCATAGGGTATCCGCATTGTGCAGATACCCTATATTTGTAGCATCGGGTCGGTGCCGGACGACGGGGCGCAAGGGCTCCGCCGCGGAACCGGTCCGCTCGGAAAGGAGATTTATTTTGGCTGAAAAGAGCAACAACAAGACGCAACCCGCCGTCGAGGAGCAGCGCCGTGAGCGCGCCGTGCTGGTCTCCGTCGTCCGCGAAGGACAGGAGGTCCGCCAGGCCGAGGAGTACCTCGACGAGCTGGAGTTTCTGGCCGAGACGGCCGACATCGAGAGCGTGCGCCGCTTCATGCAGCGCCTGCCGCAGCCCTCGGCGCGCATCTACGTGGGACCGGGCAAGCTCGAGGAGATTGCCCAGTATTGCGGCGAGCATGAAATCGACGTGGTGATTTTCGACGACGAGCTCTCGCCGTCGCAGACCCGCAACATCGAGAAGGCGCTGCCGTGCCGCATCCTCGACCGCACGCGCCTGATTCTCGACATCTTCCTCTCGCGCGCCCAGACGGCCTACGCCAAGACGCAGGTCCAGCTGGCCAACTACGAATACATGCTGCCGCGGCTGTCGGGCCTCTGGACCCACCTCGAGCGGCAGCGCGGCGGTACGGGTACGCGCGGCGGTGCGGGCGAGCGCGAAATCGAGACCGACCGACGCATCATCCGCAACCGCATTGCCAAGCTCAAGGAGGACCTCAAGAAGATTGACCGCCAGATGGCCGTCCAGCGCTCCAACCGCGGGTCGCTCGTGCGCGTGGCGCTGGTGGGCTACACCAACGTCGGCAAGTCGACGCTCATGAACCTCATCTCGAAGAGCGACGTCTTCGCTGAGAACAAGCTCTTCGCCACGCTCGACACAACGGTGCGCAAGGTGGTCTTCGACAACCTCCCCTTCCTGCTCTCCGATACCGTGGGCTTCATCCGCAAGCTCCCCACCGAGCTCATCGAGTCCTTCAAGTCGACGCTCGACGAGGTGCGCGAGGCCGACCTGCTGATTCACGTGGTCGACATCTCGCACCCGCAGTTCGAGGAGCAGATTGCGGTGGTCAAGCAGACGCTGCAGGAGATTGGTGCGGGCGACAAACCCGTCTACCTGGTCTTCAACAAGGTCGACGCCTATACCTATGTAAAGAAGGAGGAGGACGACCTCACGCCGGCCACGCGCGAGAACCTCTCGCTCGACGACCTGCGCCGGAGCTGGATAGCCCGGGCCAACACCCCCTGCATCTTCCTCTCGGCCCTCACGCGGAGCAACATCGAGAAGTTCCGCTCGGACCTCTACGGCATGGTCCGCGAGATTCATGCCGGCCGCTACCCGTTCAACAACTTCCTCTATTGAACCGCGCACACCGACAAACCGAACATCAAACCCCGATTCTATGTTGCATATCCTGAGCGAGCAGAACACCGTGCTCAACAAGTTCATCGCGCAAATCCGCGACAAGTCCGTCCAGCAGGACTCGATGCGCTTCCGCCGCAATCTGGAGCGTATCGGCGAGGTGACGGCCTACGAGATTTCGAAGACGCTGGAGTATGTGCCGCGCGTGGTCGAGACGCCGCTGGGCGAGGCTACCGTCCAGACGATTGACGACCGCGTGGTGGTGGCGACCATCCTCCGTGCGGGCCTTCCCTTCCACCAGGGCTTTCTCAACTACTTCGACGATGCGGAGAACGCCTTTGTCTCGGCCTATCGCAAGAGTACGAAGGACGGCAAGTTCAAGGTGAAGGTCGAGTACATCTCGTGCGGCGAGCTGGAGGGCAAGGTGCTGTTGCTGGTCGACCCGATGCTGGCGACGGGTTCGTCGCTCGTGCTGGCCTACAATGCGCTCTGCGAGCGGGGCGGCGTGCCGAAGCATACCCACGTGGCGGCGGTCATCGCCAGCGAGCAGGGTGTCGACTACGTCGAGAAGAACATGCCGCGCCAGACGACCACCATCTGGGCCTCGGCCGTTGACGAGGAGCTCACCTCGCGCGCCTACATCGTGCCGGGCATCGGCGATGCGGGCGATTTGGCCTACGGCTCGAAAATCTGAGTGCGCCGGCCGGCCCCGGGCCGACCAGCCGGGCCAGTTCCCGGGCCGGACGCTGAATAGCCCCCGGGCCAGGCCGAGCGTTGATTCCGGGCCTGGAGCAGAATTGGCCTGCCGGGCTGAGAGTTGGCCTGCCGGGCAGACCTTCGGGTCGGACTTTGAATTGACCCCTGGCTGGACGCTGAATTGACCTGCCGGGCAGACTCTAAGTTGGCTTTTGGGTTGACCTCCGAGTCACCTCCCGAGTCTCTCCCTGCGCCGGACTTTTTCCCGGAGCCCGTGGGGCAGGAGAGGCCCGTCGGCCGATGTTTTCCCGAAACGGCCGGAGGGTTCCTTTGGCCTCTTCTTCGGGGCGCATGCGTAGCAGGGCGGGCAGAGGTGTGCCGGCCGAGCCTTTTCCGAAACGGCCGGGCGACTATACTGCCCCTCTCTGTCGGGACACACGCCGGGGCGGGACCTCTGAATTATCCCGAAACAACAGGGCGACAACCGGACCGACCGGTTGCCGCCCTTTTTTTGTAGTGCGCAGGGGAGAGTGCAGCCCCGCCTCGTGGAGCTCTTGGAGGGGTGTGGGGGAGGCCCCCTCTTCGGTATGTGTGCTGGGCGGCCGTTCCGCCTCTGCTCCCGACATGCGCCCGAGGACACCGTTTTTTTCGGAGCTTCGGGTACCGTCGGACGCTGATTTTTCGGGAAAAAGATGCGGCGGGAAGCAATAGCGGGGAGAAATAAATGCTATTTTTGTCTGCGAAATTCGAGACGAGGCATGAACACCAAAGCCAAAGGCTACCTGCTGGGTGCGGTCGCCGCCGCAACCTACGGCATGAACCCCCTCTTCGCCCTCCCGCTCTACAAGGAGGGCATGGACCCCGATTCGGTCCTCTTCTTCCGCTACCTCTTTGCCATCCCGCTCGTCGGCGCCATGCTCCGCGTCCGCCGCGGCTGGGACTTCGGCCTCCGGGCGCGCCAGATTCCCGCCCTTGTGGTGCTGGGGCTTCTGCTCTCGCTCTCGTCGCTGGCGCTCTTCCTGAGCTACAACTACATGGACGCCGGCATCGCCTCGACGCTGCTCTTCGTCTATCCCATCATGGTGGCGCTCATCATGGCCGTGGGCTTCCACGAACGGCTCACGCTGCAGACGGCGCTCTGCATCCTGCTGGCCGTCGCGGGCATCGGCCTGCTCTACCGCGCGGGTGACGGCGCGACGCTGAGCCTCACGGGAACGCTGCTCGTCATGACCTCGTCGCTCTCCTATGCCATCTACATCGTCGGGGTCAACCGACCCTCGCTCCGCGAGCTGCCGACGCTCAAGGTGACCTTCTACGTGCTCCTCTTCGGACTCTCGCTCTTTCTGGTGCGGCTCGACTTCGGCAGTGCGGTCACCCTTCCCGGACGGTGGTACCTGTGGGGCAACCTCGTAGCGCTGGCCCTCTTCCCGACGGCCATCTCGTTCCTCTGCACCACGAGCGCGATTCAGTACATCGGCTCGACGCCCACGGCGATTCTCGGGGCGCTGGAGCCCGTGACGGCGGTCTTCTTCGGGGTGACCATCTTCGGCGAGCAGCTCACGCCGCGCATCCTCTGCGGCATGCTGCTCATCATCGTGGCCGTGAGCCTCATCGTGGCGGGCAACCGCATCTCGTCGACGCTCGTCCGCTTCCGCAAGCTCTTCCCGCGCATCCCGATGCCGCACCTCCACCGCCGCCGGTAGGGCGCGCGAATCCTTCATGCCGTCGGCCTCCGTGCGGCCCGCACGGGCGGCCGGCGACCCCCGCTCAGGCGGTGCTCCAAACAAGAAAAAGCCGCTCCGAAAGGAGTGGCTTTCAGCTTTTTTCAGCTTTTTGGGAGTATCCGGCGAAGGTGCCCTGGCCCGGCTGTCGGGATATCTCCGCCCGGCTGCCGGACGGAGCCGCGGGCCTTCCCGGTGCATACGAAAAAAGGGAGACGCCTTTCGGTTGCCTCCCTTTCGTGAGCCGAATCCGAGACTTGAACTCGGGACCCCTTCATTACGAGTGAAGTGCTCTACCGCTGAGCTAATTCGGCTTTCAACTGAAAATTAGCTTGTTACGGCATGGAAAAAGGAAAATTCGGGCGTAATGTGTAACATTATGTGTAACACGGTGGCCTGTGTTGTTTGCGGTTAAACAATAGTGAATTGCTTGATTGTTTGATAAATAGAAAGAGTGACGGGCTGTTGAAAGAGCAATTCTATAAGTCCCTTGTTTTCGGCCTGTCACTTTTTGCTGTTGTCAAAGAAAAAAAGCCGCATTTTCTCGGCTCTCTCCTTATCCTTTATGGATACGATGCAATCCAACTACATCAAGTTATTTCGTAAATTGCATCAGATAGTTTTCGCAGAATCCAGCTAACGGGAATTTTATCACCTCTTCCCGTCCGTCGGGCGTTGTGTATTGGATTAGTATTGTATCGGCTTTTACATGGTAATCGAACAAATTTACCCGTTCGTCCGTTCCCTCTATTCCGACCTCGTTCTGTGTCATTATGCCGATTATCCCGTCCATCTCTTTAAGTTCGCACTTTCATCCGAATAGGTAGCGCCGATTCTTTGCAAGGATAATTTCGACGGGCTTTGTTATGTCTGCCATGTTAGGGGCAAACACATAAATAAATGTTTCGGGGTATATTCCGTCTTTGGATTTTTCGACAAGCAGGGCTATTCCCTCAGTCGGGCTTCATCTGACCGTCTTTTGAATGATCTGCCTATCTTCCCAAGTTTCGGACTTTCATTCTGTTTTTGGTTGTTTGTATCTGTTCATATTGCGCAAAATGTTATGTCGTTTCATCTCTATAAAGATAAGATTATTAACGGAATAAACAAAATAAAAAAGTGACAGACTCTGCAAAAGGGTCTTATAGATTAACCTTTTTACAAAGTCTGTCACTCGATTGGATATTCTTCGAAAATCAGATTTTTTTATAAGTATATGTGTACTCAAATTTTTCGCCGTCGTCCTTTTCTCCTTTTTCAAAAAGGATGAGCGATTGGGATGTCAATGATTGAATCTCGAACACATATTGAAAAGCTCCGTTTGATTCTTTCAACGTAAGTGTTTTTCCACTAATCGTATAGGTGAAATAGGTTGGATGGTCATCGTCTGTTGCATGGTCGGTATAACTTTTCTCCACACATGCACCATTATCATCGAACGAATAAGTCCAATAATAAGAATCAATGTCATTCGGATAATCATCGTTAAAATCATCGCGGCTTCCATCGCTGTAAATCACCCATCCTTCGCTATGGGTAATCATCCACGTGCCAACAATTGATGCATCGCTGTCATTATCATCGGAACAGGCCGAAAACGAGACTGCTGCAAATAGGGAAGCCGCTATTAGAAACAACTTTTTCATAAATCTTATCCGTGCTTTTGTCTGATTGATTATAAGTATGTTATTTTACTTTTATATAGGTTTCGGTCTGCTCGAATTTTTCGTCAGCATCCTCCCCGTTCGAGAACAAGACAAGTTTATTCGAGGTAAGTTCTTTGATCGTGCCCGTAAAGGTCAGTTCGCTGTCTGTTTTTCCTTTCATTGTAAGCGTATTACCTGAAATGGAATAGTTGTATTCGTCTGTATAGTCGTCTCCAGGATTGTGATAGTCGGCGTGGCTCTCTTGTACACAAATTCCGTCTTCCTTGAACGTATAGGTCCAATAATAGTTGCCGTCCGAGGCATCAGGATAGGTATCCGACCAGTCATCCCGAGAGCCATCGCTGTAAATAGCCCAACCCTCGTCAAGTGTAATCTGCCACGTCCCGATGATTTGGTTGGGATTGATGTTGTCATCATCATCGGAGCATGCCGAAAACGAGACTGCCGCAAACAGAGCGGCCGCAAAGAAAAACAACTTTTTCATCGTTGCAATAAGTTTTTGTTTGTCGTCCCAGCACCCGTACGACGGTTAAAGTTTGGGTTTAAAGAAACAGAAAGCGTGGTGCTGAACGCCTATTCACACTTGCAGGTCGTAGGAAACCTTGGTAGATAAATAAGCAACAACACCACGCCGTATCCATGAAAGGATATGACGCGGCAAGATGTCAGCCATTCTCTCTACCTTTTCGAATTTCCTACGTTCGCAAGTCGAGAACAAGCTACACTCTCCGTGTATTCAATATGTTACTGCAAAAGTAACACATTCGGCGGAAAATGCAAAACGCCTTGCCCATTCGGGTGTTGTTGCTCGTATTTATGATTCTATGGTGCAGGCATAGCCGTATTTAATTAGTTGTTACATAAAAACAGACCTTGCAGTCGGTCATCAGTCCGTCTGCAAAGTCTGTCGCCCGTCATCTGTTCCAATCGTTGTATTCGTCGATTGGATAGAAGCGCCGAAAGAGGTCGTGGAAATGGAACGCGAAAAAGGCCATGTCGGTGCACATTGCAATGCGGAAGCATGTACCCATCACCAAGTCGTCTCCGTCATAGACTATATGACCGAACATGATGTTCTGACGGCCGATTCTCCGTCCTCCTCCTGTGAAGCCGATGTAATAGTAGGATTTTTGTCCCGTTCTGCGATTGAACCGTCGATTGAAAAGGATGGTACCCTCTTTAATCGTGTAGGCAAGATGATTACGCTCCAATAGCCGTCGAACGGATTGCATCGACAACTCTGCATTCTTGATTGTCCCCATTTTTCGAATGTTTTGATTTATGATATGGTCGGGACAGGATGGGGAACCCGTTTTGAAGCGTAATAATCTATTCTGTGCTACATGTCTTTCTTGCCTTTATTGGGTTGTTTCCACAAAAGTAAATAATCAAGAGCGAATTTGCAAGGGAAATCAATCAATTCCCCCTGCAAATCTCCTGCATGACATGGTCCATGTAGATGGCCTGTCCGCTCGACATTCGGCCCCACCAATGGCAACCCAGTTTGTCGATGATGATTTCGCCCTGTTCTCTCAACCGATCGGCCAGCCATGATGTCACCAACCACCATTCCAACACCTCTTCCCCATTAAAGGGATAGATGTACTCTTCGTCGATTTTCCCCGCTTGGATTAACTCCTCGATTACCGAACTTTGTCCCCATAGGACATGAATGTCTGCCATTTGCTTGGCTTTTTCTTGTGTGTCGCACATAGCGATTTGAGTATATGTGTCACATATACGCTGTAATCCAACTATATATAACCTCAATAATGCTGTGCGGAGAATTGGTTTCAGGCTTAAATAGGGGTGGCCTGTTTTATGTGGAAACCCATTATAAGGGATAGGCAATAATTTCGTTTTCCATCAGAAGAGGGGGCGGGGCGAAAAACAGGGATTGTCCGCGCGTGATGTTCGTCGACAGGTGGTCGGGCGAAGCCCGGCCACCGCTTCGCGGGGCCGTGGCTCGCCCTCTATCTTCTCACGAACTTGTCCCTGATAATTGTCACACACGCGGTCGGTTTACCCTCTATTCGTGTCGGCGCGTCCTTTATCTCGTATCATTGTGCAAGGTCCGTCGCTTTGGCCTTTCGTTGCAATCCCAGCGTGTCGTAAATCTCCTGCAAGCGTTCTTTCGCCTTGTTCTTGGCAATCGGTGTCTGCTTCTGAAAAGCGTCGTTTATCATCTTCACGATTTTATAGTCGTCGCCGATTGAAAGTCCCTTTACCAATTCGCGGCGGATGTTGCCAACATGGTATTTCAATGCCTGCACTTTGGCCGTTCCCAACTCGTCGTAAGCCTGCTTCACCAGCGGATGCCGCTGTTCTATCACGGCGCATAATTCGGCAGGGCTTTCTACTACGAAAAATTGCTCGGTCATTGTTTTCAGTCGGCAGTATTCGTCGAACAACTCCCGAAAAGTAGTCCGCGCCGAAGGATTGGCCGCAAGGCGTTCCACGACCTTGCTGTATGTCTGCACTGTTACCTTATAGCCGTTTCGTTGCAGTTCGTCGGTAAGGTTTACATAGGTCGCGTAAATATGTCGGCTGATTTTGAAATTCACGATGTCCATGTTGGCAAGGTTCTTTTCCACGATAAGGCGGTTATTGACTATCCGCACATATTGTTCGTTGATGTAGGGAATCTTCGATAAGGTTTTAACCCGTGTAGCTTCACTCAGCGAGTTTATCTCGGCGGCATAGCTTTCGGCTTCGGCAAGTGTCCGCTGGGTAGCCGCAACAAATTCGTCGAGCGTTACGGCCTTGCTATATTTGGTCGTGGAATAGACGTGCACGATTTGCGCCTTGTAACGGGAATCTCGGATGCGTCCGCATATCTGCGTGAAGAGCGTTGAAATATCCAACAGCGTGTGCGCCTTTCGTCCGTCGCTGACGATGAATGTAACGCCGTCGGGGTCGAAGATGTCGCACCCCTCGAAGCAGGTCGAGGTGTAGAAGTTTATCTTCTTCGCAGGGTCGGAGGGCTGGCCGATGGGATAATCTTTGCCTAATTTGCGCTGGTTCTCCTGCCTGCTCTCCCCGCTCGTGGAACAGACTATCTTAACGGCTTCGGGTGCGAGTTTGAGCGTGTCGATGACCTTTGCGATAAATTCCACGCTGTTGACGAAGATATGCAGGTTGTAGGGCAATTCGTCGCGCAGGACTTTGACGCACTCCGAGACGACGTATTTGTCGGGCTTGTTGGTCTGTCGCGAACGTACTTTGACCTCCGTAAGGTCGGGTCAGTCGATTTCGCAGGTCGGCAGGTGTCGCAGTTCCTCCAACATGTATTCCCGCTCTATGGGTGTCGCCGTCATGTAGGTCGCACGGTCGAAGCGTGCCGCCGTCGCAAGCAGTTCTCGGATGGCTCGGTGTCGGAACGAATAGGAGTTGAACAGCACGTGCCACTCGTCCACCAGCAGGAACAGCTCCTTATAAGGGTCTATGCCGATGCTCTGTAAAGCGGAAACGACGCGCGGCAGGGAATCGTAAGTCGTGGCTATCTTTAAGGGGGAATGGGTACGGGCGAATTGCGTGATGTCCCACTCGGTAATATCTTCGTACACGCCCAGCACCTCTATATCGTCGGTGCGGCAGACGGTCTTGTTCTTCACCAATGCCACGTAAGGCATAGCGATAAGGGTTGGAATAGAGTTGCGAATTGCCAATTCGGTAGCCCCGCATCCCGTCTTTTTCTTGTTAAAAAGACAATTTACGGGAATTTCGGTCATAAAGTCCCGAAGAAATTTTGCACCTTTGGGTGCGTCGATGGTTCAGTTTTGCATAAGTAATTCGTTTTTAGTGAAATAAAATCTGTAATTATTTTTAATCTTGTATTGTTATTATTAAAGAGAAAGTCCATTTCGGAATCAAAAAATATTACACTCGGAAATAAGAAAAAGAGGCGCTGAAAAACACCTCCCGATTATGGACGGACCCGACATTCGGACTACTCCTCTTTCGTATTATAAAGATAGCACCTTTTTTATTGGGAACAAAGGTCGGACAGCAATTAATCCGAACATTTTTATCTATGTCTTAGATGGCTTTATAGGGGGCTTTGCGAGGTGTCGGAGTGTGTTCGACCAGCCGAAAACCTGCGAAAAGTCCTTATTAGCGGAAATTCGCACGCTTCATTGTTCTAAAACACCTCCCGATGCGTGTGAAAAAGTCTTATCAAGGGGTTTTGAACCGCTTTATTGTTCTGTTATTCTCCCGAAACATGCGTTTCAAGTGTTATTAGTAACTTTTACTTGGCGGCGAGGTGTTATTTACAACCGAAAATGTTAAATTTGGGTATTAAAACCATCTGACAATGAGCACGAAGATAGAATATGAGGACGGCTCGGTCTATTTCGAACCCGAACCGAGCGAAACCGAGAATTTGGAGTATGTCTATTTGCTCTGCGATGATTATGAGAACGGCGGATGCTATCCTGGTCGGTTCTTTAACCGTATGTGCAATGGACTGATCAAGGCCCCTTTCAGTAAGTTGCAGTTTATGGACAACGACGAAATAGTGTCCACTTTGGAGGGGTACAAGCTGGATGTGGAAAAATTTTGGATGGCAGTGCTCTTTATCTACGATTGGGCTGAGAATCAGTTTGTCAAATGCGTCGATATAAAATCCCACTCTTACGGACTGCTATTGCAAAACTTGCTCGGCAGATTAGGCGACGACATGAGTGATGTGACGATTCAGATTCGCAAGGGGCGCAAGAACTTGGACGTACACCCGATGATTAAGCGGGATATGATTGACGCCCTGCGCGCCAAATTGGAGGAGTTGAAGCGGAAAGGAGCGGACAACCTCTTTGCTTACCGTTCGGAGGACTTCAAGGCGGATTATCCCGTACTGTCCTATAAGATGTATTTCGCTACGGAGCGGTTGCGGGAGCTGTTCGCGGCTTTGGAACGATGCAGGAGGATAGGGAAACCCAAACGGCGCGAAGGGTCGCTCGTGTCCTATAACAGGATGTTGCTGTTCGCCCGTATCGTCTATATGTTCCGTTACACGGACAACCCCGCATTTTTGGACAGCGACGACCCGCTGAAAGGGATAATGAAAGATTATAGGGGCAAAATTCCGCAGACACTCTCGGCAATCTACGACTGAGGAAAAGGGAGGGGGAAAGCGCTGGTTTTTTCCTCCTTAAAGACGGGACGAAATCGCAGTATGTTTGCAGTGTCAAGCCGAACGGATGACCTGCGACCCACATGGGCAAGGCGAGCAGAAAAACCAACGCCCCTCCCTAAAAAGGAGTATTTAAAATTATGGCAAAGAATAATTTTGCACCTGCTGCCGAGAGCACAGCAACTACCACGACCACGGCTCCTGCCGCAACCTCCAATGCCGCCCCTGCCGCCGAGCAGAAAGAGCCGCAGACAAACCCGACCTCGCGCCGTCGTGCTCGAAGGCCGATCCGTGGGTTCCTTTTCCGATCTGCCCGACGACACCGCCCAGATCGATGACCAGGAAACGCAAGACGTCGAAGACCCACGTCGGGGTGTTTTCGACGCCGATGACCAGCCGGCCTTTGTGGTGCAGTTGCATGCGGCCAGCGGAGTCGAGTCCCACGGCCGTGTTGAAGACATCGTAGTACCCGTTCGAGAAGCGGTCGCGGCGGGCGGTTTCGGTCTGTGCGCCGGGGGCGTAGCGGCGGATGGTGTTGGCACCGGTGACGAGCAGGGCGTCGGGATGGTTGCGGCGCAGCGAATCGGTGAGTTGCAGCCAGAAGACCCCGGCCTCGTCGCTGCTCCAGGGGAAGTCGCTCAGTGCGGGTTCGACGTAATATCCCGGGACGGCGGTTTCGGGCAGCAGGATGAACTGAGCGTCGTCGGGCACCTGTCCGAGCAGATCGAGAATATTCTGTTCCTGCCGTTCGGCGTCGCCGTGGAACTTGTCGTAACAGTCGACATTGGGCTGGATGATGCTGACGCGGACCGTTCCCTCGTCGGGTTGCTTCCATCCGGCGCTGACCGCCAGCGACACTCCCATCGGCAGGATCAGGGCTGCAGCCGCGGCGCCCCATTTGCGCGGATTGCGGCGCTCCTTCCAGGCCTCGAAGAGGAGGATGTTGACCACCAGCACCCAGAGCGAACCGCCGAAGACGCCGGTGTATTCGTACCATTGCACCATCCAGACCGCGTGCGAAAAGCCGTTTCCGAGGATGAGCCAGGGCCACGAGAAGTCGCCGACGGTGTACCAGTATTCGGTCGTGATCCAGGCCGTGACGAGCGTGACGTAGGCCAGGGCCTTGTGGGCACGCTTCGAGACGGTGTGGAAGAGCATGAAAGCGATCAGATTGAGGAATGTCGAGGCGACGGTAGCGGCCACGGGTCCGACGGGCGTTGCATACCAGATCCACCAGATGGTCAGTGCGTTCCACAGCACGAATGCCAGTGTGGCCCACCCCAACATCCGCCACCAGTCGCGACGGGATGCGCTCAGCGAATCGCTGATCCAGAGCAGGGGTACGAGTCCGGCGAAGAGCGTGAAGCCCGTAGCGCCGAGCCATCCCGGAGCGAGGAGGATGGCCGAAAGGATTACCGCTGCAAATCTGCGCAACATCAAGGGGGGGTATGGCGCAAAAGTAGTCAAATGCCGTCATATTTCAAAATATTTTCGTGATTTGGCCGTGCGGGAGCCGAGTGGACCGAGGGTGTCGGGATGCGGGACGGTCGGTTGTTTACGGGAACAGTCGGCGACCGGTGTCGGACCGGCCTTTTCCGGCCGGCGGGACAGCATGTGAAAAGGGACGTCTGCCGACGGGCAAACGTCCCTTTTTCGGGTGAGTTAGGTGCGGGAAGGTCAGTGCCGTATGATGCGGTCGTCCGTGTCGACCGTATATCCGTCGGTCGGGGCCTCGTCCAGGGCGTTGAAGCTCTTGTTGGTCACCGACTGAATACCGCCGTTGCCCGTACCGGAGGTTCCGCTGTTGGTGCGGATCAGCTCGCCGCAGAGGGCGAAATCCCAATCGGTGCGGGCCTTCCAGGCGGCATCCTGCTCCTCGTCGCCCAGCGGGCTTGAGCCCACGACCTTGCCCTGTTCGAGCGAGACGTAGACCCACGTCTGGTCGTTGAGCCCTTCGATGGTGAGGCTTTCGACGCGGGCGGGTTCGGCGGGTGTGCCCGGCGTATTGCTGTTGTCCTGCGAGCAGGCTCCCAGCCACAGACAGCCGGCCAGAGCCATTTGCGCGATGATCCTGTGTCGTGTATTCATACGCATGCGATTTAATCCGATAAGCTGTTCAGGTTTCGGGATCCGTCGTGCTGATAGAGGTAACGGATCGTCAGGCGGCCGCTGCCCGCATCGTAGTCCGTGACGGAGAACTTGGCATACTTGCCGCTGGCCGTCCGCAGCACGTAGGGCGAGGTGAACGGCACGCCGAAGTTGTCAATCCACGATACGGCGGATGCCGAGGTGGTCTGCAGGGCGGTGGTGGCGATCGAGAAGAGGTTGGCGCCCATTTCGAGCGGAACGGGGTTCTCCAGTTCGCACGTGTAGGTCTGCGGATGGTCGGCATCGCGGGCATCGACAACCGAGAAGGCGTCGAGCGTACCGCTTCCGAGTTTGCCGATCTCCGAGCGGGTGATCGACAGGAAGTATTTCGGTTCGGCATAGCCGGCGTATCGGTCGGCGACCTCCGAGAAGTCGAAGGCCAGTTCGATTGTATTACCGTTGTCGACATATTCGCCCTGCATGGGGTGGTCACCGCCCTGGTTGATGGCGATGGGGGGCTGCACGGTTATGGTCGGGGTGACGGCGTAGGGTTTGTCGGCGACGCCCATCGTGAAGGCGAGGTCGTTGCGCGACGTGTAGGAGACCTTGACGCGGAAGATGACCTTCGGGGTATACTCCGTGCAGGAGCAGCCGGTGAATTCGTGGCTCAGCACCGAGGGGGTCCGATCGGTGAGGAAGAAGTAGTAGGGCAGGTAGTACCGTCCGCGGTCGCCCCACCATTCGCCGTAGGAGTTCACGACGATGAAGGCGCCGCGATGGGTCTGCTGCCCGTCATTGAATTCGACCGTGTCGTCATACCCGACGATGGTCATGGCGTGGGCTCCGTCCGTGGCCAGCTTGGTGAGCAGGTAGTTGTACCCGGTCTGCGAGGGGCCGGAGTAGTCGGTGTCGAAGGTCCAGCCGTTGGCCAGGGCCGAATAGGTGAGGATACCGCCGTGGGGGCTTCCGTTTCCGGCGTCGTAGAGGTAACGGCGGGCCAGATCGATGCCCTCCTGGGTGGTGGCGTCGATAGTGAAGATCTCCTTCACGCGGTTGTGCATGGCGCGGATGTACTTGTCATATCCCGAGGCCCAGATGTAGCCGGAGATGAACGTCGGATCGGGGAAGTCGGCCAGGGACATGGCACCCTGTTGTTTGGCGATGTTGAGGCCCTGTTCGGCGAACCCGCCCTGGTCGATGCCTTCGTTGAGGAAGTTCCAGGTGAAGAAGTAGCTGTATGTGTTCTCGTCGGAGGCCTGGGCGTCGAGACCGCGCACCCGGTTCATCTCATAGGTGAACAGGTAGCGGATGCCCGACGACTGGGCGCACGAACCTCCCTGCTGGTTGAACACTTTGGGGAAGAACTTGAGCGTCGAGTTGTCGACGCTTGCGGGGAGTTGCACCGGGTCGGGCGTCGAGGGGGTCCAGGCGCTGGAGCGACGAATCCTCAGCACCTCTTCGGTGGGCGTCGGCACCGCATAGCTTTTGCGATAGGGCTGGGCCGCGACGGGCAGGATGACGGCGGCGAGCAGCCCTGCGAGCAGCAGACGTTTCATCATTTCAGCCGGTTAAAGGTTTTCAGAGCCTCGTTGCGGACTTCGGGAGCGAGCTTCTCGTCGCGGCTCATTTCGAGGGCCGTGTCGGCGATCATCTGCCGGTTGACCGAGAGGGTGAACCATCCGAAGGCTTCGAGCATGGCCCGTTGCACGTCGGGGTCGTCACACGAGCGCATGTACTCGAGCAGCTGCGGCACGAGGAAGTGGATGTGGTAGTTCCGCATCGAACGGATCTCCTGCAGACGGCTCTTTTTCGAGCAGTCGGGGCTCATGATCTTCTGCATGGGGGCGATCCAGCGGTTGGCGTTGACCTCGATGGCGTGGCGGATCTGGTCGTGGACGTTCCGGGCATCGAGGTAGTTTGTCTGCGGGAACTGGCGTTCGAACTCATTGAGGAGTTTCTTCTCTTCGAACATGGGCATGGCCTGTTTGAGGGCGAATTCGACGCGTTCGGAGGTGTTGTTGCGGATCGAGGCGGCGATCATGGCGGGGATAAGCCGCTCGTCGCCGCTGCGGGCGAGGACGTTGGCGGCGAAACGCTCGACCATTTCGTAGCTGTCGGTCATACCGAGCGAGACGGCCTCGATGAAGGCGTCGTCGCGGCACTCCGAGAGGTTGATGAAGCTCTGCATGCGCAGCTGATGGCTGGGGCTTTCGCGGAAGATGCGCAGCAATTCCTGCGAGGAGAGTTCACCGCGGCGGAAGAGTTTTTCGACGGCCAGGGCCTGCAGGGCGGGGTAACGTTCCTCGCGGAGCATGCGGCGCCACGTGGAGGTCTTGTCGTCGCGCAGCAGACGGTTGACATCGATCTTCGGGTCGGCCGATGCGAAGGTGAAGGTCGGGTCGCCTATGATGTGCTGTTCGAGATAGGGGGCGTACTTGACCAGATTGCCGACGTTCATGCCCAGACCGAGCAGTCCGACATAGCGGTCGATCCACTTGTCCTGCAGAACGTTGACCGAATTGGCCAGGACGGCGACGGTTTGACCCGGGCCGAAGATATAGGCGTTGGCGATGCTGTTGTCGCGGTGGAACGATCCGTTGAAGCAGGCGTCGAGCGACACGACGCGGCAGCCGGGGTCATAGTTGTCGAAATCCTCGAGATAGAGGTCCAGATCGCTCAGATAGATCGAGTCCCGGGCGCGCAGCGAGGCATCGTCCGCTCCGTCGAACCACGCGTCGGGGAACTCGCCGTAGCGGCGTGCGATGCGGGCGCGGGCGCTGTCGGCCGGGATGTCGTGTGCGGCGGCGTGGCGCATCGATTCGCGCAGATAGAGTTTGATCTGTTCAATCTGCTCGCGGGTGTTGTTGGTTTTGGGCAGGTCGTTCAGGTACTCCGTATTCCAGTCTCCGTGATGGTGGAGGACGGCGTAGTCGAGGTCGCGGCGGCGCATTTCGTTTTTCAGACGCGACTTGATGTGGACGTCGCGTTTGTGGTCGATGTAGCTGATACCGTTGCGCTGACGCTCGAGCCAGGGGAAGTGTTCGAGCAGGGTTGCCTTTTCGTCGATGCGGGCCACCATCGATTCGGAGATGAACCCGTTGCCGCTGAAGAAGAGGATCTGATCGACGGGTTCGGGATGCTGCTTGGCCTGCACGACCTTTTCCAGATAATGGCGCAGCTTTTCATAACGGCTCGTGCCGTTGTAGTCCGTGGGGCGGATGCGACCCGAGTAGATGTCGGGACGGGTCTGCTGGGCGGATTCGGCCGTCAGCGAATAGTAGCAGCAGCCGGGGTGGATCGAGTCGGGGCCGATGGGTTCGAACCGGAGGCTGAAGTCATCGTAGAAGCGGTCCGACGGCACGGAGGATTCCCAGCGGTCGAAGGCCTCCTGATCCATCTTGAAGGCGCTGGTCAGATGCTGGGCGTCGCGGACCATGACGACCGGGATATCGCCGATCAGCACGGCTCCTTCGATCGGGGCCTCTTTCTGGGCGTGGAGGTCTCGGAGCAGATTCCGCAGCGAATCGGGTTGCGAGGTTCGGTCGATGACCAGATGGACCTTCAGACCGCTTGTTTCGATCTGGGCGATGTAGGCGTCGACCTGGGGACGCGCTTCGGCGTAGCTTTTTTCGTCGATGACGACGGCGAAACCACTGTGCGAGGCGGCAAGGAGCGGGGCCTGGCACAGAAGAAGCGCTGCGAGGAGCACTTTTTTCAGAAAATGCATGTTGTTAGTCGTGTTTGAGGTGTTGTGTTTCAGAAGAGGATTTCGGCGCCGAAGGTGAAGCAACGGCGGTCGGTGGCATCGTACCGGTCGGTAAAGGTGTTGGCGCCCAGGTAGTATTTGAGGGCTGCGCGGGCGAACAGACCACCCCAGAGATTGCCGAAGAGCCTCCGGTAGCGGATTTCGACGTTGCCGCCCATCCAGGTTCCGGTCATGTATTCGAACTGCGGGTCGGTGTATACCTCGCGCAGACGCTCCTGTACGGTTTGCGAGGCGTTGAGGGCGCTGCCGCCGGCTACGCCGAGTGCCGCCGTCAGCTGGTTGCGACCGAAGAAGAAGAACTTCGAGGCGGTGACGCCGCCCGTTACGCGGGTATATTTGCGGCTGTTTCCGTCGCCTTCGTAGTGGATGGTTTCCGACTGTTCGAGCCGTGCGCCGGCATCGAGCGAGAAACTGGGAGTCCCTTCGCGCAGCAGGTCGAAACGGTATTCACCCTGCAAGGTGGAGGCGGTTTCCCGGTTTTTGAGGCCCGAAGTCTGGATCTTGAATGCGAGTTGGTTGTTCTTTTCGGGATCGTAGTAGGCCGTCTGTTCGTACCAGATGCCCTCGACGGTCTTGTGCTGCCAGCCGATGATGAGGTTGTGGACGCGGCGTTCGTTTCCGAAGCGGATGCGGTCGCTGACCGAGAATCCCGTCCGCGAGTAGTCTCCGCCGAGGAAGGTGAACGTGGCTCCGCCGTCGCGGGCCTCTTCGCTGTTCGAGGCGTAGCGCACCTCGAGCAGGTTGGCGATGCCGCGTCCCGAATCCCAGGCCAGCTGCAGGGCCCCGGTATACTCCGTGCCGTTGTAGTCGCGCGGGTAGCTTTGGGACGTACCGGTCGAGATGGTGCTGTAGTCGCCCAGACCGTTGAACCGGAAGTAGACGTACGATTCGCGGGGATCGAGCACCGTGTGGGTGATCGATTCGCTCATGAGGTTGAACGATCCGGAGAGGCCCAGCGAGAATCCGGCGCCCAGTCCGTATTGGATACCGGGCGTGATGACGAAATGCATGCCGTCGGTTTTGGGACGAGGGTCGGTCTGATTGGCCGAACTTCCGGTATCGTAGTCGAGTTTGAGGGCGAGAGTCAGCCTGTCAAACGGATGGTAGGCCACGTTTCCCGAGAGCACAAAGCGCTGGGTGTTGAAGTCCGAGGGGATCGAATCGCCGAGGATGAACGGATTGTCGTCGGCAATCTGCAGGGTCGAGTTCCAACGCCGGGCGAACTCCTTTCCGTCGTCGTATCGGATGCTTCCGGCGCAGACGACCTTGTTGAAGCGCTGCTGGCCGGCCATTCCGACGCCGAAGTGTCCGGTTTTGGACGATTCGTCCAGGTCGTGGAAGTCGCCGCGTTCGAGCTTGTAATCGGCCTGGAAGTCGATCATATTGCTCAGGGGCGAGAACCACAGCGACGTAGGGTTGTGGCTTTCGGAGAAGAGGTTTCCGGAGCGTTCCAACTCCTTGTAGACGGGGAGTTGCACCTTCTCCTGAGCCCGGAGCGAGGCCCCGCCCGCAAGCACACACATCAGACACAGAACGCTGGTCGGGAATTTTTTCATGACAGTAGATCCGTTAGATAAGGTTTGTTTTGAACCGAAACGGCTCTGCCCTTGACGAGGGAGCCGTTTCGGTTGAGGGAGGGTCGTCCGCGGACGACGGCAGATGAGGCTTGTCAGTCGGCCTGCGTGGGTTCCTGGCCGGGGGTCAGGGGCTGATCCGTCAGGAAGTCGTTCGACGAGTTGTTGGTATCCTGATAGTAGGCCCGGCCGTTTTCGATCTTGGTGACCTTGCGGCGGATGCTCTTGCCGGAGAATCCGTTGACATAGGCCTTGCCCGAGTCGTCCTGCGCCATGAGGAGCTGGGCCTGTTCGGTTTCGGTGGCGTCCCAGATTTCGACGGCGTCAAGCAGGTCGCTGCTCTGGAACATCAGGCAGCGCTGGGTCTTGGTCGAGTTGGGTTCGACCATGTAGTTTTCGCTGTCGCTGGCATAGGCTTCGGGGGTAGTGCCTTCGGGCAGCTTGATCAGCATAAAGGCACCCTTCATGAATCCGGGCGTGAGGTGACGCTGGGTGTTTTCGTTGGCGACGATCGTCATGTTGGGGGCATTGTAATCGACGTCGGCGCTGGGGACGGAGACGTTCGGGATGTAGATTTCCCAGTCGGCCTTCGAGAGGTCGGCGCCCTGCTGGTCGCTCCAGTCGGTGGCGTCGTTGGCCACGACAACACTTTCGCCGGGCTGCAGCGGGTGTTCGGTGCCCGAGCCGGGGAATGCCACCGTCACGCCATAGGAGGGATAGAGCGGGTATACGCTCTCCCAAGGGTTGACCGAGGTGGGGTATGGCGCCGTAATCGCAGCGACGATTACGCCGTCGAGATACTGTACCTTTTCCGAGTTGTTGACGATTTCGAAATAGGTGTCCGTGATTGAGTATGCGGGGCTCGAGGTTGAGTATATCTCCTTGAATAACAGGGGAGATTCATTGACTTCGGCCAATTCGATCGTAGCGCTCTGATCGGCGAATACATCGGCCTGGGCGGCACCCGTGAAGGAGATCGTATTTGAATACTGGCCCGTAGCGGTGATGCGGTACTGGCCCGAGGAGACTTCGAAGCTAACGGAGTTTTCGCCGGCGGCGAGCTCTTCGGTATAGGTGAGCTCCTTGTCGGCGTTGACGGCCGTCACGGTCATGGCGGGCAGGTCGGATGTCTCGTATCCCGACGGAGCGGTCAGCGTGACCGTAAGGTTGAACTTGTTCGAACCGCTGCCACCGCCGGTTCCGTTATCATCGTTGTCGCTGCTGCTGCAGCCGGTCGCAAAGAGGGCTCCCGAGGCCAGGAGCAGGAGGGCTTTAGCCCACAGATTCATCGTTTTCATCGTCTTTCTATTTTAAATTAAATTACTCTGGGTTGTTTTCGAAGAAATATCGGAAGGATCAGCGTTTGCTGCCGATATGGAGTTTGAGTTCGGCGCCGAAGTACATGTCGGGGTAGATCTGCTTGTATCCGGTGCGGGTGTCGTAGTAGTGCCAGCGGGAGGTTCGGGTGAAGTTGTTGGCCGTGAAAGAGAGTTCGACGATCCGGCCGATCTCTTTCGTGAGGCGGAAGTTGAACATCACCCACGGGCGGAACGTTTCGCGGTCGTAGGCCGTCAGCAGGGATCGGGAGACCATCTGCGAGTACCGCGAGTCGGAGGCGAATTCCGTCTGCCAGGGGGTGTAGTTGCCCTGTTTGTCGTAGAAACCCAGGGGGCAGATCTGCAGGAATTGTCCGTCGGCGGTTGGTTGGAAGCGGTTGTTTCCGGCCTCGTCCTGCCAGATGTTCTGTTCACTTTCGTACCAGACGACCTGCATCGTGGTCGAGAAGACGAGCTTCAGCTGCGGGATGTGGGTAATGAATCGGAAGTTGGTGTTCACGCGATTCTGAATCGTGCCGCTTCCGGCGGGCATCAGACGGATGTAGTCGTCGTTTTCGGTGACTTTCGAGTAATAGTCCTGTTCGTCGGTGCGTCGGATGTGGAACCAGGCTCCGTCGATGATGAGCGAGGTGCGCAGGGCGCGCCACGTTCCCAGATCGAGGCTGTATTCGACGCCCTGTTTTTCGCTGCGCGAGTTGTTGGTCGGGGTGTAATAGGTCCCGATGTAGTCATCCTGACGGGTTGCGGCGGTTGTTTTCTGGCCTGCCTGGTCGGTGTAGGTGACCTGTCCCTCTTCGAACCGCAGATCGGTGGCCGAGGTCGGGACATCGAAGGTCACGTAGTGCATGTAGTGGGGGCGCGAAGCGAAACCGAACTCGTTGGTGTGTTTTTCGTGGAAGTAGGTCACGGCGCCGCGCACGGTTCCGAGACGGAAGGTCAGACCGGCCTCGAACTTGCGGCTGCGGGCGGGTTTGAGATCCGGGTTGGCCAGATTGGTGAGGATGTCGGTCGACAGGACGGCCAGCGAGCCGTTGGGGTCCGAATTCGAGACCTTGGCCAGGCTGACGCGGTCGAAGTAGACGTTGTCGGGATAGAGGTAGAGCAGCGTTGGCGCCTTGTAGGAGAGACCCCAGCCGCCGGTGAGGGCGAGCATGCTTTTCGGTCCGTCGAAGAGCGTGTAGGTGAGGTTGACGCGTGGCTCGACGGTGAAGATGTCGTTCTGACGGGCCTGCGGATCGAGGAACATGTTCGTCAGACGCACACCGGCTTGCAGGGCCAGCGACGTGGAGCCGAGCTTGAGGTTGAGACGGTCTTCGGCGAAGAGGGCGAGGTTGTTCAGCGCCGGGATGTCGCGGAACGAACGCGGACGCAGCGTCTGGCTCGAAGTGCTCTGCGGCGGCAGCAGCACGTCGAAGATCAGACCGCGGCCGTAGTTGGTGTCATACCGCCAGTCGGCGCCGATGCGCAGGTTCGTAAAGTTCCCCCCCCCCGAACTGGATAATCTTGTTAGCCTTGACCTGCAGATAGATATTCAGGGGTTTGCCTTCGATTTCGTAGTCCGAGTAGTAGGTCGACGGGAGGAAGATACCCTCGTTCATGCCGGGAGTGGTGGTGTTGGTGATCACGCCGCTCGGGGACGATACATACTCGTGCAGACGGTCGCTCTGATAGGACTGTGAGACCATCAGGTTGTAGTCCAGGGCCGAGAGCACGGTGCCGTTGAGTTTCCAGCTGCCCTCGAGGTTGAGGCGGGCGCCGATGTACTGGTTTTCATAGGTGCTGCTGGTGATCTGCATCTGCGGGTCGGTCTTGCTGTTGTTGACGTTCGAGTAGAAGGTGCCGTTGATGCGCAGGAGCATGGGCCGTCCGGCGACATCGATGTTGTTCGAGTAGCCGATCGTGGCGGTGATGCGGTCGTATCCCAGATAGCGTTTGCGGGTATCGCCGAACGACTGGGTCCAGTCGACGCCGGCGTTGATGGCGCCTCCGTTGTCGAGGGCGAAGCCCTTTCCGGCGTAGATCATCTTCGAGTAGGGGTCAGCCTTGAATTTGGCCTCCCAGGGGGTTGCTCCGGTCTTGGTCTTGACGATGACCACGCCGGAGGTGAGGTTTCCGTACTCGACGGAGGGGATTCCGCGGATGACCTCCATCGATTCGACGTTGTCGGGCGATATCGAACGCAGATCGACGCCCTTTCCGGCGGTGGTCTGATCGTTCATGCCGTTCATCGACTGGTTGGAGGCGCTGCCGGCCAGTGAGGGCGAGAGGGCCTGGAGGTTGCTGTCGTTCGAGAGCGGGGCGCCGTCGACGACCACGGCGGCACCCATTGCGTTGTTCGCATTGGATCCGATTTCGCGGATCGAGGCCTGGCTGGCGACGTTCAGTCCGGGGTTAGTCGAGAGGTTTCCGGGCAGGAGCTGGAACATGTCGCTGATGCTCATGGGCTGAATGTGGCGGATGGCCTCTTCGCCGATCTTGGAGGTCGAACCGGCGTCGGTGGGCTGAGCCGTGACGACGACCTCCTCGAGACCGAGAGTGAGGGGTTCAAGGGCGATCTTGAGATCCTTGATGTCGGCCGAGAGGGTGATCTTTCGCTCTACGGGGCTGAATCCGAGGAAGGAGACGTGGTAGGTGATTTGGCCGCCCTTCAGCCGGTCGAGTTTGAATTTTCCGGCCTCATCGGTGACCACGCCGAGGGTGTTGTTGACCACGAACGAAGCCAGGGGCACGGGGGCACCGGTTTCGGCATTGACAACCTGTCCTGAGATCGAGTAGAGGGGGGTGGTATTCTTTTGGGCTCGGGAGGTGTATGCGGTCGGCAAAAAGAGCAGGGTCAGGGTCAGAAGTCGCAAAAATCGTCTCATCATCGGGTCATCTAATCGGTTTCTCTTCTAATTCCTCGTTCCAACCGGCGGGGAAAGTTACGATTTGTAATCAATTGTGTTAAATAAATATATTTTATGACGTCGATTGGCTTGATTTGGATTTTTTTTCTGTAAGCAGAATCGTGTCATTTCAATATTTTATTATAGCTTGCGTTGATTGGCGAGAAACAATCGTTACGGTGCAGATATAATGATAAATTCAGGAAATATATCTGAGTTCGAAAGTTTTTTTAATTAATCTTTGTTTGGAGATTCCCCCGTTTATGACTGATTGAGACGAGGGTCTGCATGGACCGTTTGTGGTAATTGGCTGGCGGAATGTCGTATGGACGGATTTGTCGCACGGGTGCGGAGTCGTTTTTGGCGGATGGATGCTGGGGCATGGCTTGGGTTTTTTCTCGACGGCAAAGGTAGGGCCGTCCGCCGAAGCGGTCAATCGCCAAAAATAGGTATATTGGGTTTTGGTTCCGGGGGCGGAGGGGGATCAGTTGACCGGTTCGGAGTCTTCGTCGCGGTGTTTGAAGGTGCATTCGGGCTCCTTGTTGGATTCGAGGATTCAGAGGATGAAGCGTTTCAGATCGGGCGAATCGATGTTGCCGTAATTGGCGTGCTGCTTTTCGGTCATGCTGCCCAGCACCCACCGGTTGTCTAACGAGTATTCGAGCGTGTAGTATTCGGCCTGCCTGGTCGAGGTATCGATCCACACGGCGCCGTAACGGGCTTCGGGGATTTCGCGGGGTTCGGGGAATTCGTAGACGAAGAGTTTGTAACAGCCGTAGGTGTTGATGGATTTGATGCGGAAGACACCCCATTCGCGGGAGAAGGCACCGCCGCAGATCTGCTGGAGATTTTTGCGCAGCCACTCCTCGTCGACGACTTTGAGGCCGTTTGAGCGGATGGTGCCTTTGATGGTTTTGATCGAGAGTTTGTTCCAGCGTTTGTGGACGGCGAGATAGACCATGGCGCCGGCCGTCATGGCGATGGCCGTTACGAGGAGCCAAACCGCCCCGACCGGCCCCGAATGGCGTGCCGACAGGTTGAAGAGAACCGCACCGGGCAGACCAATAGCGACCGTACCATAGAGATAGGAGACTGCCGGCTTTATGGAGGCAGCGGCGTGCCGGATGTTTTTACGGATCTCACATTTTTTCATGATGGAGGCGGGTTACGTGATGGACTGAGGGGACATCCGGTCAGCGGGACAGAGGATCTCCACAAAAATACGATTTTGGAATGAAAAAAAGCAAGATTCTGGGTGCAGTTCCGGCGAGGCTGTTGCCGATTGAGGAGATTCCATGTTGCAAGGGGAGATCCCGGAAGTTGGAGTTTCGATTTGCTGCGAAAAACGCGGTCTGTTTATCGACAGGCCGTTTTCTTGATTCCGGAGACATTGTGCCCCCCTTGGTTTTTCTTGCTTCAGGCGACAGCCTGTGTTGTGCCCGTTTTTTTTGCTTCCGGCGGCGGTCGGCGTTGCTCTGGGTTTTGTAGCCGCCCGTTTACGCCAGCCCTGTTGAGGCCTGTATACGAAAAGAGGAGGCACCTTTCCTTGCCTCCTCTTTCGAGCCGAATCCGAGATTTGAACTCGGGACCCCTTCATTACGAGTGAAGTGCTCTACCACTGAGCTAATTCGGCCTGCCCGAACCTTGGCTTGATGCCGTTGGGTTCGCTTTGGGACTGCAAATATCTGAAAAAAATTTATTTCATGCAACAATTTTGCAAAAAATTTCACTATTCTTCTTATCTTCGCGTCAAATCTGACCGGGATATGATTACTTTTCTGGTATGTCTGGCTCTGCTGGTGACCGCCTACTTCACCTACGGGCGCTATCTGGAGCGGCAGGCGGGCGCCGACGCGTCGGCCGAGATGCCGTGCAGGCGCCTCTACGACGGGGTGGACTACGTGCCGCTGCCCCGCTGGCGCGCATTCCTCATCCAGCTGCTCAACATCGCCGGTACGGGCCCCATCTTCGGTGCGGTGCTCGGCGCATGCTTCGGCCCGGTCGCCTTCCTCTGGATTACCTTCGGCGGCATCTTCATGGGGGCCATGCACGACTACCTCTCGGGCATGATGCTCGTGCGCAACGACGGTCTGAGCATCCCCGAAGTGGTGGGGCGCTACCTGGGTGAGGGCATGCGGCACTTCATGCGCATCTTCTCGGTGCTGCTGCTCGTGCTCGTCGGTGCGGTCTTCCTGCTCAGCCCCGCGCAGCTGCTGGCCAACATGGTTCCCGCCATCTCCTGCCCGGTCTGGGTGTGGCTCATCCTGGCCTACTACTTCGTGGCGACGCTGCTGCCCATCGACAAGATTATCGGCCGCATCTACCCGCTCTTCGGCGTGGCGCTGGTGGCGATGGCCCTCGGCCTGCTGGGGGCAGTGATTGTGGGCGACTACCGGATTCCCGAGCTGACGACGCTGCACAACTTCCAACTCGACCCCGCACGCGTGCCGATTGTCCCGACGCTCTTCATCACCATCGCCTGCGGCGCCATCTCGGGCTTCCACGCCACGCAGTCGCCGCTGATGGCCCGCTGCGTGGGCAACGAGCGCGCCTGC